>Ga0066834_10001213_pt1 | contig 11752 bp, 6 predicted proteins | sample ETNtaG_30_FD_66729 | JGI IMG/M metagenome (GOLD analysis project Ga0066834, IMG submission 66729) | Marine microbial and viral communities from oxygen minimum zone, Eastern Pacific Ocean - ETNP201306PF43B | ecosystem: Environmental > Aquatic > Marine > Oceanic | place: Pacific Ocean: Eastern... | reverse complement strand
TTCATCTGGCTGACGGATGAAGACCGCGGGTTCCTTTATTTCTGCGAATCCGAAGCGAACTGGATCTATGCTCGCGGCGAGCAGGTGACTGTTGTGCGGGGCGGCGAGGATGCCGGAATTAGATTGCGCCTCATCACACGTCCAACGCGGCTGACCAAACCGGTCCGGTATCAATTCGGTTTCCAGGCCACACCGGTTAAGCCACTGATGACCGGCTGGCGCGAAATGAATTTTGGGCCAGGCCTGCCCATCAGACACCAGACCCATCAGCCCTGGATGAATGGTTACACAGATAAGAACGGGCTCTGGACCGCCCCCAGACCGGATGTGATCACCAAATTCGACATCGAGCGGCACAACAAAGGAGTGCTGACGTTTTTCTACGCCACGACGAGTTGCACGCCAAACAACCACCCCACTTATCATCTGTTCCGCAAGCTCTGGAACAGCCCATACCCCGCGCAATTCGGCCCTTACCAGAATAAGGAAAGCCGTTTTCGTCCAGCCACGTCTCCTTACCATCTCGTTCCCGTCTGTCCGGGAGCCCCGACTTTCGTCGACTATGAATTGTGGCTCGCGAAGCGTTTCCACGAACAGACCGGCGCCATGGCCTTTTACACCGATACTGATGGAATATGGCCGTGCGAAAACCGCTCCCACGGTTGCGGGTTCGAAGATGTTTTCGGCAAGAAAGGCGTCTCTTATACGATTCTGAATAAACGTGAATTCTCCAAACGCATCGCCGCGCTTTGCAGGCAATTCAAACGGGACGGCGAACGCGGTTACTGGATGACTCACTGTCATTCCAAGCTCGTACCGCCCGTGCATTGTTTCGCCGACTTTTTCTGGCCGGGCGAGGAATACACGCACCGCCTTTACGGAAACAGGTGGTATTACACGGACACGATGGACGAACTTGACTGGCGCGCCCAACTGAACAGCAACGTGGCCGGCCTCCCGCACATCTTCCTCCCTGAATTCAAACGCGGCACAAAAGACCCCACCGACATCAACCAGCCCCAGCCGACGGAAAGCCTGCTCGCCATGTGCGCAGTGAACGACATCAATACTTCAGCGGCCTACTGCCACCTGCCAACAATGATCGATTGGTGGTCCCTGCGAAAGAAACTGAATCTGAATTCCGGAAAGTTTATCGCCTACTGGCGCGAGGACTGCCCGGCAAAGGCTATCAACAAAAAGGCCCGCGCTTCGGTTTACCTCTGGCCGAAAAGGGCAGCAGTCGCCCTGGCAAACATCAGCCCGCAGAAACAGTCAGTGAAGTGCAAGCTCGACCTCGAAAAGATGGGCCTGGCCGCAAAGGTGAAAGCGGTCGACATGAGATCCGGCAAAAGCCTGGAGATCAAGGATGGCGTGATAGAGACTCCGATTGCCGCGCGGAGCTTCACGTACGTGAGCCTCGGGTTGTGAGAGGAGTTGAATGGTGGTCTTGAAAGGTAAGCAGCGCCGAGGCACCGCAAGTGCGCAGACACTCTGAGACCTGTTGAATCTCTCACACCTCCCACAAAAAAACGCCCGCCGGTGTATTCACACCGAACGAGCGTTTCTTGGTGGAGCATTCCATTGCCTATTGATGGGTATCCGGCTCGAGGAGGACATGGATCATGGCTTCGCTCTCGTCTTCGCTCAGGTCGCCGGTGATGTTTGAGATGATGGAATCGATCCGTTCATCGAACTCCACACCTGCGTCATGTTCATCTTCGAAATTATGGCCGTCTTCGAAGAATTCTTCATCAGGCTGGGTCGATATCGTTGTTGATCGAGCTTTTTCTCGACAGACGTAATCAGGATTCACGATCCACCATTCACGATTCACTCTTCACCATCCTCTCTTCGCCATCCACCTCTTCCACCCCTTCATGTGCTGACGAGAAAGTGATGGGCCGACGGGCGGAGCGGTCGACCGTAAGCCTGAAGATGTCGAAGCGATTATATCCTCCGGCGACATCATGAATCTGCTTGGGCTCTACGCATGCCGAGATATCGATATCCGCGTAAAGCAGGGATTCCTCGTCCTGCACTATCTCACTGACCGGCAGCCCGCCCGGGCCCGTGACCAGCGATACGCCCCGCGGGCTGGCGTCCAGTACCTCGCCAGCCTCGGCATTCAGTGCGGACAGCTCATCCCAGGCGGCCTTGTCGAGAAAGGCGGAAGCGACTACCGTAAATAATTTGCCTTCAAATGAGTGGGCACCGGCACGGGTCTGAATCGCCTGCTTCAAATCGTATGTCCCCGCGTCCTCCGGTGAATGGGTCGGCCAGATGGGCGGATAGGTGGCGAAGTGAACCTGCTCTCCCTGCGCAATCAGAGTGTAGCGGGCAAGCGGGTTGGTGTTTTCGCCACAGATGAGCATGCCGAGCCGGCCGATACGAGTCTCGCAAACCTGGAGCCCGCCACCATCGCCGGGGGCCCAGACGAGCTTTTCGTAATACGTCGGGACGATCTTGCGATGATGGCAGAGAACCGACCCGTCATCTCCAATCAGTGCGTTTGAATTCCAGATGCAGCCGACACTTGCATCTGTGCCTTCGTTGAAGCCGGCAGAGACAAAGATGCCACAGGAACGGGCGGTTTCCGCGATCTGTGCAATCTCCGGCCCAGGGCACCGAATCGCGCTCGCGGCCAGTCGCTTAAAGAACTCGTGATTATAAATCGGCGACTGCAGCGATAGCCAGACAGGGAACGCGGGTATGAAAGTTTCCGGAAAGACGATCAACTCCGCCCCGTTCCCGGCAGCTTCGCGAATCAGTGAACAGGTCTTGTCGACGGTTCGCTCAGTGTCGAGAAAGACAGGCGACACATGGGCCGCGGCAACTTTGAAGGCAGGATATTGATTCATATTGGACAGGTCGCCGGCCGGTTTGGTTGGAGAGTCCCTGCCCTTCTAACTCCTTCAGGCCGTGGTTGCCATTGAAACTCGCCTCGGGCATTCATACGAAACGATCTTACGGATGAAAACAGTCAGGATCGCTGCTGTAGATGGACATATTATGGGCAAGACTTGATACTCTTGACTTGTCGTATCTATTGCGTGCAGTTGACGCTGGCGTTGGGCCCCGTCACGCATTCTCACAAGACTTTTCACGGAATCGAAGATGACTGCAATGAACTTTCTAATTCTGTTTCTTACCAGTTCTCTGCCGGGCCAGGCACCAGACGTTGCCCCGGAAGCTGTCAAAGAGAAACAGGCCCCAGCCGAAAGCACCATAGGCACGGAACAGGCATGGGAAGCTTACCGGGCCGGCAGGTATGACGAGGCCCTTAAACATTTTCGCTGGCTGTTTCACAAGCAGCCCGATACCCCGTCAGACCGGTTGAGCAAATATGTCGATGTCCTGCTCGAAACCGGCAAATATGAAGAGGCGTTGAATCGCTGCCGAGAGTATTCGGAGAAGCACCCCGGCGACGCTGTCGCATTCACCAGGCTTGGTGAAGTCTGTTCCATCACCGGCAGGTTTGAGGAGGCAGAAAAAGCTCTCAGAAACGGACTGAAAATCTCTCCGGAATCCACGGCCGCCAAAATCGGGATGGCCATGCTTCACAAGAACACGGGAAAACCAAAGGAGGCAGAGTCGCTCTTCAACCAGATCGCTAACCGTTTTCATCAGGAGAACCCAACGGACGTTGATTCGCTTATCTTCTGCGGAATGGCTTTGCAGGAGCTCAACCGGCCGCACCAGGCTTTGAATATGTTCGTGAAGGCATCAAAAAAAGAGGACAGCACCGACGGCAAACTGGCCACCGGTTTTCTCTTTCTGGACAAGGGGCAGATCAACGATGCCGCGGGTGAATTTCGGCCCATCCTGAAACAGAATCCCAAGCACCCGCTCGCCCGGCTTGGAATGCTTGTCTGCTTTTATCACGACGGCAAGTTCCCAAAAGTTGAGGAAGAGCTTGAACGGATTCAGGAAGTAAATCCCAATCTCATCGATGCCATCGAAATTCAAGCATCGCTTGCCGTACATGAAGAGGATTACGAACGAGCCATCGAGCTCTTGCAGCAGGCGCTGAAGATCAACGACAAAAGCCTGAGCGTGCACACGCGGCTGGCATCCGTTCACTACCTTCAAAAGGATCTCGAAAAATACGAATTGGTGAAGAAGAAGGTGGAAGCCATCCATCCGAGCCACGCGGAGTTCTATCGGACTATCGGCGACGCGGCAGAGCGGCTGCGCAAGCCCAAGATTGCACTCGATTTCATGGAGAAAGCCTACAAGCTTGAGCCGACGAACTGGCGAGTGCTGCAAAGCCTCGGCTTCCTCTATTGCCGGGAAGGCGACGAGGCCAAGGGATACCAGATTCTGGAAAAGGCGTTCCAACAGAACCGGTTTAATCGAAAGGTCTACAACATGCTCGAGACCCTCGATTACATGGATGAATTCGATGTGTACGAAGACAAGAGTTTTCGCATAAAGGCACACCGAAAGAAGGATGGCTTCCTGCTCCGCTATGCCCGCAAGTGGCTGAGTGAACAGCAGAAACTGCTGCTCGAGCAATACGCCACGGAAATGAATCACCAGGTAGTGGTGGAGATGTTTCCCCGGCACGATTACTTCGCGGCCCGGGTGCACGGCCTGCCCGGTATCGGTCTGAACGGTGTCTGCTTCGGACGGGTCATCGCTATGGATTCGCCGCGGGTTTCGCCGGGGCAGTTCAATTGGAAGGAGGTGCTCGTACACGAATTCAGCCACGCAGTCACTCTGCACGCGACGAAATTCAACATCCCCCGCTGGTTCACCGAGGGCCTGGCGGTCTACGATGAACATACGCCCCGTACCTTCACCCAGGACCGGATGCTGGTGACCGCGCTGAAGAAGGGCGTGATCATCCGGCTGGAAAACCTGAACCGCGGATTCACTCGACCCAAGTCACGGTTTCAAATTCTGCTCGCCTACGTTCAGGGTGAGATATGTATCGATTACCTGGTGAAGCAGTTCGGCTTCGAAAAAATTCTGGCCCTTCTGAAATCTCTGCATCAGGAGGTCGCCTTCGAGACAGGGGCGAAAGAACTGCTCGGGATGAGCATGCAGGAACTTTCGGACGCGATGTATGCGCACACAAAAACTTTGGCCGAATCTCTGCCACTGCTGCCACAATACTCTCCCCACGATCTGGAGAAACTGAAAACGGCCGCGCGGGCCGCTCCAAAGGACGCGGACCCGCAGGCGGAGTTGGCCTTCGCATACCTGATGACCGGTCAGAAAGATCAGGCCGAAAAAGGGGCGGAGAAAGCCCTGAAGATCGATTCGAAATGCGCCAAGGCCGTGCGCATTCAGGGCGAGCTGGCATTTCTCAAACGAGAGTGGGATTCGGCGAAGACACTTTTTGAAAAGTCCATTCAGCTCGACCCCAAACCCGTGGGCAATTACTTCAGACTGGCATTGGTCGCCAAAGAACAGGGCCGCAGAGCGGATGCGATCAACCATCTCCGTAACGCATCGAAGAGGTATCCGGGATATCCCCCGCAATTCAAAGTGATGGAAACACTGGCAAACGAGGCCAACGATAATGACCTCCGTCTGCAGGCATGGGAAGGCATGCTCAAGATCGATTCATCGGCCGCCTACGCCGGCCCGCTTCTCTTAAATGCCTACTCCGCCGCCGGCCGTCACGCAGACGTCGAGCGTGTGGCCCTTCGTCTGTTCGAGGTGCAGCCTTACCTGCTCGAGCCCCACGAAATCCTCGCCGAATCTCTGCGCGCAATGAACAAGCTTGATGATGCTGCCGGTGAGCTAGAAGCATGCACCAGAATCAACCCGCGCAAAGTCGATAACTACATCAAGCTGGCAAAACTCCTCATCGAAAGAAACAAGAAGACCGATGCCCGCAAGATCCTGCAGCGCGCCCGTAGAGTGGACAGGCAAAACGAGGAGGTCAAAAAACTCCTGGAATCAGTCGGGAAGTGATCCCTGGTTGGAAGGTAGTTTATTGTCGCTCAAATATTGTCAGACGAATGGGGACAGACGAAAGAAGGAAAAACTTTCTTCATTCGTCTGTCCCCATTCGTCTGTCCCACTGTCCCACTTCTTCTCTAGTCATTCTTACTGGGAGGTGCTCTGCGATCTGGTGAGTCGTGTCCGCCGGCAGTGTCCTCGGCGGCGTCTCCCCGCGGTTGGCACCGGTTGCGTAATCGGTGTTTGAATTAATGACATGAGTGCGTATCTTCGAATTCAGAATTTGGGGTCGCAAAAATAAAGTAATGCTTGTCTGGGAAGTCTATCATCTGAAAAGTTCGTCTGACGCTCGTCGGCGATCACTCGCGGCGCGTCGGCTGGGCGACGTCGCGTCTCCCAAGGCCCTTCAACCACTCATTGATTCTCTTGAAGATCCGAGCTCCGATGTGCGGAGAGAATCGGCCATCGCGCTTGGCAGGATCGGTGGCCCGGCGGCTGTTGTTCCACTCCTGTCCATCCGTGAAATTGGCGAGGTTGCTATCGAGGCAAGGAAAGCCGCGCGCGCCATCGGTGAGCAGAACAGTTCGCCTCTTGAAGGCGCCCTTCTGCATCCCGATAACAATGTTCGGACCAAGGCTGCCGCGGTTCTACAGTTGATGAGTTGGGAACCTTCGAACAAGACCCAACAGGCCATTTTCGCCGTAGTGACACAAAACTGGGAAGAAGTGGAAAAGCTGGGTGAGGCCGCGCAACTCCCACTTCAGGAATGGCTCGCAGATGAAACGACGCCGGAAATCGTAAAAACCCCGGCCGCCGTGGTCTTTGCCCAACTCGACCCCGTTCAAGGCATGTCATGCCTGCTCCATCTCGCGGGAAACTCTGCAGTGGCGGGAGATGCGGTGGAGGCGCTCGAGAAAGTGCTCGAAGATCATATCGAGGAAATGACAACGGATAACCTGCAGTTCGCCACGTCTCTCACGGCCAAGCGCGATGTCTACCGTGAGGTCAAGACCAGTTCGTACGACGGCCCGTTCTCCGGGACAAGCCAGGTGCCCGAGGGGACCGAGCCCATCGATTGCTCCCGCATACATCAGCTTGCACAGGAAGAATTGGAACGCCGCGTCGAAGTGTGAAATCCAGTCGGCCCTGTCCGGCCACTCGTGGGATCCGATGAGACAGAGCGGCCCCTTTCTACCGCCTCAAGTAGGCTGCCATCTCCTCTTCGGTCATCGTGTCGCCACTCTTGATCCGGCTCTGCAGTTTCTTTAACTGAGATTTGAGCCGTGAGTTGTTGGTTGTGTTCAATCGTAGCGCCTTGGCCTTCTGCATTTCGATCATATTCTCAAAGCGTTTGATTTCCGAGCTCAGCCGTTTGATTTCTTTCTCGGCAGTACTTTTCGACTTGCTGATGAGCAGGGATGTCTTTTTTACGTGGTCGCCCAAATACTTCTGCAGATCGGCAAGATTAGCGAATTTCTCTTTTGCTACTCCCTCTTTCTGAATTTCTCTGAGGGTCTTGTTCTGATTGTTGATTCTGATGCTCTTTGGACCTTTCTTTGGTCCTATCAGCTTATATGAGAAATTGTCCCTTTGCGGCTTCTTCTCTATCTCTGCAATCTTCTTCATAATTTCGCCGTTTTTCTTTGAGATCTCAGATCGGATCTTCACCTGAACCTTCTCGGACAACGCTAAGAGCGCATCGATCTGTTTCTTTCTTTCATCCCTGTACTTTGCCAGATCCTCATCCGCCTGAATAAGGAGGTTATTATAGGCTGAAGTCACTGGGGACTGTTCATGGGATTCCCGCAGCTTCTTGGTCAAGCTGGATAATGCCTTGAGATCTTTGGCCTTTTGAGCTGTCTGGATTTCACGGACAATCTCAAGAGCCTTGGAGTCATTGTCTTTGTTCATGAACTCCAGATAACTCTCGGAATTGTGGGTGAGCTTGGTCTCATCCAGAAGCTTCCGGGCCTGCGAATACTGGCCATCACAAAAGTAGACCAGCCCCATCGCGAACAACTGGTCCGTGTTCGCATCCTTGGAGTTGATTCCCTGCACTTTCATGTGCTCGGTCACCTTGATCTTGCATAAGGGCACCGTCTTCTCGCGGCCGATGGCTTCGATAACCATCTTTTCATCGTCTACGGATTTGACCTTTGACGGCAGCCCGCCCCAGTGAATATCGCTCCCAACTTTCTCTTTCAGGAGACCGTGGGTTGCCACGATGAATTCATCCGCCTTTGTGAGATCGCCTTGGAGCTGATTCAGAAAATTGTAGTAAAGCTCGTTCTCCGGCTTCTCGACCAGTTTGCCAAGAATCCCTTTCGCCTCGCCAAACTTCTTCTCTTTCAGCAGCGGATCGATTTGCTGTCGAATATTCGTGTAGGTGTCGATCTCTTTGGTCACCTGCTTCGAACCGGAACCCTGACCACCGGCCACGGGAAGGCTCAGCTCAGGTTCTTCCTCTTCCTCTGGTACCGGAGGAGGGTTCTTTTCCTGGTTCACCTCAGCAATCAGGGAATCTACTTTTGCTTTTAAGACCGGATCGCCGGAGGTGTTGAGTTTGTAGGCATTCAGTTTCAGAAGGGCCTGGTCATAATTCTTGTTGGTCACCAATTCCGCCACCTGAGAAGACAGGACTTTGAGTTCCGCATTGGCCTTATTGACCTGGGCCTGAGAAAGTGCCCCCCCAGGGCCATTCGGTGCCAAGCCGATAGGCGCTACACCCGGATTGCCTTTCGGTGGCCCGCCCGGTTCGACTTTGGGAGGCCCACCCGGAATGCCCACAGGCGGTCCGCCTGGATTGACCGTCGGAGGCCCACCTGGGTTGACTGTTGGAGGTCCACCGGGATTAACTGTTGGAGGTCCGCCGGGATTGACTGTTGGAGGTCCTCCCGGAGTAACTGATGGAGGTCCGCCCGGAGTTACAGGTGGAGGCCCACCAGGATTCACGGCCACCTTGTTAGCATTGTTTCCAGTTTCATCTGTATTCCCCGCCGCAATTGCCCCGCCGTCTTCTGGTGTCACTGGATCTGCCGGGGGCTTCAAGAAATAGAAAGCCAGTCCACCACCGACTGCAATGACCAGGACAATACCGGCAGCGATCAGCCCGACGGGTACCGGCCCTTTGGCTTTTGCAGATACACTTTCAGCGGTATCCGCTGCAGTGGCCACCTCCGCCGGTGCAGCAGCGGAATCAGGAGGTTGCGCTCCTGGAACACCCGGCGCTGCGCCTGGCATTTGTGGCTGGGCTCCTGGAACACCCGGCGCCACGCCTGGCATTTGTGGCTGGGCTCCTGGAACACCCGGCGCAACGCCGGGCAATTGTGGCTCGGCCGCAGGAACACCCGGCGCAGCGCCTGGAATCAGTGGCTGGGCCGCAGGCACTGCAGGAGCAGCGGATGGTATCTGCGGGGCAGCAGGCATTTGCGCAACGGCGGCTGGCATCTGAGCCTGTGCGCCAGGAACAGCAGGAGCGGCCGGCTGCGCACCAGGGGCGGCTGGTTGTGCAGCAGGAGCAATCGGCTGGGCCGCAGCAGCCTGTACAGCAGGCATGGCGGCAGACGAGCCGGGGCTGGCTTGGGCCGCGGGAGCGGCAGGTGAGCCAGGGACGGCTTGAGCCGCGGGAGCGGCAGGTTGAGCCGCGGGCATGGCGGCAGGCGAGCCAGGGACGGCTTGAGCCGCGGGAGCGGCAGGTTGTGCCGCGGGCAGGGACGCAGTTGAACTCGCTCCGGTTTGTTTCTTTTCCGCCTGAAGGATGAGCTTCACCACATATTCAGCCTTCTCCTTTGGCAGGAATTGCCAGTGAACCAGCAGGTCCCAGACAAAGATTGGATTGCTCTGGGCACGGGCCTGCTTGATGCCTTCCTGTGCCTGAGTCAACTGGGTCTGGTCCAGAAGCTTCAGATTACCCGCGGTTTTCAAAAACAGAACTTCCCTCGTATTCAGCATCTGCTGGTTACTCCCTGAAAAATGGCTCGTGCTGGCATGAGCATAAACGTTGCCAAGATTACAGTTGTGGCCGGCCCCAGAACGTAAGAAGTTAATACGCCTGTAAATGTTGGCAAGGATTTATTTAAGGGTAATTTCTCGGTCCTGTCATCTTCTTTCGTGAACGACATTATGGTTGATACCGAACAACCTCGGCAAACACAGAGACCTGACGACGAGAAACAGGCAGCCAGAGTGCACCGCAGCCCCTGGAAACGGCTGGCCGTCAGCCTTGTTACTCTCATTCTAGCATTGCCCGTGGCGGAATTCGTTTCACGATTTCTGATTTCGGATGAAGACCTGAATGTCATCCGGTACAGCACGATGACCTTTCACGTAAACGATGGCTACGAACTGATTCCTAACACCGAGGAGGACGGCGTCCGTATAAACTCGACCGGCCACCGAGACAGAGAGATCCAGGCAGTTAACACCGCCACCCGAATCCTGATGCTCGGCGATTCGATCGTCTTTGGGCCGGGCGTTGCGCAGGAGGACACGTTCCCCAAACAGGCTGAAGAATTCCTTACCGCTGAATGTATTAATGGCGGCAATCCCGATACCGGTATCAGGGAACAAATTCGCATCTTCAAAAAAAGAGACCTGCCACTTTCGCCGGACATTGTGCTTTGCTGTTTTTATATGAACGACTCGCGCCCGCCTGCCGGTTTTCGTTCCGAGTTCGTAAAGGGCAACCCAATCGTCCGATTCACCAAACGATTTCCGTGGACTCGCCGGAGCATGGTCTACAGCATGCTCTACAGATTCTACTTTTCATGGGCCATTGCCGACGAGGCCTCGCGCCTTCCTGTCTCACGCCGTATGGAATGGCTCGAGATCTTCCAGCAGGAAAACTGGCGCGGCGACCCGGACACACTTCAGGACCTCATCGATGCCGCCCAATACGATTGGGGCGCAGCATGGAAACCTGAAACCTGGCCTGAGGTAGAATCGCAGTTGAATCAGCTAAACCAGCTCTGCACGCATCACAACATTCGTCCGGCTCTGGTCGCCATGCCCGTTTCCGTCCAGGTCAACGCTGAGACCGAGCGTCGTGAGCCTCAGGAAGAACTAAAGAACATTGCCGATGAAATGAACTGGCCATTCCTCGATCTCCTGGACGGACTCAAGCGGGCGAATGAAGGCGAGGACCTCTTCATCGACCAATGCCATCTGACAGTCCGCGGCCATCGAGTCGTCGCCAAACAAGTGGCTGAGTTTGTCAAGAAACAGGGATGGGATGGAGGAGTAGAGTGATGGATGGGGGGCAGTGATGGTGGAGTGCAGTGATGCCTCATCGAGTATCCAGCATCCATCATTCCAATCTTCCCAGCACCGCGTCGCCCATCTCGACCGTCGTTGCACTTCGCTCGGTGGGAGCGCCGGTTGAAATGTCACGAGTGCGCCAGCCTTCGTCGAGCGCGCTCTCCACGGCATCTTCGATACTTTTGGCTTCGGCTTCCATGCAAAAGGAATGTCGCACCAGCATGGCTACCGTCAGGATGGCTGCGATCGGATTGGCGATGCCCTGGCCGGCGATATCGGGCGCGCTGCCGTGGATGGGCTCGTAGAGGCCCGGCCCCGAATCGCCGAGACTGGCCGACGGCAGCATGCCCAGCGAACCCGCAAGGACCGCGGCCTCATCGCTGAGAATATCGCCAAAAGTGTTTTCAGTGACGATGACATCGAATCTGTCCGGATCGGTGATCAGGCGCATGGCCGCGGCATCGACCAGCAGGTGACTGAGCTCGATATCGGGAAACTCATCCGCCATCTCAAGCGCTACCTCTCGCCACAGTTTTGAAGTCTCGAGCACGTTTTCTTTGTCCACGGAAAGCAGTTTCCCGCT
>Ga0066834_10001212_pt1 | contig 11757 bp, 7 predicted proteins | sample ETNtaG_30_FD_66729 | JGI IMG/M metagenome (GOLD analysis project Ga0066834, IMG submission 66729) | Marine microbial and viral communities from oxygen minimum zone, Eastern Pacific Ocean - ETNP201306PF43B | ecosystem: Environmental > Aquatic > Marine > Oceanic | place: Pacific Ocean: Eastern... | reverse complement strand
CGGAACTTGGAGGGCGACGCGGAAGCCCAGGTTGCTGATACGGCTCGTGGGCCCGTTCCCGTTGCGGTAAGCGGAGCGGCAGAACCCGGCAGAGCTGTCCCAGCCACCGCCCCGAAACACGCGGCTGCCGCCCGTATCAGGGCCCTTGGGATCGGTCACTGCCTTCAAAGGATAGTCTCCTTTCCAATCAGAACACCACTCCCAGACATTACCGTGTATATCATAAAGTCCCCAGGCATTGGGTTTACGTTTTCCGACCTCGTGCGTTGTCCTGCCACTGTTTCCTCCATACCAGGCATAGTCTTCCAGAGGGCCAGACCCGTTTCCAAAGCTGTACGCGGTATCTGTGCCCGCCCTGCAGGCGTATTCCCATTCGGATTCTGTGGGCAGGCTGTAAGACCAGCCTGCTGGCAGGTGGCCGGCCTTGCGCTCGCGCTCATTCAGTTTCCCAATAAAATCCTGCGCATCGTCCCAACTCACCATTTCAACGGGACGCCTGGCGCCCTTAAATTTGCTCGGATTGCGACCCGTCAAAGCTTCGTACTGCTCCTGAGTTGTTTCCCAGGCACTCATCCAGAGTGCCTTGGTCAGTGTGACTTTGTGCTGACGCTCATCATCGTCTCGATTAGATTCATTGGCAGGCGAGCCCATAGAGAAAGTGCCCTGCTGAATTGGCACGAACGACCACCCGGCAGGAAATGTAATACCGAGCTTTCGGGCCTGTGCGTTGAGTTTTGCAAGCTTTGCGTCCCGTTCCTTCTTTTCGGCCAACTCTGTCGCACGGCGGGCGGCGCCCGGATCCGTAATCTTCCCCGTCACGAAGTTGAAAAAGATCTCCGCAGTATCGTTCTCAAAGATCTCGACCTGGTGAGTAAGCCTCTTTCCAAGCGCTGACGCCTCGATAGAGTATTTGCCAATCGGCAGACCATCTGCCTTCCACCTGTCTTTGGATTTCGCGCTGTTTGTTACGCCCAGACTTTGGATGGTGAGTCTGCACTCGATAGGCAGGCTCTGGATCTGTAACGAGCCAACTTTCTGCTTCACTTGCGTCCCGTGCTCCTCGCCTTCCTGGGAGATCCTGAGCTTCGGCACAAAGGGTCGAACTTCGAAGGATGCGACCTGGCCACCGGCCACATCAAGAGATTCTGTCTGGGCCTGAAAGCCCGGCTTTAATGCTCTGATCTCGTGTCTCCCCGGTTTCACATTCTGGATGATCAGACCACCTACATCCGCATTGGTGATCCCCTTCAGGTTGCCATCCAGAAATATCTGAACGCCAGGTGCACACTTCACCTGAATAAAGCCTGTCTCTTCGCCAAGTAGCGTGCTGAACATACCGGCGGAGACGAATAAGAAAGATAGTGCTACGCTGCCAGAAACCTTCATTTGTAAACTCCCAATCGGCTGAACGATGTCATGAAAACGCCTGGCCGCGATGGTATCTATCCAAAGAGTTACTGACAAGCCTCAATGGACCGATGCCAACGGTGAACAGAGCTCATGTTTGAACCTGAGGGTGAGTGCACACATATATCACCATGTCCTATTGGCTATCCTGACCCTATTGGCTGTCGTTGGTTTTTCTCTGGCTTCCAACCTGTTTATCGACGATGAATATCCGGTCGCAGAACATTCTGTCTTTGTTGTCACGGGTCTTGATCCCGAATGAAGGTCCGACGAATTTCAGCGACGCCAATATCTCAAACTCTCGGAACTCGTCTCCTGCGGGATAGTACGGGGCGAGGGAACCCACTACGCCCCACCACGAGTCGAAGGCGACCAGACCGCCGCGGGGGATAGTCGTCTTGCTCACGAAATAGACCTCGTATTTACCGGGGTTGCACTTCGAGGCGTCGATCTCGCCGTGCTTCAAGGTACGTTTGGTCGCCTTGTCATAGATGTCGAACCCGATCTTCTTGCCCTGCTTTTCCATTTGATCATCACGGAAGGGCTGGGTTTTCGCTTCGCCGCACGCGGCAGCGGGGTCTTCGATCGGATAAGAACCGCCACATTGCGGAAGCTGCTTCACTCTTCCGCTGGGAAGTTTGTCGAGTGGCGAGGGCAACGGTTTCGACAATGCCTTGCAGGTGAGATAGGCCGTCTCCGCGCGTTCCCTAGACATACATCGCTAATCTTGAAAAGCGGAAAGCTGCAATCGTCGACCTTGAAGACAGAAGTTCAGCCCTGAATCTGGTATTTGAAGAATCTCTGACTGGAGCGATCTGACGACTGTTCACACCCACTCTTCCATAGGCCAACCGCGCTCCTTTGCCGCCGCTGACAGCTTCTCTTCCGGCATCACAACATGCGGCTCGCCAACACTTTCCAGCATGGGCAGGTCGGCCATGCTATCGCCGTAGGCTTGGCTTTCCGGCAGATTGATCTTATTGGCCTCGGCGTAGGCCCTGATGCGCGTTGCCTTTTCTTTGTCGCTGACGGGATTGCCGTCGAGTTTCCCTGTGAAGCGGCCATCTTTCTCTTCGAGTCTTGCAGCGATCAGGTGCTCGATCTGCAGTTCATCTGCCAGTGGTTGTATGAGGAAATCCAGTGAGCCGGTGACGAGGACGATCAAGTAGCCCTCTTCCTTCAATTGGCGGATTCGTTCCTTCGCCTGTTCGAAGATGTTTGGGCGGATGTAGGCTTCGAAACAAAGTTTGGCCATCTTCTCTTTATCTTCGACCGAACGGCCCCGGTAGTTTCGGTAAAACACGCGGTTGAATGTCGCACGGTCGATCTTGTCGACGATGATGTAGGTGAGGGCCTTCAGGAGGAAGAACGGCGTCCAGAAGAGATTGCAGATAAACGAGAGCTCGGACCGGCGGATGTGGACGTAGGGCATGACGATATTCGACTTTACGATGGTACCGTCGACGTCGAAGAAGGCTGCACGCATGTCAGCTTGTCTGGCCAGCAGGTTCGCCGAGCTCCACGATGCGGTCGCGCACCTCGTCCACAATCTGCTGGTAGAGGGGGAACTGATTGGGCCGCTCCTCCAGCACATCTTCGCCCTGCGGCGTAATCGCCTCGCCAAAGCTCACCTTCACCGGGTGCATCCGAGGAAATCTGCCGCCCTTTGGCAGTGACTGATAAGTGCCCTGAATCCGGACCGGCACGATCGGAACCTGCAGCTCATGTGCGATGATGCCGAGGCCGACCTTGAAGGGCTGCACTTCGCCGTTCGGCGAGCGGGAGCCTTCCGGAAAAATCAGAAGGACGTAATCGTTTTCGAGACAGGCCCGAGCCACACGGAGGCCTTCGAGAAAGTTTTCTTTCCGATCGAACGGAAGCACGTTCATGTAGTTCCGGAAGAACCAGCTCTTGAGCCGGGTGTTAAAGAAATAATCACGGGCGCCAAGAATCCGGATGCGTTCACGCAGTCCGGGTATGGAAGCCAGAATGGAGGGCGTATCCAGGTGGCTCGAATGATTGGCCGCAATGATGTACGAGCCGCTTTTGGGCAGGTGTTCCGTTCCCTCGCTTTCCACGGACAGCCACGCTTTGCAGAAGGTGCGCAGACCGCCGTGGAGCAGGGCCCGGGCGGGGCCGTTGAATCCGTTGCGGCCGGCGATGGCCGCGAGGTCCTGCGGCTCCAGCTCTCCTTTTTCAAGGATGCTCGACCAATCGGCCGCGGCTGCCTCGGCTGATTCCGGCTCGCCCTGGACATGGGCGTTGGTCACCGCTTCGTCGATGATGGCCACAGCATCGCGCACACGGTGGAGGCGGGTGGCCAGGCTTTCCGGCAGCTTTACACCCCAGCGTTTTTCGGAACGGACGAGGAAATCGACCTTCTCAAGGGAGTCGAGCCCCAGGTCATACTGGATGTCATGGTCGTCTTTTATATCGCTGGCAGGAATGCGGGCGACTTCGGCGAGTACTTTACTGACTTCGGTTTCGAGGGAGCCTTCTTCTACCTGGGCGGCCGCGGCTGAGGCTGCGGTTTCTTTTCGTGGCGCGTCGCCTTCAATAACGGACTGCCGCACCTGGTTTCTTTTGACTTTGAGAGTGGGTGTGCGCGGCAGATCTTCGGTCCAGAAATGAACCTTCTGCACCCGTTGGTAGCTTGGAATGTCCCGCGAGAGTTTCTGCACGGCCTGGTTGAGCGATGCCCGCTGATCTTCCGAATCCTCTTCCGTCACGACGACCATATGCACCTGCTCGCCAAGGCCCTTGGATGCCTTGACGCCGAGGACGGTCATCTCTTTCATACCCGGCAGATCGCGGTAAAGCATTTCCACTTCGTCCGGGTAAACATTCTTGCCCGCGGGAGTGACGATGAGGTCTTTGACGCGGCCGGTGATGAACAGGTAGCCATCGTCATCCAGCCTGCCGAGATCGCCGGTGTGGAACCAGCCGTCCTTGAGCACGCTGTTGGTGGCCTCTTCGTTCTTGTAGTAGCCGTCCATGATTGTCGGGCCTCGGGATACAATTTCACCGACGCCGGTCGCATCCTGGTTTTCAAGGCGGATTTCGACGTTCGGAAGCGGCGGCCCGACCGCGCCACTCTTGGTCTGTTCCAGCGGATTGACCGTTAAGACCGGCGCGGTTTCTGTGAGGCCGTATCCCTCACAGATGGGGAAGCCCATGGTCTGGAAATCTTCGAAGATTTCAGGATCGAGCGCCGCGCCTCCGCTGACAAAGACTCGTATTTTGCCGCCAAAGTTTTCATGCACTTTGGCAAACAGTTTTCTTCCGGAATTCACTCCCGTCACCGCGTGCGAGGCATGGCTGACGGTCTTCAAAGCGCCGACCACGCCGCTCGTAATCGCACCGGCCTTTTTGATTTCTTTCTTGATGCCGTCGTGGAACAGTTTGAACAGCCTGGGCACGCCGAGCATGCAGGTCGTGCCGGTCTCACGCATGGTTCCCAAAATGACGTTCGATTTAAGCGCGGTGACAAATGAGACCGTTGAACCGCCGAAAATCGGCATCAGAAAACCACATGTGAATTCGAGCGCGTGGTTCATCGGCAAGACGGACAGGAATTGATCCGTCTCGTATGGCGCGAGGACCTCGGCCGTGCCCTTCACGTTAGCGATGAAATTTCCGTGGGTGAGCATCACGCCTTTCGGCTCGACCGTCGTGCCGGAAGTAAAAATGATCGAGGCAAGGTCCTCGGGTCTTACCTCCACGCGGGGCTCTACCTCTTCTTCCTTGTAGGGCATCCCGCTGGCCGGATCGGCATCCAACGGCAGGGCAAAGTTATTGATGCTGAGCGGGCAAAGATCGCTGATGTCTTCACCCACCTGTTTTCTGAGGCTTTCGAAAGATTTCGTTGACGTGAGAAGATGCTTCGTCTCGACAAACGCGGCCACGCGCATCACTTCCGCGCCCGGCGTCTGCCGGTCGAGAGGCACGACGACCATTCCCAGAGATACAGCGCCCAGATAGGCGATGCCCCACTCGGGCTGATTCTCCGCGAGCAGGAGGATGCGGTCTCCCTTCGCGAGCCCTTGTCTGGCCAGACTGGTTCGAATCTGCCGGGCGTGGGCGCGCAGGTCTTCGTAAGAGTACTTCACCCACTCATCGTCTCGTTTAATCTGGCTGGCTGTCTTGGCCTTGAACCGCACAGCGCTGTGGATGTAAAGATCCTGAATCGTCCCGATGCCGCCTTCAAGGCTTTCACTCGCGCCTTCCAGGGCACGGGGTGTGTCCGCGTGTTTGTCCGGCGGCGATTCTTCGTCCACCGTCTCCATTTTGAGGACGTGCCTTTTGAGGCCGGGCACGTGGATTACCTGGACGTATTTGTCCCAATCGATTCTGCAGACATCGAAATTGAAGATGTCCCTTTCCTCATCGGAAAGTCCCTCGAAAAGCGCTTTTGTATTGTCCGTGCCGAACCTGCAGCCGTATTCCACGTAAGGGCCGTAGAGGTCCGCGTAATATGTCAGGCGTTCGGCCGAGGTCTTGGCAATGGAGACCCTTTTGTGGTGCTTTTTCAGGCCCGGCACATTGCGCGTGAACCAGGAAGCGATGGCCAGCGGGTATTGCACCTTCAACCGGTTGGAGAGCTCAAACTGTGCGCGGCTTGGATACGACCAATCCTTCAACGGGATGGGCTCGCCGGATTTTTTTCTGAAAGGGTTGGCGGTGAAGTACTCTCTGATGTTACGCACCACGTCCTTGAGCTTGACGGGGTTCTGCCCCCCCGTGGCCACGTGAAAGAGCTGTACCTCATCAGACTCCGCCGCCAGTGGAATGGATGCGAGCAGCGCGTTAACCACGCAATCAGCAGGGACGATGTCGAGCACACCATCCGGGTTGCCGGGGAAATCCTTCAGGCGTCCCTTTCCGTAAGCCGCTATGAGCGGATCGGCCATCCGAAAGCCATCGATCCAACCGGGCGACGGCTCGCTGTAAGAGCTCTCGATGATCGAGGGCCGGACGATGGCGACGCGGATATCCCCGCGATCTCGGATCAGGAACTGTTCGCCCATGGCCTTCGTGAAAGTGTAAGTATCATGCCAGCCGTGGAGGCGCGAACGCTCCATGCCCATCTTGACGAGTTTTTCTCTGACGAATCTGTTTCGCTCGTGTTCCGTCTGCGCTTTTACCTTTGCGCTGCCGGGCCTGTAGCTCGGCCCGAGCTCCTTGAGAGCAGCCTTGTGAAAACGTTCAAACATTTCCGGCTGGCGAGCTTCCTCTTCGACCTCGCGGCCCCGGGCAAGGGCGAATTCCACTTCCTTTTCCAGGACAAATTCCGGTGCGGCATCGCCAATCTGTTCGTGTGCGATACTCCTGCCGGGGGTGAAGAGGATCTCGTCAACGTCTCCCAGCCGCTGGCCGTTTACGTAGGCGGTCGATACGTGAATGAAGACTGGATTCTTCTCACACTTCTTCGCGAAATTCAGCAGCCGCGACGGGCCGAGCGCGTTGAGCTGTGCCGCAAAATCCAGACGCTCATCAAAGACAACCACTGCCGCGCTGTTGATAAGAACTTCGACATTCCTGCAAAGGTGCTCGTATTCCTCGGGCACAATGTCGAGGCCTTCGAGGGAGACATCACCACCGATAGCGGTGAGCTTCGATTCCATGAATTCATCGCAATCATCCCGGCTCTTTCGCAGGCGGTCGAAGACATCCGAAGTCAGGAGCTCACTTCGCAATCGGTCGGCCGCGGTAATCACCTCACCGTTCGATTTGGTCTTGGGCCGGATGAGCAGATAAATCTGTTCGATATCCGGCACGTCATGCAGAATCTTTTCAACCAGCGGCTTGCCGAGGAAGCCGGTAGCGCCGGTGATCAGAATAGATTTTCCTCGAAGGAACTCTCGAATCTGCATGGGGGTAACATGTGAACTGAAGCCGAACTTTGTGCCAGCCAAGCGCGGACTGATGGCGACTCACCGCCGGCAGCCGTTAGCCTTTGCCAAACAGCCACTTATAGCCAGCGCTGAAGGCCCTCACACGGGGCAGATTATCAATCTCCGTCGTGCGGTGTCAATGGATGCCATTCCGTGCGGCGGAATGATAGAGTTCAGAATGGAACTCGCCTTTGGGTTTGGAATGGAGGAGTGATGGAATGGTGAAGTGATGGGTGATCACGCTGTTTGATTGGAAGAGTGATGTGAGTGATGCCTTCATCACGCGGTTCTGCGCAAGCTGCACAGTTGCGGTATCCCCACCACTGAGCCACTTGTCGAATGATTGGAAAAGCGGCATAAATCTCATGCCACTGATGTTTACGAAGTCTGAAACCGAGGCCCATCATGAGCGACCAGCCAAACATTCTTCTGTTGATGACTGACCAGCAGCGCGGTGACGCGCTCGGAATTGAAGGCCACCCGGTTCTGCAGACGCCACACCTGGATTGGATCGGTGCGTCCGGTGTCTGGTTCCGTCGCGCTTATTCCGCGTGTCCGGTTTGCATCCCTGCCCGGCGCACGTTGATGTCTGGTCAGCGGCCGAGCAACCACGGCGTTCTCATGAATCATGGGTGCCCTCTTGAAGGCCCTACGCTGCCGGGCGAGCTCGCCGCGGCCGGCTATCACACACACCTCTGCGGCAAGCTTCACCTCTCTCCCCGGCGGGCACTATACGGGTTTCACAGCGCGGATTGGGCCGACAGCCCTGCGGCTCGCGGTGACAACGACTACCAGCGTTTTCTTCGAAGGGAAGGCGTCCGAATACCGCGTGGATCTGAGGCGCATGGCATCGGCTCGAACGCATGGCCGGTCAGACCCTGGCATCTGCCGGAGGAGTATCATTTCTCGAACTGGTGCGTGAGCAGCGCGATTGATTTTCTTGAACGCCGTGATCCCACGAGGCCGTTCTTCCTCAAGGTCAGCTTCCTGCATCCGCATCAGCCAAACACGCCACCCGCGCCTTACTACGAACGTTACCTTTCAATGGATTTGCCTGTGCCCCATGTGGGTGAATGGGCGCGAGTCTTTGATGGCCCGCAGCGTGGCCTTTATCCCCACAACACATGGCGCATCGATGTCGACCCGCAGGTGATGCACCAAATGCGTGCTGCCTATTACGCTTCGGTAAATCACATTGACGACCAGATCGGGCGGCTCCTGCTGGCGCTGCCCGCCGATACGATCATCGTTTTCTGTTCAGACCACGGCGAGATGCTCGGCGACCACCAGTGGCTGCGCAAACGCAACGCTTTCGAGGCATCGGCCAGAATCCCGATGCTGATGAAGTTCCCCGATTCGATGGGCATTCAACAGGAACGCGCGGCAGACATCCCGATCGAAATCATGGACCTGATGCCCACGTTCCTCGATGCCGCGGGCGCAGCGATCCCAGACACCGTGGATGGCAGCAGCGTCCTGCCATGGCTGCGCGGCGAATCGGATAACTGGCGTGAATACCTGCACGGCGAATGTGCCAGCGTCCCATCTCTCGATAGCGGCATGCAATACGTCACCGACGGGCGGCAGAAATACATCTGGTATCCGGGCACGGGAAACGAGCACTACTTCGATCTCGTGAACGATCCAAAGGAAATGACCAACCTCGCCGAAGACCCGGCCAGGCAGGAAGAAATATCAGGATGGCGGTCAAGGTTAATCAGTGAGCTCGAGGGAAGACAGGAGGGATTTGTGGATGGTGGGTCCCTCTGCCCTATCGGCGGAGATTCGCCTGCCTGTATTCTGTAGAGCGCCGCGCATGAGAGGAGAAAGTCCGTCTCTCACTCTTCCAACATTCCATATCTTCGCAGGAGATCATCATGTCAGACAGAAAATTCAGAGTCGGTTTCGCGGGCCTCGTTCACGACCATGTCTGGTGGGAGTTTGATAAGTGGAAGAAGCTCGACAACGTGGACCTGGTCGCGGCGGGGGACGCGAACCCTCCGCAGCTCGAGAAGGCACAGAAGGAATACGGCGTCACCAACCTTTATTCCTCCTGGCAGGAAATGCTCGAGAGCGAAGAGCTCGATGTGCTGCAGGTGGCCGTCGAAAACAGCAAAGGCGCGGATGTGGTAGAGGCCGCGGCTGCCCGGGGCATCCACGTGACATCTGAAAAACCGATGTCCGCGCGCCTCTCCCAGGCCAATCGGATGATCAAGGCATCGGAGGACGCGGGTACGAAGCTGCTCATCAACTGGCCCTCTGCGTGGAGCCCTGCCATCAACACAATGGCAAAGGTGATCGATGCCGGTGACGTCGGGCGTCTGCATTACTTCAAGCAGCGATCGGCCCACAACGGACCAAAGGAGCTCGGTTGCTCCACCTATTTCTACGAATGGCTCTACGATGCCGATCTGAACGGCGCAGGCGCTCTCATGGACTACTGCTGTTATTCCGCAGACATGTGCTCGTACTTTCTTGGCCTGCCGAACAGCGTGGTCGGTATCCGCTCCATACTCGCCAAGGACTATCCCCTGCCGGACGACAACGCGATGATCCTGATGAAATACGACCACGCGTTCGGCGTGGCGGAGGCGTGTTGGACTCAGGTGGCGGACGTCATCACCGGCAACCCGGTCGCGTACGGAAGCGAAGGCGCGCTGATGGTCAAAGGGGACAAGGTGATTCTGTCGAAGCCAGGACAGTCCCCCAAAGAAATCGATGCAGAGCCATTCCCCGATGGCCGCTCTACCGGGCCTGAGTATCTCTTGACCTGTATCGAGACGGGCGAAGAGGTCGAAGGTATGTGCAGCCCGAAAATCAGCAGAGATGCGCAGGAAATCCTCGAGGCAGGATTGATTTCAAGTGACACCGGCAAGGAGGTAAAGCTGCCACTGGTGGAGTTCGGGTAGCCGTTGGCAGAGCTGTGAGGATGTGACTTCTGTCAGAACATCCAGGGACAGCTTCTCACTCATCCCAGAACCACACGAGATGTGCCTCTTGGAAGATCGACGCACACGGTCATTCTTTCGGCCGAGCTCATCCACTGGCCGCTATCCAGATCAAGAGAGCTGTGCACTTCGGTAAGAGCATTCGACGAGGATTCACATTCCGCCGAACGCGGCACACCAACTGACGCATCCATCTCAAACGTAAAGCCCGGGCACTCGAAGGGAGCGGAGAACTTGATCTCGTTTTCATCCTTTTCAATTCGCGTCAGTTCCTTTGCTGCCCAGTAGCGGGCGATCTCGCTGAGCTTCATCCACTGGATGTGGTCGTAGCGGGCGTGCAGCCTCCTCACCAGTTCTCTGAAGATCCCGAAACCGACTTCTTCACCATTGAAGTAAATGCCCTGCCAGTGACAGACGATGCAGGCCGGTTCGCCACGGTCGATGACTTCCACCATGCGGCCGGATGAAAGATCGGGCGTGATGAAACGGTCGACGTCGCCACGGCTGGAACAATCCCACCCGCCCGTCCAGTCGCCCGTGCAGCCAATGATCGAGACAACGCATTCAGGTTCGTCACTTTCGAGCCTGGATGCATATTGCACTCGCGGACGGACGCTTCCATCACCCGTAAAAATGTGACGGAAGTAATGAGTGAGGCGCGCACCATGGATGCCGCGGCATGAATTGAGTGTCGCCTTTGCCAGCTCGGGCAAGACTCGATTGCCGAAGCCACCCGGTGTGGTGATGCCTTCGCATTGGAAGCCCACATTCTTGAGAATCTGAAGGCCGTACCGCATGTAGTCTTCGATCTCATCTGCAGATCTCCCGTCCGTCCATTCCCAGTTCTCCTGAAACCGGGGGCCTCGGTCCGGATAAGGATGCCCGGTCTTCGTATCGATCACTCTGGTGTGCGTCACCATCTCGGGATGGATATCCCAATTGGGCGTCATCAGGGCATGCACCAGCTCGATGCTGGCGTCGAGCTCGGACGCGGCCCAGTACGGGAGGATGCGGTCGACACGCCCCACACATGCCGGATAGGGAACGATGCTGTATTTGCCTTTGACACCGTTCTCGCCGCACCACTCTCCGAATCTTCGCACGAAATCGTCCGGTATCTCGTGCGGCATTTCTCGCCAGTCCATACGTGCAAAATCACTCCTCGGCACACCGGACGCAATGAACTGCGGGATGGCGAAACGGTTGAGATTCACCAGGCATGTCGAATCGTCGATGATGAGCGAGACCGGCACACGCAGTCGCGGGTTCACAACCTTGACGGCAGGCTCTTGAAAGGGACGTTCACCGCACGGTACGCTCTCAGGTTTCAATGGATGACTCCGAGCAGAGGGATGGATTGCTCCCAGTCTTTCTCATGGTCTTAATCTCAGATTGCATCGGGAGGAAGAAAGTAGAGCTTTAGTATTAACTGAGTCAAAGGCATGGGCAAAAGTAAGAGCCAGGCTGGAAGGGATTTTGAAAGGTATCAATTTTCAGCTCCCCCAACG
>Ga0066834_10001211_pt1 | contig 11782 bp, 10 predicted proteins | sample ETNtaG_30_FD_66729 | JGI IMG/M metagenome (GOLD analysis project Ga0066834, IMG submission 66729) | Marine microbial and viral communities from oxygen minimum zone, Eastern Pacific Ocean - ETNP201306PF43B | ecosystem: Environmental > Aquatic > Marine > Oceanic | place: Pacific Ocean: Eastern... | reverse complement strand
CACAGAGTAAAAAAGGTCGGTAAAGCGGTTCTGGTAAATCTTGACGTTGTCATGGCCGTAAGTTTGCCGTGCCTCGTCTTCTGTCAGACCAACGGTGCCGATCGGGGGGTGGGAAAACACCACACTCGGGATATTCAAGTAATCCAGGCGCGCCTCATCCTGGCCGCCAAAAAGCCGATCCGACAAGCGCCTTGCGGCAGCAATGGCCACCGGGGTCAGGGCCTGGCGCCCGGTGACATCACCGACAGCGTAAATCCCTGATACAGTCGTGTTCTGCCATTCATCCGTGCGTAGGTAGCCCCCGTTGTCGGGTTTAATTCCAGTCGATGTCAGGCCCAGGGTATCAGTGGCCGGATCGCGGCCGATGGCGTAGATAATGCAGTCGAACCCGCTTATCTGCTCACCGTCCTGGCGCTGTACCGCCAGCAGCCCATTTTCTTCGCGAACAATAGCGGCCATCTGCACGCCGGTCAGAATGTTGATTCCAGCAGATATCATTTCGTCCATGACGCTCTCGCGCAGGGTGATATCAAACCCACGCAGCAGAATGTCTTTGCGCAGCGCCATGGTGACATCGGACCCAAGCGCATTAAGCGTCCCGGCGAGTTCAGTCGCGATATACCCGGCACCGATGATCAGTGGGCGTCGGGGTTGGCTGCCAAGATCAAAGAAGCCATTGCTGGTAATAGCGAGGTCCGCTCCGGGCACCTTGGGCACCATCGGCCGTCCGCCAGTCGCAATCAGGATGTGATCAGCGCTAAGGTGCTGGTCACCCACGCGAACGGTTGAGGTGGAGTCAAACTGAGCCCAACCGGTATACAGTGATACCTTTGAGGATTCCAGATTACGCTGGTAGATGCCGTTCAGTCTTAAGATATACGCATCACGCGCATCTTTGAACGATGCCCAGTCGAACGTGGTATCCGGCAGGGCAAAGCCGTAGTCATCGGCGATAGCCAGAGTGTCGGCAAAGTGCGCCGCATTCCACATCATCTTCTTGGGCACACAACCTACATTGACGCAGGTCCCGCCAAGTCGATCGCCCTCTACGATCGCCGTGCGGGCGCCGTACTCGGCTGCGCGCCGCGCGCCTGCCATACCGCCGCTACCACCACCGATTACCAGGAAATCAAAATGCTCAGTCATATTGGAAAGATCTGGGAAAGGAGTGCTTTAATCCGCGCCGACCGTCAGCAATGATAGAGTAATCGAAGTAATTTTGGCAGTGACGCGGATGTCCTGTGGGCGGGTGGGGTGCCTGCCATGACCGATAGCGATCAATTTATGAGTAACCAAGATAGTCCCCTCACTGACAATCCCCTGCTGGATTTGAGCGGTTTACCGCGTTTTCGCCAGATCAGGCCGTCGCTGGTAGAGCCGGCACTCGATGCTGTGCTGCACCAGCACCGCTTGCAGATACAGGCGCTTGAATCACACGTCGATGATGCGGATTGGGAGTCTTTTGCTGAACCATTACAGGATATGGAAGAGCAACTGGAGCGAGTCTGGTCACCGGTGTCACATCTTAATGCCGTGCGCGACAGCAAGGAGTTGCGCACAGCAGTTGACGCTTGTTTGCCCAAAATCAGCGCCTTCCAGAGCGAGGTTGGGCAGAACCGGGCTCTTTATCTCGGTTACCACCGTATAGCCGACAACAGTGGGTTTGCCGAGCTCTCTGCGGCACGGCGCAAGGTGGTGCAAAATGCGCTGCGCGATTTTCGACTAGCCGGCGCAGAGCTCAAGGGATCGCCCCGGGAGCGTTTTCGTGAAATCGTGACCGAACTGGCAAGCCTCGCCAACCGTTTCGAGCAGAACCTGCTGGACGCTACCGATCATTGGGTTCTTGACCTCGATGAGACGGCAGATCTTGCCGGGTTGCCGGACAGCGTGGTCGAGCTGGCCGGTGAGGCGGCGAGGGCTGCAGGTTGTCCGGGTTGGCGGTTCTCGCTGCAGGCGCCGTTCTATCTGCCATTCATGATGTTCAGTGAGCACCGCAGGTTGAGGCGGCAGATGTACGAGGCTTATGTCACCCGGGCAAGCGAGGTCGGCCCTGACGCCAAGCGTTTCGACAGTGGTGATCTGATGGTCGAGATCCTCACTCGGCGTGGCGAGATGGCCCGGCTGCTGGGTTTTGCCAGTTACGCTGAGTATGCACTGCAAGATCGCATGGCTGGATCGCCACAGGAGGTCAGTGACTTTCTTGAGCGATTGACTGCCTGCACCCGTGCCGTGGCGCAGGTTGAGTTTGACGAGTTGCGTGAGTTCGCAAGTTCGACACATAGCCACGACGATTTACAGGCCTGGGATATTCCTTATTACTCGGAGAAACTCAAACAGTCGCGATTTGCTTTTTCCGATGAGCAGGTTCGGCCCTACTTTCCGTTGCCGCGCGTACTCCAGGGGCTCTTTGACGTGACCGAAAAACTTTTTGGCATACGTGCCGTTAAGGCGGAATGTGAACACATCTGGCACGAAGACGTGCAGTTTTTTGAACTGCGAGATCACACTGGCGTAGTGCGCGGATGTTTTTTTCTCGATCTGTATGCGCGCGCTCACAAGCGCGGCGGCGCCTGGATGGCCGACTGTATTGGTCGGCGGCGTTTGGCCGATGGCACCGTCCAGTTACCGGCGGCTTTTCTGACCTGTAATTTCATGCCACCCGTAGGCGACAAGCCGTCGTTGTTGACCCACGATGATGTAGTTACGCTGTTTCACGAGTTTGGTCACGGCCTGCATCACCTCCTGACGCAGGTCGACGAGCCCGCTGTCGCGGGTATCAGCGGTGTCCCCTGGGATGCGGTGGAACTGCCGAGTCAATTTCTGGAGAACTGGTGCTGGGCGCCTGAGGCATTAGTGGCGATCTCCGGCCACTACCAGACCGGCAAGGCGCTGCCGGATGATTTACTCGATAAGCTGCGTGGCGCTCGCAATTTCCAGTGTGCGTTGCAGATGTTGCGCCAGCTGGAATTCTCGATTTTTGACATGGCTGTGCATGGCGTCGAGTCATTGCCGACAGCGCAGGCCATTCAACAGACGCTGGATACAGTGCGCGAAAAAATAGCGGTTGTTCACACGCCCGCATGGAATCGCTTCCAAAACAGTTTCTCGCATATCTTTGCTGGGGGTTATGCGGCGGGATACTACAGTTACAAGTGGGCCGAGGTGCTGTCAGCAGATGCCTTCAGTCGTTTCGAGGAAGATGGAATTTTTGATCCCGGGTGCGGCCGTGATTTTTTGCAATTGATACTTGAGAGCGGCGGTGTCAATGATCCGTTGGATAATTTCACCGCGTTTCGCGGTCGCGAGCCCTCGGTTGAGGCTTTACTGCGCCACAACGGTCTGGACACATGAGAACGCTGGGCGCTGTTTGCTTGTGGCTGGCCCTGGTGAGCCCGGCACAGGCGCTGACCAACCAGCTTGGTTCGCACCCTTCGCCTTATCTTGCGTTACACGGCGATGATCCTGTGGCGTGGCAGGTCTGGAGTGAGTCGGTATTTGAAAAAGCCCGCCAAGAAAACAAACTGGTTTATGTCTCGGTGGGTTACTTCTCATGCCACTGGTGCCACGTGATGCAGCGCGAGAGTTATCGCAACCCACAAATCGCGCAGATGCTGAACCGGGATTTTCTGCCGGTCAAAGTCGATCGCGAGTTGCAGCCCGCTTTGGACGAGACGCTTATGGATTTTGTCCGCAAAACCCAGGGTCGTGGCGGTTGGCCGTTGAATGTTTTTTTGACCCCCGAGGGTTATCCACTCTATGCGGTTCTGTACCTGCCGCCAGATTCGTTCGCCAAGGTGATCCGGCAACTGGATGCAATCTGGCGCGAAGACTCCGAGCACCTCACCGCAATGGCCCGACCGGTCGGCTCCGACGATTTTCCGGATAGTGCTGGCCAGGTTGATCCGGTCCAAGTAGCTTCTTTGGGTAAAAGTTTTGAAAAGATGGCTCTGTCCTTCGCCGATACTTTTGAAGGGGGTTTTGGTGATCAGTCACGCTTCCCACACGCGCCACAGCTGGAATATCTGCTGGACCGCTATCAGCACCGGGCCAGTGCGCCGGTGCGTGAGGTACTGAAAAGCTCGCTCGATGCGATGGCCTGGCGCGGCCTGCGCGACCATGTTGATGGAGGGTTCTTCCGTTATACCGTAGACCCGGGGTGGAGCCAGCCGCACTTCGAAAAAATGCTTTATGACAATGCGCAGCTTGCTTCGCTTTACCTTAGAGCCGGGCAGGTATTGCAGCGTGAGGATTACATCGAGGTCGGGCTCTCTACCCTGGACTTCATGGCGGATCATATGCTGAGCGATAACGGGGCGATGGTCGCTTCACTTTCGGCGATTGACGCCCAGGGCCGTGAAGGGGCGTATTACCTGTTTGATCTTGAGACTTTGCAGCGGACACTACATAAAGACGAGCTTGAAGTTCTGCGCGCAACATGGTCGCTCAATGGTCCGGCACCTTTCGAGGAGGGGTATCTTCTGGTAAGTCAGTTACCCCTGAACGAGGTTGCAAACATCCTCGGGCGACCACTGGCCGATGTGCACACGCTGCTGGCCGGTGCGATGGCAAAATTGCGTACCCTGCGCCGTACCCGGGGCCTTCCGGTTGACGACAAGCAGCTGGCGGGTTGGAACGCACTTGCTCTGCAGGCTTTCGTCGCGGCATCGGTCCAGACCGGCGCTGCGCGATACGCAAATATCGCCAGGGGAATCAAAGCTTACCTAGAGCAGACGCTGTGGCGCGATGGCACGCTCTACCGCGCTATAGCCAATGACGGACCGTTGGGAGTGGTCGCGCTCGCAGATTACGCTTACCTGGCCCGTGCTTTTCTGGATTTTGCCCGCTGGTCGCAAGATTCAGCCGATTTCCGGCTTGCGACCGAGGTGGCCAAGGCAGGCTGGCGTGATTTTAGGGTAGCTAACGGCTGGCGCCGCGAGCCAGGTAGAGCGCTGGCTGAATCGGGACTGCACGAGATATTCTCCGATGATTCTTTGCCAGCGCCTGACGCGGTACTGGCGAAAGTCAGCCTGCAACTGGCCCGTGCCGGGGCAGATCCTGCGCTTTCCCGTTGGGCCCGCGTGATGCTTGACCGCGCCTATGATACCGTGGCGCAGACCCCTTTTCCCCACGCTTCCCGCCTGGCCGCACTGGCGCTGGCCGTGAGTGACGGGGGATAACCCAAAGAGGCGATTCCAGGTGTCGGGTAAACAAGCTGATTTGCTATAATCGCGCCTCTTTTTAGTTGGCGCCTGAGATGTTTGCACGGCGCCTTTTGTGATTAACACAAGAGAACCTCATGGTTGACAATATAAATAACGGCAGGCGTCGCCTGCTTACCACTTTTTATCGGGCTTACCTACGCTTTAAAAAAGGAATACTGGCGAGACATCCATTGACGGCGCGCTGGTGGGGCAGCTATTGCACTGCGCTGGTATACCGGATAAATGCTTTGGTTAATCAACTATGAAACTCTACTCTGGACCACTTTGCCTCTACAGTCACGTTTGCCGATTCGTCTTGAGCGAGAAAGAGGTTGGCTACGAAGTCATTTACTCGACCGATAGGCGCACAGACCAGCGGGTTGCCGAACTGAATCCTTACGGGGAAACGCCGACATTGGTGGACCGTGATTTGGTTCTATACGACAGCATGGTCGTCAGCGAGTACATCGATGAAAGATTTCCGCACCCACCGTTGCTGCCCAGCGACCCGACCGCCCGGGCCCAGGCCCGGGTAATGGTGACCCGATTACGTCGTGACTGGCTGGATGCGCTACAGTTTTGTATCACTACCGGTACGCGGGTCGACAAGAAACTGAGTAAAAGTCTGTGGGATGGTTTGATGGCAATGTCGAGCCATTTCGGGCAGCAAAAGTATGCGCTTGGCAATGAATTCAGCCTGGTTGATTGCTACCTGGCAGTACTGTTGTGGCGGTTGCCTGTGTTGAAATTAGATCTGCCTCGCCAGGCTTCGAAGATTCTTGACTACGGCGGCCGGGTGTTTGATAAACCGGGGTTCCAGGCAAGCCTGAGCGAAGCCGAGCGAGAGATTCGCGCCGCTTAAGGCGGCACTGCCGTTTGCTGGGTCTGATGGGATCTGATGACATCGAGGCGAGTTCAAACCGCCCTTATCTGATACGGGCGATCCGCGACTGGGCTATTGATAATCATCTGACGCCACAGTTGCTGGTTAATGCCACGATCAGTGGCGTCGAGGTGCCCAGTGAGTTCGTTGAGAACGGGCAGATTGTGCTGAACGTTAGCCCTCAGGCCGCGGATAATCTGGACATGGGAAACGACTTTATCTCTTTCTCAGCCCGCTTTCAGGGTGTTTCGAGGTCGGTGATTGTGCCGGTCTCAGCAGTTATCGCGGTATTTGGCCGCGAGAGCCGCCAGGGCATGTCTTTTGAAGATCTGCCCGAGGATCTCGAAACCGATGAGGCGCTGAACGAACCGCCTCCGCGCGGTAAGCCCCACCTTAAACTGGTGGACTAGTGGTTGAAAGATATTGGGCCAGGCCCGATATTGCCTTTAGGACACACTGAGCACCGTTCAATGAGCACAACCCAAATGCGGGGTACTACCATTCTCTCGGTTCGCCGAGGCAATCAGGTAGTGATTGGTGGGGATGGCCAGGTCACACTGGGCGATACCCGGATGAAAGGCAACGCGCGCAAGGTTCGGCGACTGCATGATGATACGGTGATCGCAGGGTTCGCTGGCGGTACTTCGGACGCGTTCACACTGTTTGAACGTTTTGAGGGCAAACTGCAAAAACATCAGGGCAATCTCACTCGCGCTGCGGTTGAGTTATCCAAGGACTGGCGCACAGATCGTATGCTACGCCGGCTGGAAGCCCTGCTTGCTGTTGCCGATGCATCGGTGTCACTGATTCTTTCGGGTACGGGGGATGTCATAGAGCCTGAGGGTGGGATTATGGCGATAGGCTCTGGCGGCGCCTACGCTAAGGCCGCCGCCCAGGCGCTGGTTACGGAGACCGATCTTGATGCCCGCCAGATCGTTGAGAAATCACTGAATATTGCTGCCGGTATCTGCATCTACACCAACTGCGAACTTACCATTGAAGAACTGGAGATTGCACCACAGTGAGTTGGTGTAAGCCACTCTGGACTGACTGTGCCGGACACTTTATCTTCCTGCGTTCGTAGACCCAAGAACTTTTCCAACAGAACGATACTATGTCCGAGATGACGCCCCGGGAGATTGTCGAGGAGCTCGACAAGCACATTATTGGTCAGGCACAGGCGAAGCGGGCTGTCGCGATCGCTCTTCGAAATCGCTGGCGGCGGGCTCAGGTGCCAGACCAATTTCTGCGCAGTGAGATCACGCCAAAGAACATATTGATGATTGGCCCTACCGGGGTGGGTAAGACCGAGATCGCCCGGCGTCTGGCGCGCCTGGCCCGTGCGCCGTTTATCAAGGTCGAGGCGACCAAGTTCACCGAGGTGGGGTATGTGGGTCGTGAGGTCGATTCAATCATTCGTGATCTTGTGGATATGGCGATCAAGATGAGCCGCGAGGAAGCATTGGAGCGGGTACGTCCGCGCGCTGAAGATGCTGCCGAGGAGCAGTTGCTGGATCTGCTGTTGCCACAGGCCCGCGGTGTTGACTCCGCTGATGACATTGCAGCCGTTGATCAAGAAGAGGGAGCCGGCCGCCAGCGCCTTCGCAAATTATTGCGTGAAGGCAAGCTGGACGATAAAGAAGTCGAAATTGAAGTTGCGACTCCGACCGTGGGGGTGGAGATTATGGGCCCGCCAGGAATGGAGCAGATGACTGATCAGTTGCAAGGCATGTTTCAGAATCTGGGCGGTCAGCGCAAGACTGCGCGCAAGGTCAAGGTGCGTGAAGCATTGCGATTGCTCACCGAAGAAGAGGCCGGCGCACTCGTCAATGACGACGAACTTAAGCACGAAGCGCTTGAGCGGGTAGAGCAGCATGGTATTGTTTTTCTTGACGAGATCGACAAGATTGTCGGCCGTAGCGAGGCCCAGGGTGCCGATGTGTCGCGCGAGGGTGTCCAGCGCGATCTGCTACCGCTGATTGAGGGCTGCACCGTCAGCACCCGCAACGGCATGATCAAGACCGATCATATTTTGTTTATCGCCTCGGGCGCTTTTCAGATGAATAAACCCTCGGATCTGATACCGGAACTGCAGGGTCGATTGCCAATACGGGTCGAACTCGATGCGTTGGACTCCGGCGATTTTGTTCGCATCCTGACCGAACCGGATGCTTCGCTGACCGAGCAGTACGCTGGGCTGATGGCGACCGAAGGGGTCAGCCTGGAGTTTGCGCCGGATGGTATCGAGCGAATAGCCGAAGTGGCGTGGCAGGTTAATGAACGGATCGAGAATATTGGCGCGCGGCGACTGCATACCGTCATGGAGCGCTTGCTGGAGACGATTTCGTTTGCAGCGGCTGATCGCTCAGGGCAAGTGGAGCTGGTCGATCGGGGCTATGTGGATCAACACCTGGTTGATCTTGTCGAGGATGAGGATCTTTCGCGCTATATTCTCTAGATTCCCCAGCGCAATAATCTGGCAGTAGCCGTATACTGGGTCGTCCACCCTCGCCGGGGAGGACACGGATGGCGGTACTGCTGATTGATGGGCTCAACCTGATACGCCGAATTCATGCTGGTGTACCGGATGCGGCGAAGGATCGTGACGATGGAGTGTTGACAGCCTGTGTGGCGTCGGCACGCCGGGCTCTGCGTCGGCATCATCCCAGTCACGTAATTCTGGTAATGGAAGGCGAAGAGCTGAGCTGGCGTTCGCTGGAGTATCCGGATTACAAAAAGAATCGGGTCGGGATGCCGGAAGATCTTCGAGCCAATCTGCCGACCATTCTCAGCGCCCTTGCCGGGATTGGCGTCAACGCCTTGTCGGCAGAAGGCTTTGAAGCGGATGATCTCATCGGCTCAATTGCGGCCCGTACCGCCGCGAAGGGTGTTTCTGTGGTCATTCTGTCCACGGACAAAAGTTTTTGCCAGCTGGTCTGTGACCATATTGCCGTTCACGACCACTTCAATGATGTGGCGCACGACAGTTTCTGGATACGTGATCGTTTCGGAGTCGAACCCGTGCAACTGGTTGATCTCTTCAGCCTGGCGGGTGATCCCTCACTGGGGCTGCCAGGCATTCGCTCGGTCGGAGTGCACACTGCGGCCCGACTGTTACATGACTACGGTGGTCTCGATGGCGTGATCAAAGCAGCCCCGCAGATTGCGGGAAAACTCGGTGAGAAACTGCGCGCCGGACTGGATGGTATCGCACTGACCCGCCGACTCGTCACCTTGCGTCAGGACGTCGACCTCGGGGCTAATCTGCATGACTTTCGCTGGCTGCCGTCGATGACGCATGATCCAAAGGGGAGCTCTTCCTAGAACCCAGAGGCTTTGATCCCATCAAGCGCCAACTGACCATTTTTTCTGTGACTATCAGTCAAGATTCTTATGGTTACGACAGGGTCATTTTGATACTTTATGGGTAACTATGGGAGTACTGTGGGATTATCATTTGGCTCGAATAGTATATCTCGGGTCAGAATCTGCAATCTTTTTTGCCGCATAGCATTACCATGGTGGGAAAAGGTATTGCGACTTTTCGGTGATTCTATTGCCTAGCGTTATATTCGAAATAATTGAATTATCTTTATATGTGAGGCAATAGATCAAGTGATGCAGATCGACACCAATCAGGACCGCCTGTGGGCCACACTGATGGAACTGGGTGCAGAAAATGTTCTGGCCTTTGCCGTTGAGCCTGTAGGAGGTCTGGCCACTGGCGCACAAATGCTTTTTGAGGATTATGCCAATCGGGTGCGGGAAATTTGCACCAAGCACGGCGTCTACCTTGTTTATGACGAGATTCTGTGTGGCACAGGACGCACAGGCCGTTTTCTGGCCAGCCATGCATGGCCCGACGCACATGTCGAAATCGTGGTTCTGGCAAAAGGGCTTGGGTCAGGTTATACGCCGTTAAGCGCGGCACTATTGCCTGCAACAATGGTTGATGAACTGGCTGATCTGACCGGGTTCAACTTCTCTCATACCTACAGTGCAAACCCTGTGGCTTGCGCAACGGGCATGGCTGTGCTCGATGAATGCGAACGCCATGGTCTGGTTGCGGCGGCTGGCGAACGCGGCGCAACCTTGAAAACACATTTGCAAAAACTGGCTGATAAGCACCCTTGTATCGGTGACATTCGTGGTGAAGGCCTGTTGATGGCGGTGGAACTGGTGACAGACCGCGAAACCAAGACATCCTACCCAGCCTCCTTCCCGCCGACTGAGCATGTTCGCATTTGCGGCCTGGAACACGGTTTGATTATCTACTCTCGGCGCACGGCAAATGGTCGCTATGGTGATTGGTTCATGGTGGCACCACCGTTGACCATCACGGAAGATGAGTGTGATGAAATGATTGCCCGGCTTGACGCTACGCTGAGTGATTGCGAATTTGCCGCGCAGACCCATATGGCTGAAGGAATTGGTTGATGTCTAGGAAAGTAGCAATTGTGACCGGCGCATCATCGGGTATCGGAGCCGCCATTGCCGCGGCACTGGCCAAAGCAGGATGCAATGTTGTGGCCACCTATGGCGGCAATCAGGATGGTGGTGAGGCGACGGCTACAATCTGCAAAAGTGAAGGTGTTGAGGCGATCACTGTCAAAGCCGATATTTCTTCCGATGAAGACTGCCGGGCTGTTGCACAAGCTGCCTTCGACAAGTGGGGTCGAATTGACGTGCTTGTCAACAATGCAGGCACCACACGCTTCGCTGATGCCGCAGACCTGAACGCAATAAACTCCGATGATTTCGAGCGTATTTTTGCCGTCAATGTAACGGGTTGTTATCAGATGACACGCGCTGCTGCTGATCACCTCCGAAACGCGAAGGGCTCGGTGGTTAATATCTCGTCCCATTCCGGTTTTTCGGGTATTGGATCATCTATTGCTTACGCAGCTTCGAAAGGCGCATTGAACACCCTCACACTTAGCCTGGCGCGTTCACTGGCTCCGCAGGTACGCGTCAATGCAGTCTGTCCCGGTTTTGTAGACACACACTGGATGGCTGCCAAGCTGGATGCCGAGGCGCTAAACAATTTTAAGGACAAGACGGCAAAAATCACGCCGCTCAAATGTATTCCCACGGCCGAAAACGTCGCGGAAGCTGCCCTTTGGTTCGCCCTGGGATCAGTACCCGCTACAGGACAGTTGCTCGTTGTTGATAGCGGCACACACCTGACCGTTGCTGACCCACTCTAACTATTGGGAAAATTCTCATGCCAAGAAATATATATGCACCCGTCGATGCCGCCAAGGTGCCCCGTTTTTCTGACGTTGCCACATTCCTGCGTACCAAACGCGTAGATGTCAATGAAGACATTGATATCGGTTTGTGTGGTGTGCCGTTTGATATCGGCCTGAACTATCGTACAGGCCCCCGCGAAGCCCCCGGTGCAGTGCGCCACCACAGCCGCATTATTCGCCAGGTTCACCAGACGACGGCTATTCAGCCTCATGAAATGTGTAACATTGCCGATATTGGCGATGCTCCGGTAAACCCACTGAGCAAAGATGAGTCTATTGCGAATATCGAAAAGTATTTTGCTAATCTAAAGGTAAATAACATTCGGCCCATCGCTGTTGGAGGCGATCACACAATCCCCACGCCCATCTTGCGCGGAATTGCCGCCGATGCGCCTGTTGGTATTTTGCATGTAGACGCACACGCCGACACATTGGATGAGTTTTGC
>Ga0066834_10001209_pt1 | contig 11793 bp, 19 predicted proteins | sample ETNtaG_30_FD_66729 | JGI IMG/M metagenome (GOLD analysis project Ga0066834, IMG submission 66729) | Marine microbial and viral communities from oxygen minimum zone, Eastern Pacific Ocean - ETNP201306PF43B | ecosystem: Environmental > Aquatic > Marine > Oceanic | place: Pacific Ocean: Eastern... | reverse complement strand
TATGTTTTCGTTAATTCCAATTCAGAATTAGCTAACTTAGCCTGTTCTTTGTATGTATCTGCTTTAAGTCTTTGGATATTCTTATATTCGGCTTTAAGCTTTTTTAATTCTTTAAGCTCGGTCTTGTTAAGATCTTCGAATTTCTCCTCCAATTCCAGTATATCTTTTTTCAGCTTAATTTCTGTGTCTAGATCTTTTTTCCTTTCATCAGCAATAGCTTGATTTTGTTTTCGGTTGTTTGCCATTATCTGTCAGGGTTAGTAATTGCCATTATCCACGTCATCCATCAAATCTCTTAATTTTTGTGTATGAGCATCAATACGTTCCATATGTTTAATAGCATCAGGAGGTAATTTAGTGTTTTTGACTTTTTTGATAAACTTATCAGCTGTTCTCTTTTCTAAGGTATTAAAAAATGTTGCTACAAATTTATCAGCCGAACTAAAAAAACCCTCGTTTAATTTCTTTTTCATAATAATATCCTTGTTAATACACGTTGTATATAAATATCATGTATTAAAAAATAAAGTTATTAATATGATATTACCCATATAGGTATATCAGATTCATTGTGTTTTTTCAAACCAGCAATTCTTGTATTACCACCAAGTAAATCATAGTGATTGTTATTTATTTTAAGTGCAATTGGCATTTCTATATAAGTTTTACCGAACATCTCATTAAATCGTATCTGTTTATCCATTTCTAAATTATCAAAATCTAAATCTACATTATGTAACATATGTTCAATATCACTGTGATTAACAACATAACCATTACCGACGATATCTACCCACGTTTTCATATCAATATGTTTGTATTTATCATATCGAATAGCCTCTTCCCATTCATTCTCAAAAATTGGGTATTTGTACTTAACCATATTATAATATATAAAAAAAAAGTGAGAAATTACTTCCTCACTCTTACATTCGGGCCCTTAACAAAACCCTTTTTAGTTGCTTTATCCATTTCGGACTTTTCTTTTTGTTTCGATTTACGTAATAATTCGAAATAAAACTTTCTCCAATGAATTGGCATGTGATACACATCATCCCATGTAAACCCATTACCATAATTAACCATTTCCCATAACTGAGTATGGAGCATTTGACTATAATTACTCGGAAGGGTAAAAGAAGCCCGCTCCAAACGGGATATCAAGTGCCTCCGTTTCACCTGTGATATCTGATGTGAAATCAAATGTTAGTTCCAAATCAGGACTTATTTCTTTAACATATTTACGTAATGCTTTACTATCACGTGCTAAAAACTGATTTAATACCCATTTGTTAATATAACCTCTTTCATCGTTACCACCAACCTCGGTTATCATATAACGTAAACGAGTACTTACCTCACTTGTACCTGTATCCTTATCTTTCTTTAATCGTTGCACCGCCTGTAACTCAGCCGATATATCAACCTCATCTTTATGTGTTAATAATCTGAATTTGATTTTTGTTTTATTACTTGGTAATTCAAATTCATATTCATTTTTAGTTGATAACTTAGAAAAATCAACCTCTTTAATTTGTATCTTTGCCAAGTTAATAGTTGTTTTTTGTGGTTCACCTGTAAATGGGTCATTCACCTCTAAATTATAATCAGGCCCGTAGCCCAATACTCTCGTTGCTAATAGAACTGCGTTTTTATCACCGATAAAAATATCACCAATATCCAATCCTTTTTCAACAACTACCGATTCTAGTAACTTGTCAAGTACTATTCCTTTTTTTATTAAATTAGAAGATGCTAATATATCCTCTTCTTTTGCCGTCATGTACTTTATTTCAATTGTACCATTTGATAACGGATGTTTTGGTGGATATAATTTACCCTGTGAAGGCAAATCCACCACTTCAGTAGGAAACTTGTATTCTGCCATTTTGTTTTTATTTATTGTTGTTTGTATATAAATATATAGAAATAAAAAAAGTAGTACGCATAAAAAAAAAGACTAGTATACTAGTCTTTTTTCGGGAGGCTATGTTGGGTGTTTACTTTCTAAATCCCTTTACTACTTTACGTGTACCAATTGATATCATTTTATTAACAAAGAATATTCTATCATCTATTATTTTTTTCATTAATTCCAAAGATTCCATGTCCCATTCATCTTTTACCATCTTTATAAATTTCTTGGTATCTGATTCATTTAATGATTTTGGATTTTGTTCGGATAGTACCGAAATTATTTCCTTTGTAATCAATGCTTGTAATTTATCTTTTGATTTCATATCAATTCATATATTTCTTTGAAATCAGTTGTATCTGGATAATTACCTAGATATTTCTTATTTATATTCAATCTAAATCAGTACTCCAAAATACAATAATCCATCGCTAAAGTTAGTGATATCTCAACTGGATCACTTGCTGACCAATCTGCCTCACCGAATTCAGCTGATACAATCCATGCACCTTTGATTTTCCATTGTTCGATTTTGTCACCTGGAGGGCCTAATAGATAGATATTCAAATCTTTTTTATACATATCTGCATATCCATCACGTCCTGTTAGAGATTCATGTGATAACCTTACCCATTCCATTACTGCTTGTGCACCACTAGGAATAATAGGGTCATATAATGTAATAGATATATCTTGCCATTCACCTTTACCCTTTAACTTACGTTTCACGTTAATGTGATCGAGTGTAATTGGTTCAAATGATATACTTGGTCTGCCTGTTGTTTTAATCATGTATGATGGAATTCCATCAACTTCCATGATAAAGTTGTTTTTTACCTTCGGTTGAAAGTTCGTGTAAAACATTTGATCGAACTCTAAAACTTCTGCCATAATAGTTTTTCCTTATTAATTATTGTTACTGTTTATAAATATAACAATAATATATTTTCGTTAATTTTCTAATTTCCATATAAATCCACCTGCTGTTTTATTAATCCGATTGGGACTGCAAACCGCACTTATTGAACTGATACTTATACCAACATCCAACGATGCATCGTTCATACTACTATAAATATATAAAAGATTATTTTCCGTATCATATTTACCGACGCTTTTCTTAGAACTTTCACTCATTTTCCCATACAACATCTACTGTATATCCTACATCTTTTAATTGTTGTATTCTAGTATCATCAAATTCCCATATTTCCAATGCCGTTTTGTGTACCTGTGTGTGGTAATAATCCTTTTTGTATTTCTTTGGATTACAATGCCAATAGTCACCGAAATATTCAACTATTCTATTTTCACTTGGTATGAATATATCTACCGATTTTTGTACGTCTGGTAAATAATGTTCTAGTATTGCATCTTCATGTTTCTTTTTAATTTCGTCATATAACTTTCGTTGGCCTTTACTGATACGTTTGCCATTTGATGTTTTTAACATCGGATATGGTTCTCCATATCGTTCAATACACGTCTGTGCATTTTTTACTGTATTATTATAATTTTCATTACCGTATTTTTTCAATTTCGTCTTTTTAATATTATCAACATAACGCTGTGTATCCATTGGGTTTAATCCATGTGTAAACCGATATGACATATTTTCTTTTCTTGATATAGATGATCTATTACATTCATTTGAACAATATTGTTGTGGTAGTCCTGTACTAGGGTGTATTGCATTTTTATATCTATCGAATTCATTACCACAATTTAAGCATTTAACAGTTTCGTGATTTTGTGATTTTCTCCATTCATACATAGCCGTTCTATCCTTAAACCTAGATTTTCTATATTTCCAGTCTACCCAAAATGTCTCACCAGTCCATTCACATATTTTCTTTACTTGTTTTGGGTTGCCAGTTTTTGATGTTTCTTCACTTACTTCTATATACGGTTTCATACGGTGGGTGTTAAGTTAAAATCCTCTTTATTATAAGTATCAAGACATAAAAAAACCACCCAAAAATGAGTGGTTTTTATAAAAATATTTAATTTATTAGGTTATCCAGAGAAGGAAGCTCCCGTAGGCATTATGTTGAAATCGAGGACAATGAACTCCGCGGTTTTCGTTGGTTGTAAGAATATTTGACCAGCCATGATATTTCTATCAATTACATCTGGTGTGTTATTTGTTTCATCCATTACTACCTTAAAGGCGTAAACACCTTGTCGTTGTTGAACACTTTCCATATACGGATTAACTGTATTTAGGAATTTGTTACGTGTAGTTGCTGTATTTTGTTCGAATACCAAGTATCTTGATGTAGAAGCGATATACTTTTTAACTTTAATAAGTAATCTACGTACATTGATTCTATCAAGTGCAGATGCGGCAGTTTGTAATGTTTTTTGTCCGAAAGCAACAATACCCTCTCCAGGGAAAGCCGCGATTGGATTTACTTTATTTTCATAAAGTTCATCACGTTCTGCTTTAGTTAATCTGTTTAATACACTAGTTGCACCAACAATACCACCTCTGTTCAAACCAGCAGGTGCGAACCATTCGGCTGCGATTGCATCGTTTGCTGCATATATTCCAGGCATCAATACTGATGGTGGAATTGAGGTTAATTTGTTTGTGTTAACATCAATTGTTTTAACCCACGGATAATATGTACCTGTGTAATTTGAATCAACCAAGTCAGCTTGTGCAACTGCTTGAGCGATTGTATCACTTTCAGATGTCACATCACCAATGAAGAATGCATCTTCTCTAGCTTCTACCATATCTACGATTTTATCAAATACATATGAATGTAATCTACGAATAACACCCGGAGCTGATACTAAGTTAATATCATAATCATCTGGGTTAGATACTGAGTTGATTGATTTAACATATGCAACTGAACCACTTGATGTAGATGTTGATAAACTAAATCCTTGTGAATTACCAGCTGTTATATTAGAACCTAAGTTCTCAACTAGTGTTGGTGCACAACCGTCAAATCCACCTTGAAATCCTAATGTAAATTGTCGTTTGTTTACATCAGTATTAGCTGAACCGCTCATTGTGTATCCAAGATTAATAGTTGAAATAACCCCACCCACTATAGCGTTAACAGCTGCATCAAATGCGAATGCTGTATTAGCACCTACTGTTGCGTTTGCTGGTGTTGGGTTTAGGTAGTATCCATTATCTACTTTAACGGATGATGTTTCCAAATCAATACCACTAAATTTAGTTGATATTGATGATGTGTTTGAATCCGAACCCGTTGCATATAATACAACTGGTACAATTGATTCTAAACTCGAACCAACATAGATTGGATTCGTATATGCTGCGTGTGCAAATGGTGCTGCTACATCAGGGTATGAACCCTCAGTTGCAACCTCTACACGGATATACTTAGAATTGTTTTTGTAATTACCATTTTCAGTAATTTTTCCAAGTGAATCAATTGTTCTGTTTTGATCTCCGATTACCTTAGCTATATAGTTAGGTGATGCAGGATCCATGTTTACACTATTGAATTGTTGTACTACTGTTGGTCTTTTATCTATATCAGAATATTCTCTAACTAATATCGAGAATGTTGGGAAACTGTTTCCAGCTGCTATTTGTGCTGTGGTAGCTGCTTTAACGTTATAGATACTAGCTTTATACTCTTTGTTATAGAGTCCACCATCACCAAGTGTATGGAAACGACACAGATTATATCTCTCTGAAGATATCAATTGTGATTGTACCCACGGTGTTGTTGCATAACTAATATCATTTGTGAAATCTTGTGTAGCCAACTGAATCATTGTTACTTGTGAACCACTTGTTGTTATATATGTTGTGTGTTGGGTTGCTGCGTTTTCAAAATAATTGTATGCGTATACATTTTTTGCACCACTTGCTGATTTACCAAATACATCAGCGATATCATTCACTGCTGATGGTAGTACCGAAGATGATACGTTTGATCCGAGATCCGAACCACTAATGTTGAATACTGATGCTGATGGTTGTGAATCAAGTACTATACTTGCTGTATCATATCCTGTAGTTGCATCACCAGTTGCTGTTGCTAATAATGATGATATCAGTTTCTGCCCACCAACTGAACCACTCACCGTTATACCCACCGGTAATAAATGTGAATATCCGCCTGTATGTCCTACTCTTACAATCGTTACAGTACCAGCCTCTTTAAGGTAATTCGATACGGTGTAACCTGTATAATAAGATCCATCTGGTGTACCAAAAATCTGTTCAAATTCTGATTGTGTGTTAACTATTGTAGGTAAAAATGCAGGGCCTTTCTTGAATGGTCCGATGATTGCTGCTCCTATAGCACCAATTCCTTGTTGTAAAAACGATTGGTCATTTTCTCGTGTGAAAACACCAGCCGAAATAATTTTTTCTGCCATTTTTGTTTACTCCTAATTTTTATTATGTAATATTACGTATATAAATATAAAATAATTTCTGTAAACTGTTATTTTAATATGTATGTACCGTTTAATTGTGTTTATTCAACCTCTATGTCGGGATTTGGGGTAAATACACCAGTCTCTGGATCGTAATTACCATCACCGTACTTTTCGTTTAATGTTTTGTATAATGTTTCTTCTACGGTTACCAATTTTTCATGTCGGTCATGTAGGTCAGATTCAAGTTTTGTAAATTCAGCTATTTTCTTTTCTTTCTGAAACTGAACTTGGCCCATCTGGGTAAATATCCCAGTAACCTCAATTCTTAAATCATTTATTTGTTTTACTTCATCATCTGTAAACTTGATTTCTTTTTCCATTCTAATAAATTTTTGTTATTATTTTCTTAGTTGTTATCAATATCATCGTGATAAATTAATGGAAGTTTTAATGTTTTCTCTATAATTGTATTGTTATGATTATCATACAATTTTATATCACGTATATCTTTCTTAATAGTATATGTTGTTGCTTTTGAGGTTTCCCATGATACGAAACCACCAATTATAGCGGCTGCTATTAAGGTGGTGATTACCGTTTTTATTAATGTGTTGTCTTTCTTTGTCGTCAATGCAACCACACTTGCATTTAACTCGGTTATTGCTTGTTTAACTACGTCCTCATTCATGGTCTAATATGTATTTATTGGCCATTTCTACTATCTTATCAGTTTCACCGTTTAAGTTTATAGCCCGTTCGAACCGTAAAAGTCTACCATTTATCTCCTTCGCGATATTTACAGTATAATATAATTTACTTACCTTTTCATTATACACAACATCTTTAATCGGAACACCTATTTGATCTGTTAATTCGGTATTTATACAATCATCACATACGTAATCTCTACCCTCTAATGCTGTATAACAGTTTTGACCAATTACATTACCAAACAATCGGTGTGCCTCACCATTCATAAATAGAATTTCATTGGTTTCCATGTCAATAACGTATACAACGTCATCACTGGATTCCACTACAACACTATTATAATCATTTGATATTTGTAAAACACGATTCTCTTTAATCGTTTCGTTCATTAATTCCCCTAATCTATTAGCATCAGATGCTACCTTGTCTGTTAGTTTACACATATGGTCAATTTAATTTATATATTTAACAATACGTTCTCTAAGTGTACTTGTTAATACTGGTTTACGTATGATCAACACATCTCCTAATTTTGATAATTCATCTGGTGTTACATACGCAATACACGCGGTTATAACAACAACTGGAATCGTGTTATTTAGTCCCTCAAGGAATGATATCACATCATACCCATCTTTAACAGGCATTTTAATGTCTACTATCAATACATCATAACTATCGTCATAATGCATCATGAAATCTTCCCCATCTATACACACATGAACATCGTCCTCGCTGAAGATGTACTGATATAATAATACGGTGTTATGGTCATCTTCTGCAATTAATATTTTCATGTAATATCCTTATTGATAACAATGTGTTCAGATATAAATATTAAAAATATATCGTTACACCTTTATATGATTAATATTAATCAAATTTTATCATTGAGAACACCAATTTCATCTGCTTAGCAGTAATATCCTTTGGAATATCATTTTCATTAATCATTGATAAATCATCACTTACCTCACTATTTAATTCATCAATAAACTTTTGTTCGTTTTCTTGTTGAACAGTAATAGAAGCTTTATGTTTCGTTTCCAGTGATTTAAGTGTTTTGTTCACTTTTGTTATATTTTCTTCGATTAGGGTATAAGTTTCTCTACCAGCTTCATCTTTACCGATAATAAACTCACCGTTTTCATCTTTTTTGGCATTCTCACGAATAACCGCTTGTACGGCTTCTTGATATTCACCAAATCCTTTGTTTGTGTTTTTTGCTTTTTCAAGCACTTCTAGCTCGTTTTTAAAAAGATTGTAATTTTTTGTAACACCTTTTACAAATTCATAACCTTCTAAATTTTCAAGTCCATCAAATCCCTTGATGAATTCATACATTTCGATTTTTTTCATTTAAATTGTTGATTTTAATTAGAGTACAACATTGTATCTAATATGTTTATAAATATATACTTATTTAATTTTGAATATTTCTAAATACTTTATTTTCATAATAGCATCTTTTTCAATTGCTTGAGTGGTTGATGTACCACAATAGTTACCTTTAACAATATCGAACAGGATTCGATTGTCACCACTTGGGATACCTTTTCTCATGGTTTTAACTACTATACCATTTATCTTGTAAACTACCTTGTACGGTGTTAATTCAACATCATAGAGATAGTAATCTTCTCTCGGTGTGAATCCTCTGTTATACCGTGTGTTATGTAGTGTTGATTTCTTACCGAATTTGTCTTCGTAATCATAACCCCAATGGTGTGTTACATACACCTCATTTGCACAACCACCACATTGTTCGAACATATCATGTTCCGGAGTACCGTTATTACTGAATAACCAAAATGCACTCCATGCACCTGGTGCATCTGGACACTTTATCATGGCTCTAATTGTACCATATTTTATAGTAAAATTTGACCATAAATACGCAAATTTGGAATTTTCTTCTTTTGGCATTCTCATCACCAAACAATCATCATCTCGTATAATATTATCAGGTGATGAAATTTGTTGATCCCACGGTAGGTTATCTCTAAATAATGGGTCTGTTTTGAAATCGAAATTCTTTTCCCAACCAGCTTGCCATGGCATATTACCAATAGTAATATCTTTCATGTCAAAAAACATATGTTCACCTTTTGGTTTCGGTGTTGCTTTTGGTGTTTTGGGTATCTTTCTTAACCTAAATACCCACTTTTCTATAAGACTTCTAATATCCATTGTGTATATAAATATATAATTATTTATTAAACGTAATTTTTACGATAATTGTGGTAAATTCTCTACAAAATACCTAACATCATCACCTGCTCTGATCCATGGAGCTACTAAATCAAATAATTCTTTTTCTAGTGAACCATATATTGTATTCTCATCTTGATTTTCTGCAATACCAACACAACCTAAAGTGTTCTCATGAGTATTCATACCATGAAAGTATGTATATTTGAATGATTTGCCACCATAATCCAATGTAACACCATCATCTTCGGTATAAATTATAAGTACCTCTCTTTTGAATCTGTTTGAATAGTGAATACCAAGTTTGTACCCTTTATTCATATTTGATGCTATTGCTGTTTCACCGTATAGTTTAACACCAAATGGTCTAACTGTATCTTCTAATGTGTATCCGAAATATTTACCCTCAACAAAAAGTTCACCTATTGTTGTTCTTGAATAATAATTAATTCGGTTCGTCTTCAATTCCCGTGTCGTCATCTCTATATCTCCTATGTTTGTTACCACCGTTACCAATATTCTGTTTCCAAATATCTGTTACTGAATCTAAACTCAACATTGCTGCAGCTAACGATAATAATGTTATTATAATCGTAGCATCAACATCGAACCATGTAAATCCATCTAATGTTGTTACTATTAAAGCGTATGCTAATAGAATAAAACCCGTTAGTCTTTTTCCACTATCATCTCCATCTTTATCTTGATAGAATTTCTTTCTTTTCATGATATTGACCCCAAAAACTTTTCTTTTATAAATGTAAAAGTGTATATACCTATGAAGGCAGATATTCCTGCTATCCAATTCCATATAAAAAACATTCCAAATATTGCATCTAACTGCATCTTTTGAAAAGTGTGTTCACCATCTGTAAGTGATACAAGTATCGTAGATGAATATGGAAATCTTTCTTTATAATCAGGTGTTACACCGAAATGATACCATCTTTTTGTATATGGAATAAGTTCACCATTTTCATCTAATGCCCATTTGTCTTTCCAACCTGTTCCTGTATTTAACCAATGTACCGAGAATTTCCACCATAAAAACTTAAAAGGTTTCTTCCAAGTATTTCTTGCACTTTCATCTTCAAATTCTCTAAACATTATGAATACGAATCCTAATAAGACCGTACTTATTATTTGGGTTATTAATACCCAGTTATTTCCTAAAAATTCTAGTAGTTCGTTTATCATACCTATATATATATATTAAATTTATTTATTTTGAATTTTCCAATATATTAAGACGTTCATCATGTCTTATTGCTGTATTTTCATTTTCATTGATTTTTTCCATATTATCATTCATTACACCGATTTTCTTAGTAACACGACCTTCCAATGTAGTAAGTTTACCATCATGGTATGCCTTTTCCAAATCGGTTGCTTGTATGTATAATCTAAGTTTATCTTCGAGTTCATTTACACGTTCTTCTAATGATTCTGCAGCTACGGTTGTTTCATATCTTGTATCTAACCACATACCCAATATTATAAATATTATTACAAAAACCCATTTAATATTAGATTTTGCTAATTCACTTAATGTACTTGATTTTTCTGTCATTACAGATTCCTTTCTAATTTTTTATTATGCTATCCTTGTAACAAACCAGTCATTACTATTTTTTGCATGAACGAGTACTATTTCACTTGTTCCAACTGCTACATTACCGGCACCAGCGTTAAGAGTATTACTTCCATTACCATCAAGATCAGCACTAAACGAACCAATATTATGTACAATATAAATTCTATCTTGTACCCATGCCGGTAATGTGAATACTTGTGAAGCTTCTTCCGGATTTAGATAAACCATTATTTCAGTACCGAATGCAGATGTTGATGCGTATTCATTATTTTTTACATTAAGATATCCATTAATAGATAATCCACTACCATCAAATAATAAATTTGCTTCACCATTAATTGTATTTGCCGTACCCGTACCAGTCATGAGATAATTATTCGTATTATTATTAATCGTTACTCCTGATGGAGCCGCTACCCAATCTGTACCCGTTACCGTTGATGACATAAATTGTCCACTTGTTCCAGGTGAATTATTCGAATCATAATACGCACCACGTACTCGTAAACTACCTGTTACATCTAAATTTTGAGTAGGCTCGGTTGTGCCGATGCCGACATTACCTTTTAAAGCCGTTGTGGTAATTGAATCATTTCCTAATACTGCTGTATTTGAACCCAAACCTACTGCTTCGGAGCCTATTACTATTTGGTTTGTTTCGGCATCTACGCTTCCACTTGCCTTGGTATTATAACCTATATACACGGATTTACTACCTGAGGGATTTGCGGAGCTATCTGATTGGTATCTTCCTGCGTGGTAACCTACAGCTGTATTGTAACTACCTGTGGTGTTTGAGGATAATGAATAATAACCTGTGGCTGTATTTCTTATACCTGTGGTGTTTGAGGCTAATGAATTCATACCTTGGGCGGTATTTTCATAACCTGTGGTGTTTGAGGCTAATGAACTATAACCTGTGGCTGTATTGTAACTACCTGTGGTGTTTGAGTATAATGAATAATAACCTTGGGCTGTATTG
>Ga0066834_10001202_pt1 | contig 11840 bp, 8 predicted proteins | sample ETNtaG_30_FD_66729 | JGI IMG/M metagenome (GOLD analysis project Ga0066834, IMG submission 66729) | Marine microbial and viral communities from oxygen minimum zone, Eastern Pacific Ocean - ETNP201306PF43B | ecosystem: Environmental > Aquatic > Marine > Oceanic | place: Pacific Ocean: Eastern... | reverse complement strand
AGATTCAACCGTTCATCCTTCGCATACTCCGGTCGGCCCAGCAGCGGTTCAGACTCGTCAGGCCGCGCGAAGAGCCAGTGATAGGCATTTGCCAGAAGGGTACCATCAGACAACTGCATGATTGCGCAGCCATTACCGCCCTGGGAGTCTACGCTCACCTGGCTGAACCACGTTTCACCATTGTCCTTCGTCCGCAGAAGGGACATACGCGTCGTCGGATCGGCATGCGTCGCATTGCCACGCCATTTGGCCTCACGAAAGATCAACAGAATCTCCCCATTCTGAAGTCTGACCAGATTAGAGATCGGCCCGCAGTAGGAGTCTTCGTTGCGATAGACGATGGAATGCTGCATTGGCGTAATTCGTAAAACGTAATTCGTAACAAGTAAGTTCGTCAGCTAGCCCTACCCAGACGATCCAGAAATGCGCTCTGTGAGCTGGCAGGTTCTCTCGTAAAAGTTCCGTGCATGAACAGGCCCTCCTCAAACCTACCGTGCCGGGTCGAGGACCACAATGGGTCTGTAATCACCGATGTTTTCTTTTGCTACCTCGATGGTGGCCGCGCCGATTCGTTCGTATTGATCCTCGGAATGTAGATCAAGGTAATCCTCGACCGGGCGGATATCGAGCTTGATTTTCTCGTTCTTGAAATGCATCGGGATGGTGATCTTCGGCTGGAGTTCTTCGACCAGATCCTTGAGGTCATCCACCTTGATGGTGGGTGGCCCGCCGGCGAGGGCCAGGAGGATGTCTGTGCCCCGGATGCCGGCCATCTGGAACGGATTCAGGGGATGGCCGAGGTCGCCCAGATGTGAGATGCGAAGGCCCTCTACTTCATAGGTCATCATGTAATTGGGGCCTTCGCCCTGGTCGTTTTCGTACACCTCGTATGAGGTGAAGGTGATCCCGTTGACCGTCTCGGGATACCAGTAAATGGCTTCTCCGTGCACTTCCACCGGACTGCCGCTTACCTGCGAACGGCAACTGTGATATGTCTCGTTATCGTGGCTCAAGACCAGGATATCGGCTTCGTCTTCAATCGGCGCGTACGAACCGCAGTCGGGCGATTTGTAAGGATCATGAATGATGCGCGTGCCGTTGGTCTCAATGAGGAAGGCTGCGTGGCCGTACCAGGTGATTTTCATGGGAGTTTGGGTTTGGAGGTCCGGTCGTGCCGGGAGTGCGGGGGGCAGTTGGATTCAGGATGCAGCAGGCAAGGAGAATCAAGTATCGAGCATCCGGCAGCCTGCATCAAACACCGTCCAGGGAAATCACGAATTGAAAAGCATTGGAGCACGCTCGTCGTACTCCCTCTCACAGGGAGAGGTGTTCGTGTAAAGGTAGCGGGTGTTGGTGATGCCTGAACGGTGCAGGGCGATAATCGTGCTGGAGAGGGTGCCGCTTTGGTCGCCGTGGATGCAGGATGCGTCAGTGCCGTCTGAACCGTGGTCTCTGAGTACTTCGCTCACCCTCGATACTGCGCAGCTCTCATCCAGCTCTTCGACTCCTTCAAGGAGTCGGCCGCATCTATTCAGCTTGAGATCGGAGGTGTCATTCACTCTTGGCCTGTTGGCCAGCAGGTGGATGCCTGGAGGAAGTGATTCAACTCTTAGATCAGTCTGCCAGTGGGCAACCCATGCGCAATGGCCGTCACTCCAGAACAAGTTGAATGGGTTGTACTCGTTGCGCTTGACCTCGTCCTGCAACCAACATTCTAATCCACGTGGGGCAGTCCTGAGTGCATCCAGGCAGATAAGGCCCCGTGAGCGGCGATCGGGGCGGTTGCCTTCTTTCACTCCATCAGTCACTGCGACGACCAGCCCGGTTTCACTGACCCCAAGCCAGGTGCCGCCAGCAACAGGATCGCGGCCTCCCCAAATTCGAGGAGTCTTGTTGAGCAATTGGGGCGGCTCGCCGGGACGACCATAGGACTCATCGCGGTTGGCGCCCAGGAGGAGGGGATATTCGCGGCCTGGCCGGAGCAGCGCGATGAGGAGGCACATGCTACTTCCGCTCGTAGGTTCCCATGAGGACGCCACTCGCCAGGACGTTCCCTTCGATGGCCTTCAAGACCTCCTTCTTGGTGGCGCCAGGTTCAAGCCCGGTTTTCTGACTGACCGCGTAGACCTTGAAAAAGTAGCGATGAGGGCCGTCACCCGGTGGCGGCATGGGGCCGCCGTATCCAATCTCCGGCCATGAATTCTTGCCCTGTATGGTGCCATCATCCAATTTCTCCTTTTTGGCCACTCCTTCCTTGAGTCCCGTATTCGTCGCGGGGATGCCATAGATAACCCAGTGCACCCAAGGCTCGGCGATCGGTGCATCAGGGTCGTCCACAATCATGACGATTTCCTTCGTGCTTTCCGGTAAATCCGTCCATGCCAGCTCGGGTGAAACATCGTCCCCTTCTCCGGTGAATTTCTTCGGAATCAACTTGCCGTTTTCGAAGGCAGGGCTCGTTACTTTGAGTTTCGGTTTTTCTCCTGAAGCCGGCGTCTCTTTAGCTTTTTCCGTTTCAGCCTGTTGTTTCCTGCTCGCTGCCTTCGCCCTTTCTTGAGCTTCGATAGCTTTTTGCTCCGAGGCTAATGCTCGTTCGCGGGCCTTTTGGCCGCCGCAGCCTGTAAGGGATATGGTCACTGCAAGCGCGATGATGATTCGATGGATCACATTTGCCTCCGATTTTCGTACCGTTGGTGAATCAGGTCCTCTCAATGCAATCAGACCGTGGCTCCATTCCAGAACATCCGGGCACATGAGTCAAGTTAGGAGATCCAAGTGGTGGGCCTGTGCAAGACCGATGGACATTCCGTACCTCGTCCTTATGTTCCGCGAACTCAGAACTTCAGGAGAGTAATCCATGGCTCAGTTACAGGATGTGAATACCACCGATTTGAAAGAGGCGATGCGGCTCGGCTGCAGGACGATGTCGAGTGTTTTCGACGCTGATGACGAACACGGCGTCCCTTACTTTGGTTCGGTGGTTCTTCCGGAGGCACGGTTGTCCTTTTCGTCGGGAACATCCGAATCTCATGTCCCTGGCAGGCATCTCAATGCCATGCTTGCCGCCGAAGCAGCCGCCGGGATCGAGCTCGATGAAGATGCTGTCGAGCAGCACGCGAAAGCCGCTCTCTTCTCATACAGCGGACCGGCGTGTCTGCCGCTCAACCGCCAGGAGCGTGAAGGCCCTCTCCTGAATTTCCATTCACACAATATTCGGGAAGGCTTTCATGCGCTCTACCCTTTGATCCGCTACCGGGGCTGCGAGCGGGCCCTCGATGTGGCGAAGGAAAGCATCCGCACCATTCAGGATCTTTGGAAACCCGAAGGCTGGAATATCGAGCGCATCAAATCGGAATTCGGTCTGGAGGCGCACGTCCCGGAATCGTTCATCACAGGGGTGGCCCGCTGTATCGGTCCCCTGGTCAAGCTCTATCGTGCCACCTCTCTTTCGAGCGCGCTCGAACTGGCGCTGGCTCTGAAAGAAAAGGCCGTCAACGAGGTCTACCTCGAAGCAGGGGATTATGACGAAGGACGCTTCGGCTCACATACGCACTCCACGACGTGTGTGATGTCTTCGCTGGCGCAGTTGGCGGATCTGACGGGCGACGCCTCGCTCATGAACCGGGTGCGGGCCTTCTATGACAATGGTCTCTGGGAGATTCGTGACGAATTGGGTTGGGTCATCGAAAGCAGCCGGGCCGAAGCTCAGCCGGACCGTGGTGAAGTCAACAATACCGGCGACATCGTAGAAACGGCCTTGCTCCTGGGGAAATGGGGATTCCCGCGGTATTACCAGGATGCGGAGCGCATCCTTCGAGGGCATCTCCTGCCTTCGCAGTTGCGCGATGTCTCATTCATCGATGAGCCCGACAACCCGGATAGTATCGACGGCCTGACAAACGTCGCCGATCGCCACCTCGGAGCTTTCGGATTCCCTGCTCCTTACGGACACAGTCCAGTCGACGCCACGAGGATCAGTTTCAATATGGATATCGTGGGAGGAGCCGTCGCTTCCGCGGCCGAAGCACACCTCGATGCTGTCCGGGCCGACGAGACGGGAGTCCATGTGAACCTGTTCTTCGATAACGAGACGGACGATGCTGCCGTAGAATCGCCCTACACGCATGAGAACCTCCGAATCCGATTGAAGAAGCCCGCCGCCCTCTGGGTACGTCTTCCGTGTTGGGTGGATGCCGCGCAGATAAGAATCGGCGGCTCGGATCGACCTGTGGTGGCGAATGGGGCTCTTTACTTTGCCAGCCCACCGGTCAATCGCTGGCTCACCTTCTCATTCGATCTCCCCGAAGAGGTCATCACCCTCAAGCATCGAACTCGCGACATCCGGGTAAGACTGCGAGGCGATTCGGTGGTGGCCATGGATAACTTCGGCACAGACCACACGTTCTTTGAGCCATTCGATTGAAATGGGCGACATCGCTTGAATTCAGCGATTCGCCGAAGACACCAATGTGCTTGGTGTCTGGCGACTGACCGCGCCCGGCTTGACTCTTCCCGGGCCAATCAGTGAGACGCGGGCAAGAAAGCGAAAACCTATCAGTAGAAGCGATTCGCCGAAGACGACCGACGGAAGGATTGCCACCGTCACCTTACGATCCCTGTCAGCTACCGCTCGCACCCAATGAGCCGAGTAGGCTGTCTCAAATTGATGCTTAACGGGGCGGTTTCTTGCGAAGCGTTTTATGCCAAGCGGGATTGGCTTTCTTGTAGTCCTGGAACGCTTGATGCTCTTCGAGTGAAATCTTGCCGTCGGCATTCTTGTCGATGTGCGGAAAGAGCCATTCATAACCTGACTTCTTCCGGTTCCAGTCTTTGACGGAGGAGAACGCCTGGACGCGAATCCCGCCCGAATCGCCCCCAGTGGAATCAGTGTTCTGCCAGCTTGGGTCGAGACGAATCGGGATCCTCTTGTAGTCATCAGGGCGGCTTATCCAGTAGATGGCGTTCGCCGGCCAGTGCTTTCGGCTCCTGGGGCCATAGCCGGTACCATTCCATTCAGTGATGGCTCCCGCTTTCTTCATGTCGGCACGCATGGCCTTGACGTCGACCTCGTGGACGTTCCTGCCTGACTTGACAGCGTGGCTGGCCGCGATGCCGGCTGCCTCGCCCATGACGACATAGGACGACTCCATTCGTATCGAGGACATGGCGATGTGTGATGCGGACATGCAGACCGGAACGAGCAGGTTCGTACATTTTTCCTTCTTCGGAATCAGAGCCCGGTAGGGGATCTGGTACGGTCCGGGGCTTACACGGATAAACATCTCGCCTTCAGAGGCAACCTTGCCTTCATGAGCGATCAGCCGCGGTGGATAGATATCGACGGCATAGTACGCCAGCCCGACGGAATCGTTGATGACGGTCTGGTGCATCAGGTCATGCTGGGTCATGACGTACTCGCCGATCATGCGGCGCGCCATGCGTATATAGAGCTGATCGGGAAAATCATTGTTGTCCGGATACTCACCTTCAGGAAGTAGCGGGTTCTTAATCCCACAGAGGACGTTCATCGTCTTGACGTGGTCGATCCAGTCGCGCCACACAGCGCTGCGCTCGGCCCAGTCGCCATCGGGATATTCGGCCTGACGACCAGGCAAACCGCTGGAGACCATTGTGGTACGCCTGTAATTCCAGGACGGCCACCCGATCGCCCGCTTTCCCGACTTCTTCAAAGCGCGGATTACCAGTTCGTAGCGCTTACGATCGATATCCCTTCCCAGCGGTTTAAGCGGAGTTCCGTTTGCTTTTCCGCCCCCACCGTGCCGCATGCCTCTCAGACGGAAGTTGTATGTGAGCATGTATCGCGAGGCCGCACCCGGTTCGTAGGGCTCGGAACTGATCATCGGCAGCAGGCCGCTTAATGGATTGCCAGGCACAACATACGGATCGACATCGAAATACCGCAGGTGGCCCTGGCCGGCGAGGGACTCCTTGTACCTGTCTCTTGATTCTCGGCCTACCATGTATTCACATCCCGCAAAGGCCATCAGGTCGCCTTCATAGCTGGCGTCGATGAACACTTTGGCTTTGATCGAAAACACTTTGCGCTTCGTCGGCTCCGGCGCAGGAACACCTTCCTCCATGATCGGCGCGTGGTTGAGATGGATCATCCTGATCGTGGTGCCGTCCATCACGACGTCATCCTTGCTGTCGAGTCGATGCTGAGTGAAGAATCGGATCCCTGCATCCTCGACCTTCTTCCTGATCATCAGACGAGCCTGCCATTGATTCGCACTGCCGCCTCCCGGAAGCGCGTAGTCGGCATCATGAAGTTCCCTGGCGATGCCGCCGATGTCGTTGAGGTACAGGCAATCCTGCTGGATACGGATGCCCCCGCCGTGCATCCCGCCCAAATGCCGGAATGGCTCCACGATGATCACACTCTTTCCCCGTCGCGCCGCCGCCAAACCTGCAGTAACACCACTGGCCGTCCCGCCATAGACACAGACATCGGCTTCGACCATCCCCACGTTGAGCCTCTCGGCGGCGTGCAGGGAAGCAGTGAACAAAAGAACGAAGAGGAATGCAGACTTTTTCATCGAAGATTTCATTTTGCTCTATCTGATGACAATCACGTTCGGCTCTTCCGCCGAAGCCGCGCGAACAGTCGCAGCCAGCGCGATGCCCATGAATAACAACTGGTAATGCGTTATGCATAGCGCATTGCCTTCTGTTCTCTGGATTACTTGCGTGGCTTCTCGTTCTTCTCTTTCGCCGTGGCTGCTGGGCCGTAATCTTTCTGGATTTTGCTTTTCTCGTTCAAAACGCCCTGGAATAGAACTCGCTTTGACTCGCCCTCGGGTCCGGCTTTGGCTTCGGGAATCGGGGACTGCTCGCCGGGGTCGTTCTTCAGATCGAAGAATTTACCACTGTTGAGCAGTTTCCAACGTCCGTCATGCACCCAGCGCGTCGGTTGGGCTTTCCGTTGCTGCTTGGCAAGTTTCTTTTCGCTGGTCACCTTTTTGGCTTCGGCAGGAGAGGCTTCAGGAGATTCCGATGACTCTCCGTCGTATTTGCCCTTCTCATAATAGCAATAGATGTACGATTTCGGATTGCCCGCCTTGCCCAGCAATTGGGGCAGAAACGAGACGCCGTCGAACTGCAGCCCGTCGGGCACTTCAGCTCCTGCCATCTCGACGAACGTGGGCATCATGTCGTTGAAGTCGATCAGGTCGTTGCACACACGACGGGCAGGCAGTGCGCCTTTCCATGAGGCGATCAGCGGAACGTGAGTGCTCACGTGCAGTTTGCGTCCTTTGCCACCGCGGATCGTGCGGCCCTGGAATTTCGATGTCAGCTTTTTGTCCGTCCCATTGTCTCCGGTGAAGAGAACGAGTGTGTTTTCTGCGAGACCTTCCCGTTTCAGATGATCGAGAATCCGCCCGACGATCTTGTCGGTGTAGTTGACCATGCCGGCGAAGTTCGCCGGATTGCGTTTGGGCTTTTTCGCTGGATCGTATCCGGGCGTGTCCGGTGTGGGATGGGTGGGGCCGTGCGTCAAAGCCATGGGGTAGTACGCAAAGAAAGGCCTCGCCTTGTTGCGCGAAATGAAGTCGAGAAGGAATTCGCAGAAGATATCCGGCCCGAACTTTCCTTGCGTGTTTTGCAGCATTTTGCCGTTGAGCTTGATGGTGGGGTTCCAATAGCGAGAGCCTCCTGTCTCTTCGTCCACATGCCAGAGACACCACTCATCGAAACCGGACTCATCAGGATGTGTGCCTGGAAACCGATCCCCGCGTCCGGAGAGCTGCCACTTGCCTGCAACACAAGTGACGTAGCCCGCGCCGCTGAGCAGGTGGCCGAAGGTGAGCTCCTTCGGATGCAGTGAGCCGAAGGCCCAGTAATTACGCGAATTGCAGCGCCCCGTCATGATCTGCACTCGCGTGGGTGTGCAAACAGGCTGAGAATGGCACTGGGTGAACCGCCTCCCCCCAGCCGCCATCGCGTCCAGCCGCGGTGTCTGATAGGACTCGCCGCCGTTCGCGGTAACACACTCGTAACCGAAATCGTCGGCCATGATCAGAATGATGTTGGGGCGCTTGTCGGGGCCCTGCTCAGCCAGTACGGACACGCTGCAAGCAAGTGAGGCAGCCAACACTACAAACAAGTAAGTGACGCGAAAAGCAGCGATTGCGATTAGAAGCGATTTCTTCGTCATTGTTTTCCCCTTTGTGCCTTTTTCGCCCTTCGGGAAGCCCTTTTGGCCTCCTTCATCTTGCGGGACTGAGCGGGATCACCGAAAGCCCTCACCGAGTGCACTGCCGGCTGTTCTGAAGTGAGCTCAGCAAACGTACCTGGTACCCGAGCCACTGCTTCGCGAAGCAACTGCTGCATTTGACGCACACGCTTCTGCTGCGATCGGTCTCCAAACAGATTCTTTCGCTCCAATGGGTCGGATGCGATGTTATAGAGCTGGTCTTTGTCGTAGTAATTCGGATAAAAAGATTTGGCGGGACCTTCCGAGCCGCGGCCGCCGGGGCGATCGGCCAAGTGCGTGTAAGGCTTCGGTGGATTGGGTGGAAGCGAAGCGGGCAACCGGAATGCGAGATACTTCCAGCCGTCTTTCAACACGGCTCGCGTCGCGCCGATTTCAAAGAACAGGACATCATGGATTTCTTCCTCGCTTCCCCGAAGCACCGGCACAAAGCTCTTACCGTCCACGGTCGGCTGCGATTCTTTGGGCACACCGCACAGATCCATAATCGTCGGTGCAAAATCGATGTTGGCGATATTGACCTTGGACTGCCTGCCGCCCTTGATGTACTTCGGCGACCAGACAAGGCTCACGGATTTTATTCCGCCTTCATAGAGCGAGCCCTTGCCTTTTTCGACTCCGTGATCGTCGAAGAAGAAGACGATGGTGTTGTCGAGCGCGTTCATTGCCTCCAGTTTGTCGAGCACGGCACCAATGCCATCGTCGAGCCAGAGGACATCGCACGCGGTCGGTTGTCCCGCAAGCCCGGCCTCTTTAACACGCTGGGGAATCGTCTTGCGTGCCGGTTGAACACTGAGCGGCCGTTTGAGTAAACCTGCAGGGGTCGCCAGAGGGTTGCCGGTGTATTTCTTGTATCGAGGGCCGGGGCCGTGATTGAGGGTAGTCGCCATATAGAGAAAGAATGGCTTGTCCGTCTCCTTCCACTCATCCAGAAACGACAGCGCGCCGCTGGTTATCCAATCCATATTGTGAAATTCGAGGGCCTTGCAGGTGTGTCCAGGAAGGTTGCCCTGATACAGGTTCGCAGCGAAGTCGAAGCCGCAAGCCTTGAACGCCGCGACCAGTTTCTGCTGCTTCCTGGCGTAGTAGGCGGCGACGACCGGATCATTCGGATCCGCGTCATCGGCCGGGCCGCCTCGGCCGACTCCCTTTACTTCAATCACGTGATTCTTTCCGACGGCGCCCGTGAAGTAACCGGCCTGCTGGAGCGTACGGGCGAGGTTGGGCGTCTCGGGATCGATGTGACAGTTCCAGGTGATGTTGACCTGACCGTTGTTCTTCACAGTCCTTTCAAAGTTGGACGACCGGCTGGCGTACGTGCCGGTCAGTACTGAGAACCTGGACGGAGTGCATACGGGGCTGGTCACGTACTGATTCAGGAGGACTACTCCCTCCCTTGCCAGTCGGTCCAGGTTCGGGCTCAGATTGCGGGGCTTTCCAGCCTCGTCGCGCCCCTCCGGGAGGAAATTGAATTCTCTGCGTTCCTGGTCATCGCTGATGATGAACAGAACATTGGGTCGGGTGCCTTCCGCGACCGCAGCCCGGCCGAAGCAAAGCAGTATCGCGAACACAGGCATCAGCGCCTTCGCTGTCTTAATAGGGCGAAACGAATTCATGGATTTCTTCTTCAATGCGATGCTGGCACCATGCCGGCAAGGTGCCGGCGCGCCCGGGGGAAGTCGCGTCGCGGTCATTGCCCCTTTCTTTCCTTCCGTTTGTTTTTCTTCTTCTTATTCTTCTTCCCGTCCTTGCCTGAAGACTTCTTACTGTCTCTGCCAAACGACACTGACATTTCAAAGTCGTTCTTCTGCGTTGCTCCCGGCGTACTGCGACCCCGGTCGATGTAGCTTTGCATCAGCCCGGTCAGTCGCTTGACGACACTGTCGTTTTCAGCCGCAACGTCTCGCGTCTCGCTGATGTCAGATTCCAGATTGAACAGTTCGCGGTTGCCGCTGCGATGGAAGATGAGCTTCCACGGCCCCTGACGAATGGCAAGGCCGCCGGACGCTTGATGAATCGTGGCCTCACGAACGGGTCCTGTTGCCGTACCGAGCAGACAAGGCAGGATGCTCACACTGTCTTCGGCGGCAGAGCCAGGCAGCTTCGATTTCAGGATGTCGGCACAGGTGGCGAACAGGTCATTCAGGCAGATCGTCTGGTGACTGACCGCGCCCGGCTTGATCCTTCCAGGCCAGCGGGCCACAAAAGGCTCTCGGTGCCCTCCTTCATAGATGCTGCTCTTGGCTTCACGCAGCGGTTTGTAAGGACGTTTGGCGGCCCCATTGTCCCCGGTGGCGATGACAAGCGTGTCTTTTGCCTGTCCCGTGCGTTCGAGCGCGTCGAGGATGCGGCCCAGCATGTGATCTCCCTGGTATATCCAGTCCCCGTATCGGCCCTCTTTACCCTCGATGCCGCTCTTGCCCTCGAATTCAGGGGCGGGTGCGATTGGGTTGTGTGGCGGGCACATCGGAAAGTAGAGAAAGAACGGCTTATTCTCTTTTGAACGTTGCTCGATGTATTCAACCGCCTTGGAAATCATCAATGGCTGATTTTCCACGGCCTCGACATTCGCGACGACTTTATCCTGCTCGATGACGGAGCCGATATTCCTGGCGTGAGTGAAGCCATAGAAATAGTCGAATCCAATCTCGTTCGGCCCGTCGGTCGCCTTCGCTCCGATGGGTAGTTTCTTATCTGTTCCAGGTTTGCCATCCACCCAGTTCATTCCCAGGTGCCACTTGCCAATGCAGGCCGTGTGGTACCCGTGCTGTTGAAGAAAAGAGGCTACCGTCAATCGTTCTTTAGGAATGATCGGCGACGAATAGGTCTTCAGAACGCCGAACTGCCCAATTCGAGATGGATAACGTCCGGTCAGAACTCCGTAGCGTGTCGGTGTACAGTTCGCCGCAGCCGAGTGGGCGTCGGTAAATCGCATTCCTTCCCGTGCCAGCCGGTCGATGTTCGGGGTCTTGAATTCACTGTCCGCACGATAAACGGGTGGCTGCCCGTAGCCGATATCATCGAAGAGAACGAAGACGATGTTTGGCTTGCCGGGGTGTCCGGCCGCGCAGGCAATGCCGGGAATAGCAACGAACAGTATTGTCCTCGCCAGGTAACGTGTAATGTTCACAGGGATTGGTCTCTCCACCTCAGGTCGAAATCATCAACGGTCTCGCATCCATCACCATGGTGTGCAACCGCATAAGTTCCGCAAGCAGAGAGGACGGCGATTCCGCCCTCAAGAGCCGTCTACTCTAGCGCCAACAGCCAGTCGAGGCTGAACCTGATCATGTAGATGCCAAGTCGGGCGCCGGTGTTGTGGTCGCGTTTAACCTTGCTCCAATCGACACCGGAAGGGCTTCCCTCTAACACCAGTCCGATTTCTCCGTTCGGCAACGCTACGAGCCTGTTGTAGCCAAAGGTCCATCACCTTGATGATCTCTGGCGCCCCGGCCTCGAAGTCATCAGCTCGAAACAGAGACGATGGCTTAGGACGTTGATCGAAATTAAGTTACCAACTTCAACCGGAAGATATCCGCTTCGCAGTCCCGGAGGGACGCAGGCGAGTAGCCCCTGGTTTTAACCAGGGGAGCGGAGACAAAAGCCG
>Ga0066834_10001193_pt1 | contig 11883 bp, 4 predicted proteins | sample ETNtaG_30_FD_66729 | JGI IMG/M metagenome (GOLD analysis project Ga0066834, IMG submission 66729) | Marine microbial and viral communities from oxygen minimum zone, Eastern Pacific Ocean - ETNP201306PF43B | ecosystem: Environmental > Aquatic > Marine > Oceanic | place: Pacific Ocean: Eastern... | reverse complement strand
TTGCTGTAATACTGAAAACGGTGTGTGATCTGCTGAATGGGATCCTCCAGAAAACTGGGCTGCTGCGGCACGCCAACGTTGTAGAATTTTTGGTCGTTGAACATCGGGCCGTTGTGGCACTGGATGCACTTGGCCTTGCCTGTGAACAATTCCATGCCCCGAACCTGCGACTCGTCCAGTGCCGTCTTATCGCCCTTCATGTAAAGGTCGAACGGTGTGTCCGGCTGAACCAGCACACGCTCAAAAGCGGCGATGGCACGCCATGCATCGTCAAGCAGCGGAATCTCGGTGCCAAAAACCTCCTTGAACATTTTGACATAATCCGGACATTGTCGAAGGCGCTCCTCCATCATGTCAGTCTTTCCGTTGCCCGAAAGACCGGTGTTGGCGGCTTTGGCTTGTGGTTCCAGTGCTTTTGCTGATCCATCCCAGAACAGTTTCCACATGTAGGCCGAGTTAACAACCGTATGCGAATTTCGCCAATGGGAGGTTCCCGGATAGCCGCGGCTAATGGCTGAGTTGAGGCCCCAACCCTGATCAGGCTCGTGACAGGTTGCACAGGACACACTGTTGTCGCCGGAGAGCCGTGTGTCGAAGAAGAGCAACTTACCCAACTGAACCTTGGGATCATCCATCGTGGGGAATCCTTTTTCGTCAAGGGTCTGCAAGTTATCCGGTGGAATGGGTGGGGGTGGAAGGGCGGTCAATGCGGGGAATTTTTCCTCTTCAATTTGAACAAATCCGCGAGCTTCCTTCCAGATGCCAGCCAGATGATCCTCTTCCAAACATTCGCACCATTCAGATCTTGAATCGATTAGGGACTGTTTCACACCAAGAGCCTGTAAGATCGGTTCCACAGGTTGCGCGGCTGCCGTTACATATGGTTTGGTGGTCGCTGCTGGATCAATCACTTTTCCAAAGTTATACTCCACATTCTCCTCCGGTTCCGCGACAGCCACTGCGGGCGGTGGTTCCGGTACTTCTTCCACAACTGGCACCGACGGGATGGGAGTCGCAGGTGGCACTGCGGCCACTCCCGGGAGCGGCGCTGCTGGAACGGGTTGCCCCAGAGTGCCAGCAATGCGTTCAAGACGCCTGAGGAGCGCAATTTGCTGCATAGCCCCCTCCATGCGTTCGAGTCGATTTAGGACATCATCCTGCCGTGATTCGGACTGGGCCGGTGAGGTGGGTGCCGGGACCGCCACAGGTGCGGGCTTGGAGAGATTTGCAACCTCATCCATGCGCCGACGCAAACCTTCCTCTATACTACCGAGTTTCTTGAGGATTTCCTGCTGCAACTCATCGGACGGCGCCACCGGCGCCGGGACGGTCGGCTTCACCGCCGGTGGTCTTGAAGCCAGATTCGAAAGTCGCTGCAAGGTTTTCTCGATGCTTTCGAGTTGATCAACCATCTCCTGCTGCTGCTTGGCGGACGGGCCTGGGGGCTGCTGTTGTGAGCAGCCTGTGACCATCACGCCCAAGACCCCCGCAAGGGCAACCGCAAGGATCCCCCTGCAACAGTCCCTCACACAGATCAGCCGCGGAAGGGACACATTATCCGCGTGCGATCCCGGCCGGACAGCGCTATGTGCCTGCGCCCCCGTGCCTGCTTCATTTTCTCCCTCGAAGGGCGGCAGCCCTCGAGACTTGGACAGGTTAGTTTTTCGTTGCATACCAGTTTTTGATGATTTTATAGCCGGGCAATTCCTTCTGCGCGACCTGCATGATGATTTCTTCCCCGCTAAGGCTCTTAAGAAACTCAATCAACGCCGACCGCTCGCCGGCGCTCAGGTTGAGAGGCTTGAGCAATGGATCCTTACGCCGGCTTTTGATCCCGCCACCGGCGTTGTAGAAATCGACCACAGCTTCCAGTGTCGGCAGCATGCCGTTGTGCATGTAAGGGGCGGTGCGCGAGACCTCCCGCAGGGTTGGTGTAATAAATTTCCCAAAATCCTTGTAAAGTTTGCTGACTGCGAAGTGGCCGGGATCGTTTCTGAGATTCATGTAGTTGGGTGTACCGACAAACTTCAGCTGCGAGCGAAAAGTCACAACCCGGAACGGATCACTGAAGACTTCCGGATTTTCCGGCAGACCAAGGTTGTGCGGCTTTTGGTCTGCAAGATAGGGGCCGTTATGGCATTGGACGCAACCGGCCTTCCCCTTGAACAGCTCCAATCCCTGCTTGGCTTGCGCCGAGAGGGCATTCCCGTCCCCTTTCAGGTAGTTGTCGAACGGGACATTTCGCGACACCAGCGTTCGCTCAAAGGCAGCAATCGCCTTGGTGATCCCGGTGTGCGTCGGTTCGCCCAGGCCGCCCTTCTCGAAGAGTTCCACATACTCGGGAATCTGCTTCATCCGTTCCAGCATGACCCGGCCGTCCGAACTCATGAAGTGCGAGTCGTTGATCGAGTCGCGCACCTGCGTCGCCGGATCATCCCCACCCAGGCGACCATCCCAATACAAGTAGTCTGCGTAGACCGCGTTGATGATCGTTGGCGTGTTCCGGAAATACCGGGTTCCCGGATATCCAGTTGAGAGTGCTTCCCCGTCCGCCCAACCCTTCCCAGGTTGGTGACACGTGGCACAGGAAATATCTGCATCGCCTGACACCCGATTGTCAAAAAACAGCATTTTCCCCAACTCGGCTGCAAATGGATTTGGTGGTGATATCTCCGGTAAGGGAGCTAACTTGCCACGTGCCGACTGAGGGATTATGTAAGTGGCCCAAACCTTGGGTGCACTTTTATGCCGATTGTACGAGGCCAAGGGGCGAATTCGTTTGTCCGCCTTCGCGGATGCCTCCCCTGAAATGACCGGGCTATCAGGGTTGTAAGATTTGAGCGAACGGATTGTCCCACTCTTCGCCTCCTCGTCGGCAGCCAGGGCAGCGGCCGCAAAGTAGGTCAAGGCAAGAAAAGCCAAAAGCAGGCCCATCATTCTGGTTCCCCGGCTGCCGCCGCGCACCAACAGCACGCCAAAGCCGCAAAGGGCGAATACCATCACCGAACCCACCCACGGCAACGGCTTGTCATCCCGGTTGGCGGTTTCAATGATGCGGTTGCCCGTGTCGTGCGAATCCAGGGCGGCAATTTGCGGGGTGCCGGGAGCCAACACACGGAATATCCCCCACTGACCGGCCTCGGCATAAGCCAAGCGGTGATTCATGTAGACGTAGTCGGCGGCCTTACCATACGAACCACCTGCCACGACATTCACCTCTAAAGCATCCGTCGCACCCAGTTGCTCGGCTTCCAACATTTCGCCACCCTCCATGTCCGGTTCGAGCGCCCACTGATGCCCCTCAAGACTGAATATGGAGTTCTGCTCACTGTGAGCTCCGAACACATGTATTCGCATCGTATCACCGGCATGGGCCTCAATAATCGGAGTTGCTGGGTCATTCTTACCGTTGGTGATGTAGGCATCCTCAAAAGCAACTCCATACTTTTCAGCGCGCCATTCCAACGGCTCTATCCTGTAGTTGACCGCTGCCAACCCGGCGCTTTGCTTCGCGTAGGTCATGAAAGCCGTGCCGATCAGATTGTCTTCATCCTGGAAAAAGAGAGATACATCGCGGTAATTGCGTCGGCCCTTGTTCTCACGAATGTTGCGATCCACCACCACATCGGCTCGCCAGCTGTTCTTGAGCGAGACATCCTTGCCCGTGCCCGGGTCGTAGTATTTTGAGCCGCGTGGACCGATGATGACCGCACCATACAGCCCGTCCCTCGGATGGGTGGTAACGTCTCCCCAATCGCTCACCAAAGCAGCGGCTTCGCCGTATTCCGGATGAGCATAAAACGTGTAAGTTCGCGTTTCACCTGGAGCAATAGTCTGGTCACCCTTGTTGTTGCCAAGATTGATCCCGAGCGAATCCTTGGGATCGTAGGCAAGCATGTCGGCATGGAACGAAGCCCGGCCCTTCTTGAGCCCGTTGGTAAGCTTGATCTTGATGACGTCCCCGATGTTGGCACGCAGCACGAGTGGATGTGGCGTCAATGTGCCCGCCTTTGCCGCCGCCACTTCCTCGTCAAGGACGTAACATTTGCCCTGCGGATTTTCGGCGATGATCTTGCGTTCGGTTTGCTTGGTCTGGATGATCGGTGGTGCCAGCGGATTGAGATCCATTGGGAGATCAATCGCGGTGACATTGAAGGTCTTGACCGGCGCATCGTCGGGATAGAACTTCTCGGACGACTTGGGAATTTCCTCCCGCCCCGGCAACGGTTGCAAGTCACCGCTTGCTTCATCCATCACTCTCACAATCCCCCACATCCCCTCACCAAAGTGGGAAGGACGTCCGCTGCGGTACATATAATCCCCGGATTGCTGTTGGGGTCCACCGGCAGCCGGGATCACCAAGTCGTAACGCTCAGCGATGCCCAAGTGCACGGAACTCTTTGGCCGCGACTTGGCCGCATACCGTTCAAGCGGGAAATAATGCCCGTTGAGATGTATGGTATGCATCTCGTTGCCGGCATGATCGAGCGCACGGATCACAATCGGATCGCCTAGGTAGGCGCTCAGGATCGGAGTATCCGGGTCGCCATGAACCAGACTGCTGAGAACCACAGAGGGATCGGGGTTTACAGCCAAGCGCCGGTTCAATGGTTCAACCCTCAGACCGAAGGAACTGCCAGACGTGCGTTCGCCACCGTTGAGGTATTTGAACGGGGTGTCCATCAGGCTCCATGAATCCATGCTCCCGAGCTTGCCGATCGTTTGCGGCACAGTCTGACCCTCAGCTGGTTTCTCGAAAATCACCCCGCTGACAATGCGATTCTCCGTGCGCGGATTGGTATCTTGAATCTGCATCACGTATTCGCGAAAACTGCCTCGAACGGTGGCGGAAACAGGCTGGTTGGTATGGATATCAACCACGCTGCCACTGCGCACCTGTTCGCCGGTCTTGGGATCGTGGTAGGTCGAACCCTTCGGTTCGATCACCGTGCAACCAAACAACCCGTGGCCCCATGAGGTCAAGCCGTAGGCATGATCGTGCCAGTAGGTAATACCGAAGTCTGCGTCGGCGTACCATCGATAGCGAACGAACTCGACACTGGCGATCTCGTCCTTCTTGTGAGAGTGAGTCAAAGCTTCATCAAGCAGGATGCTGTTGCCCTCGACACCGATGATCCGGCGTATCTCCAGTTTGCCAACTTGATCCATGCCGATACCGATGAGGGTGCCGATATGGAACGGCTCAACGCTGCGCAGGCCGACCTTGGTGGCACCTGCAGCCACGTCGGCCGTCAGTGGCTCGTTCTGCGGCTTGCCGAATCCCTTGCCGTTGCCTTCGTCAAGCATGGTGAAGGGTCGGACCGACTGCTCATAGGACATGCCGGTAATGACACCGTCGGAGGCCTGAGTGTCGAACTGCACAAAGTGAATGTGCATATTGACCTTGCTGGCATAGAGGTTCTCCCCGAAATCGGGAATCTCGTTGGAGAGGATGACATCTGCCGTATCGCCCACGTTCATCCGCAATACCAGCGGAATCTTCAGGTCGTCATCGGCCCGAATCTCGGCCTCTTCCTCATGGTTAACGTAGATTTGACCATCCTGATCGACTATGGGAGCTAAATGCCCCTCACCTGAGCCTTCCTTCTTGGAAAGAGTGATTGGCAACTTGATCGCATGGACGTTGAATTTCTTGATCTGGCTCTCGTCGGTCTGCTGCGGGCTCAAGCTCCATGGACCATTCTCCCCTGGCTTGGCCACCTTGGTGCTCTTGCTGCCATCGGCATTGCGGCGGATCGGCTCAAGGAACGGGGCCGGGTTGTGGTCCGGGCTGAAAGGAGGCCGCTTGCCAAAGTGAGGCTTCATTAGCGGCCAAGCTACTTTACCTGTTTTCAAGTCGAACAGAATCTTGGGGCGCTCACCAGAACTCTTAGTGATGTACTTGGGCCACTTGATGCTCGTCTCAGGCTCACCAACATAAAGCACCTCGCTATCAGATGTCTTCTGCTTGGCCCAATCCCAGACGCTGGCATCGTATGCCTTGGTTTGGCCGGTCTCGTCGTCCTTTTTGCCGGGTTTACCCTGAGGCGGGAGCTGCATCTCAACCCAATCCTCAAGCGTGAAGGTGTCCTTCTTGCCCTTGGCCTCGGCCGCGGTGGCCACGACGTGGAAGTCCTTGCCAAACCATTTCATCGTCCGACCCACCAGTTTGGTGGAATCAACGCCCGGGAGCATTTTGCCTTTTCGATCCGGCAACTCGTACAGCGCGGGCATGACATCGTTGCTGACATCGGCAGTTTGCAGGGTGTTGTAGGTCCTCCAGAAAGCCCACATGCCCGCCACGTAATGATGCGGGATATGACAGTGGTAGAGGAAATCGCCGGCAGTATACTGGCAACCGCCCGAGCAGCACTCGATCGTAAGATCGTGAGTCTCCGATGGGCCAATGGTCTGTACGTCAACACGATCGGAGGTACTGCGCACCGGCGGGAACTTCACCGGGCCGCCACTGGCCAAAGCGAAATTGTTGACGCCGAAGAGATTGAGATCCTGCGTCAAGTTGGACTGCCGCCGCCAGCGAATCGCCCCGCCGTGCAGATGGTGCGAGTGGAACACCTCCGAGCCACCGTGTACCAGACGCCACTTGGCCGGGTCGCCCAGGTAGGATCTGGGGATAGGTGTAGAGGGATCGCCAAAGGTGTAGGAGCTGTAGCCCATTGACTCGTCCATCACCCCAAACTTCTTGTCCTGCAGGATCAGGTTGTTGGCAAATGACTCGCTGCGGTAGTTGATGGCACGCGTGCTTGGCCGATAATCGTCGGCCGCTTGGTCACGCTGTGGAATCATGTCCTCTTGCTTGTCAAGCGGACGGAACTCCTCATCGCCCACCTCGTGGTAGACCACAACGAACTCGCGAAAGTCCGGGCCGCTGGGATCCTCAATCATGGCAAGCCAACCACTCTTCAAATCTCCGCCCGTGAAGGGATCCAAAAAACGGGAACCCTGGGGTTCAACGATCACCGAGCCGAACAGGCCCTGGCTGGCTTGATCCCGGAAATGACTATGCATATGGTGCACCCCTTCCTGTTGATCCGGCACGACATACCACTCAAAAATCTGAGTCTTGCCCGATTCGACATAGGCATCGGCATTGGTTGACGTTGCGGGCTGGCCAGTGGATTGAACCACCAAGCTGGACCCGTGCAGATGCAGGCTCACTTTTTCCTCTTCAACCTCATTTTTGAGAACAATCACTAGGCGCTCACCTTGGTTCACCCTAATAGCCAAGGGCTGGATGGCATCCCCGGACAATCCATTGGACACTGCACCGGGATCATTCTCCTCAAACCGAGCGTCCTCGTTGCGAAGTTCCTCCTTGCGAACCTTGTCCACATCCTCGGTAAGCACGAACATGTAACCGGGAAAAAAGTCGTGATACTGGTTGAGAGTAATGTCCGCATTGATGGCGCTGACATTGTACGTCCGAACCGGGGCATCCTTCGGGGCGCGTGCACCCGGCACCACCGTCTCGCCCGCAGCAGCAACCATCAGCGGCACATCCACGTGCGGCTCGTTGTTGAAATGGGCCCGACCGGACTGCTGATAGGTGCCAGCAGCTTTTTTGCCCATCTTGTTTTCAAGATAGCCCCCGGCGTAGGAACCGGCCTGCGAACCGCCGGTCAATCCGAGGTTGATCGCGCCCGGAACCTTACTCCTCTGCGAACGACTTCTGCCCGCCAACTCGATGGCTTCCTTCTCTTTCTCCGCGGCAGTGAGCGGATGTGCCACCTCAAGCTCAATTGCAAACGGTTCCTCCTTGAACGCAAAGGCAACCAGCACATTGACACCGGCTGTGTCCACTGCCTCTCCCTGACCCACCCAATGAGTAGCCGAGGCATCCGGTTTCACGTCAAGAATCTCCTCTCCGGATTCATCCGGGTGAAGGATCAATTCCATGTCTTCAACCACCGACGCCAAAAGGGGGCGACGGTATGCGTCACTAAAATAAACCGAGACCCGGCCGCTCTCCTCCACAACTGTTTCAAAATGGAGATCCCCGTTCATCATCAGCACTCCCCGATGGTGCGGATTGTGATCCGAGTGAGGTTCATCCGTGCCGCCCGCTGACGGGAAGGAATGGTGATGAGACATATGGTCAGAATACAAATCCTGCCCGGGCTTCAACGATACCCGCGACGCCTTGGCCACCAGCTTCTCATCCGGCTTGGCCAAACTCTCCTCCAATTCAGGCAAATCTACTGATGCAGCGCCAACCTTGGCCTGCGAACCTTCCTGTTGCTCTGCAACCCTGTTGACAGGCTTGATCGTGCCGCAACGAAGCATCTCAGCCCCGTAGTAAGGGTTGGCTACCTTCTTGTCGGCCTGCAGCCAGGAAGCTCCCTCATCATCAAACGCCATGGGGCAATGAACCTTGTACAGGGGTTTTTTGAGCGCCTGTTCAAACTCACGGCCAAACGACAACACGCTGTTGGACACATCGCGGAAATGAACCCGGAAACCCGCGCGGTCTTTCGTGTCGATTGCTTTCCGGCTAGCAGTCAGAATGGCTTCGTATGCCAAATTCCAACTGTTACGAGTCGTCTCGTCCAGTTTCCCAACGTCTACCTGCCCGACGGCACTGACCAATTGTCGAAACGATTTCACCGCCTCCGCGTGATCGTCCCGCGCCAAGGCCTCCCCGGCCTCCATGTAAGCTTTACACACTGCAATAAGCGAATTGTCACCGAACCCGGTTGACAGCAGTTTGGGGTCATCGACCTTGAGTACATCTGGTGACACAACTTGATCCACTTTTTTTAGTGGCGTCGGCGTGACTTTAAGGGCGAAAGCCAAACCGGAAAGGGCCACTGTGAAGAGAAGCGCCATTCGCCGGGCATTTGTTTTTTTCATTGGTTTGATTCTGTTACCGATCATTTGCTTCATTTTTCCTTGTTCTCCAATTTCAACTCGATGGATGCCTCAACCCCTCCTCTTGCGGGAACTGAATTCCAGAGCCAAGTCAACCGTACCGTTGGCCTCGATGCTCACTTCATGGGATTGCTCACCGAGGATCGGATGCCATGCGATCAGCTTGTATTTGCCGGGAGGTATCTGGTCTATCTTGAACGTGCCATCCTCACTGGAAAAGGCGTAGTAGGGATTGTCCACACGGTAGAACCAATTTTGCATGTGCGGATGCTGGTCACACTCCAGCTTGATAATTTTGCCCTTCTTGAACTTGATCGGCAGTTCCAGTTGCCCATTCCCCTCCAGATCCTGATTGTGAAGGCTTTTCCGCACACGCCCCTTGATTTCGTAGGTGTGCGGGCTGTGCTTCACCGGATCCTGATTGTCAAAACGTAGCACGGAATTGTCCGCTATCACTCCGGTAAAAGCCCCAAAGATGCACTTCAACGGCTTGATATCCGTACCCGGAAAGTCAGCTATCCCACTCGGAACTCCCTCTCTCTCGCCCGGAGGCGGCCCTAGGATGACATGACTGTCGTACGGTTTCCCCGCCTTGACTCCCTCCAAGACCAGCACCACATCCTGTAATTTACCCTCCTTGATGGCCACTTCATGAAGCAGGCGATCCTCCTTGCCGCACACTTCTGGGGTCTTTTCCACCTTGAATGTCTTCGGGGGACGAGCCTTTCCGCTGAATTGAATCTTGCCAGTAATGATTCCCCCATTGGCTACCGGGACAACCTTATAGCCGTTGCTGCCCACTGCGGGAGCGACCGGGGCAGCTGGGCTGGGCTGTGATGCCACAGCTGGTGCGACTGCAGGAGTAGTCGCGGGCTGTGCAGCAACCACCGGGGCAGATGCCGCCGGCGTGGGGCCAGGCAATGCTGGAGCGGTGGCTTGGGGAGGATTCAAGGATTGCCTCAAGGCCTGATCAATCCGCTCGAGCCGATCCGCCAATACCAGTTGCTGCATGGCCGCCTCCGCCCTGTTAAGCCTCTCGATGATTTTCTCCTCGTTATCCGCCGATTGAACCGTCGGTTTTGCAGGGACAGACGGAGCCACCACTACCGGTTTCGCAGCCAAGGGTTGATTCAAAACCTCCTCGATGCGTCCGAGTTGCTCAACAATTTCCTTCTGTTGATTGCTGATCGAATTGGATGCAGGTTGCGATCCCGTTGGCGCAGGTACAGTTTCCACTGCGGGCGCCAATCCTTTGTCCGCGATTTGCTGCAAAACTTCATCAATTCGCTCGAGCTTTTCGACGACTTTCCCCTGCTGTAAATCCGACTGGGTAGGGGATGGTTGCTGAGAACACCCCATGATCAAAACCATAATCGGGATGGAGGCAAGACAACTCATGGCCCAGCCCAGGGAACCCATTCCGGGTTGATGAAGGGCAAGCGTTTTTCGGTCTCCACAGAAAGGAACCTGATAACCAGATCCCGCTTCCACCTGCTCCAGCAATCCAAACTGCTCCGTTTTAATTTTTGTTTGTTTCTTCATCATTTAAACCAAAAAACTAATTTACACCTGCTGTTCCACCCAATAGCCATATATCGATCTTTTTGTAGCTTTTTAATATCAACTTCAATATGAACTGTTTATCTAAGAATGGATTACAAAATTAACGCCCGGCTGCGCAGATGGGCTGTGGGATACTCTTCATGCGATTCCAACTTTTAAAGCCACTTATAAGGTTCTTGTCATTGAACGCATCTCTAAAACCTAATGTAATATTCCCTATAAAATAATGCATTTGTCTATGCGCAGATGGATTTTCTGCATTTTGTTGACCTGTGTCAACTTTTTTTATCCGAAAAAATGTTAAAAACGTCTGACATCTTTTTCTTGAGGTTTCCCTCTTCGCACTCGAATTCTTCAGGCAGGCCTTTGGGGCAAGTGTCCGCCAAATCTGCCAAGGTGGTCTTATCCAATAGTTCCACGTAAGGCTTCACAAATCTCATCCAATGCTCATGGATCGCGCAGGTCGGTTTCACCAAACACTCGTGCTCATCACCAAAAGGACAAGAAATCTGCTGCTCTACATTATCAAATATACGAACAATTTGCCCCAGTACGATTCCATGGGCTGGTTGATTAAGACCAAAGCCCCCACCCACACCCCTGGAACTGGAGAGAATACCCACCTTGACCAAACTCTTCAGGATTTGCTGTAGGTACTTGAACGGCACAGATGCCGCCAAGGCAATCTCCTTTGCCGACACAGGCTTATCGTTCTGGGCAATGCATGTTGCTGCTCGAACGGCGTACGCGCTGGTGGCGGAAAGCATCTGATGAGAGACAAATGGTTGATTTATCTATGCGCAGGTATTTAATTGCTTCCTTTTGACCCATGTCAAGTGTTTTTGTCCGAAAAATATCCGGATTGCCAGACGGTAGTTTTTGAGTTTTCCCTCCCGGTCAAATACCTGCTTTAGGGCACATACCGCCCATAATTGGGAGTATTCCTACTGTGCGCAGGTCTTGGCCAAGTCGCTTAAAGTAGTTTCTTTAAGCATTTTTTTGTACGGTTCAACGACCTTCGACCAATGTTCGTGTATGGGGCATGCTCCAAGTGCATCGCAATTCCCCTCATCTCCAAACGGACAGGTGGTTCGGCAATCCACGTCATCAAATAGCGAAACGATGCGGCCAAGGGCAATATCGCCCGCTGGTTGTTTCAAGCTAAAGCCTCCCCCCACACCTCGCGAACTCGAAAGGATGCCGATCTTGACCAAACCCCTTAGGATTTGCTGCAGATACCTGATTGGCACATTCACCTCCTGAGCAATGTCGCTTGCCGACACTGGCGCTTTTTGCTGAGCTAAAAAGGTCGCTGCCCGAATCGCATATGCGCTGGTGGAGGAAATCATTGGATAAACCAACCGTAGGGCGTCCATGTTGACTGAAGTTTCTCCTCCAAGTCAAGTGAGCAAATCCACCGTATCTTGAAGG
>Ga0066834_10001173_pt1 | contig 11992 bp, 8 predicted proteins | sample ETNtaG_30_FD_66729 | JGI IMG/M metagenome (GOLD analysis project Ga0066834, IMG submission 66729) | Marine microbial and viral communities from oxygen minimum zone, Eastern Pacific Ocean - ETNP201306PF43B | ecosystem: Environmental > Aquatic > Marine > Oceanic | place: Pacific Ocean: Eastern... | reverse complement strand
CCGGGCCTTGAGTGACCAGATCATCGTGATGCGGCAGGGCAAAGTCGTGGAACAGGGAGCTGCAGACACGATCTTCGACAACCCGGAACACCCCTACACGCGGGCCTTGATGTCAGCGGCTTTCGACCTCGCTGTGACAGACGCCAACGCTGTGGCAGAATGATTTCTACCTGAAATGAAGATGGCGAAAGTATGAATCTCTCAACTTACCCAATCCATATTCCTGAGAATCCTGAAACACAGCGTCTAATTCAGGACTGCAGATCTGAATTGTCTGAAAACGGAATGTGCGTGCTGCCAGATTTTGTATCTGCTATTACATTAGATCGCATGCGACAAGAGGCAAGATCTCTGTCACCAGATGCACACCATAATGAGCACTGGCGTACCAGTCCGCGGGGAGGAGGAGATTCTGCAGTCGGCGAATCTACCAAAGCCACCAGAGCGAGCATTTGGGCTATAGCATTTGACCAAATGAGCCCGGACTCCCCGTCCCGCCAGTTGTATGAATCGGATGATCTTTTAAACTTTGTGTCCGCAATTACCGACGAACCAGAACTCTATCGATGTGTTGATCCTCTAGTCTCCTGTCATTTTTCTGTCTTTCGTGACGGTGACGAACTCGGGTGGCACTATGATCCAAAAACTAACTTGGTTGTAACCCTGCAGCTACAGGACGCCGACGATGGCGGTGACTTCGAGTTTGCAAATGGTGTTCGAGGTGAAGAATTCGACAATGCCGAAATAGAACTTGCGATCATTGAAGACCGATATGACGACGTTCAGGGTCCAGATCTTCGACCAGGCACGCTAACAATTATTAATGGCCACTCATCATTTCATCGTGTCACGCCCGTCGTAGGCAATCGGGAGCGAATTGTTACCTTACTTAACTACTCGACAACTCCAGACTATTGCTTCAGTGACAATATTCGACAAAGATTCTTCGGGAGGGTGACTTAGCGATGCTAGCCCTCAACCAGCCGAAACTTTAAGTCCACGGCCTTCTATCTTATCGATCCTGAAACCAATGCAGTCGCACTGACGAATCGGTAGGTTATCCGTTAAACGGTTATGAACTTAGTTCAGCTCACGGTTGTATGATTTAGACCAGGTTTTGGAATAAGTTTTTTCTTCATGCTCAAATACTTCCATCTCCGCAGTGAAGTGGAATTCTGTTGGTGTTGAAGTCAAAACCGACCGTGTCTCGGTCCGCACGTTCAAATCTGCATCAGGTCGCCGAAAACGCATCGTCCAGTGTAAGTCAATCTTTCCAGAATTGGGATCACCATCGCGAATTGAGTAGTGCTGTCTGGACACCGAACCATGTTCCCAACCCAATTCAGTCAGATGGATCATGCCACTGTCGGCAACGACCGTCAGACGGGATTCGCCCAGTACATCATCGCGTTCCACCAGGCGTTTGTAAGTCGGTGGTTCAAGTTCCTCGGCAGACTGAGGCTTCGAACTTTAGGGTCGATCAAAAGGCTTCAGGTCCTGATCTGTATCACGTTGTGGACGTACCGGTAGTTCAAGGTGACTCCCCTCTGTGTCTAGCGTGAGCGTAACCAATTCTGGCGATGGCCAGAACAATGGCCAAAGCGTATTGGACAGGGCAATGCGAATACGGTGCCCCTGGGGAAAAACCTGAGCCACATCATTCAGTTGAAGCCTAATCTCATAGTTCTCGCCCGGTACAAGCGGTTCCGGAAATTCGTGACTATTCCGATGGGTGAGATTTAATACGCCGTAGGTCACCCGAGTCGATGCCCCATCAGGTGCAACGTCGTTCAGCCGACCAACAATAAACGCATTTGGCTGATCGGCGTTCAGCTGCAGTGTCAAAACCGGCGCACCTAAAATTTCCACCGCTTCGGTGAGCGGTTCAGTCTCAAATACGACAGAACAACCATCGTCTTCCCGTTGGTCTGCTGGAAGATCAGGGTCCAGACCATGACCACACCATTCACCCTGCCGAGCCCCCATGGTTTGTGGAGTGTGAATTGGAATTTGTTTGGGACTGCCGGCTTGCTCTGTCAATTGTTTTCCATCTAAATAGAGCCTCTGACTTTGGATATGTTGACTCGGCCAACAGGGCTCCGCAATCCAGCGTCCATTTCGAATCTTATAGTGAGTTGCAGGCGGTGCACTGTCCTGCATCCAGACCCGATATTGCGGTTCATCCATGACACCAGTGTCGATATCTTTAAGCCAGTAATCCCACCAGCGTAACGTCTCTTGCAGAAACCCAATTCGCGGGCCAGGTAACGCAAAATGTGGGTACTTGTGTGCCCAAGGACCAACGAGGCCTTTCTTCGGGCAGCTCAGGCCCTCCAGCATTCTGGGCACCGCGTTGGAATAACCATCTGCCCAACCGCCAACGGCATAAACGGCACATTCAATATCGGCGTAGTCTTCACACACTGATCCGTGCTGCCAAAACGCATCCCTCGTCTGGTGTGAAAGCCATTTCATCGACCAGGGATCGTTGGCTTTGAGTCGCGCCATCCATAGGTCATCCCAGCCTTCTCCGACAATCGCAGGATCGGGTGGCCTCGAATTGAACGCAAACATAGTAGCTCCCCATGACATCGCATCATTGATCATCACACCACCCATATAGTGGATATCATCAGCGTAGCGGTCATCGGTCGAAGCGATAGTGACAATAGCTTTGAGGGATGGCGGTCGGCGAGCTGCGATCTGCAGCCCATTAAATCCACCCCATGAAATTCCGATCATACCGGTCTGCCCACTACACCAGGGTTGCGCTGCTATCCAGTCCAACACCTCGAGCGCGTTATCTTGTTCAATCTTCAGGTATTCATCATCCAGAATGCCCTCGGAATCTCCGGCCCCACGCATATCGACTCGAACACAAGCGTAGCCATGGCCCGCGTAGTAGGGGTGGGTCACCGTATCCCGTTCAGACGTTCCGTCACGCTTGCGATAGGGCAAAAACTCAAGGATTGCAGGCACAGGGTTTGCTTCAGCATCCTCAGGCAACCAGATACGAGCAGCCAGCCTTATACCTTCCGCCAAAGTTATAAACGTATTTTCAATTTCTCGGACCTGCCGCGGAAAGGCTGTCACGACACTGATTTCATTTTCTTTCATCACTTATCTCTTGGGTAAATGTTTTGAATTACTGAATCAAAGGGAAATGGCACCGAACAAAACGTTGATTATTGAGCTCATGATTTTCCGGTGGCTCAGTTCTACAGAGATCCTGTGCAAACACACACCTCGGGTGAAACTCACAACCAGGTGGTCTATTGGTAAGGCTTGGCACTTCTCCCCTTATTGCCGTCAGGTCTCGTCTCTTATCTGGGTCAGGCCTGGGGACAGCATTGATCAGTGCTTGGGTATAAGGATGCGCAGGCTCAGCAAATATGTCATCACAGTTACCCTGCTCAACGATATGACCAAGATACATTATTGCCAGCCTGTCGCATGCGTGACGAACGACAGGCAAGTTGTGGCTGATGATCATATAACTCAATCCGTGACTTTTCTGTAGAGAACTCATCAAGTTTAGGATCTCTCCCTGTACTGACACATCGAGGCCAGCGGTCGGTTCATCGGCAATAATCAGGCTGGGCTTCAGTGCCAAGGCCCGCGCGACCCCTACCCGCCTGGCCTGTCCGCCCGATAACTCGTGTGGATAACGGGTCATGAAACTGAGTGGCAAACTAACCATTTTGCAGAGCTCTTGAACCTCTTCTTCTACGCTTCCCAATTTAACGCTGTGAATCTCAAAAGGTTCCGAGAGTAATGCACCAACAGTTTTCCGTGGACTCAAAGACCCGACTGGGTCCTGAAACATGACCGCAATTTCCCTACGAATATGTTTCAGTTGGTGTCCTTTTAGTGAGATGAGATCTTGTTGATTGAACAAGACTTCTCCGCCCGCAGTATCAGTCAACTGAAGTATTCCCCGAGCCAAGGAAGTCTTGCCCGAACCAGATTCTCCAACTAAGCCTAAAGTCTCTTGCTGGTTTATGCTCAAACTGGCCTGGATAACCGCATCAACAAACATTGGACTATCGCGCCTAAAGACTTTCTGCATAAGATCGAGCACCTTATAGCGCACGTTGAGGTTTCTTACTTCCAGTAATTTACTGGTCTCACCATTTACCTTATGAAGGGAACTATTTTTATGTCCTTCTTGCAAAACTGGTTCAGATGAACTTTGTGCCCGCACACCTAATGGTTCTAACTCAAAGTGCCGATGACAATGTAAATTGTGGGTGGCAGAAACATCTGTTCGTTGCGGTAACTCCTGTCGACACCGATCGACGACATAACGACATCTCGCAGCAAAACTGCATCCCTGGTGTGCGGACATCAAATTGGGGACTTCGCCTGGAATAGTAGGCAAACTCCGTGAGCTATCAAGAATTCGCGCAGGATCGCATTCCAGCAGAGCCTGCGTATATGGATGTTTAGGATTGTGAAAAACATCTGTCACTGTCCCCGTCTCAACTATCTGCCCGGCATACATTACGATGACTTGGTCACACAATTCAGCGATTAAACCAAGATTATGAGAGACAGCGATTACCGACCCGTCCATGTCCTGCCGTAACTCACGTATCAACTGAATAATCTGAGCTTCCATCGTCACGTCTAGAGCTGTGGTTGCCTCGTCTGCTATGAGTAGACCAGGATCCATCATCATGGCCATCGCGATCCCTACACGCTGACGCATCCCACCACTAAACTGATGGGGATAGGTATTGATCCTTTCTTCTGGGTCAGGAATTCCCACCGCCCTCATGGCCTCAACAGCCCGTGTAAGCTTCTCGCCTCGCTTGTCTGGGCGGCGATACTGAATATCCGTCATCTGCCGTTTATACGAGAGCACAGGACTCTGTGATGTCATCGGGTCCTGAAAAACTATAGACACTTGCTCGCCTCGGTAGTTTTCCAGTTGCTTTTGCGTAAATGACAACACGTCAGTGTCGCCATATCGAATCTGCCCACCGGTAATCTCACCATTTTCAGCAAGCAGACGACAGATACTCCAAACCACAGTGCTCTTTCCGCAACCACTTTCGCCAACAATACCGACGATAGTTCTTTCTGGAACGGTGAACGACACATCTTGAAGTGCAAATATCGGTCCAAGCGGCGTCCTAAAGGCAACTTCCAAGTTCTTAACGTCAAGTACTGCAGCCATCAGTAACCCTTTCTTAACCTTGGATCGAATATATCTCGTAGTGCTTCGCCTAGAAATGTAAACCCGAGCGTCGTCAAGACCAATGGAATCCCTCCGGCGATTACCGGCCAGGGTGTATCGCGAATGACCATATACCCTTCGTTGAGTATCGATCCCCAGCTCGGCGTCGGTGGCAAAACGCCAAGTCCTAGAAAACTAAGTCCTGCTTCGATCGTCACGACAACAGGCACATCCATCGCTGCCAAAATCAGAAGAGGACCAATCACATTTGGAAGTATATGTCCCGCCAGAACACGAACTGGTCCAGCTCCAAGTGATTGTTCGGCAGTAATAAAATCAGCGTTTCGCAAAGCCAGAGTACTCGTACGAGCAAGTCGGCCGTAACCAGGTATAGACGTGATGATAACGATCACCATAACCATACCGAGGCTTGGTCCCGTAAGAGCAACAACAGCAAGAGCCATAACGATAGTTGGAAAGGAACGAACTGTGTCAAAAAACAACAACAATGCGTTGTCGAGCCATCGCGGTCCGTAGCCTGCGATCATTCCCAGTACTAGACCGATCAGAAGAGACACCGAAACACCGATTGCGGCGATCTTCAAAGCAACACGGCCCCCATAGAGCACTCGGGAAAACGTGTCTCGCCCAAGCTGATCGGTACCAACAAAATAATCGATTGTGGGTCCGCTGTTTCTGGCTGGAATATTAAGTTGAAATGGGTCATGCGGCGCCAGTTGTGGCGCAAACAACGCACTTGCAAAAAATATGAGGACGAGCACGAGCCCAAACATCCCCTTACCGTTTCTCATGAACAGCTGCAGTTTTTCACGCCACGGGTTCAATCGCGTAGTTCCCATTATTTGATCAAAGCGATTCCCGCACGCGAGGATCAAGCCAAGCAACCATTAAATCTGCCACCAAGGTCGTGATGACATACATGGCAGCTGTCACCATGACAGCTCCTTGAACCACCGGAAAATTTCTAGACATGACCATGTCGAATATCAATTTCCCTATACCAGGGCGCGCAAAAATGATCTCCGCGAATACAGTACCTGAAAGAAGATGTCCGAAGCCGATTCCAATCATAGTTATGGTTGGCAGAACCGCTACTTTGAGCGCGTATCGATAGATGACCGTATTGGATTTCAATCCAAACGCCCACGCTGCTCGGACGTAGTTTTCGTTCATTACTTCGAGCATAGATGCCCGAGCGAGTCGGGCGATATACCCTACCCAACCCAGACCCACAGCAAATGATGGAAGAATCAGGTGGGTAGCTTGATCCAATGGATCACCAATCTCTCCGGCACCAATCACTGGGAGCCATCTTAGAGTGATCGCGAACAATAGTAGGGCCCATATCGAAACCAAAAAGGATGGAATCGCAATTGTTCCAACCGAGATGAGTCCTAAAATTCTATCCAACCAACTGTTCGGCCGGATCGCCGATAGGCACCCCAACGGGATTCCGACAAGAATCGCCCAAGTGATCGACGATAGTGCCAAGATGACTGTATAGGGAAGCTGTTCGAACACCATGACCGATACCGCCCGGTTTGAAAAGACATCATTGCCAAGATCACCCGTTAAAGCCTGGCCCGCAAATATCAGGAACTGTACGATTAACGGATCATTTAGATGCATTTTCTCGGCATACTGAGCCTGTATTTCCGGTGTTGCTCGTGTTCCTAACGCAATCGAAACCGGATCCCCCGGCATTAGATGGAGCAAACAAAATACAGTCAGTAGCGCAGCAAAGACGATCACAACGCCTAACAACAGCCGCTTAATCAGATATGCCAACATTACGGATCTGAAAGAGCAATAGCGCTCGGGAAAGAAAAGGCCAGGGTCGATACGACCCCGGCCTTCAACTTGTTAAAGGTTACCGCGTGAATTAGGCCGCGGTAAAACGTGCAAAATCTTCTTCCCCGGATGGGGCAAACATCGGCGCGAGGTTTGATCGATGTGCAAACACTTCAGGTTCATGTCCGATCCAGACATAAGCGCCCGTATTCTCCATGATTTCCTGCATGCGCACATAGATTGCACTACGCTTAGCGGGATCAGTCTCTAGTTGTCCTTTGATATAGAGATCTTCGTACTCAGGATCTGACCAGCGTTCCCAATTCCATATTCCAACCTGATCCTTTACAAACCACTGTGCCATACTGTGAGGGTCTGGACTCCCGCCATAACGCATCAACCAGATCTGCAGGTCTTTCCATTCATCACCTTTGCTTTCCTGGCCCATATTCCAGAATGGACCTGAATCCAGCGGAATAACTTTAACGCTGATTCCAACTGCCCCCAGATTTGCTTGAATGATCTGCGCAGCCAAAACCCGCTCTTGTACATTGAGCGTTTTAAGCACCAACGATAAACCAGATACGCCTGCTTCAGACAATAAAGCTTTGGCTTTCCCAGGATTGTAATCAACAGGAGACTCTTTACGCTGCCCTGGTAGACCGGGACAAACCATGCCGTGCGATCGGATAGACGCACCTTCATAAGCACCTTGAATGATTGAATCGACGTCCACGGCGTGCTGAATGGCTTGACGCACACGAATATCCTTAAGCTTAGGGTGATCTACATTCATACCCATCCACATGTACTGCAGCGCACCGACGACGTGTAGCTTTGTATTAGGTGGCGGCGACTTCATCCAACGCACATGTGTTTTCGCCAAAATTTTTGTACAGTCAACTTCGCCGGCTTCGTAAGCGAGCTCAGCGGCTTCAGGTGCATCAATACTGATGTAATTGATCTTGTCAAAATATGGTTTGGGCCCTGTCCACAATGGATTGTGTGTAAGCGTGACTTTCTGCTTAGGAATCCAATCCATCACGTATGGCCCACAAGTGGCTGGAACGTCGACCGTGTACTTGCCACCAACTTCCTCAGTTGCTTTTTTACATACCAATGTTCCTGTCCCACTCAAAAGTGCTAGCGCCCAGATTGGTGCAAATGCTTTATTGAGGACCAAAGTTCCGCTGTACTTATCCTTGACTTCTACATGATCTAAAGCAGACCAGTCGCCTTTCCATTCAGATTCGAGCATTCGCTCGAACGAATATTTCACATCGTCTGACGTCAGTTCGCCGTAACCGTTCGACCATTGCAAACCGGGTTTAAGGGTATAGTCAATATGACTCCCATCGGGTTGAGATAGATGAGATACAAAATCAGAAGGTGCCCATCCCAATGCGCCGCCCTCGAAAGTAAAATTTGCGAGTCTAGGCATCAAAGCCCACTGGATTGTGATTTCTGATCCTCCCACCATGTAACCCGGATCAAGGGATGCCAGCTTAAGGTGGGACCGGGCATTTAGCACACGGTGTCCTTCTGCATTTGTTTGTATTGAGTAGCCACCCAGTGCGGCACTCATTCCAAGGGCAGAAGCTACCTGTAGAAACTCTCTTCGTTTTTCATCAAAGTTCTTCATATATTCTCCTTAGGTATAACGGTAAATCTGTTGCAATAAATTAGCCAGGCTGCGTTTGTTTGCATTGGCTAATATATTACTCATACTAATTCTGACTATCTAACTTGTCCAGTAGATGAATTCTTAGGCCTCTCTAGACAAAATGTAGTAATCCATAATAAAAAAATACTCATTATTTGTGAGTTGTTAATTTCGATTAGATGTGGTTTTGGCTCAAATTCCGCGCCGCGGAATTGCTACCGACCATCGTTTTGATAGAACCCGACTTTTTGACTCGTACACGTCCAAGTCAGCAGTTAACAAGAAGTCGTCTTCTGTCGACGTCAGGTGGGTACGCGCCTTAACTTCGACATCAAATCCATCCCTTTTTACCTGATTACCCACTGTCATTTCAGTCTCAGCGCTCAAAGGATCGCCTTCTGTAATTGACATTCGCTCGATAGTCTTTCGTCCGCCAACTTCCAGACCATGTTCTTCAATCACAACTTTGTCCCCACCTCGCTCTGATAACACCTCTACACGGCCACTCAACACATCACGGGAAACTCTATTTTCAGAAGCCCCTGCTGACAAAATTGTAGCCGGCATTGGCGACCCCTCCTCCGCGGAAAGAAAAGGCGTCAACTTTGGCCCGCCTCGGCTGGGTCTAACGGGCAACTCTATCGAACTGTTTTGCGTATGAAGTGTTAGTTCGACGGGTTCGGGGGAAGGCCAGATCATAGGCCAGTAAGTAGTCGAGATCGCTATACGCAATCTATGACCACGGATAAACGAATAAGCTGCATCACTTAGTTGAAAATTCACACGGTATTGCCGCCCAGGAATTAGTTTCTGAGTTCTATGGTGACCATTTCTATGAGTGAGGTTCATCACAGCATAAGCTACTCGAGTGGACGATCCATCGGGCTTTACGTCATTGAGGCGAACACAAACAAATGCCGTGGGGCGATCGACTGAAAGATTCAACGTCACCTTGGTGGCGCCTAGAATTTCCAGATCAGATCGAAGTGGTGAACCATCAAAACAAATTGACGCACCATCATCAAATCGCTGATCACCAGGAAACTCTGGACCTTCTCCTCCAGTACCGTAAGGACACCATTCTCCACCCGCTAAACCCAATGTCTGCGGCGTGACTGCAACCTTCGCTACATCTCGAGTTGGTTTTGACGACAGACCAGCTTCACTTAAATACAATTTCTTGACACTGATACGAGGACTTGGCCACTGCGTTTCCCCAACCCAACGGCCGGGGCAGTCTGCATACCAAGGTGCGGCCGGTACATCTTGTTGCATGTAGGCGCGGAGCATCGGCTCCTTCATAATGCCAGTATCAATTTCCTTTAACCAGTAATCCCACCACCGTAGCATTTCCTGCAGGAATCCGATCGCAGGGCCGGGGGCTCTGAGAGATTGTCCCCACTGATGACCGTGGGGACCGATAATTCCCATCCGTGGAACTTGGAGGTGTTTTAACAACCTGGGAATCGCATCCGTATAGCCGTCTAGCCACCCACCGACCGCCATAACGGCGCACCGAATGTTATCGTAGTTTTCACATACTGAGCCGTGGCGCCAATAAGCATCCCGCGTTGGATGTTTCATCCACTTTTCGATTGGGCAAGGAACACCGTCCAGTCGTTTTTTCCAATTTTTGCGCCAACCAGCGCCCATGATCTCGGGGTCGCCTGGCAACGGCAAAATCGAAAAGAAAGTTGTGCCCCAATCCAGATTGTCATTGAGGAGGCATCCACCGCTGTAGTGCATATCGTTTGCATAACGATCGTCAGTCGAACACGAGGTCACAATAGCTTTTAATGCCGGTGGTCTAAGCGCCGCTACCTGAAGTGAATTAAAACCTCCCCAGGAGATACCAAACATCCCGACCTTTCCATTACACCAGGACTGACGGGCGAGCCAGGCAATAATCTCTTTCCCATCACTAAGCTCTTGGTGAGCATACTCATCCCGCATCACACCAAAACTATCGCCAGCACCAGCCATATCCACCCGGACACTGGCGTAGCCATGTCCGGCAAAGTAGCTGTGTTTCGGCTCGTCTCCCTCCCGAGTCATGTCTCGTTTTCGATAAGGTATATATTCCAATAGGGCAGGTACCGGATTGTCCGAGTCCGCATCCTCAGGCATCCAAATCCGAGCGGCAAGCCGATCGCCTCGCTTCATTGGAATCCAAATTCCTGCCTCTAATACCTTTATCTTGCATGGGAATTCTCTGATCGTTTTCATCTTTTAGTTCCTGTTATATTCGCCGCGGCCCTATCTGGATATACAAACCTAGTTTAGGGTAGGAAACTATCAACTTGGTACCTACTATGAATTCCATCGTAAATTCTGATACCTACCCGATTCATCGGAATGACGATCCGCGGTCGCAACAACTAATAGCATCTGCCCAATCACAGCTAGCTACGGTTGGTACTTGTCACTTTCCTCAGTTTCTCAGCCCGGCTGGTTTATCCCACTGCCGAAAAGAAGCAATCGCACTCGAGTTTCAAGCCCATCCCAGCAACAATCAGTACACCCCTTACTACAGTGAACCGGATGACAGCTATCCGGCGGGCCACCCACGGAATTCAACCGTGCGATTTGCTGTACGTTATGTCTCCCGTAAATTGATTTCTAACGACTCGCCGCTAAAGATACTGTTTCAAGGCGACGATCTGCTGACGTTTCTCCGAGGATTGTTACCAGATGAACCGATCTATCGTTACAGTGACCCAAGAGGATCACTCAATTACACAGTGATGGGGACGAATGACCAGCTAGGGTGGCATTTCGATGCTTGCGAACTGGTCGCGTCGATTTTGTTACGGCCCGCTGACGATGGCGGTGACTTCGAATACATCCCTTCTGTACGTAGTGCTGAGGACGAAAACTTCTCAGCAGTCTCGTCTATTTTAGGTGGCAACGATGAGCAACGAATCGCCGTGGATTTTCAGCCCGGTGATATGGTCCTTTTCCGAGGCCGGCACAGCCTGCATCGAGTCACACCGATCCAAGGCAAAACCACCCGCTTGATGGCGCTCATGAGTTTCGACAACGTCGAACAGGCTCTTGAGCGCGACGTGCCAGATGATCTTTTACCACCTTGAGATACTCTGATCGGAATTCAACCGGCCCAGGCAGTGATTATCTCCTGCAACTGGTCCAGTCCATCCGTCAGTGCTGCAGGCCCTGGCTGAAGAATCTCTGCCGACTTGATTTCGTAGATGTCGCCGTTCTGCACTGCAGGTATAGCATCCCAGCCTTGGCGTGCTGCCACTTTTTCCGGTCGAAACTTTTTGCCGCACCACGATCCGATGATGATGTCCGGTGCTCTTCGGACCACCTCGTCG
>Ga0066834_10001167_pt1 | contig 12045 bp, 10 predicted proteins | sample ETNtaG_30_FD_66729 | JGI IMG/M metagenome (GOLD analysis project Ga0066834, IMG submission 66729) | Marine microbial and viral communities from oxygen minimum zone, Eastern Pacific Ocean - ETNP201306PF43B | ecosystem: Environmental > Aquatic > Marine > Oceanic | place: Pacific Ocean: Eastern... | reverse complement strand
GCCCGCCCAAGGACTGGAAACCGCGCTGGATGATTTTGAAGGAACAGGAAGAAAAGATGGTGTCCGGCGAGTTGCCCGTGTTTAAGGTGAAGCGGGCAGGCGGCCGGATTCAGATCGATGGCACCGTCAACAAGGAAGAGTGGACTCCTCTGGAGATCACCGGCGAAATAATGCCAAAGCACGACCCGGCACATCTCCAGTGGGGAACAGACGGAAAGAGGGTCAAATACCCGAGTGTGGCGTGGATCGAAGTGGATAACGATCACCTCTACGTCGCGTTCGTGAACGACGTCGATCCGGCAAAAGGCGTTACCGGCGGCCGGACGTGGGGCTCGGACGATGCCGTAGAAATCGCACTGGCCGAAGTCAAAAACGGGAAGCAAGACCTACTCCCACATGGACATGAGCACCGGGCACTTCGTACTCTGGGGCAAGGGCGCGCCGCTTGTCATGGACCATGGCAACTACGTATATCACCCGTGGCTCCACAATCGCATCTCCGTAAACCACATGTGGGATGACGATCTCGGGGAAGTCCCCTCCTTCTTTGCCGGCGCCGGCGCATCTTTCGTGGAAGGTCACAGCACCATCTCGCACCTCAGTCTGCGCGAACATCGTCTGCGGGCCTTCGAGGCCGGTGGCGCCCGATACGCATGGGCCGTGAACATCACTGAGCTTCCCGAGTACCGGATGCTTCGGCGCAGTAAGCTGGGCTGGCCGGGCGAAGAGAAGCTGACCCGCGAAGAGTACCTGGCCTATGAGAAGAAGATGAATTTCAACGCCGGCATCTACCGTACGAAGATCGCGGTCGGCGCGGACGATAGCGTTGTCTACGACGTGCTAACGGGGCAACCGGTACCAGTGGGAAAGACGGAGAATCGACGCGAACTGCCGATCGTCATGCCTCGACTCGGCGGCACGCTCCTGATGTTTCTCCCAAGACCGATCGCACAGTTGGAGCTGACCGCGCCCAAGTCCGTGAAGACCGGCGGCTCGGCCCCCGTGACAATCCGTCTGAAAGACGGCGCCGGAGAGCTTGTCCCCGGTGTCATTCCCATTGAATTAGGGATTCGTGGCGCGACCGGCTCGCAATTGCGGACCGAGCATGTGGTAGTGACGAACGGCGAATTCAACCGGGAGTTGATCGTCCCCGTCAACGAAACAGCGAAGCAATGGTCAATCACGGCGTCGACACGATTTCTGAAGGATGGCAGCCAAACGGTTACGGTTCAGATCAAGGGGGGACGCGAACAGTAGTCGTTCCGATTGAGCAAAACCGCAGGCGTAGCTGGGGATTGAGGGGAATGAAACTGGCCATTGGAGCGCCTCGCCTTTTCCGTACACTTGGATTTCCTCGCTTGCAGGACGTGGAGAAACAGCCCCAGACTTTGTACCTGTTTACTGCTCAGCATCTATGGTTTCTTGCATTCAGGATGTCGCGAGGCGCAAGTATTTTGTTCCTCTCATTCAATGACGGGAGAAGATTATGTCCGATCACAGGACAATTCTGTTCGGCACCATAGTGATCGAGCCGAACCGCTGGGCAGCGGACCGCGTTCCCACCTACCGCGTCAGTGACTGGCTGGAACGCATCCGGGATGCCGGATTTGACGGGATCGAGCTGTGGGAGAATCACGCGATGATGGTTCCGGAAGAGGAGGCCGATGCGTTGCGCCACTCCTGCCTGCCGGTCACGGTGTTCAACAGCTATGCCAGATTGGACGACGCTGACAGCGAACGGCGCCAACGGATATCTGAAACAGTCCGGGAGCTGAAAGCCATTGGCGTGAAGTTTAACGTAGGCGCGGACGGCAGCCGTCTGGAGGCCGAACTTTCCAACGCCCAATCGTGGCAAGCGGATATGCCGGAGGCGCGACTCCTGTGCGAGTGCCATTCGGGGACGGCCATCGAGGACCCTGAAACAGCAGCGCGAGTCCTGGCGGATAGGCCCGAGGTCGGGGTGATCGTGCATCCGTTTTCCGTGCCGGACCTGGAACTCTGGTTCCGGCATCTAGGGGACCGCATAGCCCACCTGCATTGCCAGTTGGGGGATGAGAACGGGCGACTGTGCCGGCTGAGAGAAAGGCCCGGCTTTGTCCGCGAACGCTTGGTCATGCTGGATGATCTGGGATTCTCGGGCACGTCCACCGTGGAGTTCACTGCGGGCGTCGGCACGCCGCCGGAAAACCAAGAGACACTGTTCGAAGCCGCTGTGGATGATCTGGCGTTCCTGAGGGAGAATTGGGCATGAGGCTGCTCCATGTCGCACGTAACCAGGCTGACCCGATCTTGTGGTCGGAGCTATTCCGTCGGGCGCTGGCCGATCTGGGTGAGTTCGAGCTGTTAGAACAAGGCGCCAGTCTTCCGGATGATGATCTGCTCGCCCGGCTGCAGCAGGCGGACGTCATCCTCGGGTCACACGGGACGGTAATCATGCCGGAGGATCTGGTCGGCAATCCGGGGCGAGTGCGATATCTGTGCAACCTGACAGGTTCAGTACGGAATTTCGTCTCTTTGGCGCATGTCGAGGGATGGCTCCCCATTACGAATTGGGGCGATGCGCCTGCTCCCCTTATCGCTGAAGGCGCTGTTTGCCTGTTGCTCGCAGCGCTGAAGGACCTCCACACTCAGATTCTCTCGATGCGGAATGGTGGGTGGGCCCTGGACGAGAGCCGATACGGCGGCTCCCTGTTCGGCCTGAATGTTGGCATTTACGGCCTCGGCGTCACTGGTCGGCGCTTTGCCAAGCTGCTCGAGCCGTTCGGCTCTGTGCTTCGGGCCTACGACCCTCACGTCAAGGAGTTCCCGCGACATGTCACAAGGGTCGACAGCCTTGAGGAACTGTTCAGCCGATCCGAGGCGGTGGCGATCCATGTCGGCCTGAACGACACCACGCGAGGAAGTGTGACCGCGGAACTCCTCGCACTCATGCCCCGACACGGAGTGCTCGTGAACACCGCACGAGGGGATGTCGTTGACCAGGAAGCCCTCTTCGCTGAACTGCGCACTGGCCGCCTCCGAGCGGCGCTCGATGTGTTGGCCGGCTCAGACGACGTGCCGCCAGAGCATCCCGCACGCGCCTGGGAGAACCTTATCTTGACCGGACACGCTATCGCTCGCGACTGGCCGGACAACGGACAGGCGCCTACGAAACTTCTGCCATTGCACAATGTCTGCCTGGACAACCTGCAGCGCTTCCAGGATGGGCGTCCCCTCCGTTTTGTGATGGATCGGCGTCGGTTTCTCCTGAGCACGTAGTTCTAGCTGGGTTACATTGAGGATTTTGCGATTGAGGACACGGAGGAAGATGGCCTGAAGATGCGAATGAAAATTCCAACCGACAGACACGGAGATGCCCCTCTTTACTCTTGAGCCGCATGCCTGCTTCGGCCAGCGCCGTGTGAAGGTGTGGTATGGAGGCGGACCTTCGCAGAAGCTGCGCGTCAAGAAGGGCCTGCGCGTCACGATTAGGGCGAGAGTGAAAGGCGAAGTCGAGGAGTCACACGTCATCGCGGACGGCGCTGGCGGCTCCAAATGGGTTTCGTCAAATCTTCCCCTTCCTCATCGCACATCGTGCAGTCAAATTTGAACGATGAAAAACAAGAACCGATCTGGCCCCAGAATCTCATCCCAATCATGAAGCCCTTGCAGGAGCCCAGAATTGTAGCACAATGTGGTATCATAACTGTTTCAGTTCCTGGAGTTACCCGTGGAGGATTCGTACTGCGGTCCGCCGATTGTTATGGACACGAACGTGCCGGTGGCCGGAGCTTGCCGGCACGAGACCAGTTTGGCGTACCAGTTGTTATCGGGCGTGCTTGAAGAGACGCTCCCGATCGTCTTGACCGAACCGATTGTGCTTGAGTATCTGGATGTCCTCACACGACCGACCGTTCGAGCATTAACTGGTCTCAGTCGCCGCCAATCCGAAGAACTGGTTAACGCTCTGGTTTCGCTATCTCACAAGGTGCAGTTGCGTTTTTCGTGGCGGCCTAATTTGCTGGACGAGTCAGACAACAAGTTTGTGGAAGCTGCGATTCACGCCGCGGCCGTGATTGTGACTTATAACGTGAGAGACTTCCGATTCCCGGAATTAGGCCAGCATGGCTGGACCGTAATGACACCCCAGGAATTCCTCGCCCGCTACCAGTAAGGAGAAAGACCATGGCAACCTTATCGCTTCGCATGCGTGACGATTTGAAACAGAAGGCTCAGCAGTTAGCCAAAGCGCAAGGCGTCTCCTTGAACGGCTACATCAACGCCAATATTGCCGCGGCCGTGGCCCAGCAGGAAACGCTGGAGTTCTTCAGCGACCGACTCCGGGATGTGGATCAGGACGCACTCCAAGAACGCGTCTTGAAGTTCATGCGCAAAATTCGCCCTGGTAAGGAACCGAGTATCGAGGAAATCGAACGTGCGGTGCGCGGCTAACGCTGAAGGGGATCGAAGAACGCCTGTTAGTCACCCAAATTTCCACCCATCACCGACGCGCTAATATTAATCGTCTACAGCCTGGCCGAAGCCAGATCGACAGTTGATGGGGGGAGAAGCCCCGTGAAAGGATATGCATGATGTCAGATTCCCTCGTAAAACGTCGAGTTCAGCCGATTTCCGGCCTGAAAGGCCAAGACACACCAGCCCAGGGCAACGCCTTGGGAATAGATATGAAATGCAGTTTTAGCCCTGTAAGGGCGTCACAAATGAATGTATCACAACCCTCTGTTTCGCCCTTTCAGGGCTCATGCCAAAGCATCTCTACAAACCCAGGGCGTTGCCTTGGGCTGATATGTGACTGCCCCTTCGGGGCGAGAAAGGTAGCAACCGACTTTTTACGAACGAATCTGTCAGCTCAGCCCTGGAAGCGCCTTTTCTGTTTCTGCACGGCTGTTGCGATCGCAATTGCCATGAGCCTATCACCGGTGGCAGCCGAAGACGCCGAGGTAACACTCGTCGAAAAAGGCGCCCCGCGGGTGGCCATCGTCCTGCCCGAACAGCCAGCCAAGGACGAGCAGTTGGCCGCTCAGGAGCTGGCGGACCACCTGAAACAGATGTCCGGCGCCGACGTCCCGATTCGGACAGAGAAAGAGCCGCTCGGGAATGCAATGCCCATCAGGGTGGGTCTTTCGTTTGCTCCACAGTGCGCGGGCCAGATCAAGACAGGCGGGGACGATCCCGCTTCCTTTCTGCTGCGCGTCACGCTCAAGGACATCCTGCTGGCTGGGCTTTCTCCGGAGGGAACTCTGTTTGCCGCTTACGAGTTGCTCGAGCAACTGGGCGTGCGCTGGTTCATGCCCGGAGAGATCGGCACGGTCGTCCCCGCGAGGGATACCGTGACGCTGAAGTGCCAGGCGACCATCCAGCATCCGGGGTTTGCCGGGCGCATTCTCAGCGACATGGGAGGGAAGAGCGGAAGGACCTGGTTCCGCCGGGTGCGGATGGGCGGGTTCAACGCGGGCGGGCACGGGCTTGGCATCAGGGTCGATCGAGAGAAGGAGCCTGAGCTCTTCATGCAGATCAACGGCCGACCCACCAGCAAGGTAAGAGTCAGTCATCCGGAGGTCCAGCGGCGCGTGATCGCGGCCTCACGAGGGCGGCTGGACAAGTATCCGGATCTGAAGTACCTGCCGATTGGCCCCGCGGACGGCGCCGGCTTCGGCGACGATCCGTGGGATGCCGGGGACATGGATCCGCTGCACGGCAAGGTCTCGGTGACCGACCGCTTCGTGAAGTTCTTCAACATCGTCCTGGAAGAGGTCAACAAGACGCATCCGGACGTGGGGATCGCTTTCTACTGCTATGCGCAGTACATGCGGCCGCCCGTGCGCGAGAAGCCGAACCCGAAGATCATGCCGGTCCTGGCGCCGATCGATGTCTGCCGGTTCCATGCCATCGACAACCCGCTCTGTCCGGAACGGGCTTACATCAAGGAGATCGTTGATGCGTGGCAAGCATTGGGCCTGGAGATGATGTACCGCGGTTACCTCTTCAACCTCGCCGACCAGGGCTTCCCCTTCACCATGATCCGCCAGATACGAAGCGAGTATCCCTACTATCACCGGCAGGGGTTCAAAGCCTGTCGGGTCGAGTGTAAACCAGCCTGGGGCTACCACGGGCCGTCGCTCTACCTGGCGGCCAAGATCATGTGGGACCCTGGACTGGACGTAGATGCGCTGCTGAACGACTATTTTGCCCGTCTCTACGGTCCGGCCGCGGAGCCGATGCAGGAACACTTTGAACGCTTGGAGCGCGCCTACGCCGAAGCCGACTATCACACCGGCAACGTTTTCGACATCCCCCACATCCTGACGCCAGGTATCATGAAAGACCTGCGACGCTCGCTGGAGAAGGCCGAGAAGGCGGCGCGGAGGGAGCCGGTCCTTGCCAGGCGCGTCAACATGGTGCGGATCGGCTACGACTTCGGCGCCGTCAATCTGGCGATGATGGCCGCGGTCAATGCCTTTGACTTCGTGGAGGCCAAGCGGCAGTACGATTACATGCAGACGGAACTCATCCCCGTCGCGCTCGAACATGTCCCCCCCATCCTCAACCCGCGTTACGCCCCCGGCTTCACTAAGCGGTTCTGGTCCGGCACGGTCGAGAGCGGAGTCGAGCGGACCACCGGCGGCAGCGAGATCGCCGTGGAGCTGCCAGACGAATGGCAGTTCATGCTCGACCCGCTCAACGGTGGGGAAGCGCTGGCCTTCCACAAGCCGGGGATGGGTGATCGCAACTGGACCATGCTGAGGACCAAGAGCGATTCATGGAGCAACCAGGGACTCCGCTACTACAAGGGCGAGGCATGGTACCGGACCCGCTTCATGGTGCCCGTCAAGTACCGAGGCCGCGACTTGAGGCTCTGGTTTGGCGGCATCGACGATACAGCCAAGGCTTGGATCAACGGGGTAGCATTGGAGCAACTGGCCAAGGGAGCCGCGCCCATCGGCCGGCCCTGGGAGTTCGATGCCACTCCGGCCGTGGCCCTTGGCAAACAGAACATGCTGGTGGTCAAGATCTCCAACCGCGCGGTCAACGAGCTTGGTACGGGAGGCATCACTGGCCCCGCCATGATCTATGCCCCCGCCCCCGCAGACTCGAAGGCTGGGAAGGCTCACCCATGAAGACGACCCACGAGATGAGATTCCCCGCCGGCTGGTGTTCCTACACGCCGTCACACTCGGCGTTACCGTTCCTGAACCAAGGCAAGGGGACCGCGTGCTCCGGCCGGCACTGTGTGAAGGTCTGATATGGCGTCAGTCTCTCGCAGAAGCTGCGTGTCAAGGAGGGCCTGTGCGTCACGATTAGGGCATGGGTGAAAGGCGAAGTCGAGAAGCGACGCGCCACCGCGAATGGGGCTCTGGCGGCCCCGTCAGTCGTGCCCAAACAACGGAAATTGCTTAGAGACGAAGGCGTACGATTCGAGGCATCCGGACGGGTGCCATTGGGAGAATTCGGCTGGAGTGCTGAGGCCCAGTTGGTTGTGGTCGCAGCCAACAGTAGGATTGGCCGAGAGGCTACTGCCCCTGAAACAAGGGAGAAGCAGAATGATTAGGCAGACTGCGCTGAGAATGACCTACGCGGCGACGTACGCATTGACCTTTGCCCTGTGCGCCGTGCCGGCGCGGGCCGCGGAGGTCGTCTTTGAGCAGCAGGAGGTGCTGGGCTTCGACTGGGCGCGGCACCTTCTGACGTACGAGGTCGAGTTCAAGCGGGGACAGGCCAACGCAGGCAACCTGTCGCTGCTAGATGCCGAAGGAGCTTCAGGTCCGAAGAAACGATAGATTCAATGCACCGCCACGAATGTATGAAGATAAGGGCGTCCACCAACGGCGGTGGCATGTCCCTTCGGGAGCAATGAATTAGAAAACAACGAATAAAGAGAAAGACAGAGCGAGCTACTGAAAGACAGAGCGAGCTACTGTAAGATGCCGGAGTGCATCTTTCACGATCAAGAAATCGCAGTCTGCAATCCATGAAAATGTCCTTCCCGACCATCTTGTCACTCCTCTTTTTTCTCTGCACCATGCTGGAGGCTCGTCCACTCTTGCCGAGGCGATGGGAGATGTCCGGGCCAAATTCGCAATTGATGGAAGAGGCAGTCGATAACAACTTCGATACGGCATGGACGAGTCCAGCTCACCAGAGCGCGGGGTTGGGGGTTCTTATCGATCTGAAGAAAAACGTTTTTGTGCATCGGGTCTTCATGACGCCCGGCAGGCACGAAACGTGGTTTCCCAGATCGCTGCGGATTCTGGTCGGGGAGTCGCCGGAGACGCTTGAACTGGTCACTCAGCAGAAGCTTCGAAAGGGCTCGGACAAGAAGCCGGACTATGGATCAGCGATCCGGTTTCATCCGCAGACGGATGTTTCCTTTGAGCCGCGGCGCGGAAGGTTTGTCCGCATCGAGATCGGCGAGCATACTGCGGGCTATCCGTGGTCGATTGCGGAGTTGGGGATCTTTGCCGCATCCAGGTCGGTGGCAGAAAATCGCTGGAGCGCGGTGACTGTTGACGATGATGCTCCCTCGACCATTCAGCTCGCAGCCAGGGAACTCGCCTACTACCTGACCGAGTTGCTGGACGTCCCGGCGCGGATCGTCTCGCCAAAAGAAGCTGGGAATTATCGGGGCCTGCGCGTCCGGCTGGTGACTCCGGATCCACCCAAACTGCCCTACCCGGAGCTCGATCCGGCATGGGTGGAAGACGTCTCCGTCGTGGAAGAAGGGGAGGACATCGTGATCTCCGGCCCCACCCAGAGGGCCGTGCTTTACGGGGTATACGAGTTGCTCGACCAGCTCGGCGTGCGGTGGCTCTATCCGGATTCGCACGGCGATTACGTTCCCCGGCTGCGCCGATTCCCGCGCTCGATTTTACCCATCCGCTACCGTCCTCCGTTCAGAACTCGTTACGCCAATTTTCCCGCCGACCGGCTGGCCTCGAAAACGAATTCACCGGACAGCCGGCTCTTTTTTGTCCGGCATCATTTCAACAACTCCTGGGGCAACGGGCTGAGCTCTACCCTTAGTGGCATCCCGCCCCGCATGAATCTCGGCTTTGGCTACATCCATAATTTCGACCGGATCATCCCGGAGAGCGTCATCGAAAAACATCCGGAATGGACGCCCGGCCCTTACCGCAAAGGCTGGACGAAAGTCCCATGCACCTCGCATCCTGGAGTCATCTCGCATGTGGTCGAGCGAATCAAGTCAATGAGCAAGGGGCGCCCGGAACTGCAGGGCTTTTCCATTCATCCGAAGGACGTGCCTGCCTTCTGCGAATGTGAACGCTGCACCGGGCTGTTCGGGCAGCCGCGCAAAGTGCAGCCGGAAAAACCGGACGAATTGGCTCTCGCCTTCGATTACTCGAATCACTACTTTCACCTTATCGGCGAAGTGGCGAAGCAAATTCAACAGGAACTGCCGGGCAAAGGAATCTTCGCTCTTGCCTACGCCAACCACGGCAAGCCGCCGTCGGCCATCGAAAAGCTGCCCGCAAACGTGATGGTGGATTACACGCTCCACTGGAAACACAACCTGCCCGCCGGTTCTCCGAAGAATCTCGGCTACAAAAATGAAATCGAGGCATGGACCGCCAAATGCAAATTGCCCGGCATATACGATTACGTGCTTATCCACACCGACACCACGTCCGGCCGGCCTGCGGGCGAATGGTATACGCTCGTGCCGCTCGTCTCCGCCATCGCCGACCATCACCGTTTCTTTCAAAAGCTGGGCATGACTTCCGTGGGCACACAGGCCATGGGCGACATCTGCCGCAGCAGCCCGTGGAGCGTCTATGCCTGGGCGCGCACTGCATGGAAACCAGGCGAGCCCACGGCCGACGTCCTCGACGATTTCTTTGAGGGTTTCTATCTGGATGCGGCCAGGCCCATGCTCAAGTTCTACCGGACCCTCGAAGATCACATCATCAAGAATGACATCGCCATCACCGGCCCGGTGGGAACTTACCGGCCCACGCCGGAAGCGTTCCCCGCCGAAATCGTGGAGCGGATGCGCGCCCACTTAAGAAAGGCGAACAAGCGCGCCAACACCTGGTACGTGAAGCAGCGCATCGCCTACGCGGCGAAATGTCTGGACTGGTCTTACGCCGTCGCACACCAGAATCAGAAGCAGGGCGTCTATCCGTGTCATCGCATCAGCAAGGTGCCAAAGATCGACGGCCGCGCCGATGATCCCGCCTGGCGATCGCTGCCCGAAGTCACCGGCTTCCTGATCGCCACCAGCAGAAACTATGCACGAACTCGCCAAACGCGTTTTCGCATCGGCTGGGACGACGAGAATATCTACGTTTCCGCCCACTGCATCGAACCGAATATGAAGGCGGTCATTGAACGCAACCCGAAGGATACCGGTTTTCTCACTTACTCGACCGCCTCCTGGTCGAAGTTCTACCATGATCTGCTCGAAATCTTCTGGGCGCCCAGCGAACCGATCTATTTTCAGACCATGGTGAACGTCTCCGGCCAGATCGTCGGCCCTATGCGACTGGTCGGCCACATGCACAATAGCAAACCGGCATCGAGGGAGGGCTTCGAGTGCCGCACCCATCACGGCGACGGCTGGTGGGAAATGGAAATGAAGTTCCCCTTCGCCACCGCAGAAAAGAAACCGGCAGACGGCGACCGATGGCGACTCAACTTTGTGCGAGTCACGAGCCAGGAGAAGGGACTGGGCGAGCAGTTCAGCGGCTGGCCCCATCTCGGCAGATTTAATTTTCACGACCGCGTGCAATTCAACTCCATCGTCTTCCACGACAGGCCAATCACCGATACTCATGTCCGCAAGACCGGACGGAAACTGAATCAGGCCTTCCTCGACAACCAGCGAGATTACGAACAATTCAAAGCCGAGCTCACGGCCTTCGATAAGACCATCGAAGGAAAGGACAACGTGTGTCAGCGGGCCGGCACAAGGATTTACGGCACCGGCCGGAACCCTCACGCCCTGGGAGGAGGCGGCAATTGGTCGCGCACCGGGCCGCTGCCGCACACTGCAGAAATCATTTGGAAAGAGCCCGTCGAAATCAACGCCATCCGCATCGACTGGGGCAGCCGCAAGGAATTCCCCACCTCGTACGGACTCGAATGGTACGATGGCAAGTCGTACCGCCCCCTCGCAGAAAACCACAAGAATCGCTACGAAACATCCATCCACGAGCTTGACACCATCAAAGCCCGCCGTCTGCGATTGACAGTCTTCAAAATCGAAGGAGCGTCGAATGTAAGTCTGGGGAGGAGATTGCAGGCGTTTAAGCGGTGATTCATTCGTTGAGCCTTACATGAGACTTCTTCTACTTCCAGTAATCCTCCTCCTCTCGTCCTACGCCCATTCCGGCGAACAGACGCTGCTGCTTCGCGAGCATCTGAATCAGGATTGGAAGAACCAACTGGTTTCGTTTCGGATCGAGGCGGCGGACGGTGAATGTCATCGTGGTGCAGCCTGGGGTCAGACCTGGGTCAGACCTGAATGGCGCTGACTTAAGCGGTCTTGTCCTCGCTTTCACCATCGTGGCATGGGCGTCTCGCCCGTGGTCAAAGGACTTACAATCCTCCACGGGCGAGACGCCCGTGCCACGATGGCTTAAGTCAGCGCCATTCGGGTCAGACCTAGGTCTGACCCCATTCATTGCCTCCATTCATTGCCTGTCAAGATCTCCAACCGCGCCGTCAACGAGCTTGGCACGGGGGGCATCACCGGCCCCGCCATGATCTATGCCCCCGCCGCAGACTCGAAGGCAGAGAAGGATCACCCTTGAAGACGACCCTCGAGATCAGACTCCCCGCCGGCTGGCGCTCCTACACGCAGTCGCCTTCCGCGGCCGGTCGGGGGCCGTGCGCGTTCGCAAGGGCGAGGTCCAGTTCGTGCTGGCCACGGCCGACGGCGACGGCGCGGTCAGCTACAAGGGCATGACGCACACCGGTCCGGCGCCGTTCGATATCGCCGTGCCGACCGCCAAGTTGAAGGAGAAGACCGTCAAGGTGCGGGGCCCGAAGTACAAGATCAAGTGGACGAGTCGCCGCCTGAAGCAG
>Ga0066834_10001162_pt1 | contig 12071 bp, 8 predicted proteins | sample ETNtaG_30_FD_66729 | JGI IMG/M metagenome (GOLD analysis project Ga0066834, IMG submission 66729) | Marine microbial and viral communities from oxygen minimum zone, Eastern Pacific Ocean - ETNP201306PF43B | ecosystem: Environmental > Aquatic > Marine > Oceanic | place: Pacific Ocean: Eastern... | reverse complement strand
TGATTGGCATGGGGCGTGAACAACAAACAATGAGTAACTGCAGTTTGTGAAGTGATGACTGGCCAACACAAATTCCAGTTCTCCAACTCTACCTGCCGCGGCGTGGGTACGACTGCAGAATGGACCATCAGAGCCTCTACAAGACCTTCACGATGATGCAGGAAATATTGTCCCCGTGTTTGGGTGGGATCTGTCGTTCGTTCGCATCGTTGATGAGGATGTCGCAGATATCCTGGGCCGATTTTTCGATGTTGTTGCGAACGAGATCGAATGCTTCGCTTTGAGAAATGTATGAACCCTCTTCAATGAGGCCGTCCGAGCCGAGGAGGAGAACATCGCCGGGGCCGATGTAGGCGCGGTAGCCAGTAAACCGAACGCGGCGGAGGTCGGGCTGGATCTGATCGCCCTCTTTCATACATGCCCCGACCACGCGCCGCAGGAGGCTGTTGCCCTTCTTGCTGCTGGCCTCTTCCGGGGCCATGCCCGAACGGAGACGGGCGTGCCAGACATCGTCATCCAGATTGATTTGCTCGATGTAATCCTTACCAACGATGAAGGCTCTGGAGTTGCCCGTATTTCCCACGAGAACATTGTGGTTCTTCACGATGGCCGTAATCAGAGTGGATGACATCACTTTCTCGGGTCGAGTGTCCTCGCCCGCAGTCGCTGCTTCCGCAATCTCGTGCGTGGCCTGCACGACAACCTGGCTTAAGGTCTTGAAAACTTCCTCCACTTCCCAGTTCGGCGAATCCTGGCCCACGGGCTTTATGTATTTGTCTATCGCTCGCTTCGCCCATTTGATGACGATGCCGCTGGCCTCATCGCCCGTGCCGTAATCGCAGCGGCTAACACCATCGGCGATGGCGAAAACATCGCGCCCAAGCTCTGCCATTCGAGAAGATTCTCCCTGCCCTGGATCGGGGAAGATGGCGTCCTGATTCTCCGGATAACGCAGTTGCTTCACCTTTCCGATTTCAGTGCCCGCACCGACTTCAAATTTAAGGAGGACTTCGCCCGAAGCGTTTTTTCGCAACTGTTCGAGCGCGCCTTTCAGTGCATTCAGAAACTCAGTCACCGTCGCGTATCGTTTCGCTGGATTGGTGCTCATGGCTTTGCGCCAGATGGATTCGAACCCGACCGGGAAGGTGGGATCGTAAATGCGAAAACGAGGCAGGTTGTAGCGGCACGATTGCAGCCCCTCGACGGTCGTCCCCTGCGGCGCCTTTCGAGTTGCCAGCCCATAGAAGAGCGCGGCTAGATGAAAGACATCCGTCGCTGGGCTCACGGGGGACTGCTCGACGATTTCCGGTGCACTGTACGCTGGTGATACAGAGTGATTCTCGGCAGTCCTTCCAATGCGTGCGATATTCGACTGCAGGCTCCGAATGCGAAATCCGCTTTCGGTCTTCATCAGAAGGTCGGGCCCGAAGCCGCTCACGACATATTCCACCGAATGAAGTCGTTCGAAGGCACGGCCGACCTCTTCCGTTGCATCGATAACACGCTGCGCTTGCTCAATCGGTTCGTTTGGGACATCCGGAAGAGAATCCAGCCAGAATGTCCCTCCGTGAGATTGTTCCCAGTGAAGTTCCTGTAATACCTCGGATAGCATTTTTCATTCCCAGAAACACTGAAACCTGAACACTCATCACCAAAAAAAAGAGCAGCCCACGATTAAATCGAGGACTGCTCACTGATCCTCAAAAGAGGATTCTAATTCAATCCAAGTATGGCTCCAATGGCTGGCGCAAATTTTACGATGAGACCGGCGAAGACGACCGAGACCATCGACATCAACTTGATGAGGATATTAAGCGAAGGACCCGAAGTATCCTTGAATGGGTCGCCGACCGTATCGCCGACAACGCCCGCCTTGTGATCTTCACTGCCCTTGCCATAGATAATCTCATCGTCGTCCATCGCTTCGGCGCGGGCGAGAAGAGCATCGATGTTGTTTTGCGGGATTTTGCCTTTCAACTGGTCAGGGTTGTCTCTCAACTCTTTGGCAGTGATCTTGCCGAAGGTCTCGATGTATTTTTTCGCGTTGTCCCAGGCGCCGCCCGCGTTGGCCATAAAGACCGCGACCGCGAACCCGCTGGTGAGCCCGCCGACCAGGAGGCCAAGGACGCCGGCCACATCCAATACGAGCCCCACGAAGACTGGCGTCGCAATTGCCAGCAACGCGGGCACGATCATTTCCTTCTGTGCGCCTGCAGTACTGATGGCCACGCAGTTCGCATAGTCCGGGTACTTGTGACCATCGAGCTCGACGCTGCGAGGCCAGTTGTCAGGATTCGCCACCTCCTCTTCGGTCTTGCCTTCGTTGCGCAGGGCCTCACGAATCTTACCGAACTGTCTGCGGCACTCGAGCATCATGTCGCTCGCGGCACGCCCCACGGCCTGCATGGTCATACTACAGAAAACGAATGCGGCCATTACCCCGGCGAAGACCCCGCAGAGGACTCGCGGGTTCATCAGCGTAACGTCATAGAAGGTCATGTACTCCGGCATCTTTGCATACTTCGCACGCACGAATCCCATCTGGGGCTCTGCAGTGGTGACAAACATGCGTCTCGAGTTGGCCGCGGCCTCAATCGTGACCTTATCACCAATCTTCATTTCGCGGGCGTGGTCTTTTCCCTGCAGAACCATCAGGCAATCTACAGCGGCCTCGTTGTCGCCATCGGTCAGGCGATAGGCGAATTTGCCTCCACCAATATAATGGGCACTGTCGACGGCAACGGTCTGCGCGGCCGCATAACTGTGCGCTTCACGGTGCTGTCCGACACGGACTTCCTCGACATATGCGGCAAGCAATGCCAGAGCAGTCAGAGCGGCCGAGCCGATGGCGAAGCCCTTACCGGTCGCTGCCGTCGTGTTGCCGAGGCTGTCAAGCGCGTCGGTGCGTTCACGGACCTCCGGCCCGAGTTCGGCCATCTCGGCATTCCCACCTGCATTGTCAGCAATGGGCCCGTACGCATCGGTTGCCAACGTAATACCAAGAGTGGAGAGCATGCCGACCGCGGCGATGCCGACCCCGTAAAGTCCCAGCGTGAATTCCGTGCCACCACCGGCCATAAGGAAAGACGCCATGGTCGCGATGATCACTGTCAGCAGGCTGGCCCAGGTGCTCATCATTCCTTCAGCAACACCGGAAATGATGACGGTAGCTGAACCGGTGATTGCCTGTTCCGCGATGCGCTGGGTGGGCCGATATTCCGCGGCGGTGTAGTAAGTCGTAAACCAGCCGATTACCAGACCGGAGATCATGCCGACGCAGATGGCACCCCAGACGCCTGTTGCGCTCACATTTTCAATTGGCCCGAGCAGCGATTTGCAGACCGGGAATGCCACCACAAGGATGGCAAAACTTGGCACGAGGATGCCGACAAACAGTGCTTTGAGCAGCGTGGCCATGTTCGCATCTTCACCGGTCTTCACGAGATAAACGCCACCGATGCTCAGCAGGATGCCAATCCCGGCCAGAACCATCGGCAAAGCCAGGAGACGAAGCTGAAATTCGACAGCGTTTGCATCGGGAACCTCGAGCGCGGTGATTGCAGCCACTCCCAGCGCGGCCGTAGCCAGAATTGAACCGCAATAAGATTCGTAAAGATCCGCTCCCATGCCCGCGACGTCACCAACGTTGTCGCCCACGTTATCGGCAATCGTGGCCGGGTTACGTGCATCGTCTTCAGGGATACCTGCCTCGACCTTCCCGACGAGGTCAGCTCCTACGTCCGCGGCCTTGGTGTAGATTCCGCCGCCGACACGGGCGAAAAGTGCCTGCGTGGAAGCTCCCATCCCAAAGCAGAGCATGACGACGGTGATTTCGTTCAGGCTCATCTCGGTCAAAGTCGCGAGCCCGAGAAACCAGGCGGTGATATCAATCAATCCGAGACCGACAACGACGAGCCCCATGACCGCCCCAGACCGGAAAGCAACCTGCAACCCCTGGTTCAGCGAATTCATCGCGCCCTGGGCTGTGCGACCGGACGCGTGCGTCGCGGTCTTCATTCCGAAGTAACCGGCAAGTCCTGAAAAGAACCCTCCGGTCAGAAATGCAAACGGCACGATCGGGTGCTGCGCGTGGAAACCAAAAGCCATAATGGCCAGGACAATCGCCAAGCCGATGAAGACGTAAGTCACGACTCTGTATTGCCGCCACAGATAAGCGTAGGCGCCTTCCTTTACGCTGTTGGCAATCTCGCGCATGAGTTCGTTGCCTTCGTCTGCCTTTATCATCCCCTTGTAGAAGATGAAGGCAAAAATCAACGCGAGAACAGAACTGATGGGCGCAATCCACCAGATGGTTGGGAGATGCTCCAGCCTGCCTTCGGCAAATGCAGTAGACGCTAAAAGAATGAAAGAAATCAGGAGTGAGGGAACTTTTGATCCAGCCCGCATGCTGTGTTCTCCTTCGGTCGGTTAAAATGGATATGAATGGCCGGTGAAGGCGGTGGGCAGTCAGGAATTCGAGAGTGTCGAGTCACCTTCGGGGAGGGTATGCCTTCTGTAAACAGCGGCGGATAATACCCTCACCCTCGCACTAATCCAGCGAGTTTGGCTTGAACGGGATGTCGGATAGACTGCGCGTCGTTCAGGGCTCAGGAATCTTGAATCCTGAATCCTCCTGAATCCTGAATCCTGAATATTGAATCCTGAATCCTTTTGCTTCCCAATCCCCGATCCCTGATCCCTGATTCGCACGTCCAGTATCCTGCGAAATGCTCAGAGTCGTTTTCACCCGAAACCTGGAACGCCACGTCCCTTGCCCGCCGGCCGAAGTGGAAGCAGCCACTATAAAAGAGGCGCTCGACAGAGTCTTCGAGGCCAATGAGCCGCTCAAGAGCTACGTCGTTGATGACCAGGGCCGCCTGCGAAAACACATGGTTGTCTTTGTCGACAGCGAGCTCATCCACGATCGTGAAGGCATGACGGACGAGGTGCAGCCGAACAGCGAAATATACGTGATGCAGGCATTGTCGGGCGGGTGAGTCTTATGGCCAGGCATCCCCGTGGCCGCACGCTGCCAGACTCTCTCGTGAAATCCGGTAGCGTTTTGTAGTGCACGCTTTAGCGTGTTCTGTCGCCGCCTGAAATACGCCAAGGCATGCACTGCGAACAGCTTTGCGAAACGTCAGCCCCTGGGCATGCCGGCGTCCCGCCGGCTCAGGGACCGGAAGGTCGACAGAAAGAATTATGGCGCTGAGATACAGAACATCCCCGATCCTGGCATTCGCACTCACCGTCAGTTGGTGTCACGCAGATGCATTCAAAGAAGATGAACTCGCCATTGTGCCGCAGCCCAAGAAGCTCAAAGTAAGGGCTGAAACTCTTGAACTGCGGCACATCCCAATTCTCTTGGAAGAAAGAACAGGTTCTTATCTGGCCGCTGCAAACAGGCTGAATCGGCAGGTCGTCTCGCTTGGCGGAAAACCGCTGCCGATTCTTACGATGAGACAGGCATCAGAGAAGCTTCCGGCTACTGCGATTGTCATCGGAAGACGTGACGGCATCTGTAAACCTTACATGGTTGGTACCGATGCCGTGCAAGGCAAGGGAGACCAGGCGTATTCCATTCATGGCTGGTCACAAGGCGCACGGCGGTTTTTGATTCTGAGTGGCAACGGGTCGGTTGGCGCTTACTACGCGGTCACCACTCTCCTTCATTTCATTTATAAGGAGGGCGACAGGATTCTCGCCCGCCAGGCGGAAGTGTCAGACTGGCCGGACTGGACATGGCGCTGCCTCACCAATGTGGACTACGCCTACCGGAAAAACATCAGCCTGTTCCGTCGGGACAAAGCCGCGTTTGCCAATGGATTCAAACAGTGGATCGATGATCTGGCCGACATCAAAGTGAATTTGCTGTGGGGAGCCAACGCGTTCGGCTTCAGCTACGACAAACTCGATCCGAAAGTCGCGGCGGGCCTGGCGTGGGTGAAGCCGCTGCTCGATTACGCTCGCGACCGAGGTGTCTATGCATTCACTCAGTGCCATCCCAGTCTCGCTCCGGTCAAGGGGAACGAAAAAGCCTTCAAAGGGAAGATGCAGTTGACCGGCTACTTTCACTGCTGGAGTGAAGACAAGTTGCTGCGCAAGAAATACCTCGCCGCTGGACGGTTCATGAAAACCCTCGGCATCGAATTTCTCTTTGCCCACTATCCCGACACGGGAAACGAAAATTATCAGAACCGCTGTTCGCAATGCGAAGCTAGGTTCGGAGCAGACAGGGCCAAGGCGGATGCTAACGTCGGCAGGATTATCGTGGATGCCATAAAAGAGACGTGCCCCGATGCGCGGGTCGTGCTCTGTCCGCACCCTTACAGCCCGCAGAGCCTTCGGTACCCAGAACTCGAAAGATTTCTGACCGACCTCAATCGCCAGCTTCCGGCGGACGCATACGTCACCATTCGTGAGACGCGAAAAGAATTCATCGACCAGTGGAATCGCCTCACCAACAACCGCCCGCTGTTCGTCTACTACGAAAATCGGCGCGTCATCGATTTCAGAAACGGCAGACACGCGGGCACAGACAAGCCCATCTTTGAAACGAACGCCCGACTGATGAAGACGTTTCTGAATCCAGGAACGGATGCGATCATCATGTGCCCCTGGCGAAACAAACCTATCGACATCATGGCGCATCAGGAATACGCCTGGAACGCGGATGCACCTGGAGCCGCGGATGAATTCGCAAGGCCGCCTGTGATTTACGAAAGGGAGACGAACATCCCCGAAGCAGTCACCCAGGTCTACGGTAAAATTGCGCGCAATCTTCTCGGGCACGAGGTGGGCAAGGCATTCACCCCGCTTTTCGGTCTGCCGATTATCCCAGCGTGGGTGTTCCAACCCGAACTGACCGCCAGGCACGTGGCCCGGCAGAGGGACGACGATTTCAAAGCTCACCCGTTTGAGGGGGTCCTCGCTGAACGGGTCCGGGAACAGGCCGCGTTTGCCAGGAAGGCCGTCGCAATCGTCGACAACATCGTGGAAAGCGAAATGCCCTTCCGAAACGATGAGGCGAAGAAGGTGTTCGCTCACTACTACAAACTCGTGCACCTGGTCGATCGCGTCGTCCCTTGCCGGCTGACCCATCTCGAGGCCAGGGCCGCCATGAACGCCGGCGAAGTCGCTCAGTCCCGAAAGTTGATCGACCGCGGGCTCAAAGAAGTGAAGGCGGCCGAAGAAGGCTTCAAGCAAGACCTCGAAAAAATCAAATCCTGGCCGCAAAATTGGAAGGGCTCCGTCCATACAAAGGCGGGATACGCCGCGAGCAGCTATTGGAGCATGAAATATTTTGACCAGTTTTACGCGGAGGATTTTCGCCAGCTCAGCGCCGCTCTCGACAATCCAAACCTGGTGAAGAAGGAAGCGAATCTGGTACCCACGAAACTTGCAGCGAAACTGCCCAAACTGCCCGTGTCCGTACGAAGGACGGCTGTTGCACCAATTGTCGACGGCGACCTGAACGATGAGTGCTGGAAGTCATCCGCCGAGATCAAGCCTTTCGTTCACGTCATAAAGAGCGTCGGCGACCGGGTCCGCTATCCCGAAGCTGCCACGACTGCAAGAGTTCTCTACGACGCACACAAGCTTTACTTTGCCTTCACCTGCGAAGAACCCGACATGCGTATCGATTCGATCGTTGGCAGCGAAGGCCCACGTGATGCGTTCTCCATTTTCAACGAGGACATCCTCGAGATTTTTCTTCAGCCTGATCCCAAGAAATACGATTACTGCCATCTCGTGTTCAACGTGGCCGGCCGCATTACCGATCTGATCCCAAAGAAGATGCCGTGGGGTTACGCAAACGTGACCAAGTGGAATCCAACCTGGAAAGTCAAAATCCGGATCGACACCAAAGCCAGCCGCTGGACGGCCGAAGCTGCGCTGCCTTTCGATGCCCTGCGCGACGAGCATTTCAACGTTCTTCAGAAGAATCCTGCGAAGGGCGACGTCTGGAAGATCAACCTCGGCAGGGAAAGGAGAACGATGGAATACTCCGCGATTACCGTCCTGAAGAATTTCCACGAAAGGGAATCTTATCGGGAGTTGGTTTTTGAGTAGACCGTATCGAAATTCATGTTCCCATCTCCACTCCTCTACTTCCTCGCTCTCCCTTTCAGCGCCCTCGCGTTCGCAGACGACCTCCCCCTCGCCGTCCTCCCTTACGCCACCGACGAGCCGCACCTGGATCGCTTCATCCAATCGGAAAGCAAGCGACGAAAAATCCTCAAACTCTCAGCATCCGACTTCTCAAGACAGCTCGAAAGCTTCAACGGATTTCTCCTCACAGCCCGCGAGGGTTTCAGGCAGGATTGGATCGATCCCCTGAAACGTTTCGTTCAACGCGGTGGAAAACTCGTTTTGCTAGGTCGAGCTGGCAGGTTTATCGACGCGAATGACAACGGCCGCTACGAACACGGCACTGACCGGCTCGGGATATCAGAACTCAACGCACTGACCGGCTCGCGCATCGAGCTGGTTGGGTTCCACGCACTGCGCCTGCGGGTGTTTGAGGATAATCCACTGTTTGTGGGATTCGATGTTGGACGCTGGATTGAATGCCCGAGGGTGAACGACAACGGGGCGCCATTCGTGAAACTAACTCCCGGTAAATCGGTGTTTCTAGGTGGCGTTTACCTGGCTCACAAGAAGCCGAAGCATGGCGAGGGCTTTCCCGGAGCGTCCTACAACCAGGCCCTGTTTGCCGGTGAGAGTCCACTTGTGACGGCCCATTCATTCGGCAAGGGGATGGCGATTCGGGTTGCCGGCGATCTGTTTCGGCTGCGATCTTCACCCATGTTTTCGGCCATACTGAAAAACCTGCTCGCATCTGAAACCTGGCAACGCCTTCAAGCGAATCTGTCCACCTATGGCAATGTGCAGCCCGTGTATGGCGGCGGCAATCTGCTGGATAACGGCGACATCGAAACGCTTTATCTCATCAAAGAGAAACCACTACGAAAGGACAACAGAGTCGCAGAGCTGCCTTACCACTGGGCCGCGGGCTGGCACTACAACGCCTACATCGGATTTTTCAGAGGGATGGCCCGAAAAACAGAGAGAGGTCACGCCCTCTTTCTTGAAAGCGTCGAGGGCTCAGAGAACCAGCGAAATGGCGGATCCAATTTTCGCCAGGAACGGGCGATGAATCGGCTGCAAAATGGAAAGAGCTACGAGCTAAGTATCCGCTCTCGTGGGGAGGCAGTGCGTCGCTCGTCGGCGAGCATCGTGTACCACCTGAACAACGGCCAACGCATCAGCCGAGCATTCGACCTTCCCGGCGGTACTTACGATTGGAAGAAATCGAGTTTCACTTTCGCCCTGCCCAGATTCGTCCCCGAAGGAAAGGAGCCTGCCCGGGGATTCACTCTTTACCTGCACCTTTCGGTCACCGGCAGGATCTGGTTCGACGACATCAGACTGGGAGAAATCAAATGAGCTGGAATGTTACCGACCATGTAACCATCTATCGTGAGAAGGGCTGGTATGCCGCGCATCCAAACCTGGTGCGCACACCGTCCGGTGACTTGCTGGTTCTCTTTCATCGGGCGACGGACCTCGGTTATTCACATCATCGTCACCCGCTCTTCGATATGCGTTCCTGCCGATCGACAGACGAAGGCCAGACCTGGAGTGAGGCAAAGTTTGTCGTGTCCGATCCCCTGGGGGGCGTCCTGGATCACGGCGCACACACGCTGTCTGATGGAAGCATCTTTCTCCATTGCTCGAATGTGGAACTGCATCCGGAACAGTGCGACCCGATAGATAAATTCAAATGGCGGATCAACAACGGCGGCAAGCCATTCTGGTCGCGCTCGATGGACGACGGTCATACCTGGTCTGAGCCGACGCGATTCCCGCCTTTGCCCGACGCGCTGTGGGGCGCCCCCGCCACCCACTCCGGAATCTGCAGAAGCGGAATGCTGGAATGTGACGGTCGGTTGCTCCTGCCATCAAAAGCGACTCACCGAGACGAGGGGCGGAAGCCATATTTCGGAATGATGCGTGTTTCGCACGATTCTGGTTCGACCTGGGAATACGGCGGTCGCATCGCTGAGGATGACGTCGCCCACTTCAGCGAGCCGGCGATCGTCCAGACCGAGAGCGGGCGCATCCTCGTTCTCTTCCGCTGTTACAAGGGCCCTGACCCGGATCGCTATCCCTGGTTTATTTCCAAGGTCTATTCAGACGATGGCGGAGAAACCTGGTCAGAATGGCAGGAAACGACGATTCGGGGTTGTCCAGCGCATTTGCTGAAGCTCAGTGACGGTCGAATTCTGTTTACTGTCGGCACCCGGTGGGAAGGGCAATACGGATGCAAAGCGAAAGTTCTGAATCCGGCAGCGAGCGATCTTGAAGACGCGCTGGACATCATCGTTCGCTCCGATTCAAACAATTCTGACTGCGGTTATCCATGGTCTGTCGAACTGAACGACGGGCGTCTGCTGGTGGTGTACTACTTCGTTTACGAAAACGACACGGTGGGTATCGAAGGGACGATTCTGGAAGAGACGTAGCCGGAGGAAGATGGATTGACAGGCCTCAAGCAGAGCTTCGCTGTGTTGCGATTCGCAGCCATGGGTCATCCCTTGCACTCTTCGCAGGGGCACAAGTTGCGCAGGTATTGAAACGTGTAGATGCCGCTGTTGTGGTCGTCGTTCCAATCGAACTTCAGCGCGTAATTGCCGACGGCTTCCATGTTCAATGCCTCCGCTTTGGCGACCACGGTGCCGGAAAGCACTTTGAATGGATTCGGGTTTTCGGCTTCCTCCGCCCGTTCATTCTGGCAATTCGCGCAGGGGCACTCCTTGCGCAGATAATCCAGGGCAAAGGTGCTTTCGTGTCCGTCGTACCATTCAATCTTCAATTCCGTGCGGACGTCCAGTTCGATATTTGCGGGTTGGTATTTAGTTTCCAATTTTATTCCACCGAGTTTTTGAGGATGCCAAGGTTTTCTACTTCGAGCTCAATCTGATCCCCGGATTGAAGCCACCCATCTTTCCTGAATTCCATGAGGCTGCCTCCCGGATCCGACATGCACAGGATGTCACCGGGGAAAAGTGGCACGTCCTGGGATGCCGCGGCGATAAGTTGTCCCCAACTCCAGACGGAATTTCCGGAGCGTGAACTTCCAAGCGGTACACCGTTGATACGGATTTGCATCGCCAGGCTCTCAATGTCGCCGGCCTCTTCGTCGCTGACCAGATAAGGGCCGAGCGAGGTAGCAAAATCCTGCGACTTGGAGGGCCCCAGGCGGAGGTTGAATTCATCGGCTTCGAGATCTCTTAAGCTCCAGCAATTCGAGATCGTGAAGCCGGCCACGCAGGCCATGGCCTCCTCCGCGGGGATATTCATGCCCGCCTGGCCAATGACGCAGGCAATTCCGAATTCCAGGTCAAGCTGTTTACCCGCGGCCGGTTTGGGAATGGTGGCGTCTCCGCCATAGACGGCCTGGTGGTTTCTATAAACAAAGCGCGGGGATTTTTTCCAGTCCCCTGAAGGACGCCGACCGCAATGGCTGCAAAGCGCTCGGTAATGACTCTCCGACACGGAGAACTTCCGCAGGCTGGCGGGCCTGGGCAGGGGCGATCTGAGATGGACCTGCTGTGCCGAGAAGACAAAGTCGGTGTGCCGCGCACTGAATTCCTCGGCACGTTCCACGATCACCTGCACCGTCTCACGGGTGAACGCGCCCCCCTCGAGGTATTCAACCATGCTGGTTGGCAGGGACCGGAGCGCCAGCTCATTCGCAGCCTCTCTCAGATCGATAATCGCACCACCCGGCCAGAGCAGACCAAGACGATGGCCGCCGTTGGGGTGGCTGATTCTTTCGAAGGTGAGGAGTTTCATGAGGGGCGTAATGCGCAACGCGCAGCGAGGAATCAGTCAGGTACACTCGGCTCGATCTTAGCCATCCACGGGAGAATCGAAACTGCATCCAAGCGCGGGATAACGCCTCGTTTGCCGGTAATAAGGCCTTTGCTACACTGGCCGGCCTTCTGAAAATCAGGCGCTAAACGAGGAGACACCATGGATATTGTTGCATCAGACCGGATTCA
>Ga0066834_10001158_pt1 | contig 12108 bp, 10 predicted proteins | sample ETNtaG_30_FD_66729 | JGI IMG/M metagenome (GOLD analysis project Ga0066834, IMG submission 66729) | Marine microbial and viral communities from oxygen minimum zone, Eastern Pacific Ocean - ETNP201306PF43B | ecosystem: Environmental > Aquatic > Marine > Oceanic | place: Pacific Ocean: Eastern... | reverse complement strand
ATTCAGTGTCAGCGCCGGTCCGGAAATCGAGGATGAAGAACATAATTTCACTGCCCTGAATATCCCTGAAAATCACCCGGCGCGGGCGATGCATGACACATTTTACTTTCCGACCGGCCGGTTGCTGCGCACCCATACGTCACCGGTACAGATCCGCGAAATGACGAAACACGGCGCACCGATCAGGTTGATTGCCCCGGGTCGTGTGTATCGTTGTGATTCGGATCAGACCCATACACCCATGTTTCACCAGGTCGAAGGACTCGTAGTTGATCGAGGAGTCAGTTTCTCCAATCTGAAGGCCGTATTGCATGATTTTGTTGAACGCTTTTTCGAGCGTAAAGCGGAACTGCGCTTCCGACCGTCCTATTTCCCGTTCACCGAACCCTCGGCCGAAGTTGATGTATTGTCCGAGTCGGATTGCTGGCTGGAAATTCTTGGTTGCGGCATGGTACATCCGAATGTCCTAAGCCATGTCGGTATTGATCCGGAAGAATTCACCGGCTATGCGTTTGGTATGGGTATAGAGCGTCTCGCAATGCTTCGCTACGGCGTCGATGATTTGCGGCTGTTCTTCGATAATGATCTGCATTTTTTGCGACAGTTCAGGTAGGCGCGGGGCGACGTATCATGAAAATCAGTGAAACGTGGCTCAGGGAATGGGTTGATCCGGATCTTGACTCCGTTGCACTTGCGCATCGACTGACCATGCTTGGTCTCGAGGTCGATAGTGTTGAACCGGTGGCCGCGGAACTTTCCGCTGTGGTTGTCGGCAAGGTGCTCGAAATTATCCGTCATCCGAATGCGGATCGATTGTCTGTCTGTACTGTAGACGCCGGACAGGAGCAACCCCTGTCGATAGTTTGTGGTGCCAGCAATGTACAGGTCGGCGAGCACTATCCGCTGGCCTTGATCGGCGCAACTCTGCCCGGCGGGCTCACAATCAGACGTAGCAAGTTACGGGGAGAAGTGTCTGAAGGGATGCTTTGCTCAGGTACCGAACTCGGTATTGGCGAAACTGAAGAGGGTATTTTAGCGCTTGGTGATGCGGCAACACCCGGCACATCGATTACCACCGCTCTCGACCTGGATGATTGCATTATTGACATAGATCTGACGCCAAATCGCGCTGATTGTTTCTGTGTGCTGGGTGTCGCACGGGATGTCGCCGCGAGTGAACAGCTCGCTTTCACTGAGCCGGAATTTGCCGCAATCGTGCCGGAAATCGATACCGGCTACCCGGTCGAGTTATTGCCGGAGGCAGGATGCCCCCGTTTCTGCGGCCGGGTGATAGAAGCCATTGATCCGCAGGCCGAAACACCATTATGGCTGCGTGAACGCCTGCGTCGCAGTGGCGTACGCTCAATCTCGCCGGTAGTCGATGTAACGAATTTTGTCATGCTGGAACTTGGACAGCCAATGCATGGCTATGATCTCAGCAAATTGTCAGGGAAACTGGTCACCCGGCGCGCCGCGGCCGACGAGGAACTGGTCTTGCTGGACGGGCAGACCGTCAAACTGGATCCTGAGGTGCTGGTCATTGCTGATGCCAATGGTGCCGTTGCGATGGCCGGGATCATGGGCGGGCTGAAGACGGCCGTTGATGAACAGACCACAACGGTATTTCTTGAATCTGCTTTCTTTACCCCGGACACCATTGCCGGACGGGCCCGTCGGGTCGGACTGCACACCGATGCAGCGGTACGTTTTGAGCGTGGTGTTGATCCGCTGAACCAGGCCAGGGCGGTTGAACGTGCGACCGCCCTGTTGATGGAGATCGCCGGCGGCAAACCCGGTCCACTGGTCGAGGTGAGCCTGGAGGATGAAATCCCGGTTGCTGCGCCGGTACTCTTACGCCGGCAGCGGTTGGCCGATGTGCTTGGTGTCGAAATCGCGCCGGCAGAAGTCCGTGCACTGCTGGCAGGACTGCAGCTAAGCATTACTGAAACCCCGGATGGCTGGTCTGTGAAAGCTCCGTCGGCCCGCTTTGACCTTGCGATAGAAGCAGATCTGATAGAGGAGGTCGTTCGCCTGTATGGTTATGAATCCATTCCATCGATTCAGGGTGTATCGCGCACTACTTTGGGCACCGTCACCGAATCCGAGGTTTCGCTGCAACGATTAAGGGCAACGTTGGTGTCACGTGGCTACCAGGAAGCGATCACCTATAGTTTCGTAGCAAAAAAGATTGATGCGGTGTTTAGTCAGGGTGGTACGGCGCTGGAACTGAGTAATCCCATCTCATCTGAATTGTCGGTTATGCGCCGGTCTTTGTGGCCGGGTTTGATCGCCGCGTTAAAGCGCAACCTGAGCCGTCAACATAACCGGGTTCGCTTATTCGAGACAGGTATTAGGTTTATTACAGAACATTCTGAAATTATTGAAGAAAATGTTATTTCTGGATTGCTCTTCGGCACGGCATTACCCGAGCAGTGGGGGACCGAGTCGCGGCCGGTAGATTTATTTGACATAAAGTCGGATTTGCAGGGGCTGTTTGAGCTGACCGGGGCCGGCCATGAATTTGATTTTATCGCTGCTACTCATCCTTCGCTGCGACCCGGGCGAACCATACAGGTGAATCGTGGCGGGACAAATATCGGTTGGCTGGGTGAGTTGCATCCGGCCCTGGTCAAGAAACTGGATCTGGTGGCCGCGCCTTTCCTGTTTGAACTGGCTATGAAACCTTTAATCGTCGCAAAATTAACTTCATTCACACCGATTTCAAGGTTTCCTGCTGTACGCAGAGACATTGCCGTGATTGTCTCTAATGATGTTCAGGTTCGCGATATTGAAATGGCTGTGAGGGACGTTGCGGGGGAGATGTTACGCGATACGGTTATATTTGATATTTTTTCAGGAAAAAACATCGAGATTGGTTCCAAGAGTGTGGCTTTAGGCTTGATTTTGCAGAAGACTTCCCGCACTCTTACAGACATAGATGTGGATGAAATTATGCATGCGGTAATAACTCGTCTGGGTCACGACTTTAACGCCACTATTAGAGAATAATCAAAGATGGCTCTGACTAAAGCAGATATGGCGGAATCTTTGTTTAACGAACTTGGTTTGAACAAAAGAGAGGCACGAGAACTTGTTGACGTTTTGTTTGAAGATCTTCGCGCGGCGCTGGTGAGTGGAGAACAGATTAAGTTGTCCGGTTTTGGCAACTTTGATTTGCGGGATAAGAATCAACGCCCGGGTCGCAACCCTAAAACAGGCGAAGAAATTCCGATTACTGCACGACGTGTGGTGACGTTTCGTCCCGGTCAAAAACTAAAGACCCGAGTGGAGTCCTATGCTGGAACCGGGGAATAACGACGAATTACCGCCCATTCCGGGCAAACGCTATTTCACAATTGGTGAAGTGAGTAATCTTTGCGCGGTAAAACCCCATGTGCTCAGGTATTGGGAGCAGGAATTTCCGCAGCTTAAGCCGGTAAAACGGCGAGGTAACCGACGCTATTACCAGCGTCAGGATGTCATCATCATCCGCCAGATCCGCAGCCTGCTTTACGGTGACGGCTTTACGATCGGCGGAGCTCGCCAGAAACTGACCGGTGAAGAGGCGAAGAGCGATCTGTCGCACAGCCAGCAGGTTATCAAGCAGATGCGCAGGGAACTAGAGGAAGTTCTTAAGCTCTTGAGACGCTAGTCATCCAGTCGCAATCTTGGGGTATCATACGCAGTCAGGGCATTGGTTGAATTTTCAACCAGGGATAATGCCGGCGGTCGGGCAATATCGGCTAGTTTCACCAATTAACGTATCGGGGCGTGGCGCAGTCTGGTAGCGCACCTGCATGGGGTGCAGGGGGTCGGAGGTTCGAATCCTCTCGCCCCGACCATCGTTAAGTATTCACAAACAGGTGTTTTCAGTAAGGAAGATGCATGGCAAAGTTTTTCCGCACCCTTTTTTCAATAACGATTTGCAGCCTTTTTTTAAGCGGTTGCCTGTATCTCAATACGACCACGCCTCTCGACATTAACCTTGCTGAGACACAACTGGGTGATAAGGTTGGTGAATCCTCGTTACATGCTGTGTTGTGGCTGGTGTCATGGGGGGATGCCGGCACCAAGGCGGCCGCTGAGAACGGTGGTATAACAATAATAAATCATGCAGACCGGCGGACCCGGGTATATTTCTTTGGGGCTTATGCCCGTTCTACGACGGTCGTATACGGAGACTGAATCGGTGCGCCGGATTATCATGCTGCCTGCTTTGTGCCTGGCATTATCCGGATGTATTTACTCACATACGATTGAACCGCTGATGACGGATTTTAATGCAACGCCGGTCGGGAGCGAGCGCAACAGCGGTGGAATCAAGACGGTGGCATTTTACGTCAGCGTTGAATGGGATGAAAATGGTATCGGCACGATTGCAAAACAACACGGCATCGAGGAGATTTACTTTGCGGATATCGAAACGATCATGATACTGGGTTACTGGCAGCAACAGAGGGTGCATATATACGGTCGCTAAGTGACGGTATTTTTTTACCGGTCGGGCTACTAGCCCCGATTTCAGGAGTCCAGCAGTTCAAGTAGGCCAATCAGGATAATTCCGGTTGCAATCAGCATGAGCCAAATCGTGGTAATCATAGGTAGATCCATTTTGAGGGACTGTACATAATCAAAATATTTGACAATATTGATGGTCAGGCCGCTGTGATCAGTTTCACACTATTTTTTGCAATCAGGGGTGGATGATGGCTGGTACACCGAAAAAGTTGCTCTAACGTGCAAGACAGAAAGCTACAAAATGCATTCTTTCTGGGTCTGCTAATCCTGGTTTCGAGCGCTTTTCTTGGGTTGTTATCCGGATTTTTTCAGCCGATATTCTGGGCTGCGACAGTAGGCATCATATTCCTGCCGGTACAACATTATTTTGAGCGTAAACTAAACGGGCGTACTTCAATTGCAGCAATACTTGCAGTTACCCTGATTTTCATTACCGTCCTGTTGCCGGCTTTGCTAATTGCTTCGGCAGTCGTTAATGAAGCCGCAATGATCTACGGCATGATCCAACGAGGTGAAATTGATCCTGGTGCGGCGTTACGCTGGATAGAGGACTTGTCGCCACAATTGGTCGAACGGGCTGCATCCATAGGCATTAATGTAGATGAGTGGACGGTAAAGCTGTCGTCTGCGGCGATAAAGGGCAGCCAGTTTATTGGCCAGCTTGCATTGACCGCCGGGCAGAATGTCGCATCGTTTTTCATCATGTTCTTTCTGATGCTGTATTTGCTGTTTTTCGTTTTGCGTGACGGCGATCAGATGCTTGAGGCGATCATTCGGGCTTTACCGTTAGGTGATGAGCGGGAGCGAACCTTGTTTGCGAAATTTGCAGAGGTTTCACGGGCAACAATCAAGGGTACTTTGCTTATCGGGCTCGTCCAGGGTTTTCTCGGTGGAGCCATGTTCGGAATCTTAGGTATTACTGGCGCCGTGTTCTGGGGCGTTGTCATGGTAATCCTTTCTATTCTCCCAATCGTAGGTGCGAGCATCATATGGATACCTGTGGTCATCTTCCTGCTGATAAATGGTGCCTGGATCAAGGCGCTGATACTCACCATTTTTGGTGTAGTGGTGATCGGCCTGATCGATAATCTGTTGCGACCGTTGCTGGTCGGGCGTGATACGAAAATGCCGGACTATATTATCCTGCTGTCCACACTCGGCGGTTTATCGATATTTGGAATTTCAGGATTTGTCATTGGGCCGATTATTGCGGCACTCTTTCTGTCGGTTTGGGATATGTTCCAGGAAGAACACCCGCCCTGAAATATATGAGCGGGTTTGGTTAATTCGTGGTGATTTGTTCAACAGGCGTAACTATGGAATTGTCACCGTGCAGACAACGATCCTCTATGCCAAGCAGTATCGGTGTGCTGCCGATTCGATAAATATTTATTTTTGCGTTGAATACTCTGCGCGTCAGGCCATGTTTGTCGTTGAGAACAAGCTTGCGAATTGTGAACGTTCCGTCCGCTTGCGGTGGTCCGGTCAGGTAGCACTTGATCGACTCGATGGCATCACCAGCCAGTTCCAGACCATTGAGTTGAGACAGATCACGCTGGGCAATTTCTATAAACCGGATTGCATCGATTTCACCCGACAATGATTGACCGATTTCATCGTTCATTGACCCAACCTGGAATTCTCCAACCAGTATTTGTCCTGGCAGGGCTCGTTCGATCATCCTTGCCAGCTCAATCGTTACATCGCCGACTATATAACTGTGTACCGCAGGATTCAGACCTTCGGCCTGGTAAAACTCATAACAACTGCCTACATGAAAACCGGCCCTTAGTTTGGGAACCGTTCGGCCTCGTGCTTTGCTGCTGGCAATGGCATTATCGGCAAGAGTCAGATGCATGAAGTGATATAGCTGAGAATTGGCTTTGGCACCAAGATCCCGGTTCCAAATATAAAATCCGTCACCGGTGCTGGAGCGTGCGAAATTAATATTCATCTGCTTGGTCAGCATTTTGCTGTGCGCCGAATTCATGGAATACGATAAACTGTTTATCTGGGTCATTTGTTCAAAAGGACTCAGCAGGCTAAAGCCGACAATATCGAATAGTGCAACGGCTCGATTTGGTACGTAGCTGACGCTATAGCGTTGTACCAGGCGATCGACAATTTGTGCTTCGACCGAATGCTCTTCCAAAGGCTGTCGCATTTTGTAATGGCATGGTTCGCAGTCGAATAGTTTGGCTGCATTGCTGAGGTGGCGAGTGCTGAGTTGGCGCGATCCGGTTAGCATCCGCACTACGAATAAATGCGTGTCGTCGGAAATTGGAGGCCGATTTGCTGGTTGATGGGCAGTTGCAATCGTATAGTTGGCAATCGCGTAATGATGTACGACAAGCAAATCAATACCATCTGCGGTCGGGCTCCAGCCGAGGATGCAGTTTTTTCCGAGTGACCACAGTTCGTGAAGGTGGCGATCAAGTTCGATCAGGTTGCTGCGCTGACGAAGATCGAGATGTTGAGCGTGATCGACAAATGCCAGATTGGAGTTATTCTCGAGTGATTCAGGAATCATGCCGGGGATATGGTTTTGTGTACTCATCCAAATCGTTGTATTCGAGTGAGAGGGCTGAGAACCCGCAAATAAACCGCTTTAATTAATAAAGGATAACAGGTATTTAAGGTATGAAGGCAGATATTGACCCGGCATTAATACAGCGCTTTGCCTCGATTGTCGGCCCGGCGGGCATTGTAACCGATGTAGCTGCGCTGGAGCCGGCTCTGACCGAGTGGCGGGGGCTCTATGCCGGTTGCACGCCCTTGCTGCTCGCACCGGCTGAAACGGCCGAAGTAGCGGCTATTCTGGCTCTTTGCCAGTCCGCAGGAATTGGCGTAGTGCCCCAGGGTGGCAACACCGGGCTGGTCGGAGGTGCAATTCCGGCTTCGACGCCCCACCGGCCGGAAATTCTGTTGTCTGCGCGGCGCATGAGCAGCATACGGGAGATAGACCCGGTTAACTACACCATTACCGTGGAGGCCGGGTGTATTCTTGCCGACCTGCAGAACGCTGCGGCCGATGCGGATCGTTTCTTCCCGCTGAGCCTCGCTGCTGAGGGTAGTTGCCAAATTGGCGGCAACATAGCAACCAATGCCGGCGGTACGAATGTCCTGCGCTACGGCAATACCCGTGATCTGGTCATGGGGCTGGAAGTTGTGCTGGCAGACGGTCGCATCTTTAATGGATTGCGGGGTTTGCGCAAGGATAATGCCGGTTATGATCTCAAACAGCTGTTTATTGGCGCAGAGGGTACGCTCGGCTTCATTACCGCAGCAACCTGCAAGCTGTTTCCACGGCCGCGCAGCGTAGCAACGGCCTGGGCAGCGGTTACAGATCCTGAAGCGGCCATCAGGTTGAACAGTGAAGCGCGCCGGTTGTTGGGCGATCAGTTGATTGCGCTTGAGTTAATCAATCGTCTGGCTGTCGACCTGGTGCTCGAGCACATTCCCGCCAGCAGAAATCCGCTGAATGAGCCGAGTGACTGGGTTCTGCTGCTGGAACTTGGTAGTGCCGGATCGGGTGCTGCGGCCGATACCGCGCTTGAGGCATTTCTGGCCAGAGCGCTGGATGAAGGCCTTGTTACGGATGTCATGCTTGCGCAGAATATCTCGCAGCGTGATGAATTGTGGCACATACGGCACAACATCTCCGCAGCGCAAAAGATTGCCGGAGCCGGCATCAAGCACGATATCTCGGTACCGGTTTCACGGCTCGGCGAATTTCTCCAGAGTGCGCATCAATATGCAACCGAGCGGGTACCAGGCATCAAAGTCGTTGCCTTCGGGCACCTGGGTGACGGCAACCTGCATTTCAACCTGAACCAGCCGGATAACATGCGTCCCGACCAGTTTACCGGCTTGTGGACCGAGATCAGCACCGCCATACATACGCTGGTGGCTGAATTGGGCGGTAGCTTCAGTGCCGAGCACGGTGTTGGGGCACTCAAGTCTGACGAACTGGTGCGACTGCGCGGAGGAGTTGAGTTGGCGTTGATGAAGCAGATCAAGGCGGCGCTGGATCCGACCGGGATAATGAATCCTGGTAAGGTCTTATCGAGTAGATAATAACCTTTAATAACAAAATGATATGGGGATTAAGCAGATATTGTATAAATATTTGCCATGACAGTGGATCATTTTTCGATGATCAGGCAGCAAAAGATTGCTTATTGTTTGCAGCGCAAGCCGATGCCCGGGCCTTGTTGTGATTCATTCGGGTTTGCCATCGCCGCTGCTGTGCGATGCAGTTCGGGTCAGGTCAGGGTGATCAATGACGCTTGTCAGTCTTACCCGTATTGCCAGGAACAGTATGTTGCAAGGCTAACGGTAGTGAAACCAGTTGACGTGGCGCGGTTAGTTCGCAATAGTGCGCGCAAATCAGAAAATGCAATTCGTGCCTTTTTCAGGTTTTTTGTTTATATCCCGGATGATTGAAATAAATTTGGAATCGGGTTCGAACAGTTTTTAGCATGTGAGGAAACTATGTCCAGTAACGGACCAGACAAGAAAAATCAGCGTCGATACTCCAGCATTGTAGTCGATGGCAACAAGCAGGCGCCGAGTCGTGCAATGCTGCGCGCAGTCGGATTTTCTGATGAGGATTTTCATCGCAGCCAGGTCGGGATTGCATCAACGTGGAGCATGGTCACGCCTTGCAATATGCATATTGACAAGCTTGCCGAAGAAGCTGCGCTTGGAGTCAACGAGGCAGGCGGCAAAGCAGTGCAGTTCAACACGATTACCGTCTCCGACGGGATCTCCATGGGGACCCCGGGAATGCGCTATTCGCTCGTGTCACGCGAGGTGATTGCCGATTCCATCGAGACGGTGGTTGCTGGCGAAGGTTTTGACGGCTTTGTCTCAATCGGTGGCTGTGACAAGAATATGCCGGCTTGTGTGATGGCAATGGCGCGACTCGACCGACCCTCGGTTTTTGTTTATGGCGGCACCATTCAGCCGGGCGCCAAGCGTCGTGATATTGTCTCGGTGTTTGAGGCTGTGGGCGGAGTTGCTGGCGGTACCGTTTCCGGTGATGAGTTGCTGGAAGTCGAGCGTACGGCTATCCCCGGTCCGGGTTCATGTGGTGGAATGTACACGGCCAATACCATGGCTTCGGCAATCGAGGCTTTGGGCCTGAGTCTGCCCAACAGTTCTGCCCAGGATGCCATCTCGGCGCAAAAAATGGATGATTGCCGACGCGCCGGGGCGGCAGTGATCGAATTGCTGAAACGAGATATCAAGCCGTCCGACATCATGACGCGACAGGCCTTTGAAAATGCAATTACCGTCGTCATCGCCCTGAGTGGCTCTACCAATGCTGTTTTGCACCTGTTGGCGATGGCTTATGAAGCGGGTGTCGAGCTTGATCTCGATGATTTCACCCGTATCGGCCGGAATGTACCCGTGCTGGCGGACGTGCGCCCGAGCGGTAAATTTGCAATGTCAGAGTTGATCGCAATCGGCGGTATTCAACCGCTGATGAAAAGACTGCTGGCCAGGGGCCTGCTGCACGGCGACTGCATGACCGTGACGGGCAAGACACTGGCTGAGAATCTGGCCTCTGTAGAGGACTATCCGGAGGGTCAGCACATTATTCGTGATTTCAGTGATCCCATTAAGAAAGATAGTCATCTTGTTGTATTATATGGAAATATTGCTCCTGAAGGTGCGATAGCCAAGATCACCGGCAAGGAGGGTCTTTGCTTTACTGGTTCGGCGCGCGTATTTGCTTCGGAAGAGGAGTCTCTGCAGGCGATTCTTGATGGCACGGTGGTTGCCGGTGATGTGCTGGTGCTGCGCTATGAAGGCCCCCGGGGTGGCCCCGGCATGCGTGAGATGCTGAGCCCGACGAGTGCGATTATGGGCAAGGGGCTTGGTGACCAGGTAGCATTGATTACCGACGGACGGTTCTCCGGCGGCAGCCATGGTTTCGTGGTAGGCCATGTAACCCCGGAAGCCGCTGTAGGCGGCCCGATTGCGCTTATTCAGGATGGCGACTCACTGACCATAGATGCCGAGCAACGAACGCTCAGCGTTGATGTGCCGACCGCAGAGCTTGAGCGACGCCGGGCGGCATGGCAACCGCCGAGTAGTGATGAAACTTCCGGTACCCTGCGAAAATACGCTGCACTGGTCAGTTCCGCCTCTGAGGGAGCGGTAACTACGAAGTTCTGACCCGCGGTACCTTGACTTGGCGGCCAGCTTTAGGTCTACTCACGCGCATGATTAGCGTCGGGCATTACAAACGAATGGCAATGAAACGCAGGGCAGTGGGCTGTGCGGGTATCGTTTCGTGGGTGTAAATCACCCGGTTGTGTAATCAATAGCAATCAGCGCAAGAGAATAACCAGCAAGCCCGCAACGGTCCAACCGAAGCGGGCTTTTTTATTTCATCAAGCCGGAATCCGACCACGACAAACTCAGACAATGACATGAACACTGTTAAGCAAGCCACATTATCGTCCCGACCAGCAACCGCAGCCAATGATCATCGCTGGCTGGTCATGAAATTCGGTGGTACGAGCGTGTCATCGGTTCAGCGATGGGAGACGATTCGCGATTTGGTTCGCGAGCGACAGACCTCCGGTTACCGTCCGGTTGTCGTTCACTCGGCGCTTGCCGGTGTGTCGAACCGTCTGCAAGCAGTGCTGACTGCTGCGGTTGAGGGAGATTGCCGGCACCAGTGCGAAGAGATCATCGCCTTACATATGCAACTGGCAGCAGATCTCGGCATCGATGGCCAGGCACTGTTGACGGGGTTTATCGGTGAACTCGAGCAATTGCTGGCCGGCATTCGCCTGATCAGGGAAATAAGCCCGCGTGTGCACGTTAAAGTTATGGCTCTTGGTGAATTGATGGCGTCTACACTGGGTGCTGCCTACCTGCAGTCGCAGGGGTTGTCGGTTACCTGGACCGATGCACGTGACATTTTGCAAACTATCGATGTGCCGCATGAGAACGAGCAATCTAGGTACCTGTCGGCAAGTTGTGCATTCGATACTGATGAGTCCCTGCAAAACCGATTGGCAAGCAGCGACGGTGTAATCCTGACGCAGGGATTCATCGCCCGAAATCCGGATGGTGACAGTGTATTGCTCGGTCGCGGTGGTTCGGACACGTCTGCCGCATATTTTGCCGCTAAACTCAATGCTGTTGGCCTTGAAATCTGGACCGATGTACCCGGCATGTTCAGCGCTAATCCCCACCTCGTCAGCGGAGCCCGGTTACTGAAGACGCTCAGCTACCAGGAAGCTCAGGAGATTGCATCGACCGGTGGGTCGGTGCTGCATCCGCGCTGTATTCGCCCGGTCAGGATGCATGCCATACCGCTGCGGGTTCGCTGTACATTGCAACCGGCGCTGGACGGTACGCTGATCAGCGCTGATCCGGGCAGTGATGCGCCGGCGGTCAAGGCAATTTCCAGTCGTTCTGACATTACGGTTGTATCGATGGAAACGGTCGGCATGTGGCACGAGGTCGGATTCCTGGCCGAGGCATTTCGCTGTTTCAGTGATATGGGCCTGTCGATTGATCTTGTCTCCACAGCCGAGAGCAACGTGACGGTAACACTTGATATGG
>Ga0066834_10001155_pt1 | contig 12121 bp, 6 predicted proteins | sample ETNtaG_30_FD_66729 | JGI IMG/M metagenome (GOLD analysis project Ga0066834, IMG submission 66729) | Marine microbial and viral communities from oxygen minimum zone, Eastern Pacific Ocean - ETNP201306PF43B | ecosystem: Environmental > Aquatic > Marine > Oceanic | place: Pacific Ocean: Eastern... | reverse complement strand
TATGGATCAACACCGCGCCTCCCTCGATCATATCGACTCGGATTCTGTGCCGAAAGATCTGTTCTCTGCCGCGGCCGCCGCGTGGGATGACGCCATCGGGCTCGGAAGCCGCCATGGCTACCGCAACGCGCAGGCTACCGTGCTCGCGCCGACAGGCACCATCGCTTTCATGATGGATTGCGATACCACGGGTATCGAGCCAGACCTCGGGCTCTTCAAGTACAAAAATATGGTCGGAGGTGGAACGATGAAAATCGTGAACCAGACCGTGCCCGTCGCGCTCGAAAGGCTGGGCTACAGTGCCGAACAGCGCAAGGCTATTCTGGGCTACCTCGATGAAAACGAGACGCTCGAAAGCGCGCCTCACTTGTCGAACGATCATCTGCCGGTCTTCGATTGTGCATTCAAGCCGATGAACGGAAGTCGCTTTATCCATCACCGGGGCCACCTACAGATGCTGGCTGCAGTGCAACCGTTCCTGTCCGGCGCGATTTCCAAGACCGTGAACATGCCCGAATCGGCATCGGTGGAGGATATCGAGCAGGTCTTCATGGAAGCGTGGCGGCTCGGTATCAAGGCCACCACGATCTATCGTGATGGGTGCAAGCGCGTACAGCCTCTCAACACCGGCAAAAAGGAATCGAAAGAGGAGGTGCAAGATGCGGCAACGGCGAGAGTCGTCCGGGAACGCCTGCCCGATGAACGGCAATCCATCACGCACAAGTTCAACATCGCCGGCCACGATGGCTACATCACCGCTGGAATGTATCCAGATGGTCGACCGGGCGAGCTCTTCATCACCATGGCCAAAGAAGGCAGCACTGTCAGCGGCCTGGTCGACACCATCGCTACCATGACCTCTATCGCGCTGCAATATGGTGTGCCCCTGGACGTTTTATGCCGCAAGCTCACCAACACCCGTTTCGAGCCCGCCGGTATTACAGCCAACAAAGACATCCGTTTCGCCAAATCGGCCGTCGATTACATCTTCCGCTGGCTGTCCCTGAAATTCGGTGAAGCCAATCCGGAAAACGAAACAGACTCGGCAGACGTGAAAGTGCAGGTGCCTGAATCACAAAGTCCAAGTCAGAGCGATCTGGACGCGCCGGCCTGCCAGGACTGCGGCACGATCATGATCCGGTCAGGCGTCTGCTACACGTGCCCGAACTGTGCGCATTCTTCGGGATGCGGGTAGTGGTTTACTGCCTCGGCGAGGAGGGAAGTCCTTCGGCTGTCGATGATGCTGGATGCTCGATACTGGATACTGGATTCTGATAGTGCCGATGTCGTTGTGATGTCGGTCTCAGATTCAGGGCATAGGAAACTGAAAGCGGTGGTAAGCGCTATCCAAGATCGAACAGCATATCCAGCAGCATCGAGCATCCAGAATCGACGGCGCTGATGGTCAGAATGTCGGCGGTGGTCAGATCTTGACGGGTGGCTCGTAAACCATTGTAGGGCAAGCGCATTCCTCGCAGTGATACAAGCCTCCATTCCACGGCTCTCAAATCTTGACCGGCGAGAATGTCTCGGCCGCTCCGGCCGGTCCGACCGTGACCACATTTCGACCATGCTGGATCATCCTTTTTAACAATGGGTTAGCGACGCTCTCTTGCCTCCTGCGAACCAGTCACAAGCATGGCACACTCATTGCCTCTATAAATGTTAAGTTAGGAGATCCTCTCAGATGTTGCATGGTCGGACGCTTGGGATTCTCACATGCATCCGCTCTTAGCTGAGTGGTTTTCTTTTTAGATAAACGACTCGGATTTGCACCTTCAACAACAGCGGGAAGCAAGGCTGCATGCACCCCCCCACCAGCCGGACGCCTGTCAAACCCAATCTGAAATTGAACTCCCCAACTCCCTGGCGAACAGGTTGGCCTGTCATGCTTTTCGCTTTGGCGGCCCTCACAGGGGATCGAGCGACCGCTGAGGACTACACGGAGCTCAGCGGCAGCGAATTCAGGATGCGACTCCGGAACGAGTTCAGAGCAGAACTTGTCGGCGACCAGACCGGACAGATTGTTGACCAGAATGATTTTGATGAACTGCTCTGGCTCAACTTCTCCACAAAAGGGATCGGCTCTCCAAAACTGCGGACCCACTTTTCCGGACGCTTCGAGGACGACCTCGACAACATCGAAGTGCTCGACGAATTTGCGGACGGACGCGATGCCCGCCTGCCGGGCGCGGGATACGCCAGGATTTACGAAGGTTACTTTCAGATCCAGGATGTCTGGAGCGACGTCAATTTCACCGGCGGCCGTCAGGCCGTGGACGGCGTGGTGTGGCCCGTGAGGATGGATGGCGCTCGCGTCGACATCAATGAAATCGGGCCCTTCAGCATCGCGGTTTTCGGTGGGGTGAACGCTGGTTATCGCTCGAGCCTGCCGATTCGCGGCATCTTCGGTGGCCAGCTTGCGGCAGAGCCCGCCGAATGGCTCAGGCTGGAATTCAGCAACGTCTATCACATTGAGAATCTCTTCGAGGTCTCCCTTGAAGGCACCCTTCCCGAACGGGACTTTCTCGATTACTTCGCCTCCGTCCGCCTGTTGGATGACGATGGGGACGAATTGCGCGCAGGAATTGATTTCGAAATCTGGAAGACTGGCACTTCCTTCTTCATCGAATACACGAAAGTGCTCAGCGGCGGAAGGCAGGTTTTCTTCGATCCCACTTCCTATTTCGATAGAGCCACCCGCCTGCTCAGGGTACCCAGGTTGTTCCTGCCGGTCCTCGCGCCTTCCAACGATTACTTCATCAGTATTGAACAGGACCTCACGCGGCGGAATTCGCTCTCTCTGGAATACCGACGCCACGAAATTGCCGACAGGCACGAGACCGGATTCGAGACCAGCTATCATGAAGCCTCCATCGGCCTGGCCAATCGCGGGCTGATCCCCCACCTCAGCGCGGATGCCGAATTCCTCTGGCACGATGGGGACCGCTCGACCATGCAGACGCCGGGCTTCTTCGACACCTTTGATGAAGGTGAGACCCAGTACCTCGAGATGAACGGCGGCCTCAGCTACCGCCGCGGCAAGGTGGTGTGTTCATGGTATGGCTATTACCGGATCTATGATTACGTCAGCCAGTTTGTGCGATTCAAAGGCCAGGAAGCGTGGGGCACCGAGATCGGCGTCAAGTGGCGGGTGACGGACAACACGACTTTCTCCCTGGATTATTTCTTCGATGACGACCTCAGCGAAATTGCACCCGATGTGAAATACACACATGCGGTCTTTATCGGCCTGGAATTCAAGTGGGGATTTTCAAGGAGGAAGCCGTGAAGACTACGATGAAGGAAAAACTGTTCCTGGTTTGCGCCGTGTCACTGGTGGTCATCGGGCTTCTGGACTTTGCCGGCTGGACCGAAAAAGTGTTTTACGGACCGGCCGAGGCAGCGGATTCTGAGCTGCCGTTTAACCACTCACAGCATGAATCCTTTTTCAAGGAAGGAAGCTGCAAGCTCTGCCACAAGCTGGACAAGGACGATCCCCAGCACATGAAGCTTGTGGCTGACAAGATCTGCGCGACCTGTCACGAGGCGGGGCAGTTTCAAGCCTACAAGGTGCGCCACCTGCGCAAGGCCCCATCCTACCATCACGAGAAACATCTGGACCTGAAACTGAAATGCCGGGACTGTCATAAGCAGTCAAGGATCGGCACTCCGCAGACGCCACCCATGGCCCTCTGCATCAGTTGCCATCGTTTTAAGGGCGTTGCCGGTAAGCCCATCGAGGATTGCACCGCATGCCACGCGGAAGGCATGAAGGACGCATCCCCGGAGACGCACCTGCCCCTCGTCAAATCCCACAAGGGCTGGCCCAAAAACGCGCACGCGGACGAGATGCCTCCCGACCACACTCATCGCTTCCGCCGCGTTACTCACGCCAGAAAGGCGGAGCACGATCCAGACCTGTGCGGCGCCTGCCACGAACAGAAAACCTGTACCGGCTGCCACTCCGAGATGCGCCCCCGCGACCACACCCCGCGCTGGCGCCGCACGGCCCACGGCCGCGCCGCATCGCACGACCGCAAACGCTGCGCGGAATGCCACACATCCGATTCCTGTTCTTCCTGCCACGAAGCTTTGCCCAGAGACCATTCATTCGCCTTCCGCGAACGGGGCGACCACGCCCGCGAGGCCCGGCGCCGCATGCGTGCCTGCCTCACCTGTCACAGCCCTGCAGAGGACTGTCAACAATGTCACTTCAACGACCGAAGAGGAACGATAGTGCCGGGGAGTGTGCCATGAATTGTGAGGAATCAGCGGCCCGGAACCAGCCAACAGTCAACACTTACTTGTTACTCTTTACTTATTACGCCCTATGTCCCGCAGTTTAAGCCTGAGATTCAGAGCCATCGTCGCCGCCTGCCTCCTGGTTGGTATGGCCGTCACCCTTGTTTGTTGTGGCTCTAAGAAGGCAGTGGTCAGCGTCACCAGCTCTGCCACCGAGGGATGCGAGGCCGCCGGATGCCACGGCGCCATTGAAAACATCCATCCGCTGTTCCAGCTCACCTGCTCCGAATGTCACGGCGGCGATCCGGACGGAGCCACAGAACTCGCTGCGCACGTCGCGCGTCCGGCTGACTTCGGTGATTTTCCACTCGAGGCCAATTCGCACGTCAACAACGATCAGTTTCTCAGAGGGCCGCGGCTGGTGCGCGAAGACGATGCGAATAACACGGACCATTCAGATGCAGACATCCTCGCTTACAGACGCTTCATCAATCCGGGGGACTTGCTGGTGGCCGATCGTTCCTGTGGCAGTGGTTTCCCCCGGGAGACCGGCAAGTGCCACGGCGAGATCGTGGACTTCGTCAGCCGCTCAACTCACGCCACCAGTGCCGGCCTGGTAAGTGGAGTCTATTACATCAACGGCTTCAGGGATCGTTTCGCACAGGTCTCAGGCGACGACACGGACAAGGACGCCTTCGTCTGCGCGGTACTCCCCAACGGGCAGCCCATCGTCGACCCTGATTTTGATGCCAGCATCCCGGGGACGGTCGAGCGCATCGACAACGAAGTGCCTCGCGACATTTTCTCCAACCGTAATCCCAATGCTCCAGACAACGCGGCCATCGATGGCGATTTCATGTTCCGCATGATGACCTCGTTCGTGCACAACGATTGCGCCCGCTGCCACATCTACACTGAAGGCGTGAAGCGGTTCGGCGAGTTCCGATCCTCCGGATGCTCTGCGTGCCACGTGTACTATTCGAATGAAGGCCGAAGCGAGACTGCGGACGTCACCATCAGCAAGGAGGAAACAGATCATCCTTTCCGGCACGAGATGCAGCGCTATCCGCCCGACGAACAGTGCATCCATTGCCACAACCGAGGCGGCCGGCACGGATCGGAGTACAACGGAATTCGAGAACGGCCCCAGGGATTCCGAGACACTATTTTCAATGACCACGCCGAGAATAATCGCTCGAACGATGCCGACCTCGCGGGTGGGCGTACCGGCGGCTTTTTCCCGACGCTGCCGAGGTTTTTCCTTTCACGCACTGCGGCCAACTCTCTCGACCCCGCGGCAGCCCTTGGCGATTTCATCTTTGGCCGTGAGTATGTGGAGAGCAAACTCTGGGGACGCGATACCGGCAGGACGGACGGTAACAACTACCTGATACGCGACGAAGACCGCTCGAACAGCGTCGACGAAACCCCATCGGACGTGCACGCAGATCGAGGCATGCAATGCGTCGACTGCCACACGCGCGAGGAACTTCACGGCGACGGTCACATCTATTCTGACCGCTTCTTCGAGCACGAAATCGAATGCGAATCCTGCCACGGCACGCCAACGGAAAAGGCCGATCTGCTCACACGAAAAGGACGAAGAATTCACGGCACCGGACCCGGCACGGGCTCTCGGCGGATTTACCAGGATGCCGCCGGAGACATCTTCCAGGTATTCGCTCCCAAGCAGGGAAGGCTTGATCCAGATGATGAGCAGGCGGAAGTAACACGCCGTGTGGTGCAGGTAGCCGATGTGCTCGATCCGAATCATGCGGATTTCAAGGCCGGCGCGGCAGATGGTTGCGGGCTGCACTCGGCCGGTGGTAATCGGCTGGAGTGCTTTACCTGCCACGCTACGTGGGCCAACAACTGCCTCTCCTGCCACATGATTCTGGATTACGGAAACGCGGCGAGTGGCGATACGAACCAGGACGGAGTGATTGAGAGCCCCAAGAATTTTGCGACCAGCTATCTCGACAACACCTCCCGTCTCGGATTGCAGGATCAGGAGCGTTTCCTCACCGTGCCTGACCACCTGGTGCTGGGCATCAACTACGAAGGAAAGATCAGCCCGTTCCAGATCGGCGGCCAGGCGGTTCTGTACGCTGTCAGCGCAACCGGCGCGAGAGGAGCAAACAACGATGGCGATTACGACTTTGCCAACTTCGTCACCGATCCCGCTCTCGGCGCCGCGGGCAACCCCAAGAATTTTTCCAACTTTGTCTTCACAGTGAACGACAACAACCGCTTCCTGATCTCTATGCCGATGAATCAGAACTTCCCGCATACGGTTCAGGAGAAGCCGCGCAACTGTGACGCCTGCCATCCCAACCCGAACCTGACCGGAAACGATCGAACGACGCAGCTCGGGCTGGTGGACAAAGCCATCGGCATCGGCAACGGCCTGCGCCGTGCGCTCGGCGTGGAGAACTCGGTGAACCGCATTTCAACCGCACGGGTTTACGATGACCCGGACAATGGCACCGGCACCGTCACGGTACAGCCGTTCACCACCGGCTCTCTCGCCAATCTGACTTACCGTTTTCGCGACATCCGCATCCGCCGCGAGGACGTTCGCATCTTCACCCGCGGCGTAGACAAAGGCGCGGGCGCAACGGACCACTTTATCGAACAGACCGCGGCCAACGCCACCAATGGCGACATCTTCGACATTAACCTGGACGAGTTCATCCGCCTGCAGCCCAATCCCACGACGATGACCAATAATCAACTGGCCGGTTTTGCCGTGGTGAGCATCACCCGCCAGCGACCGACCACCCACGCCAGCAGCGGTCCCCTGGACACAGCCGCAATACAGAAGATTTTGAGGAACCTCGTGCCCCCACAGGCAAGAGACAGCGATGACTGAATTGTGTTGGAGTAACGGCCTCAGCCGGGTTGCCGGGGTTGGAGTAACGGCTCTAGCCGGGGTTGGAGTAACGGCTTCAGCCGGGTCGGATTAACGGCTTCAGCCGGGTTGCCGTGTTGGAGTAACGGCTTCAGCCGTGTTGGAATAACGGCTTCAGCCGGGTTGCCGGGGTTGGAGTAACGGCTCTAGCCGGGGTTGGAGTAACGGCTTTAGCCGGGTCGGATTAACGGCTTTAGCCGGGTCTTTGCTGCCAGTAAAGGCCCGGCTAAAGTTGTTACAACTACAAATGTCAAACCTCATGAAATCCCTTTTCCACAAACTTCTTCCTGTCCTGTCCTGCCTGGCATTCGCCGTTGCGATTCTTCTCCACGGTTGTGTGACCAGCCCGAAGGAAGCCAACAGCTTCAGCACTTCGGCGAGCTACCAGCCTGCGGCGACGCTCGCAGCACAGTGGACGGATGAACAGTGCAACATGTGCCACGAGGTGAAGTTCAAGAGTTTCGCCGAAGAGCATCATGACTTCGGCAAGAATTATCCGTACTTCCGCCGAAACTCCATCCGCTTCAATCATCAGAATCATCTGAAGAAACATTTTCGCGCCAAGCTCTACGAAGAGCGCGCGCCCGAAAACTGCACCACCTGCCACAACGTTGAAAAGCCGCAGCATGTGGCTGTCGAAGGCGGATTCGAGCGCAATTGCGCCCAGTGCCATACCGAGATCATCCGGCGGCAGGAACTGGTGCTTCTCCGGCGACCGAAAGCCGCGGATGAATTCCAGCCCACACCACTGCTCTCTCTTCTGCTCAACCTGAATGAGACCTCGAAACCGACAAAAGAAGTGACGCAATTCATCACAAAAATGGCATCGAAAGGAAAGGGCAAACTTGCAGTAGCCATCAGGGGTGAATCTGGGAGTGCCGATTCCGAGAAGCTCCTGAAAGGACTGAACGACGCCATCCTGTCCGCCTGGTCAAAAGGGGGAACACACCCGCAGCCTGCCAAAGACCAGGCAGGCTGGTATGTGGAAGAGGACGAGCTCCGATACCGGCCCGCCGGGCACACGGATTCTGTGGCGAAGGCTTGGATGGAATTCAGCGCGTCCATCGATGTTCAGGGCGAAAGCAAAGACAAAGCAGATGAGCGCCTGACCGGCCTGCGCCACCGATTGCTCTTCGGCGACACCTCCGTCGGGCGTTGCTCATGGTGTCACGCGATCAGCCAGAAGCCCGAGACGCCCGGCCGGCTGACCATGGAGTGGCAGCGCCCCCATCTTGAAGCTCCGTCCTACAGCCGCTTCGCCCACGCCCCGCACCTGGAGAAAGATCGCCAGGAAGAAGGCTGTTCCGCCTGCCACAAGATGACCCGCCGCACACGCTACGACCGGGCCTTCGACCAGTTCGATGCCGCTACTTTCACCAGCAATTTCAGAGGGCTGTCAAAGGACAATTGTCTCGAGTGTCACGATGGCAAAAAGGCGCAGCAGTCCTGCAGCACTTGCCACGTGAATCACCGCCTGAGAGAGATAAAGGATCTGGTGGTCCGGGGTGTAGGCAAGCGCCTCGAGAGCGGTTCAAAAGAGAAGAATTGACGTAACTGCTCAGGGGTGTCGGCTGTCAGGGGTGCCAGGTTCCACGTCTCACACGTCTGCAAACTTAATTAAGGTCGATGGCTCCGGGCTCTCAATCGTTATCCTAAATCTGGTGGCCTTTCGGTCGCACCCCAGAAAGGACCGCGGATGAAGAGGGCCGCGGATATCAGAACCAGAACATCCGCGGTCTCTTATTCTCGTCCAGGCATCTCCGGTGAAACGTCCGTCTCAATCCCCGGCCTTCGCTTCGGCCTTTAACGCGTCCTGGATTTCTTTGGGCGGGGAAGGGAATTCGCCGTCCACAATCACCAGGCGCGCCTCGCCTGGTCTGATGCCTTTCAGGGAAAAGTAAATCGTCCCGTAGATGGGGCTTTTTGTCTCTTCGGTGCGATATTCGAGCGACTGGCCGGTGAAGACCTCTTTCACCGACTTTACCGCGGCCAGGTTGGCTCGCCCGGCTTTGGCGCGACCCAGGTCAATCTGAAGCTCGATGTCGCGGGACTCGCGAGTGTTGAGATTCACCAGATAAACGACAGGCTTCGCGTTGATTGTCCACCGGCCGACAGCTTCCACCTCGTGAGTGCTGCGATACAGCACGGGCAGCCGGCGGGTCGAGAATTTCTGAAGGAACGGTTTGGCCGTCATCAGCCGGGCGCCGAATTCTTTCAGGGCGTCAAGCTGGGAATGTTTCGTCGGTGCCATGGTCGCGCCGTCCATGAAGACGGTGAAGATCTTGCCGGCGTGGTCGTGCAGGCTCCAGCCAAGCAGACCGGTGCAGCGGTGCGCAACGGCCAGATGCATGAGGGCTTTCAACTCCACGCCGGTGGGAATGCGCCAGTACGGAACGTCTCGCTCGTGGCCGAAGAATTGGGGCACCAGCCACCAGGGCGACGGATCATTCTCGAGTGACTGAAAAGTGGATGAAGGCGACATCCACCCTTTGTAGCCCAGCGGAAACAGCAGGTCGTATTGTTTTTTGCGGAATGGATAGAGCCGCCCCATGCGAATCTTCGGCTGCAGCACAGGCCAGACCCGCAGCGGGTCGGCGCCACTGCCTGTCCCGTACCCGCCGAGGATGGAGCAGGTAATGATTGGGGTGTCGAACTCGCTGCGGAAGTTGGCGTAACGCTGCCGGTAGTCTTCGATCTCCTCCATCTTCGGCTCGTCACCGATCATGACTTTTAACGTGGCCCGGTGCTCGATGAGCTCTTTGCTCTCTTTCCGCTTGCCGGAGACTCGGACAATCAACCGGATGCCATACTTTGCCGCGAGATCGAGCTCGAGCTTTTTCGGGGGCCCAACCACCAGAGTGTTCATGTGCAGTCTGCGCAAGTGATAGAACGTGGCCTTGAGATAGACGGTTCGTATCTCCGGCTCGGTGCTCACGCATTTCAACGTTTTGTCGTAACCGCCGTAGACAAACAGGGGATTCTCGATGGAAGCATCGGGCGGCGGTGGCGGAAACCGGCCGAAGGGAACCTCGCTTTGCCAGGTCAGGCCGCCCCGGAGGATCATCCGATCAGCATACGCCAGGTGGAGACCGGACCGGGCGCTGAAAAGCTGAAGCAGTTCAAGGCACAGGCCAGCAAGGGACGCATTCACGCGGAGTTCAAATCTCCCGCAGATCTGCGGGGCCACGTGATTCAAGGACTGGCGGAGCTGAAGGAAAGGGAGGAAGCCGAATCGGAGGAGGAGAGAGCCACCAGCTTTCATCCGCCGAACGTCATTCCACAGGCGCCGGAGACTTACATTGCCCACCCTTACTCGCTCCTTCAGACCTCGGAGGTCGTGGGCAGGCAGGCGGAGCTGAATCTGCTCACCCACTGGGTGGCCAATCCCCGGCACGACGCTTACCAGGCCCGGCTCTTCAACCTGGTGGCCATCGGCGGCATGGGTAAGAGTGCGGTCACCTGGAAGTGGTTCAACGAGGTCGCGCCGAATGAGATGCCGGACCTGGCCGGGCGCATGTGGTGGAGCTTCTATGAGAGCGATGCCCGCTATGAAAACTTTATCATCCGCGCCCTGGCTTACGGGGCAGGGAAGTCCGAGGAAGAGGTCCGCAAAATGGCGCCGCCGGAGCGGGAAGATCAATTGTGGCAACTGCTGGATCAGAAGCCCTTCCTGCTGGTCCTGGACGGCCTGGAGCGAATCCTGATCGCGTACGCGCGCATGGATGCCGCACAAATGCTGGATGATGACCTGGATGAGAAGACCGCGAATCGCGTCTTTGCCGCGGCTCACGGGATCCCCGATGACGTGCGGGAGACCTACCTGGAGAAGCACCGGCTGCGGATGACTGCGGATCCTCGGGCCGGGAAGTTTCTGCGCCGGCTGTCACAAATGCGGGCCTCGCGCATCCTGGTGACCACCCGGCTGTTCCCCGCGGATTTGCAGACGATAACGGCGGCCCCGGTACCCGGATGCGATGCATCGTTCCTGAGGGGGCTGACGGATGATGATGCGATCAATCTCTGGCGGGCCTTTGGCGTCAGCGGATCCAGAGAACAGTTGCTGCCGCTGTTTCGGTCCTTTGAGAATTACCCGCTCCTGCTGCGCGCGCTGGCCGGGGAAGTCGCCGAGTACCGGTCTGCGCCAGGCAACAGACCTATTTCGATGCCGCGCCCAAGGTTGACGAAGACGATGTCGAAAGCCTCGAAGACCTGACACCGGCCATCGAGCTTTACAACACCCTCATCGGCCTGGACCGATTCGAGGATGCACTCACCGTGTTCAGTGATCACCTTGAGGATGCCACCCTTTACCGCCTGAGCGCCAGCCGGCAGCGCGCGGAGCTTCTGGAGCGCCTCTTCCCGGACGGCGTGGACGAGCTGCCGCGGTTGGAGAGCGCAAGAGATCAGAGCTATACGCTCAATATGCTGGCGTTGGCCTACGACGTTGGTGGCGAGCCGGGCCGCGCCGTTCCTCTCTGTCGGAGGGCTGTTGAGATCGATGAGCGGGAAGACTTTGCGGGCGGTGCCGCCGTCAAGCTCAGTAACCTGTCGGAAGCTCTCCGGCAATCGGGCGCGCTGCGGGAAGCCGAAGCCGCAGCGCGGCGGGTTCTGCGGATTGGCCTGGAAGAGAAGGATCGGTTTCTTGAAGGTGTGAGTCTGTATCTGCTTGGGATGGCCCTGGCCGTATGCGGTAACGAAGCTGATTCAGAAATCGCCCTGCGGCGGTCCCTGGCCCTCTGGCAAGACCAATCACAGCAACAGAGCGAAGGTCTGACCAACGCCTATCTGGCCCAGCGTCTTCTCTGGTTCCGCCAGCCTGAAGCCGCCCTCCCGCTGGCCGGCCGCGCCTGGGAATTGGCTGCTGTGCATCGCAACGAAAGGGACTTCATTCGCTCTGCCAGGCTGCAAGGAGCGGCTTCGCTGGGCATCGGCGACCTCGATACTGCGGCCGAACGCTTGCAGCAT
>Ga0066834_10001150_pt1 | contig 12155 bp, 9 predicted proteins | sample ETNtaG_30_FD_66729 | JGI IMG/M metagenome (GOLD analysis project Ga0066834, IMG submission 66729) | Marine microbial and viral communities from oxygen minimum zone, Eastern Pacific Ocean - ETNP201306PF43B | ecosystem: Environmental > Aquatic > Marine > Oceanic | place: Pacific Ocean: Eastern... | reverse complement strand
GTTTGCCTAGCCCAGCCCGGCGGGCTGGGAAGTAATGAAGGACTACCAAAGGGGCAACGCCCCGACCATTTGCAGCACTCTGGGCAAATGGCCGGGGCGTTGCCCCTGAATGGCAATCCTCCTCTAAACCCAGCCCGTTGGGCTAGGCTAGGCAAACGACCGGGGCTTCGCCCCTGAAAGAGAGGACTCCCATTTCTTAGATCCGTAAAGACTCTCCCGTCTTGACCTACCAGTCTTTTTTCAGAAGCAATTTGAGATTAAGACGAAGAGAAAGACGAGGAGAAAGACCAGGCCAGAAAGCTGTGCCTCGGCAAGGCTCCAACGACGCATTTGCAGAATCAGTATCTCCGCCACGGAGAATTACAGGAATGGATTCATATGCCTTCAGTTTCAATCGCTGAAAAGCTCATCATCGGTGAAGACCAACCGCTCGCGCTCATCGCCGGGCCGTGTGTATTGCAGGAGCGGGATTTCATCCTGCGAATCGCGGAGGAGCTTACATCGATCGCAGCAAATCTGCAGATGCCTTTCATATTCAAGGCCAGCTATGACAAGGCGAATCGCACCTCGGTGGATAGCCCTCGCGGTCCTGGTCTTGATGATGGGCTCGAACTCCTGGGGGATGTGAAAGAAGCTTTCGGTTGTCCTGTGCTATCGGATGTCCACGAAACGGCCGAGGCAGAAGCCGCGGGTGAAGTATTGGATGTGCTGCAGATTCCTGCCTTCCTCTGCCGGCAGACGGATCTTCTAGTCAGTGCAGCTCGTACCGGAAGAGTGGTAAACGTGAAGAAGGGGCAGTTTCTTGCGCCCTGGGATATGAAACATGTGGTCGACAAAGTGGAGTCGGCAGGATCGAAATCTCTGATGCTCACCGAGCGCGGAACGAGCTTCGGGTACAACACACTCGTGAGCGATATGCGTTCCCTGCCTGCCCTGCGTGAATTTGGCTACCCGGTCGTCTACGACGCGACGCACAGCGTGCAGATGCCCGGAGGGCTTGGCGGAAGCTCCGGAGGTCAGCGCGAAATGGTGCCGCATCTTCTGCGCGCTGCAGTCGCGGTCGGCTGCGACGCTATTTTTGTCGAGACCCATCCGTCGCCGGATGAAGCCCCTTCGGACGGCCCAAACATGGTGCCGCTCGAAGAGCTTGAAAACCTTCTTCAGGGGATTCTTCAGATGGATGCAGCGAGAAGGTCGGTGGATGGGATCTAGCAGGCAGTCAGGCGGAAGTCGGTCAAGTAGATCGGGTTCATCATAGATGCTGGTTAATCCGAAAGTTCTGACTAAGATCCCGCGCTCGATACATCAACCAGCCGTTTCAGGTAGAGGTCACCACGTTGTTACGAATCTGCGCCATCCTCGGCATCTTTGCCACAACATTCCTCTCGGCTAAGGAAGTGCCGATACCCGCAAAGATCGATTTCAATAAACACATTCGGCCGGTGCTCACGGACAAATGTTTCGCCTGCCACGGTCCCGATGCCAGACAACGGAAAGGCAAATTCCGCCTGGATCTCAAAGAGGATGCTTACAGGAAGCACAAGAATGGATTCGCCATCGTTCCGGGCAAGCCGTCCGAGAGCCTCATTATCGGTCGCATTAATCACAAGGATCTTGACAAGCGGATGCCTCCGGAGGAGACAAATAAGCCGCTCACACCACGCGAGGTCAAGATGATTGAAAAGTGGATCGAGCAGGGAGCGAAATGGAAGCAGCACTGGGCGTACGTGATCCCGGCGCATCCTGAGATACCGAAAATACATGGCGAAGTGAAGTCGCCGATAGACAGTTTCATCCTTGCGATGCTGAAAGAGAAAGGGCTGAAGCCTTCCAGGCCGACGGACCGTATCACGCTCATTCGCCGTCTGTATTTTGATCTGCTTGGGCTGCCGCCGACTCCCGCCCAGGTGAGAGCATTCGTGAATGATAAGTCACCCAAAGCATATGAGAAGGTTGTCGATGAGCTGCTGGCCTCCCCGCACTACGGCGAGCGTATGGCCATCTACTGGCTCGACCTTGTCCGGTTTGCCGACACCATCGGATATCACAGTGACAATCATCGCGATATCGCGCCATATCGTGACTACGTCGTCCGCGCCTTTAATCAGAACAAGAAGTTCGACCAGTTCACTTACGAACAACTCGCGGGCGACCTGCTGCCGGAATCAGGCAACGAGCAGAAAATCGCCTCCGGCTACAACCGCCTGAACCAGACCACGCAGGAAGGCGGCGCGCAGGCCGGCGAGTATCTCACAAAGTATCAGGCAGACCGGGTCCGCAATACGTCGGCAGTATGGCTTGGCGCGACCATGGGCTGCGCTGAGTGCCACGATCACAAATACGACCCTATCTCGTCGAGAGACTTCTACAGCTTCGCCGCCTTTTTTGCCGACCTGGAAGAAACCGCAGTCGGCCGGCAGGTGGCCACCATGAAAGTTCCTGCCCCCAGCCAACAGAAGAAGATCGATGAGATCCAGAAACAGATCACCGAAGCCACCGCAGACCTCGCAAAGCCTCGACCTCATCTGGCCAAATCACAGGAGTCCTGGGAGGAGAAGTTGCGCAAAAAAATCGAGCCCAACGCGCCCGTACCGGGACCGTGGTCTTCGCTTGGCCCGTTTGCTGAAAGAGATTTCAACAAGGCTTTCAAGACACAATACGGTCCGGAGAAAGGCGTCGACCTGTCCAGAAAATACAAGGACGGAAAGGTGAAATGGATTCCGCAGCCGAAGTATGCAGACGGCAAGGTTCATGCACTCAAGGGCGTAGCAAATTCAGCGACTTATCTATACCGCCTGATCACCGTAGCAGACCAGAAGGGCAAAGATGGCGACCTCGCACTGGAAGTGCCAGTGGAGTTTTCTCTGGGCAGTGACGACAGCATCGAGGTCTGGCTCAATGGCAAGAAGATCCTCTCGAAAAACGTAAAGCGCGCACCTGCAGCCAACCAGGACAAGGTCAGAGCATCGCTGGAGATTGGTGAAAATCATCTTCTCCTGAAGATCTGCAATGCCGGTGGAGGCGACGGTTTCTATTTCCGCCTGGTTGAGACCGGTGAGGTGCCGAACAACATCGCCGCCATCATCGGCACGCCAAAGAATCTTCGCACCAAAGAACAGAACGCGGAAATATCCAAGTACTTCAGGAGCGTGACGCCGGAAATGGCTGCGGCACGGAAGAAACTGGAGGACCTGAAGAAAGCCAAGGTTGCTGCTGAAAAGAATGTCCTGACCACATTGGTCTCAAAATCCAAGGCGAATCCTCGTCCTATCAAAATTCTGCCCCGTGGCAATTGGATGGACACCTCGGGCGATGTGGTCCAGCCTGCTGTGCCCGCATTCATGAAGCAGATCAAGAAGGAAGGACGCGCAAACCGTCTCGACCTCGCGAAGTGGATCATGGACCCGGAGAACCCGCTGACGGCCCGAGTCTTTGTGAACCGGCTATGGAAACTGTTCTTTGGGCGCGGCCTCTCAAAACGGCTCGACGATCTTGGAGGGCAGGGGCATCCCCCAACGCATCCTGAATTACTCGACTGGCTGGCAGCGGAGTTCTGCGACAGCGGATGGGATATGAGGAAAATGGTGAAGCTGATGTTGATGACCGATACCTATCGTCAGGTTTCGCAAGCCTCGCCGGCACTGCGGGCAAAAGACCCGAACAACGAATGGTACGCCCGGCAGTCTTTCTTCCGCCTGGATGCGGAAATGGTCCGCGACAACGCCCTTGCCATCAGCGGCCTCCTGGTCAAGGATTTTGGCGGCAAGAGCGTGAAGCCATACCAGCCCGCGGGCTACTGGCAGCACCTCAATTTTCCACGCCGCACCTACAAGGCGGAGACGGACGAGAACGGCTGGCGCCGCGGACTTTACACCTATTGGCAACGCTCGTTTCTGCACCCGATGCTTCTGGCTTTCGATGCTCCCAGCCGCGAGGAATGCACTGCGGAACGGCCCCGCTCTGACACTCCGCAACAGGCGCTTGTCCTCATGAATGATCCGACCTTCGTCGAAGCCGCCCGAGTATTTGCCGAACGCATCATTAAGGAGGGAGGGAAGACCCCCTCCGAACGAATTAGATGGGCGTTCCGGGAAGTTCTCTCCCGCGAGATCCGCAAAGATGAGCTCAACGTTATGGAAGGCCTGGCCAAAAAGCACAAGACCGAATTTGCCAAAGATCCCGACGGAGCGAAAAGCCTCGTCAGTACCGGAATGGCGCCTGTCCCGGCAGACGTGAACGTATCGGAACTCGCCGCGTGGACGTCCATCGCCAGGACGACGCTGAATCTCTATGAGGCGAATACGAGGTATTAGTCTGACAGTGACTCCAGAGAGGCCACGGCCTCTCGAGACCAGTGTTAACATTGTCAAGTTAGTCAGGATTTTAGATCTGAGGGTACGTCGAGCCGAACCTTGAATCCTGAATTTTGAACCACCACCGCAGCACGCGGCCCCAGGAATCGAATGTCAGAAACCACACCTGAAACGCTCCTCAAATCCTGGCTTGATCGCGCTTTGAACGAGAAGGCCACCGCATGGCTGGAAGAACGGCTCGAGAACGCAGCATCCGGTGACCAACAGAAGTTTTTTCTGTCCTTTGGATTCACCCCACGAAAGGTGGGCAAGAGTGACCTGGCATTGTCTGCCGAAGATCTCGCCGACGCCGAACAGGCACGGACAGGATGGAATCCAAGAGGTTGGAGCGTCGACCAGGCCGCGAGGACCCTGCTGGTCCTGACCTTTCCTTCGGACGACAAGGAAAGATATCTGGACAGCCTGGACAAGCTCTTCTCCACCGGCTCGGTGGATGAGCTCGTTGCGCTGTACCAATCGCTCCCAATCCTGCCTCACCAGGAGGCGCATAAGCTCCGTGCAGCCGAAGGAGTCCGGACAAACATACGGACAGCCTTCTGTGCGGTAGCGCATCGCAATCCGTACCCTGCCGAGTTTCTGGATGAAAGCGCATGGAACCAGATGGTACTGAAAGCGCTGTTTGTTGAAGCACTACTCGATCCAATGATCGGTATGGATGAGCGATCGAATAAAGATCTGGCACACATGCTGGTAGATTTTGCGCACGAGCGCTGGGCCGCGGGCCGTACCGTAAGCCCTGAGCTCTGGCGTAACGTCGCCCCGTACGTGGATGAAGGCGCACTGAATGATCTTGAAAAAGTTTTGAGGGAAGGAACGGAACTGGAGCAGAAAGGCGCTGCCCTCACACTATCCAAATGTCCGGCTGGACGCGCTGCAGAGCTGTTGAGCTCGAGACCAGAACTTGCGAGCGCTATCGAAACCGGTGAGCTTTCCTGGAGCAGAATCGCTGAAGAACTTGAAGGTAATTGAGGAGAAGCCGATGAATCTGATCGATCCACACATTCACATGACCTCGCGGACGACCGATGATTACCAGCGAATGGCCGCCAATGGCGTCGTCGCCATCATTGAGCCCGCGTTCTGGCTTGGCCAGCCTCGTACGACACTGGGCGCTTACAGGGATTATTTCTCGAGCCTCGTCGGCTGGGAACGTTTTCGTGCAGCTCAGTTCGGCGTCCGGCATTACTGCACCATCGGGGTCAATTCAAAAGAGGCCAACAACGAGGAATTGGCCGAAGAAGCCGTCGAGCTGTTGCCCCTGTATCTTGCGAAGGAAGGCGTCGTCGCGATCGGCGAGATCGGATACGACGATCAGACCGAGGCGGAGGACCGCATCTTTAAGAAACAACTCGAGCTGGCTCTCGAGCTGGAGATGCCGGTCATGATCCATACCCCCCATCGCGACAAGAAGCGCGGCACTTACCGCAGCATGGATGCGATAGAAGATGTAGGCGTCGACCCCGGTATGGTCGTGATCGATCATAACAATGAGGAAACCGTCGCTGAGGTACTGAATCGCGGTTACTGGGCTGCGTTCACGATTTATCCCGGCACAAAAATGGGCAACAAACGCATGGTCGAGATCGTGAGGGAATACGGCAAAGAGCGCATCATCGTGGACTCCGCGGCCGACTGGGGGGTCTCTGATCCCCTGGCGGTCTATAAGACCCGACGCCTGATGCAGGAGTCGGGCATCCCTCAAGATCACATCGACGCGGTGTGTTACAGCAATGCTCTCGCAGCCTACGGGCAGAGCGGCCAGATGAATGAGGAAGACTGGCTCAATCCGCAGCCAATCGATCAACGCCAACTCTTCAAAGGCAATAGCGTCCTCCGCGGCGGGCAGGTACCGCGAGTCGATGACGACTCACTTATCATTGAATAAGCATGTTCCCCGAGATTGAGCGCATCCTGGTCAGCGAAGACGAAATCGCGAAGGCCATTGACGACCTCGCCGAGCGGCTCAAAGAAGATTATGCGGAAGGGGATCTGGTGCTGGTGGCCGTCCTCAACGGCAGCGTTGTCTTTCTGGCTGACCTCATCCGCAAGCTCCCACTCAAGCTCACCTTCGATGTCATAGCAGCTTCGAGTTACGGCAGCGGCACGACCTCCAGCGGCAATGTGAAGATTCTTAAGGAACTCAGTCTCGATGTAGAGGGCCGCGACGTTCTCCTTATTGATGACATTTTCGATACGGGCCTGACGCTTTCAGCCCTGATCCACTATCTGAAGGAGAAGAACCCGCGTTCCCTTAAATCCTGCGTGCTTCTGAACAAGCAGAATCCAGAACGGCAATCGGACAATCATCCGGATTATTGGTGCCTGGATATCGAAAACGAATTCGTGGTGGGATACGGCCTGGATTACGACAGCCGCTATCGAAACCTGCCGTATATAGGGGTGATGTCAGGTGAGGCGGGCGCTTAGTAGGAAGAAGCCTCCAACGAATTAAAGGAAACAACGAATGAAGAAAAAAAGCATTTTCTTCATTCGTTGTTTCCTTTAATTCGTTGGAGGCCCTTTTTCTTTCTTTTCTTCTTCATTCGTTGTTTCCTTTAATTCGTTGGAGGCCCTTTTGGCCTCCATTCGTCTCCACGCCCCAGTAAACATCCAGAAGAATCAGCTCCTCATCATCCAATTCCACTCGGTTGAATGAGCCGTATTTCTTCGCCACTTTGTGCCACGGTGTCAATTGCAGTGACAGCTTCTGATCCGTTTTCCACTTCATGGCGGAAGTCCATTTATTTTCGCGCATCCCCCAGACGAAGACCTGGATTTCCTCTTCATCCAACTCGCCCTGGCTCACTTCGATGTCGGTCAGGTGAGCCGCAATGAGACAGTCCTTGTAAGGCACACTCTTTGGCACGGGAGCACTGGTTCGAGATTGCAGGCTGCCTGTCACGACCAGCTCTGGCGTGGTCGGTCTGACCTTTGGGCTTTCTTTACGTGCTTTAACATCTGGCAGTTTGAGGAGCTTCCAGTCGCCGAGGGATAGCTCACGCATGGCGAACTGGTAAATCACGAGCTTCTTGTTCGATAGACGATCCTGTCCACGCAGCAGCTCGTTGCGCAGTTGCTGCCGTGTGGTATAGGCCCCACCCGCATTGATCACGATCCGGTCCAGCGGACGCCTCAGGTGATAGCTCAACTGTTCCGCGAATCCGGCAGACTTTCCCCAGCCCATGGCTTCGAGCGAATAGATGTTGCTGAAGCTGTCTCCCAACAGCAGCACTTCTGCCTTTGGATCTGGTGCCCAGTCCTTACCGTGAACGTCCTGCACCTGTTGAATCGTGACCTCCTGCCGTGAGTAAAGTGCCTGAGATTCAGGCAGCTTGAGCATCACGGCGATATCGCCATGTGCCGCTGCCGACATCTCCTGCCTCTGAAAGTCGAGCGAATCCAGCGCGGCAAGTTTCGAATTCTTCTCGATGAGCCCGGCCAGTTCACTGGCAATGAAATCCATAGCGCCCGGAGACCAGTGCGTGTCTGTTTCCAGGAAACACGCGACTTTTTCTTCATCGCGTTTTCGAATCAGGAGCGGCGTGGGATCGAAAACTTCGGCGCCGGAATCGCGCAGTTGGGTGATGAATGTTTCCCATGAAACGTTCTGCTGGGGCAGATCGGAATCGAGTGTTCCTACGAGTTTCTCGGGATGGACTATCGCCTTGGTGGGCGTGGGCATCAGGAGCAGATCGATACCTCGTTCTGCCAGTTGTTCTTTGAAGTGGATGATCGCCTTGAGTGGGTCCGGCTGGGGGGAAGCCACCGCATCACTACTCAATGAACGTCTTGCCAGTACCTCCTCCTCCAGAAAGCCCGGCTGGGTCAGATACTCCACCCCCGGCCGATAGAACAGCCAGCCATCCCTTCCCGCGAGGGCCTGTTCATTGCCCGCCCCGAGCCAGCCTGTCAGACGAAGCTGAACCTTCGGCAGAATCCAATTAGCGACGACCGACTGTTCCTCCAACGCGTCCTCGTACTCGTCGATTTCCTTCAGCGACGGCAACGCATTCAGCAGATCTCGAATGGATCGAATCGAACCAACTTCGCCCAGAGAAGGCAGCATTCGTAACATGTCGTAACACTGCGGCAAACCACGATCTTCCCCAGGCAGGCGCAACTCATGAATATGCTGAGCGAGAGGAACGAATCCGACAGTAAGAAGGAAGACACCCATAAGGATGGCGGCGGCAGAACGTGATATCTCCGTCACGCCAATTTCTTTTTCGGCCTGTTCTTCGCGACTGAGGATTTCCGGCATGGATGTGTCTGAGAACCAGTGAGTAGGGGCAGGTGGCCTCTACCTTAGGCTTTGAAGTAACATGGACAATACAGGAGCCGTTGAATTTACTTCTCGATACTTATGTTCCATCGTCGGTAAAAGATGAAAATCCTCCGTTATTTCTGGACGAACGCGCTCTGGTGGGGAATTCCGCTTCTGATGATGGTGCTCGGCCTCGTCGCCATTGCGCTTTTCACCGGAGGAGGTGAGACCATGCCCAACATTTACCAACAGCCCTGACAACATTCCTTCTCACTCATGCCCAATCATCTGACGCCCGAGCAAGTGCAGCGGTTTGAAGATGAGGGATATCTCAACGGCATTCCGATTCATTCAGGAGGCGATCTGACCCAGGTTAAAGAGAGTTTCAACGAACTGGAACAGGCTGAAGGCCGCAACAGCTGCGAGATCGGATTACAGGCCCGGCATCTGGACGTCCCCTTCGTCTGGGAGCTCGCAACGAATCCGACGATTCTTGATTGCATGGTTGACCTGATGGGCCCGGACGTCATGCTGATGAGCACACACTTTTTCTGCAAGTACCCAGAATTCAAACAGAGCTGGGTGGCCTGGCATCAGGACATCACATACTGGGGTCTCGAGCCGGCTTACGCTCTCACGGCCTGGTACGCGGTGGACGACAGCGACGTTAAAAACGGCTGCATGCGAGGGTTACCCGGTTCGCATGCAGACGGCATTGTCGAACATGGAAAATCAGCAACGCCGGGAAATCTCCTCAGCATCAACCAAGAGGCGAAGGTCGGCGATGTTGACGACAGCACCATCTTCGATTTTGAGCTGAAAGCCGGCGAGATCTCCATCCATCATGGGCACCTCCTGCACTACAGCAGTCCGAATAATTCCGATCGACGTCGCTGCGGTCTGACCCTTCGCTACATCCGGCCGGAATCAAGGCCGGCCCGGGCAAACTCCATCAAGAAGCCCTGGCCCGCGGTCATGGTCCGAGGCGAAGACAGGTACAACCACTATGGCGAGGCGGAGTTTCAATTTGAGAGGTGAGTGATCGAGTGAGCAGGATCCTGGATTAAGCCTTTGCATTTCAATCATCAACAATCATTCCATTCCGCCCATGTCCGTTTCCATCGAAGACCGTTTCAACTTTGACCTCCACGGTTTCCTGATCCTCCGCGGCGCGCTCACTGTCGAAGAATGCGGGGCATACATCGAGGAACTCATCCGCCTGGAAGAGCAGGATTATGAAGACAAGTTCCTCGAAAAGTACACCGACGGTAATCCCGGACGGGGAACAAAAGAAAGCGCGAACGGTAATGGCGTCCGGCTGAATGGATTACCTCGCTTGAGCGACGTTTTCGATCCTTTGATTGCACACCCGGGAGTCGTCCCATTTCTCGAAGAATTCATCGGGCTGCCCCAACTCATCAACACCTGGTCCATCTCCAAATTCGAAGGATGCACAGAGGGCGGTTGGCATCGAGGAGTGCCGACCTCCGATTACAGTTTCCGCAATGGTGATATTCGTTCGCGTATGCTCAACGTCATCTTCTTCCTCACGGACAACGGTCCCGAGGATGGCTGCGTGGTCGCGATACCCGCGTCGCACAAGAGCAGCTTCGATCTGAGCTGGCAGGATTATCCAGGTCTTGATATGCCCGGTGCCATACCGGTCACTGGCAAGGCCGGTGATGTGTTCATGTTTTCAGAAGCCACCATTCATAACGGCCTGCCCAAAACGACCGAAGGCCGGCGCTCCAATCTCTATTTCAATTACGTGCATTCCCACTACAACGTCATGACCCGCGAGCCGCGCAACTGCCATCACTTCTACCTTCCGCCCGATGTGCGTGAGCGATTCGATGAAGACCAGAAGAAGATGACGGAATGGATGGAGTTTGTGAAGTGGGATCACTGAGACGAGGCGAATCGCTGCAAACACACTGAAACTGCGAAATTCAGCCTCCTCCACTGAATCTGAGCAGTTGGTTTGCTTTGAAGAACTCCACAACTTCGCGGATGAATCGTTCCACCCCCTCTTCACTGAAGTGGCACACGTCGCCGAAGTATTTCATGTCCAACGGTATCTTTTCATCGGCGTCGATGAGATAGACGTCAAGCTCTTCCGCCAATTGGCGGATCTGAGCATTGTGCCTCTCCAGGCCTTCTTCAACATATGCCGGCGGACCCCAGACATGGACGGGCGTGTACACAAGCCTTTCCGGATTGTTATAGCCCAACTCGCCGTCCTTGAATTTCTGCGCTGAATAGCCGTCAGGGATCAGCCACGAGAAGGTGAGCAGGATCGGCATGCTGCGCCTTGCCCTGATCTTCCTGATCAGGCTGCCGAGGTTTTGGGACAGAGCTTCAGCACTTCTGAAGCCCGTGCCGTTCATGACAGTCTTTGGCCTGGTGCGAGGCCAGCTGTTGTACGCAAGCCGGCAAATCAGGCTGTTATCCAACAGAAAATTCCTTCTGTTCCATGGGTTCCTGTGCGAGTAGTCGCCTTCGAAATCGTCAGGCGCCACGTGGTTGTTCCAGAGATCGTTGATGCCGTGATAGATCAGCACGTAATCGAATTCGTGCTGGGCGAGGTATCCGAATTTGATCACACTGCTGCGGCTGTCATGGCCACTCAGGCCCGCACCAAGAATTTCGACTTTCTGTGAGGCTTCTGCATTCAGCTTCGCCTCGAGTCGCTCGGTCATATTGCGATTCAGCATGACTGAGCCGCCCAGAGTCAGGATGCGGATTACGTTTTCACGCTTCGGGCCGGATGGTGCCGTTCCGGTCATGCCGACGGAATTGATCTTGACGCCTTGGCTCTCACTCTCGATGCCCTGGCCGGGGACGGCAGCGATGAATCCCATCAAGTAGAGATCTCTCGGTATCTTCAAGAGGAATGGAAGGAGAACCGCTTCAAGCAGAGCCATGGCGCATACGCCAGAACAAAAGGCAGCCATGGAAGCGAAGAACAGCCTCCTTGAAGAGCTCAACCGTTTCTCTGAGTGTCTATCTGGTTCAGCCGTCATCAGATTTCAGACCCTAGTTTCCACCCACTTGCCGCGTGTATATCGATAGCCGTTCAGGAACGCGCGTAAGGTCATATCCCCGCACATGCCGACCCAGGCGCCAACCAGACCACCTTCCAGATGAATGCCGAAGATATATGCCAACGGAATCCGAATGAAGAGAGCCCCGATGATGGTGAAGAACAGGGGCCAGCGTGTGTCGCCCGCGCCTCGCAGGCAGGCCCCATAGACGATAGAAAGCACAAGCGGCGGCTGGAAGAAAGCAAGCAACTGCATTGCCGGCACGCCTACGTCACCGACGATTTTTTCTTTGTGCATCAGGTCAAAGATCCAACGGGCCTCAAAGTAAAATATGAGACCGAAGAGAATCGAAGATATTCCGCACTGAAGCGCACCTTCGTGTCCGACCATCCTCGCGCGATCTTTCATATTCGCCCCGAGCGATTGCCCGATCATGGTCGCGGCTGCCGTGCCCCAGGCAACGGCCGGCAGGTA
>Ga0066834_10001140_pt1 | contig 12213 bp, 8 predicted proteins | sample ETNtaG_30_FD_66729 | JGI IMG/M metagenome (GOLD analysis project Ga0066834, IMG submission 66729) | Marine microbial and viral communities from oxygen minimum zone, Eastern Pacific Ocean - ETNP201306PF43B | ecosystem: Environmental > Aquatic > Marine > Oceanic | place: Pacific Ocean: Eastern... | reverse complement strand
AACTTCAGGAGCTTCTCGCGAGTGTTCTTCTTAAGGCCCTCTACAACGATCCTGTTCAGAAATCCGCCCGGGTCGGTCTTGATGAATTCAATGTTCAGGTCGCCCAGGCCACCGTCTCTGCGGACGACTCGAAGTTCAATTTCCGGCTTCCAATAGCCCAGCTCTTTCAGTGCTTTCAAAACTCCAAGACGAAGTGCATCCAGGGAGAACCTGGAGAATGGGGCAGCGGTTCCCTTCTCCCACAGGGGAGGCGACTCTTCTTCCTTCTCCTCACCGTCTTCTTCCTTTTTCTCGATACGGGGCGAAGTCAGGATTTGGATCAGGTCCGTCGCATTCAGGTCACCAGTGTTTCCACTGATGATGATCCGATCCTTGATGAAGCGTTGGCCTTCATGGACGGCGACAATTATTCGGCGTCTGTTTTTTTCAGCCTTGGCGTTGATGCCGGCATCAGGAAAGCCATTGCTGGCATAGCCGATTCTGATGCGCTCTTCGAGACTCTTGAGAAATGCATCGAGAGGCGCTTTCGGATGTGAAACGAGAAGGAATCCGAGGTCGTTGAACACGGCCCTTCGGATGCTCTGGGGAGTGAAGGCCTTGACGCCTTCAAAGTGGATATTGTCCGCGTCGCAAACGTCCTCGACGACGACCTCTGCCCCGGCCAGAGAGAGCGCGAATATCAGACACGGATTCATGAACATCTGAATGAGAGATGCCGACGTGGAAGAGCTCAAGGCTTCAAGCTCGTAAGAGAGGCAAGCTACCCGTGATTGAAATAGTTTGCATCCGATTCATCATGTCCGCCCCGTTGCCGCCTGCATGCCTCATCACCGGACCAATTCATATTCCTTGATCTTGCGATCGAGCCTTGGCCTTGAAATCTGCAGCATTTCTGAGGCCCGGCTCTTGTTCCACTGGCAGAGGGCGAGGATGCGCTCGATGTGCACTTTTTCGCTGTCCGCGAGAGTGAAGGAATCCGGGCGCAGGGTCTGCGTTTCCGCGGGGTCGTCTACGATGTCCACTTGCGGTTCTGATTGTTCCTCGACGAAGGCGGGGGAATGCAGTACGGAATCCGGGAAGTGTTCGGGGAGCAGCTCATCTCCTACGCCGAGGACGACCGCGCGCTCGATCAGGTTTTTGAGCTCGCGCACGTTCCCCGGCCAGTTGTAGCTCATCGCGACCGCGAGGGCCTCTGTTGAAATCTTCGGGGGCTTAGTGCCCATATCGTTCGAGAAAAGCTGCAGGAATTGTTCGATGAGGGCCGGCAGGTCTTCCTTGCGGTCACGCAACGGCGGGATAAGGATCTCGATGACTTTGAGCCGGTAATAGAGGTCATCTCGGAAGCGGCCTTCTTCCATTTCTTTGTCCAGATCGCGATTGGTGGATGTAACGATGCGCACGTCCACTTTTAGTGTTTCGGTACCGCCGACTCGCTCGAATTCGCGCTCTTGCAGCACGCGCAGCAATTTTGCCTGAAGCTCCGCGGGCATTTCGCCAATTTCGTCGAGGAAGAGGGTGCCTCCGTTGGCCAGCTCGAAGCGCCCGGCCCGCCGTTCCGTGGCGCCGGTGAATGCGCCTCTTTCATAACCGAACAGTTCGGCTTCGAGCAGCGTGGGGGAGAGAGCAGCACAGTTTACGCAGACGATCTGCTTCGAGCGGCGTTTGCTCTGCTGATGGATGGCCCGGGCGATTACCTCTTTGCCGACGCCGCTTTCACCACGCAGCAGGATAGTCGTATCCGCGGGCGAGACCCTGCGAACCATCTCGTAGATCTGTTTCATCTTGGGGCTGCTGCCGACTACGTGATGCGTCTGCGAGAGCTGCCGGCGCAAGGAGCGGTTTTCGAGCTGGAGTTCGTCTACGAGCCGCGCATTCTCAATGGCGATGGCCGCCTGGTTGGCGACCGCCGAAAGCATGAGCAGGTGCCTGTGGTCGAGCTTCCCGCCTTCACTGGAATCGACATAAACCACACCGACGATCTCGTCCCTGGTCTTCAGTGGCACACAGAGCAGCGAACGGACCACCTGCGTAGCTACGCTCTTGCTGGAAAGAAATCGGTCGTCTGTGGATGCGTCCGTACTGAAGATTCCAACCCCACGCTCGACCGCATAATCCAGAATCGTCTGGCTGACTTTCATGCCTTCCTTGCCGGCCTCTTTGGGACGGATGACCTTGGGCCGCAGCTTGCCCGTGCTCGCGTCCGTGAGGAGCACCACTCCCCGCTGTGCCGGCATGGTCTCAAAAATCACATCGAGGATGTGTCCAAGGATTTCATGCAGTTTCAGGGTGGAATTGATCGCCCGACCGAGCTCGTAAAGTATCGCCAACTCTCGCTGCTCGTTGGGCAGATTCTCGAACCTGCCCATTTCGGACGCCCTGATGGCGCTCGGAATATCGGGGATGTCGACGGTCAGCTCCTCGTTGTAATTGGAGGAGGCTACCGCCTGAAACTCGTCGCTGCGGATGCCTTGTCCGGCTTCGCTGTCCTGGAAAATAAAAATCGTTTCGCCGATACTGAGCTCGTCCCCATCTTCGAGCGGATGACGGTCAACAGGCAGCCGGTTCACGAAAGTGCCGTTGCTGCTGTTCATATCGATCAGGCTGGCCTGCGCGCCATCGAGCACGATCTTGGCGTGTTGGCGTGAGACCATCGTATCGAGCAGTGAAATGTCAGCAGTCTTATCCCTGCCCACGATCGTTTCCGCCGAAAAAAGGGGGATTTCTGTTCCTGCTCCCGGCCCTTCAAGTATCCTCAGAGACGGCATGCCCAGTCCTCCTAAACCATGCGTTTATTGGTGCGGATGCGCCGAACAGTCTGGACGAGATCGTTATGGGTAATCTCTTTGTCCAGCGGGAATACGGCATAGCATCCGTTCTTGTCTTTTGAATCGAGAATGAGGTGTCGGGTATTGGGGACAGAGTAGCCTTCCTCCACCGGCATATGGCCCGTAATCAGCAGATCGGCATCGACGATTTCTGCAAACTGGTCGGACGCCTCCTGGGAGAGCTGTCGCCCCCAGACAAGCCGGTAGAGGTAGTGGTCACGATGAACGTTTTCCATTTCAACGGGACTTTGGAAGACATCCTGGCTGAAAAGGGAAAGATATTTTATGTGTGGAATCGAGTGGCTGATGAACACCCGATTCGGCGTCCTCACCGCGGACGGCATGGAAGCAATAAAGTCTTTATAAGCCTCACGGACCTCATTCTTCATCTCACCGTAGGCCGCCGCCAGCCCGCGCTCCAGGCCTTTTATGGACGAGTTACTTCCTTTCTTGATGTCCATGTCCAGCAGTTCGCCAAGGTCATGATTACCCATCATGAAATGCACCTGATCGGGGAAATAAGTCTTCAGCCGGGCGGACATTTCCAGCACCTGAAACGAAAGATCGCGCCCGTCAACAGTGAGTGACAGCGCATGGAGAATCTCATGCAGGATGAGATGCCGATCGCGGCTTCGGGAGAGCGCGGCGTGTTCGACAATCTTCTGATAATTGATGCGATTCCCATGGAGATCGCCGGTCATTACCAAGTCGCCCTCCGGTGGGAGCTCAACAAGTGCGCCCTTGCGAAACGAATCCTCCAGATTCGCCTCTGCGGCCTCCTTCATGAGTTGAATCACGCTCTCCGCTGCCGCTTCATTCGGCATGGATCAACCTTTCACAATCTTTGCAGACTCTGGTCTGCAGAATTTCCTGTCGTGGCTGTTTCAGCCCTCCTGGGGCGAAAAAACAGCAGCCCGGGTCAGTGTCGCAAGGGCGGGAAGGCTAGAGATAAGGGGTCTCAATCGAAGGGTGAGGACTTATAGCAGAGGCGCTGTACGGAGTCAAAGAAAGTGTAACGAAATGAGTCATTTTCTTTATCTCAACGACCAGCCCTGCGTATATCAATGCACGAGGCGTCGAAACGCGTCCTGGCGGGTGTTGCATTCGAGGCGCTCATCCACGGAATCGGTTTCCAACGCTTTGCGTATGACACCGAATGCCCCTTCGGATGCTTCCGCGGTGTCCTTGATATCCTTGTCTGAATGAGCGAGACAGGCCTTGAATCCGGGCAGACAGTGGACCCCTCTCCTGGCCATCTCCTGGATATAGAGCGTATTCACTTTGGGACGGAGCGACTCGTCAGGCAATTCAAGATGAAGGCCGAGAGAGGTGTAGAAGCCTCTCACTTCACCATTCATGCCCGCAGAACGGATGGCATCTCCGATGCCCTCGCGCAGCTTTTCGCCTATCTCTTTGAAGCGGTCAGCGGAGTTTCGGTTCTTTAATTCCTGAATAGTCGTGAGTGCAGCGATCAGGCCGACATTGTCGCTCCAGTAAGAACTGGAGATGAACATTCTTGACGCGGGCTCCATCACTTCTCGTGAACCGACCACTGCGCCCATCGGGTAACCGTTACCGAGTGCCTTGGCGAGCACGGTCATGTCCGGTGTCACGCCGAGGTATTCCTGCACGCCGCCCGGCGAGACTCTGAATCCGCAGGACACCTCGTCAAAGATCAGGATGACGTCGTGCTCTCGAAGCAGGGCCTTCACGTCCTCGAGGTAGCCTTCATCGGGCAATGTCGAACGCATCGGTTCCATCATCACGCAGGCCACTTCGCCCCGATGTTCCTCCAAGAGTGCGCGGAGCATTTCGAGGTCTCCGTAAGCGAAAGGAATGGCCGTTCCTGCGAGGACTTTCGGCACTCCGATCGGTTCGATTCCGGCGAAGGGATATTCGCCGTCTTCAGGATCGCAGAGGTAGTTGGCGGCCTGGTACCAGTCGTGCCAGCCGTGATAGCCGCAAAATAGAACCTTGTCGCGCTCCTTGACCCCGCGTGCGATACGGACGGCGATGGCGCATGCCTCGCCGCCACCTTTGGCATAACGAACCATCTCCGCGCTGGGGATGGTTTCGATCAATGCTTCCGCCAGTTCGATCTCCAGTGGATGATTTATTGAAAACAGGCTGCCCCGATCGATCTGTTCCTTTACCGCGGTATCAACGACGTCGTCAGCATGGCCGAGAACGATTGCTCCCAGTGCACTGACCCAATCGATGTATTCATTGCCATCCACGTCCGTGAAGCGCGAGCCTTTCGCACTGGTTGCATACACGGGACTGATGCCGTTGGCATACTGGCTTGCTCGACGGCTGATGAGCTGAGTCCAGCCGGGGATGACCTCTCCGGCCCGCTGATAGAGTTCGACCGATCGTCTGACTGAGTGGGATGACATTCAGGGAGTTTCCTTCCAGTAGAAAATGACACCAAGCATCGATTTCTCACGGCGATAAGCCATCTCATATGCCTGCGGAATATCCGTGTAATGAAACCTGTGAGTGACGAGACGTTTGGGCTCGACTTTTCCCTCCTTCATCAGCTTGAGGATGAAGGCGACTCTTTTGTTGCCATCGAAATGGCCTTCCTCTGCCGGGTAAAGATAACTCTCGGGTCCGGAAACCGCGATGAGCGAAAGACCTTTTGCATAAAACCAGTTCATATCGAGAGGATTGAAATCAAGAGGCGGCTCGCCGCGGCCAGGCAGACTGACAATGGCCACCCGTCCATTCTTGCGTGCAATCTGGCAGGACGTCCGATAGGCCGGCCATGGATTGGCGGTCTGGATGACCAGGTCGACTCCGTCTCCATCTGTGATTTCGTTAAGTTTCTCATGCAACTCGGGGTCGTTGTGCATCAGTGTTTCATGGGCGCCCATCTTCTTTGCCATTTCCAGCCGCGTCTCGTTGTTCCCGATACCTATGACTCGGGCCCCGAAGGCTGTGCCCACAGCAACCGCACCCATACCCAGCACGCCCAGACCGACGATGGCCACATTTTCTCCCGGGCGGAAATGTCCTTTCCAGTAACAGTGCGCGCTTAAGGTATATAGATTTCCATAGACGGCATCTTCAGGATGAATTCCGTCCGGAACTTTCACGATGCGGCTGTTTTCGTCCGCAACATAATCCGACTGATGCGGCAAGAGGGACAACACCCGATCCCCGACGCAGAATCGTTCGACGGCTTCACCAATTCCACGAACGATCCCCAGATTACTGTCACCGACCCATCGAGGGTAATCCGGTGCTCCGGGCACCTGCTCGGCCCCCTCATAGTTGCCGCGGTCCGTTCCAATCTTGAGAGCCGAGATCTCTGTTTCGACCCAGATTTCTTCCGGCTTGAGGTTGTCTGTGTCAAGAGGCAGTTCTTCGATCCGAAGATCTCTCGGCCCGTGAAGGATGGGGAGAATCATGATCTGTTGGCTTTGAGAAGAGGCCAGGAATAGCGCGAAACACAGGTCACGCTCTAATGGTCTGCCACACGCAGCAGGACAGATGGCCACTACTGAAAAAACCGCCGTCTGTCCTCACTCCTCGTCCGAATCAAAGCGGATGAGCGTATCGTAGATGGCAATCTGGTCACCGAGCTGAAGCTCTGCCCGCTGCACTGCGCGGCCGTTGATGCGGGTGCCGTTCATACTGCCGAGGTCTTCGATCTCGAAACGATCGTTATCTTCGTGAATGATGAAGTGCTTCCTTGAGAACCAGATGTCCTTCACCTGGATATCGCAGTCAGGCAAACGCCCGACTACCGTCATTCCGCTCGAAACAGGATAAGAACGTCCCTTTTCCTGGCCGGTCAAGAAGGTGAGGACCGGGAGGGCAGCCTTTCTATCACGGACCTTCCTGGTGCTTTTGGCTTCGCGCTTTCGTTCTCTTTTCTGCTTGGTATCGAGGAGGCTTTTCGTCTGCCGGTGCTTGACGCGCGTGCTCTTGGTCTTCGGGTCCTTCATCGAAATCGTATCCACTGCCGATTCCGTATGCGGCGGACGACGCTTCTCCTTGACGGCCCTCAGGTCCTCTTCGACCAAATCGACGTCGTCATGCCGGTTGTCGGGCTCTTTGTCCATCATGCGTGTAATGACTGCAGATAGCTGAATATCGAGGCCCGGCTTTCTTTCGGAAGCAGGTATCAGTTCTTCTGTCAGATGCTTGACCATCACGACCGGGCCGGAATCGCCCTCGAACGGCACTTTACCGGTGACCATGTGATACAGGGTGGCGCCAAGCGAATAGATGTCTGTGCGCGCATCCAGATCTTTTTTGCCGCGGGCCTGCTCGCATGACATGTAATACGGCGTGCCCAGTGGCGTGCCGTGGTCTGTTATGTTCGTGCTCTCCGCGGCAGCTTTGGCCAACCCCAGATCGCAGAGCTTCGCCTGGCCGTTGTTATCGACAAGGATGTTATCCGGTTTGATGTCCCGGTGAATGATTCCATGCGAATGAGAGTGTTTCAGCGCGGCACAGATTTGGATGGAAATGTCAAGGGCTTCTTCCACTTCAAGCAACTCGTCTTTTCGGAGCTTGTCCTGGACGCTCGCGCCGTCGACGAACTCCATTACAAAATAGTAGAGGTCGCGCACGTTGCCGACATCGATCGCCCTGACAATGTTGGGATGGCTCAATTGCGCGGCGGCCCGTGCCTCCTGCAGGAAACGATGAACGTATTGTTTGTTGCGTGAGTATTGCTGCGAAAGCACCTTAATGGCGACGGCCCGATCCATACTGATCTGCTTGGCCCTGTAGACCGATCCCATCGAGCCCTGTCCGAGCTTGGAGACGATCTCGTAACCCGGAATGCGCTGTCCGGAGTTACGTGAAATGCGCTGCTGGGCCTTGAGGATCAAACGGAGCTGATTTTCCGTCAGGTATCCTTTGGAGATCATGATGTTGCCGAGCTTTTCCAGCGAGCCCTTCTCTTCGAGCCGTCGCTGGATCTCGATACACTCATCTACCTGTTCCTGGGTAGCCAGCTTGTTTCTGACCACCAGATGGCCGAAGAGGAAGTGATCTTCTTCCATTTCGACATCAGAAAGTGTTTCTACTTTAGCCTTGGCCAATGACTAACCTTGTGGAGCGATTCTGGCGGGGTACGGGCGGGACCTTCCAGAGGCGTGATGGAGTCTACGGCGGCATCAATGACAGTCAAGAATGCCGAAACTCACCCAAGTGAAGGCGTACGAATGGTTTCCAATAAAAAACGATGCTTGTGATTTTGCCCACAAAGATGCTCATAATCCACTGACTAACGTATGCGCCATTTCCTGATGTGATTCGCATCTGCGCAAGCAGGCAGCGACAAAGCAGACTTCAGATCATACGTCCCCCTCCGCGAACCGGGAGCGACCAGAATAATGAGAGCGCTCGCCCATCGGTGCCAACATAGAACAGGAGTGTCATAGAACCCAGGTTGTGCTGGTATGATGTTCACTCAACGCCGGCTTTGGGCGATCCGGATCGATGGTCACGGTGGGGGCACTGATGTGCCCGCGCTGACCAGAAGTGCAAGATTTCATAGGCGGTTCAGGCAGGACGAAACACATGCAAGTTCCTACGGGACGAACTCTTTGGTGACTGTGCTGGGATCATGGTACGTACCATGCTTGGCCGAGTGGCCCCGCATTTGCCAAGATGCCATCTGCGTTGTTCGGTGAGGCCGATTTTATGATTCGTTACGTTAATTTCAGGAGAGACATCAATGAGACCTTGGATTCAGAAGGGGCAGGATTGGCTTGTGACCACCGGGGCAGATCTGGCAGCGAGTATCCTTGCCTTCATTGTCGTTTTAATCGTTGGGAAAATCGTAATCGGAGCGGTCCGCACTGTACTTGAATCGACCCTTTCAAAAACAGATCGGCTGAGCGATACCCTCTGCAAATTCATCAGCAGCATCTGCTCGAAGGCGATGTGGGTCATCGTTCTAATGATCGGTCTATCACAGTTGGGGATTGATATCGGGCCGATGGTAGCGGGACTTGGTGTGACTGGTTTCGTGCTTGGCTTCGCGTTCCAGGAATCCCTGAGCAATCTTGCATCTGGGTTTATGATCTTGCTCAACCGACCGTTTGAGGTCGGCCATTACATCGAAGCCGCGGGCACAGCCGGAACCGTCAAAGAACTCACGATGATGGCCACTACTCTCAACTCACCCGACAACAAGAAAGTCACGATCCCGAATCGCGCCATCTGGGGTGGCACTATTACCAACTATTCTGCCGAAGATACCCGCAGGGTCGACCTTGTAGTTGGCATCGGCTATGGTGCAGATATCGGTAAGGCCAAAGAGGTGATCATGGGCGCCCTGACTGCTAATGAGCAGGTGCTTGCCGATCCTGAGCCGGTGGTCGAAGTAGTAGAAATGGCTGACTCATCCGTAAATCTCGTTGTTCGTCCATGGGCGAATACCGATGATTACTGGGCGGTGTACTTTGCTTTGAATCACTCAATTAAAGAGGCCCTGGATGCTGAGGGCCTGGAGATTCCATTCCCGCAGATGGATGTCCACTATCACCCTTCAGCGGATGTACCCGCCTAAGACATTTCTTAGGCTGATTGGGAAGGCTGGTGCCAGAGTTGGCGCGGGCCTCTTCTTTTCTGATCGATATCGGCATCACGTTCGCAAACGGTCATATCTGTCGTAACTTGAACTACGGAACTGACAGTTTTCAATCACATTTGGGCTTCCCGGGAGCATCGCTGTGCTCCTCATGAACAATACCTCCTTCTCCACGCTTCCGAGATAAAACTATGTCCAGTAAGAAAGACACACCCAAGAAGAAGAAACCGATTCTTTTCGTCCTGATCGTTGCCGTACTTTGCGCCGGTATCGCAACATTGCTGTTGTTGCCGGCGATTGCCTCCAGTGTTGGGTGAAGGGCCAGGTCATCAGCCAAGTAGAAGCTGCGCTGAATCGCAAAGTGGTGATCGAAGAGATGGACGTGAATCTCTACGGCACCGCAGTGAAGCTGAGCGGATTGCGTGTGCATGCTGCCGATGGATTTGAGCAGGACACGGTCAAAGTAGGAGAACTCTCGGTCAAGCTGGCTGGCATGGCCTTGCTTTCAGGCAAGGTGCACGTCCTTGGTTTCAGCCTCAACGATGTAGATATCGTCGTTGAAAGGAACGCCGAGGGTGCATTCAGTTTTGATGATCTCACCCAGGGCGGCGCCCAGGCACCGGCACCTGAAGGAGGAGCGCAGGCCAAGCCGCTGGATTCGATTCAAATTGATGACCTGGCAGTCAAGAACGTCAATCTCATCTTCATAGACCGTCTCGGCGGAACTGAGTCCACCAGCAGCATCAGGAATCTGGATGTGGCCTTATCTAAAGTGGCAGTGGGCGAGAACGTCAAATTTGCCATCAGTGCAAACGTCCTCAGTGAAAGCAAGAACCTGGAAATTGACGGAAGCGCCGGTCCGCTCGATGCTGCCCTTGCCCTTCCGGAGGCTCAGGTCGATTTCAACCTCAAGATAACCGACCTGGAATTAGGTCCCGTGGCCGCTATTGCCGGGCTTCCCGCGGATCTTATTAAGGCAAAGCTGAATACGAACATGTCGGCAAAGGGAAGTGCCAAACAGGCTGCTGCGACCGGCAATGTCACTCTTCAACTGGGTGCTGCTCCTGCACTCGGGATCAACCAGGCGCTCACTGTTTCAATCTCTCAGAAATCCGAGCTCGATCTACAGGCATTCAACCTCAATATCCAGCAGGCCGAAGTGTCGGTGGAAGATCTGGTCATCGGTCTTGTTGGCCAGATTAAGAATCTCACCTCGACTCCTGAATTGGACGTCAAAGTGACCAGCGGTGAGTTGGATATGCAGAGCAAGATCGCTCAGCTCGCACTTCCGTTTGTGCAGGCAGCACTTGGTCAGCCAGTCGCTCTACAGGGCAAGGTCGGTTTCAGCGCCACGGCGAAAGGTACTCCCGCAAACATGTACGCAAAGGCGGATATCAAACTCGCTGAGCTGAGCATGAAGACCGGTTCATTCCTCAACGTCGAAGACAAAACAGGTGGGTTGCACTTCACGACGGATTCTACGCAGCTTCAGGCCGGTGCAACGATTCAGAACGGCAAGAGGCCGGCCATCGATCTAAGGAGGTGGGCCACAATTAATGTGCCAACTTTAGGGAATGCGATTATACTAATTGTATGAAGAGAGACGTGTCACTGGAAGCTGGAATAGTGGAAAAATATGCTGCAGTCTCGCCTACCCTTGATGAGCGAGGCCGACGTATTTGGGCTGCTGCAGAATCTCGTGCAATAGGTTATGGCGGCGATTCATTAGTTTCGGCAGCGACTGGGCTTGCGCGGCGAACAATTCGTAATGGGCGACTTGAAATTGATCAGGCTGTCAGACCTAGTAATCGGATACGTCAACCCGGGGCCGGCAGACCAACACTCGATGAGGAGCAACCGGGCGTCAAGGAGGCGCTTGAACAATTGGTAAATCCATTAACGCGCGGGGACCCAACCTCACCGCTCCGGTGGACATGCAAGAGTAGAGCAAAGCTCGCGGCAGCCCTGACAAAGGATGGATGGAAGATTAGTAGTACAACAGTGGGCCGATATCTACACGAGCTTGGGTACAGCCTGCAATCTGTGCGTAAAAGTCGTGAGGGGAGTTCTCATCCAGATCGCAACGCTCAGTTTGAGCACATTAATGCGTCTGCAGATAGATTTCTGGAAGCAGGGCAGCCGGTCATTTCCGTAGATACCAAGAAGAAGGAGTTGGTTGGTAATTTCAAGAATAACGGTCAGGAATGGCAACCTGAAGGGGAAGCTGAACAAGCGTTGGTGCACGATTTTCCTGCTGACTCAACTGGGAAGGCCATTCCATACGGCGTATACGACATGGCACGTAACGAAGCGTGGGTGAGTGTTGGGCAAGATCACGACACTCCCGCCTTTGCAGTTGCATCCATAAGGCAGTGGTGGAAAAACATGGGCGAATGGGCGTACCCTGATGCCAAGAAACTCTTTATCACAGCCGATGCTGGGGGAAGCAACGGCTACAGATTGCGTGCCTGGAAGGTTGAGCTACAGCGTTTCGCTGATGAAGTCGGTTTGCGCATTAGTGTTAGTCACTTTCCGCCCGGCACCAGCAAGTGGAACAAGATTGAACACCGTCTGTTCTGCCACATTACTCAAAACTGGCGCGGCAAATTACTAAACACATTTGAAACAATCGTTGACCTAATCGGTAACACCCGCACTGCTGCAGGCCTCAAGGTTAACGCCAAACTCGACAAACGAAAATATCCTACAGGCGTATCCATACCCGACCAGGAAATGGCGGAGCTATCGTTAATTCGGAAGGAATTTCATGGAGATTGGAACTATGAATTCAGGCCAAGATTAAGTTGAGCAGTTAATTTCGATCAGTCTCCT
>Ga0066834_10001137_pt1 | contig 12233 bp, 10 predicted proteins | sample ETNtaG_30_FD_66729 | JGI IMG/M metagenome (GOLD analysis project Ga0066834, IMG submission 66729) | Marine microbial and viral communities from oxygen minimum zone, Eastern Pacific Ocean - ETNP201306PF43B | ecosystem: Environmental > Aquatic > Marine > Oceanic | place: Pacific Ocean: Eastern... | reverse complement strand
TACGTTTCTGTTCGGTTTCTGCACGACCCGGTTGGATGAGATTTACCAGTACATTGCCCATTATCACTGATAGGGCGGTGGTAATCAAGTAATAAGTAATGGTTTTGCTCCCATTCGTCCCAACGTTTTGCTATCGCCTAAACTAGCTACACCGGTGGTGATGGAAAACAGAATTAATGGAACAATTATCATTTTTAACAAACGCATGAATATGGTTCCCAATGGAGCGACAAAGAGAGCGTTCTCTTTAAAAATCAGGGCAAAAATTGTGCCCAAAGTCATGGCGATTAAAACACGCCAATGGAGCTTCAGTCTTTTCATAATTAAAAAGTGAGGTTAATTAATGTAATGAAACAAGTCTATTATTTTCGTATGTAGTTAGATAAGGCGTGTAATTTAGTAGGAACTGTTAAGTTCACAAACCTTCAATCTTTAGTTTTTCGTTTCGCATCTTCGTATGATTTATAATAGGCATCTCCCATGTCAGAAAAGAATCCAGTCCCGGGTTTATTCTTCAAGCGCTTGAAAAATACTTTAGCTATAGTATCAAAAAGATCCTGAACATTGGCCAATGTGGAACCCACTTGTTCTGATAATGATTTATTTTTCAAGCTGCTTAAGGGCCTGCTGAATATCACTGGTGGGCAAGTTACAGGCAAAATTCTTACATACATAAGCAGTAGGCGCGCCCGCCAAAGATACTTGGGCATCTGTCCAGGATGCAATCGATGCAAGATTATTACCATTTTTATGTAATAAAATCCGATGCGGTTGATATGAGCTTCTGATAGACTTAATAAAATCGTATGTCTCTTTATTATCATCACCCACCACTACCACTTCTTTAGCATTAAGGTCAAACATATGTCCTGACAACATATGCGCATGGCTGGATGGAAAACGATTCAGGTCGCGTTCAAAAGTTTGCAGTGTTTTTGCTGCCTTATCTGCCCAATCCATGTTGCCGGTGATGCGCGCCAGACGGTTCATGATTTCTACTGCTACTGAATTGCCGGAAGGAATGGCACCATCATATGATGTCATGGCCCGAACAATCAGTTTTTCAGCATTGTCCGCACCTAGGTAAAACCCGCCGGCGTCCTCATTCCAAAAGTCCTCGACCATGATATTGGCCAGTTCAATGGCGGCTGTCAGGTTTGACGTATTGAAATTAGCTTCATACAATTCCAACAGACCCCAGATCATAAATGCATAGTCATCCAAATGAGCATTCAGGGAGGAATTACCACCACGGTGGCGCTTTAATAAACGGCCATCCTTACTTCGTAATTCCTGTAACACAAAGTCTACAGCTTTTTGGGCTGTATTTGCATAATCAATTTCATCGAGGGCTATGCTTCCTTTGGCCAGGGCTGCGATCATAAGACCGTTCCAATCGGTGAGAATTTTATCATCTTTTAATGGATGGATGCGCTTTTTACGAACGTCAAACAATTTTTGCCGCCAGCCTGCGATCCACGTATCGAGTACATCCGGAGTAAGATCCATATCCTCCGCAATGTATTTGATGCGCTTTTCCAAGTGTAGAATATTTTGGCCTGTTTGCTGACCAGACACTTCATCATGAAAATTGCCACCAGAGTCAACGTTAAAAATGGTGTTAAATATTAAGCCATCCTCTTCACCAAGTATATCCTTTATCTCTTGATCTGACCATAAATAAAATTTCCCTTCTTCACCTTCACTGTCTGCATCTTCAGCAGAATAAAAACCACCTGCAGGACTGGTCATATCCCTTAATACATAAGTAAAAATCTCTCTCGCTGTTTTAGCGTAGAACTCATTGTGCGTGATCTGGAAAGTTTCGCTATAAGCCATAGACAACATGGCCTGATCATATAACATTTTTTCAAAATGGGGGACCAGCCATTTTTTATCCGTTGAATAACGATGGAATCCATATCCTATATGATCAAATATGCCACCTAAACGCATATTCTTAAGCGTGGATTCCACCATGAACAGCGCATTTTGATCATCGTTCAAATGATAATACCTGAGCAGAAATAATAGAGCATGTGGCGATGGGAATTTAGGTGCTTTTCCAAATCCGCCTTCTGCTTTATCAAAGCGGTTCACAAAATCTTTATAGGTTTTATCCAGTACTTTTTCTTCCGGAGGGTTTCCTAACTCCCGTGCATTATTATTGTCCAAAAAAGATTGCACTTGATCTACTGATTCCATGATCTGATCCCGTTTATTGGTCCAGGCATCGTGCACTATAGGGAGTAGTTGAAGCATGCCGCGGCGGTTTCCGCGACCGTCCTTGGGAATATACGTGCCGGCAAAGAAAGGTTGCTTTTGAGGGGTCATGATAATGGTTAAGGGCCAGCCGCCGCTGCCGGTCATTGCCTGGCAGACGGACATATATACGTGATCGATCTCCGGTAGTTCTTCCCGATCCACTTTTATACTAACAAACCAATCATTGAGCAATTTGGCCACACTATCATCTTCGAAGGATTCGTGTTCCATGACATGACACCAATGACAGGTTGAATAGCCAATAGATAAAAAGATGGGTTTATTATCAGCTTTAGCTTTTTGGAATGCTTCTTCACCCCATGGAAACCAATCCACTGGGTTATTGGCATGCTGCAACAGGTAAGGACTCTGCTCGTTAGCTAAACGATTCAGATGCTGTTCCTTTTCCCCACTGACAGCTATAGCCGCCATAAATAAAAATAGAAATAACGTCTTGAAATGATGCATAACACTGTCGAAATTTGCAAACACTAATATTAAATTCACAGGCACAAGATGAATTCAACTCCTCTTAAAAATGTTATCCTTTTCACCGCCCTCGTGGCACTGACCATATATTTTATTATGAAGAATGCTCCTACATTTCAATTTCACTCTGTCCGTGACGATTTCATGGACTGGCATTTTGCCAACAACCCCACTTCCGCTACTTGGATCGGTATCCACGATTACGACGGTGAACTGCCGGATATCAGCACCGCAGGTAGAGAAAAGGAAAGATCACACCTGGAAAGGGTGCAAGCGGAGCTGGAAAATATTGATCCAGATGGTTTCAATGACGATGACCGCATTGACCGCCAGATCCTTTTGGACATGATTGAATCAAGCTTTTTCAACATGGATGAACTGCAAAGTTTTTCCTGGAATCCGCTGCAATATATATGGGGTCTGGGCTACGCATATGAAAGTTTGCTGGCCTATGATTTCGCGTCGGTTGAAGAACGGGCAGAGAACTTATCACGGCGGTTCCTGGCCACATCTGAATATTTGTCACAAGCCCGGGAAAATCTGGTTGAATTTCCAAAACCCCACTTGGAAACAGCCATCAAACAAGCCAAGGGTTTAGCAAGTATGTTTGATTCGTCAGTTCCGGAAATGGCAGAACAGCTCAAGGATGATTATCGGAAGAATTTTGAACATAATGCAGGTCTGGCAAAACAGGCATTAACAGAATTTATTACGTTTTTGGAAAGTCATGAGGATGATGGTTCATTTAGGGATTTTCGGATCGGACGTCAGCTTTATAATAAGAAATTGTTTCATTCACTCAAGGAAGGGATTACAGCACCAGAGGTCATGGAACGAGCAGAAGCCCATTTGCGGGTGGTGCAGAATGAAATGTTTGCATTAGCAGAACCACTTTATGAAGAATGGTTTGGCGAAAAGCCGACAACGGATAGCCATGAAAATAAATTGAAAATGACGCGAAAAGTATTGGACCGTATAGCCGAAAAACATGCACCCCGGGACAAGGTAGTGGAAGCAGCTAGGGAGACCATTGCTGAACTGGAGCAGTTTATTAAAGATAATGATCTTTTGACGTTGGATGACAGCAAACCGTTGGAAATTCGGGAAACGCCGGAATACCAGCGGGGCGTGAGCGGAGCTTCATTGCAGTCCCCGGGACCCTTGGAAAGTAATCTGCCCACATTTTATAATGTATCCCCCATCCCGGAAGACTGGACAGATGAACAGGCCAATTCATTTTTAGAAGAGTACAATACTATCTCCATGAAAATCCTGTCCATCCATGAAGCTCTGCCAGGGCATTATGTGCAGCTCTATTATGCCAACCGCCACCCTTCATTAGTAAGAGCATCTTTCGGCAGTGGAGTGATGATCGAAGGCTGGGCCCATTATACGGAAGATATGATGGTGAACGCCGGTCTTGGCGGCGGCGATCCGCGCTACAGCCTGGTGGAAAAGAAATGGAAACTTCGTGGAATTTCCAATGCGATTATTGATCAAAAAATTCATGCGGAGCGGATGACGGAACAGGAAGCATTGGATCTTATGATTAATGAGACTTTCCAGGAAGAATCAGAAGCGAGTGGCAAGTGGCGCCGGGCGCAATTGACATCGGCGCAATTATCCACTTATTTTACCGGATACATACTCTTTTTGGAATTGCTGGAGGATTATAAGGCCCAAGAGGGAGAGGACTTCAACATCAAGAATTTCCATGAAGAGCTGCTTTCCTACGGATCAATCCCTATTCGCTATATCCGCGAAATGATGATAGATGACTAGTGTCATCCTGATCGAACGTAGCGAGAGAAGGATCTCAAGCGCTTGTTCAACAACATACCCTTGAGATTCTTCACTTTGTTCAGAATGACAGTATAATATGACTTATTTAGTAATAATTCTGCTTTATCTCTTCATGCTGATCGGTGTGGGGATTTATAAATCTAAAAAGATCAAAACCCAGGCCGACTTCGCTGTGGCGGGGCGGAGCCTTTCGCCTTGGGTGTTGGTGGGAACCATGCTGGCCACGTGGATCGGGACAGGTTCCATTCTGGGCAACGCTGGTAAGACCTACGAAACAGGTATGGCTGCGTTGATCCTGCCCATCGGCGGAACATTAGGAATTATATTGCTGACCCGCATCGCCGGGAAGGTCCGCAGTTATGAAAAATTCACCGTGCCGGAGATAATCGGCGACCGCTACGGTCCCGGAGCGCGGCTCTTGAGCGTTATTGCTTTGGTCATGGCCTATATGGTTATTGTAAGCTACCAGTACAATGCCGGCGGCGCTGTCCTTTCTACCATCCTGACTGATGAAACTGGCCAGGCCATGATTTCTGTGGAAACAGCTACCATCATTGCTGCGCTGTTCATTATCGCTTATACCATGCTGGCGGGGCTGGTGAGCGTGGCCTACACGGACGTGGGCAACGGTATTATTATGACTATTGCACTGCTGATCGCCTTTCCCATTTTATGGGTCAAAGCCGGTGGCTGGAACGGGATGGAAGTTGCGTTTGCAAATATGGGTAAAAGCCAGCATATGCAGTTCTTCGGTGTGTATTCCGGGCTGGACATTATCAACTTTTGCTTGCCTCCTTTTTTGCTGGTTTTGGGTGATGCCAATATGTACCAGCGCTTCTTTGCCAGTAAAGATGCTGAAGGCGCCCGTTCCGCAACTACAATTCTTGTGTTTGCCGTGCTTATAATTGAATTGCTAATTATTGCCTCCGCTTGGGTTAGCGCTTCCATGATTCCCGATGCGGAAGTGGGCAAACACGTCTTGATCTACGCCGCCCACCGGTTTCTACCGACATTTCTGGGGGCTATCATGATGACCACTATCGTGGGTATCATCATTTCCACAGCGGACTCCTATTTATTAGTGCCGGCCACCACATTGATGCGTGATATCTATCTGAATTATATCAACCCTAAGGCATCGGAAAAGAAGATCGTCCTCTTGAGCCGGCTTTTGGTATTGGCACTGGGGATATTAGCTTTCATCGTATCCAAAGGTTTTGCCGAATCGGAGGGCTTTTTTGAACGCGCTCTTTATGCTTATACTATATATGGAGCGGCCATCACCCCGGCATTGGTGGCGGCCTTGTTTTGGAAAGATGCTACCAAAGAAGGCGCCGTGGCGTCAATTCTTTCCGGAACGGTCGTTACGCTGTTATGGAAAGAAGCGCCAAACTTGTGGTTGTGGCTGCCGGCGGGCATTTATGGCTCCGTGGATGAGGTCTTGCCGGCCATTTGCTGTTCGGTCATTGCCCTGGTGGGTGTGAGTTATGCGACAAAAAAATAGCTAAATTGTCTTTGCTAACGGCGGGTTCTGTGTGTGGGTCAGGTCCGGTCTGGGGCTCAGGTCCCGACGGTAATATTCAAAGGTCATGCCCGTGCCCTGCCAATTATCCACCCGGTTGATGATCTTGATGTCCCCAGTGAATTTAGAAGAAACGCCCAGCTTCACGTGGCCGGTGACAAAACGAATACCGTCCCGTTTCTTGGACCAGCTCAAAAATACCCGCTTCAGGATTTTGGCGTAGCCGTTGCCTTTGTATTTATCCATGATCACAAAGGCATAGCTGTAGAGCGTATTGCCTTCGCCAAAGTTCTCATCCAGCCGTGCCCAGGGTTCCGATGAAAGATCCTCAATGGCCACGCCGATAATGTAGCCTATGATCTCTCCGCGGTAACGGGCGATGAAAGGCAGGGAAGTAGGTTTGTTGAAATACTTGTGGATGGTGGTTTTCGAGAGGACAGCCTTTTCTCCATATTCATCAGCTAAGTGTTCAGAAATCTTGATCAGTTGGGGATAGTCGTCCTCGCCGACATGTTCCATGAGTTCCACCTGGAAAACACCGGAGGAGGCGATGACCCGGAAATTGGAGCGGTGTTCAATATCCAGTGAAAGTTGTTCCATTTTGGATTAAGAGTTACCCAACTTAAATGTCAGCATATACTGGTAGGGTAAATCTTCTTGATGCTGGGTTAATACAAAACCTGCTTTTTCCAATTCCTTGATCACATGTTTAGGTGAAATTTTTTGTTTGTCAGGAGGTCCAACAGGTAAATCACCTTTCCTGAAATCCACGATTACCAATTTGCCGTCTGGTCTAAATTTGTTTTTTATATTCTTAAAGTAAGTCACTCGATTTTCAATATGGTGGTAGGTATTGCAGATGAACACAATATCAGCCGGCTCTGGAATTTTTGGGTTGTGAAATTCCCCTAAAATACTAGTGAGGTTATGTATACCTTCTTCCCGGGCACGATTATTCAAGTAAGCAACCATATCCTTTTCAACATCGACACCGATGACTTTTCCTTGGGGTACAACCTTTGCAAATCTAACTGGGAAATAGCCCGTTGCTGAACCAATATCCACAATGACATTATCGGGCTGAATACTCATGGATTTAATAACAAAATCTGGTTGCTGCCATGTATCTCTTTCCGGGTCTTCGAATATTTCTGCCCATTTTTCAGCATCGCTGAAGTTATGCTTAACAGATTGATGTTTGTAATCATGATTCTGGGCTGCAAATGGTGTGGTTAGTAAAAGAAATGATAAATATTTAATGATCTTTTGCACTGTTGAAATCCTATAATTTTTTCACAAAATAAGGGTCCAATTTAATGAAGGAATTACTGTATAAAACTACATTGTCATTATTATGACTGCGATTTTTTCGGAGGAAGAAACTCAAGGATAGTTATATAAATGAGTGCTTGAGATGCTTCAGTCTTTGCTTTCCTTCAGCATGACAGAAAAATTCATGTTCGTTCTTCGAAGTATGGGGGCGGGTTAGGTAAATTCGCCGCCGATGAATTCCTTCAATTCACGACTTGCAGACCAAATAACGGCAAAACAATCCTGGCTTTGCGTGGGCTTGGACATCAATCCGGAGAATATGGCCCAGGAAAATCCAACGCTGGATGAACTAAAAACACATACTAAAAAGGTAATTGATGCCACACGGGAATACACCGCTGCCTATAAACCGAACATGGCCTTTTTTGAACGCTGGGGCAGCGCCGGTTTTGTCTGGCTGGAAGAAACAATGGAATATATAGGTGAAGATCCTATTACTATTGGTGATGCCAAGCGCGGGGATATTGGGCATACAGCACAGCAATATGCCCATAGCCTGTTTGGCCATTTCGAATTTGATGCGGTGACGCTGAATCCCTACATGGGCCGGGAAGCCATCGACCCCTTCATCGATGATCCATCAAAAGGAGCATTCATTCTTTGTCGGACGTCCAACGCATCAGGCGGCGACCTGCAGAATTTGACAGGAAATGGTAAACGCTTATTTGAAAAAGTCGCCGAATATTGCGCCGCACTGAATATTAATGATAACGTAGGATTGGTGGTAGGAGCAACAGTTCCGGAAGAAATTGACATTGTTCGTAATAATGCTCCAAGATTACCCATGCTCATTCCCGGAGTGGGCGCCCAGGGTGGAGATCTGAAAGCCAGTTTAAGGTTGGGAAATACAAACGGAGTAGCGCTTATCAATGTATCCCGTAGCATCAGTTTTGCAGGAGATCAAAGTTTTGAAGCGATCCATAATGCAGCAAAAGACTATGTTGAAAAAATGAGAAAGATCATTGGATAAATACATAAACATTTTCAAAAAAACAGGTGCTCTATTAGAAGGTCATTTTGTGCTAACCTCCGGCCGCCACAGTGCCACGTATTTTCAATGTGCCAAAGTGCTGCAGTATCCCGAGCATTTATCCCATTTTGCAGAAATGATCGTTAATCATTTTAAGAATGCAGAGATCGACACTGTCATTTCTCCAGCTGTAGGAGGCATCGTTATCGGCACGGAAGTTGGGAGACAACTAGGTGTAAAAACCATTTTTGCGGAACGTCAAGGTGGAGAAATGACCATGCGTCGTGGATTTGATATTAGCGAGAATGAGAAGATATTAGTGGTTGAAGATGTGATCACAACCGGTGGCTCCGTAAAAGAGGTCATGAATGTGGTTAAAGAACACGGTGGTGTTATAGTTGGTGTAGGAGTCGTGGTGGACCGCAGCAACGGCAAGGCGGACCTCCATGAAAATCAATTTTCTGTAACGGAACAGGAAGCCGTGAGTTACCATCCGGGTGACGTGCCGGAAGAATTATCCCGGATAACTATAGAAAAACCTGGAAGCAGGAGCATAAAGTGCAACATTTAACTATTGTATTAATAGGACTGTTAATGATGAATTCATGCGCGAAAGAAGAAGAGGTAGTTGTTGTATCTACAAGATTTGGTGATATGGTATTGGAATTTTATCCAGACGTGGCGCCAAAGCATGTGGAAAGTTTTAAGATCCATGCCCAGAACGGCTATTTTGACGGAACCACTTTTCACCGTGTCATTCCTGGCTTTGTGATCCAGGGGGGCGATCCAAATTCTAGGGATGACGATAAAATGAATGACGGCCAGGGCGGTCATTCTGCAAAATACTTTGGTCATGGTGATGAGAGTGTAACAGCTAGCTGGACACTTCCGGCTGAATTCAATGACCGTCCCCATGTTACCGGTGCCTTATCTATGGCCCGAGCACAGGAAGACAACAGTGCCGGCAGCCAGTTCTTCATTTGCGCAGCCCCGGTCCATCGATTGAATAAAAAATATACTGTTTTCGGTCAGGTCATTTCCGGGTTGGAAGTGATCCAGAATATTGTGAATTTGCCTAGGGACAGCCGTGATAATCCCAAGGAAAAAGTTGAAATGACCGTATCATTAATGCCTCGGAGTACAGCCTTAGAACAATGAGTATTAATATCGGTCTAGCCCTCGGGGGTGGAGGAGCCCGGGGAGCAGCACATATAGGTGTATTGCAAGTACTCCACGAACAGGGGATCAATTTTGATCACATTGCAGGTACCAGCGCCGGTTCCGTCATTGGCGCCATGTACGCCTATAAACAGGACCCCCAGTGGATCGAAGAACAGTTTCGCGCATTTATGGCTTCCTCCGATTTCAAAGCCATGGGAACCAAACGGATCCAGGCCGACCTCTACCCGGATTCTGCCTTGGGGCAGATGGTAAAATTCGTACGTAACCGCATTATCCTGGTCATGTCCCAGCAGAAATCCTTTATTGTCAAGCGGGAGAAGTTGGAGAAAGCTATCGGGTTTTTGGTTCCTGCAAAAAAGTTTGCGGATCTATCCATTCCACTTTTTGTTACTTCGACGGACCTGCAGAGCGGAGAATTAATCATCCATAACCAGGGTAATTTGATTGACGCGCTGGTATTGAGTTGTACCATCCCGGGGTATGTTGAAGCGACCAGGCGGGGAGAACAGGTATTGGTGGATGGCGGTGTTATTGACCCTGTCCCGGTGGACATTCTGAAAGAACAGGGCAATTATGTCCTGGCAGTGAACATCACCAAGAACAGCATTTCGGAAATGAAGAAACAAAATATCTATGAAATCATGGTGCGTTCTGATATGATCAAATCACAGTATCTTGCCAAATCCAAAATTGAAAAAGCGGATTTTGTGATCCACCCCGATGTTGGCGACCTGCACTGGTCGCGTTTTGATGAATTTGACACCCTGCTGACAAACGGCAGGGATGCCGCCATTGTATCTTTGAATGAGTTAAAAGCCGACATGAAACGTAAAAACAGTATAATTTACCGCTGGAAACAAAAATTGGGGTTAACACGTTAAAACCACTATTTTCCTCGCCGAAAATGAACCATAAAAGAATACTTATAACTTTTTTCGCTCTCACGATGGTCCTCTGGGGACAAATGAACCCGGTAACTGTTTCGGCATCGATCAGTTCAACTGCCCGAGCCGGGGAAGTTATCCATGTAGAAATGACTGCCGAAATGGAACACGAATGGCATATTTATGCGCTGCACGATGCCGGTGAAGGTCCCATTGCTACAACCATCACAGTAGATGGCGATTATGTCTCCCGGCAGGGTAAGATCGATGAACCGCAGCCAGTGGAAAAATTTGACGAAGGGTTTATGACCGTTACCCGCTACCACGAAGGGACAACAAAATATACGATTCCGGTGCAGTTGGATGGCAATATAGATCCCGGAAATATCATCTTAAAAGCATCCATACTTTACCAGGTCTGCAATGCATCATTATGCTATCCGCCTAAAGAAGTTACTGTAGATGTACCTGTTGTAATCGAAGCGGGTGAACCGCGGAAAGACCACATCCAATTTGTTGCCGCATCTTTTACTGATGCAAGCGGGAATATTGACCTGGATGCAGCCATCAGCCAGGGCTTTTGGCCATTTGTAATCCTGGCCCTCACTATGGGTTTCTTGGCATTATTAACACCCTGTGTTTTCCCCATGATTCCCATTACTGTTTCTTATTTTACACACCAGGGTGAATTAGAAGACCAGAACCCCATCAAGCAGGCGTCAATTTATGGTTTGGGTATTATTGCCACTTTTACCTTATTGGGTTTGATTTTGGCAGTAACCTTAGGCGCATCTGGAGCTAACCAGTTGGCGGCAAACCCCTGGGTTAATTTATTTATCGGTGCACTATTTACATATTTTGCCCTTTCATTGTTTGGTATGTACGAAATACAATTGCCATCCAGTTTGCGTCAATTGGTCCAGAAGCAGGAAGGTCGAGGCGGTTATGTGGGTACATTATTTATGGCAGTCACATTTACGTTGACCTCATTCACGTGTACCGTTCAATTCGTTGGATTGCTGCTGGTTGCTGCCAGCCAGGGACATTGGTTTTGGCCTGCATTAGGTATGATTATTTTTAGTGCTGCTTTCGCGCTACCCTTTTTCTTTTTAGCGCTTTTTCCACAATATTTGGCACGTATGCCCAAATCCGGAGGTTGGCTGAATTCTGTTAAAGTGGTCATGGGCTTTTTGGAATTAGCAGCTGCATTTAAATTTTTCAGCAATGCAGACCTGGTTTGGAATTGGCAGTTTTTTACGCATATTTCCGTATTGGCCATTTGGGCGATACTCATGTTCTTTACGGGTTTTTATTTGTTGGGTAAGATCCAATTACCCCACGACTCTAAAGTTGAGATGGTCAGTGTCCCGCGGATGATGTTGAGTATCTTCTTTTTAACCTTCGCCCTCTACTTAAGTACAGGCCTGTTCGGACGTCCCATCCACGGCTTGATCTATTCCTATCTACCTCCAAAATTGACTGAAGAAGTGGGTATGATCTCTGAAATGAACGGCGGAGAAGAATTGCAATGGTATACGGAGTTGGATGCTGCGTTTGTTAAAGCCAATATGATTGGCAAGAATATTTTCGTTGATTTCACCGGCTATACCTGCACCAACTGCCGCTGGATGGAATCGAATATCTTTACGAAAGATGAAGTGAAAGACCGTTTTAAAGATTTTGTGCTGGTGCGCTTGTATACAGACGGCGGCAATAATTACCGGGAAAAACAACAGTATGAGATCGACCGTTTCGGTACGGCGGCGCTGCCTTATTATGTTATTTT
>Ga0066834_10001116_pt1 | contig 12359 bp, 11 predicted proteins | sample ETNtaG_30_FD_66729 | JGI IMG/M metagenome (GOLD analysis project Ga0066834, IMG submission 66729) | Marine microbial and viral communities from oxygen minimum zone, Eastern Pacific Ocean - ETNP201306PF43B | ecosystem: Environmental > Aquatic > Marine > Oceanic | place: Pacific Ocean: Eastern... | reverse complement strand
CCCGCCACATGATGCCCCAGGTGGGGCCACTGGCCGATGATCTTTGGGCCTGCACCAGTTTTGGTGGCCACGGCCTGAACACGGCGCCGGTGGCGGCGCGACTGGTGGCCGAGGGCATCAGCGGAGAATCCGATCGCTGGAAGCGGCTTGCACCGTTCGGGTTCTGTTGGAACGGTGGTCTGTTCGGGCCGCTGGCTGCGGAGTCAGTCTACCGGCTGATGAAGCTGGCCGACCGCTGGCGGGCCCTGGGATTCTAGTCTGCCTGACCCTTAAGCTGCATCCTGTCGTTCTGGACCCGCCCGCCTGTGGAGTGACAGTCACAGGGCAGGTGTGGTGAACTGGAGCAGACGCAACCCTCGCCCGAGCCGGGTTCCACCAGGCCATGCCTCCAACTACGCCAGAGCCGTCCTTATCCGATCTGATCGCTGACCTGCAACGGGTTGCGCGGGCCAACAACCATCGCTCGGCGCTGGTCCTGTGTGGAGAACAAGCCTGGTGTGTCGATGCGGCCCGCGGCATAGCCGGTGCGTATCCCGCTGGCGGTGTCTTGTGGATCGGCAGGCACATCACCCCAGGTGTGAAAACGCTGTCCGCATCGCACGCCGACCGGGTGCTGGGCCAGGGGTTCGACACGGTGATCTTCGATGGCTGGTCCGGGTTCAATGTCGACGCCCTTGGCGCTGTTAGCGGCACCGTGCGGGGCGGTGGGCTGCTGTGCCTGTTGATGCCGCCCGTGCCGGACTGGCCGACCTACGCCGATCCCGAGCGGGCCCGTATCGCGGCCTGGGGGCATGCTCCTGCGGCAGTCTCCGGGCGTTGGTTCTGCTACCTGCAGCGGCGGCTGCTCGAGGCGACCGCGGTGCTCATAATGGCACAAGGCGGTGGCGTTGAGGGAAGCATACCTTCTGTGACCGCGGTGCCGTTTTCGAGCACCGGGGCAGACCAGGATCCCGACTGCCTGACGCGTGACCAGGCTCAGGCGGTTGCCGCCGTGATCAGGGCGAGCGACGGCAAACGGCGCAAACCAGCGGTACTGATTTCCGACCGGGGACGCGGCAAATCGGCAGCTCTGGGTATCGCAGCAGCCCGCTTGTTACAGCAGGGACGACAGCGGATCATCGTAACCGGGCCGCGCCGCGACAGCGTCTCAACGCTGCTCGACCATGCGGCCCAACTGCTGCCCGGTGCACGAAGATCAGCTGCCCGAATTCAACTGGGTGAGGCCCGCATAGAGTACCTGGCGCCTGACCGCATTTCAGATCAGGTGGACCGTGCAGACATGGTGATGGTGGACGAAGCGGCGGGAATCCCGCTGCCGGGACTGGCATTGATCATCCAGCATTGCAGCCGGCTGGCGCTGGCGACGACGGTGCATGGCTACGAGGGCACTGGGCGCGGTTTTGAACTGCGGCTCAGCCGGCATCTCGGCGATCACAGCCGTGGCCTTCGCCGGGTGGTGCTGACGACGCCGGTGCGCTGGGCCGAGAACGATCCCGTCGAACGGTTCGTCTTCCGGGCGTTGCTACTGGATGCCGATGCGAACGATCCGCTGTCTGACCATGCCGTGACGCCAGCGCACTGTGTCCTTGAGCAACTCGACCGCGACCTGTTCAGCGAAGACCCGGAGCTTCTCGAGCAGGTGTTCGGGCTCCTGGTGGCGTCTCATTACCGAACCCGGCCCAGTGACCTGCGTTATCTGCTCGACGCGCCCGGCGTGTCGGTACATGTCAGCCGCTGCCAGGGCCGGGTTGTGGCCGCAGCGCTGATGGCCGACGAAGGGGGCTTTGACAGTGATGCGGCTCGGGATATCGTCGATGGGCGTCGCCGACCCCGGGGGCACCTGGTCCCGGAGTCACTGGGTGCACACCTCGGAATCGCCGATGCTCCGCGGCTTCGCTACCGGCGTGTGGTCCGGATCGCCGTCCGGGAAGATGCCAGAAGGTGCGGGCTGGCCAGGCAGTTGATCGGGGATGTGACCCGCAGCGCCGGCGATGCCGGCGTGGACTGTCTGGGGGTGAGTTACGGCGCCGATCCTGAACTGGTGGCGTTCTGGCGCAAAATCGGCTTCAACCCGGTCCGCCTCGGGATCACCCGGGGTGCTGCGAGCGGGGCCAGGTCACTGATGATGCTGAAGCCGTTGTCCGAAACCGGCCGAGACCTGGCGGGTCGCTGCGCTGAACTTTTCAACCGCCGCTTGCCTCAGCAACTGGCCGATCCGTTGCGGACCGTCGACCCACGACTGGTTCTGTCGCTGCTTCAAGATGGGCCGCAGGCAGCGCTGCCGGATACCGGTACGTGGTGCACAGCGGCGGGATTTGCCTTCGGCCGTCGGGGTTACGAGGACAGTGTCGCTGAGCTGATGGCCGTTGCCTGGTACAGCCTCTCGGTGGAATCAATGCCTTCGCTGGATGACAGTGGCCGGATCGCTTTGATCGTCAAAGTGCTGCAGAAACGCCCGTGGGCCGAGTGTGCCCGGATTCTAGGACTGACCGGCCGGCGCGACGTGCTGCAGGATTTGCGCCTGGCATTCGGTTGCTGCTGTGCAGCGTTGCCAGACCGTGCCCTGAAAGCTGAGATCGCCCGTCTGAAATCGAACTGATGGCCGGGTACAGGTTAAGATAGCGACACACTTGATGATCTGCTGCCAGCATCACGAATGACACAAGTCATGAGGGATACGGCCGGTCCGGCCGCACTACCGGGTCTCGAGGTTTTCCCGAACGCCCCGCAGGGCTGGTCACCACGGGGTTGTCAACGAGTTGCCGAAGCGGAAAGATCGGACCTGGCTGGACTGAAACGATCGCCGCGGAGCATCGATGTTTCGTTCGCCAACGGATATTGAATCTTGCCCCGGTCTACGGTGTCAACCATTCGCTTTTCAGGTCGTTGTCGGCAGTCCAGCTGAAGCGTGCGCGTCGGTGTCCTCGCGCGGCAAGATAAAGCCACTCCAGGGTATCAATTGTTATCAACAAAACGGCGAATTTGCTAAACCCTGGTTCGGACTCTGATGCATCGGGCACACGGCCTGCAACGGCTTCCGGCAGGCCGGAGGTGGGGACCGGGCTGGGGGTACCCGGTGGGTGTTTGGCCAGGTAGCAGCGCCGGCTCGACAGGGGCGTGTCGTTCCAGATACTGCGGGCAGTCGGGTCGGCGTTGTGGATTCTGGCATTCGCCTCCATGCGCAACTGGACTTTGTGGCTGGGGTGATAGGCGATGACCTGGCACTGTGATCGGTCCAACAGTTGGGCGACTTTTGGAGATCGCATGTCGGTGTGGATGCGCAGCTGGTGGTTTTGTCGATCCACGTGACGCAGCACTGCAGTTCGCGCTGAGGCCTTGCCGTCAGTGCTAATACTGGCCAGGACCGGGGTATGCATCGGCGAATGCCTGTCAGTTGCGGCCTGGGAAAGCAGCATCCAGGCGGTTTCCAGGGTCTGTTGCAGGTCGTCGTAGAAGCACTCGTCCTGTAACACGCTGTTATTCGGATCAGACATGGGCAATTTGATGCGGGTTGGTTTTTAGCGCCCCCAAAAAGAGGCAGAATACATGTATCAGCGTAATGTAACGCGTCCGCTACCGCCACTGCGGCCGATCGACAGGTCTGTCAGGGTAGAGAATACGCTGTCCGGCAACAAATTCACGCGCCAAGGTTGCGCTGAGAGGACTTGAGCTCCCGTTGAATCACCCTGAAATCTCGACCCCGATCGCCGCGGTTGTCGCGACTTTCAACCCGGATCTGTCGGTTCTGCGCGATCAGATCAGTCGTACCGCCTGCCAGGTCGCCTGGCTGATTGTGGTCGATGACGGTTCCTCGAATGTCAAGCAGGTCGCCGGGCTGGTGAACGAGTTCGACGGTGCCGAGTGCATCGCGCTGGGGGACAATGCAGGTGTCGGGCATGCGCACAATGTCGGCATCCGCCGCGGGTTGCAGAACGGTGCCCGGGCCGTTCTGATACTGGATCAGGATACTCTGCCCAGTACGAACATGGTCAGCGTGCTGGCCCAGAAACTGGAGGAACTCCAGCGCGATGATCAGTGCATTGCTGCGGTTGGCGCGAGATACCTCGGCGAGCAACCCGGGCACCAGTCGTTTTTTGTTCGATTCCGGCGATTGCGTTTCGAGAAATGTTTTTGCAGCAACCACCGCAGTGGACAAATGATCCGGGCAGACATGCTGATCTCGTCGGGTACGCTGTTCTCGGCCACGGCGCTGAACGAGATCGGCGACATGGAAGAGGGTCTGTTCATCGACCATGTGGATACCGAATGGTTTCTTCGGGCCGAACATCGTAACTGGCGTTCGTACGGGGTCTGTGATGCGCTGATGGAGCACAGCCTCGGTGAGCGGACCTTTCGCGTATGGCTGGGGCGCTGGCGCCACCTGCCGGTGCACAAGCCCTTCCGTTACTACTATATCTACCGCAACAGTGTCCTGCTCTACCGGCGGGTCTACCCTGCTGCGCGCTGGAAATGTGCCGACCTGGTGCGCCTTGTCCTGATGGCTGTTGTCTTCTTGGTTTTCGCCGACCAGCGGATCACCAACCTCTTTATGATGTGCCGGGGAATCGTGGATGGACTGCGGGGCCAGACAGGTCGCAAGTGGCAGGTCCACCCGAATTGAACCGATGACGGTGGCGACCTGCAGACCATCAAGTGGATGAATCCTTCCTTTCAGGATAAATGATGCGTGTATCTTTCATCGTGCCGGTCTTTGACACTGAAATCGATGTCCTGCGCCTGTCTGTCAACAGCATCCTGAAAGCTGCTGGAAGCGAACACGAGCTGGTACTGGTCGATGACGGGTCGCGGCGGCCTGAAACCCGAGCGTTCGTTGATCGTTGTGCCGACAGCGGTATCGCGAATCTTGTCGTTCTCAGAAATGCCGAAAACAGTGGTGTCTCGTACACCCTGAACAGTGCCGCGTCTGCTGCAACAGGCACGATGCTCGCGCCGGTGGACCACGATGATGTAGTGGTCAGTCAGGGGTTCGAGCAGTTGTTGCGATGTGCCCGCTACTATGACTCAGCCTGGGCCTACTCGGACGAGATCCAGGTCGATGCCAAGGGCTTTCTCATTCGGCGTATGTTCAAGCCGGACTACAGCCCCCAGTTGCTGCGTTCGACCATGTACATCAACCACCTGCAGATCTTCTCCCGCGATCTTTTCGAGCGTGCTGGCGGCTACCGGGAGGGCTTCGAAGGCAGCCAGGACCATGACTTGGCGCTGCGGATGAGCGAACAGGTGAGCCCGGTACACGCTGAGGCTGTGGCTTACCACTGGCGGATCATGGACCAGACCCAGTCACGCTCGGGTGAGACCCTGTCCAGTGACAGCCGGGACCGTTCGCAGCTCGCCCTTCGGGAACACTTCGAGCGGCGGGGCCTGGTCGCCCGGGTCGAGCCGGTCCTGTTTGCCCGCTCCGGCGCCCGGCAAGCCGAACATATTGGTGTCTATCGGTCACGGCTGGTGCCAGCCCGGGTGCCGATGATTTCAATCCTGATTCCCTGCAAGCTCGGTACCACCCGGCTCGTGAATGGCACCCGGCGGCCGCTGCTCGAAGACTGCCTGCGATCGGTTCGTGCCTCGCTGCCGGCAGAGCCCCGACCTGATCTCGTCTCGCCGGACCTTGAGGTGATTCTCATTCTGAATCACGACGATGACAGTGCGGCGGCCGATCAGATCCTTTCCCGGCAGGATCTTCCAGGGCACGCGATCTGTGACGGGCCAGGATTCAATTTCTCACGCAAGTGCAACTTGGGCGTATCAGAGGCGTCCGGCGACGTGCTGATCTTTCTCAACGACGATACCGAGATCAGGAGCCCGGAATGGAGCGCGGCAGTGATTTCACTGCTGGCAGAAGACGATGTCGCCTGTGTCGGCGGGATGTTGCTGAACGATGACGGAACAGTGCAGTCCTGTGGTGACAATGTCGGCCGGAACTCTGCGGTGCACTATGCACCGACGCCGGATGCCGATGATGTGGGAGACCCCATGCACCGTTATCTTGCTGACCACGAAACCACTTCGATCAGCGGTGCGTTCCTGTGCTGTTCGAGGAAGACCTTCATGAATCTGGGTGGTTTCTCGCTGGCTTTCCCGAACAGTTTCCAGGATGTTGATTTCTGTCAGCGGGCGCGCCAGCGTGGACAACGCTGCGTGGTGTCGCCGCAGATTCGGCTGGTACACTTCGAGTCGGCAACGCGGGATTCTGAGGTGGACTACCAGACCCTGAGTGCGTTCCGGTCATTTCACGGGCCTGAACTCGCTGGCACTGACCGCTATGCGCTGTGGCGTTACCAGCCGATCTACTTCTCGGTCTTTTCCTACAACGGGCTCAAGGTCAGGCTGCTCCGTGTGGCCAGGGTCTTTGTCAGGATCACCCGCCGTCTGGAGCGGCGGTTGACCCGGCGTCCAAGATGCTGGCGCGGGGTGCTGAAAAGATCCGAATTCCGGGTACACTGAAAGAGCAGGCGATGCGCTTGGCATTGAGTGATGCGCCATCCAGACCTGCCGGAGAGACGATATTTGAACCAGGAACTGCTCTGCTGGGGTTGCGGTGCCAGGATTGAAGACGAGCCCATGCCGTTGTCCACCTATGCGGCGTGCCCCCAGTGCCGTGCGCAGTTGCACACCTGCCGCATGTGCCGTAACTGGAATCCCAGACTGCACAGCGACTGTGACGAACCGCGGGCCGAGTCGGTCAGCGACCGGGAGAGAGCGAATTTCTGTGACTGGTTTGTCCTGCAGCCCGATGGTTACAGTCCTGTGGATTCAAAACAGTCAGTGGCTTCGCGTTCCGAACTCGACAAACTGTTTGGCGATGAGACTGTGAGCGACAAGTCTGCCCTGCCTGATCACGCCCGCAGCAAGCTCGACGATCTATTTGGGGGTGGGCAGGATGGTTGATGCCGCGGCTTGCAGATGGATTGCCCAGTCAGAACCAGCGTTCGGCCGGACAATACGATGACACGGGACCCCAGATACGACGTTCTGTTTGAGCCGGTGCAGATCGGGCCGGTCACGGCCCGCAACCGGTTCTATCAGGTGCCACACTGCAACGGCATGGGACACGTCATGCCGAACAGTGTGGCCGCCATGCGGGGGATGAAAGCTGAAGGCGGTTGGGCCGTAGTCGCGACGGAGGAATGCGATATTCATCCCAGCAGCGACGTGTTGCCCTATCGCGAGGGCAGGCTGTGGGACCGGCAGGACCAGGAGCGGCTGGCGTTGATGGTTGATGCGGTCCATGCGCACGGTTCACTTGCAGCGATTGAGCTGATGCACCACGGCCATGCAGTGTCGAACCGCTATTCCCGCCTGCCGGTCATGGCTGTATCCGACATGGCGGTCGCCGGCTACGATCCCGTCCAGGCCAGTGCCATGACCCGGCGTGACATAGCCAATGTCCGGCGCTGGCACCGCAAGGCAGTACTGCGTGCGCGCGACGCCGGCTTCGATATCATCTACGTCTATGCCGGTCACGACCTGACCCTGCCGATGCACTTCATCAGCCGCCGCTACAACAGGCGCGGCGATGAGTATGGCGGCTCGCTGGAGAATCGGGTGCGGCTGACCCGTGAACTGCTGGAGGACACGCGGGACGCCGTCGGCGATACCTGCGGGGTCGCATTTCGCTTTGCAGTTGACGAACTGATGGGGGACGAGGGCATCTGCAGTGCCGGCGAGGGCCGCGAAGTTGTGCAGATGCTGGCCGAGTTGCCCGACATCTGGGATGTGAACGTCAGTGACTGGGCCAACGATTCGGTGACCGCGCGTTTTGGTGAAGAGGGCGACCAGGAACCCTACGTGTCCTTCGTCAAGCACTACACCAGCAAACCGGTGGTGGGTGTGGGCCGGTTTACCTCGCCGGACGCTATGGTGACCCAGATCCAGCGCGGTGTGCTGGACATGATCGGGGCTGCCAGGCCGTCAATCGCCGATCCCTTTCTGCCCAGCAAGATCGAGCAGGGCCGGCTGGAGGACATCCGCGAATGTATCGGCTGCAACATCTGTGTGGCCAGCGACTGGACCCAGAGCCCGATCCGCTGTACCCAGAATCCCACCATGGGAGAAGAATGGCGGCGCAGCTGGCACCCGGAGTCCATGAACGAGCGCGGTGCTTCGAAGACCGTGCTGGTGGTCGGCGCGGGACCGGCTGGTCTCGAAGCGGCCATGTCGCTCGGCCGGCGGGGTTACGACGTTGCCCTGGCCGATCGTACTGAAGGTGGAGGTCGCGCCGTGGCAGAAGCCCAATTGCCTGGTCTTGCCAGTTACCAGCGCGTCGCCGATTACCGGCTGGGGCAGATTGGCCGGTCTGCGAACGTGCGCTTCTACCCTGGAAGCGAAATGGACGCGAGCAGTATCTATGAATTCGGTGCTGATCACGTGGCCATTGCGACCGGTGCGCAGTGGCGGCGCGATGGCATGGGTCGGGCGACGTGGCAGCCGGTTGCCGGCTGTGAGACGCACCCGGCGCTGTACACGCCCGACGACATCATCGCCGGCCAGCGACCTGAGCGTGGGCCGGTGCTGGTTTACGATGACGATCACTACTACCTGGGCGGCGTGATCGCCGAGTTGCTGGCAGAGACGGGGCTGGCCGTTACGCTCGTAACGCCGGGCCCGGAAGTCTCACACTGGACCCAGAACACCATGGAACAGCATCGCATCGAGCAGCGGTTGCTCGAGATGGGCGTCATGCTGGTGTGCAAGCAGACCCTCGCTGCAGTGTCGCCCGTTCAGGTCCAGACCCGCTGCAACGTAACGGGTCGGATGCAGCAGCGCGATGCTGTGTCACTGGTCCTGGTAACAATCCGTGCGCCGGAAGACGCGCTGTATTTCGCAGTTGCCGGCCAGGACGAGGCACAACTGGCCGACCTGCCATTCACTCTGATGCGGATCGGCGACTGCATGGCACCGTCCACCATCGCCCAGGCGGTCTACGACGGCCATCGCTTTGCCCGGGAGATCGATGAGCGCCCCGATCCCGACGCGGTGCCATTTCGGCGTGAGCAGTCGCTGATCGAATCGGGGAACAGCTGAGCCGAGGTTGACCCGCGACCCGTGGGGATAACCCGGATCAGGCCTTGTTGTGGCCGCTGATCTCGGCGTGTAGTGGTTTGGTCTGGTCGAAAAGAGTCTTCTGTTCGGCGGAGGCTTCTTTCTGGTGGGTGGATTTCCACGTGCCATAGGTCATGCCGTAGACTAGTTCGCGGGCCTGTTCATAATCCATTTCCACGCCGCGTTCACCGGCGGCTGCCAGGTACCACTTGGACAGGCAGTTGCGGCAGAAACCAGCAAGATTCATCAGGTCAATGTTCTGGACATCGGTTCGCTTCTGCAGGTGCTCGACGAGTCCCCGAAAGGCGGACGCTTCCAACTCGATTCGGGTCTTTTCATCCATGGCATATCCTCTGGGTCTGCTGACATCCGCCAGCGCGGTTGCCTTAATTGTTGGTGTTATGGCCGATTCTAGCACCGGGTCGGAATGGTTCTGATGTGCGATTATCCGTTCAACCAGCGTCGGGCGAGGAGAACCTGTTTATGAAATTCAACTCAGCACAGGCGGCCGAGACGGCTTTTTATGATGCGTTCCAACGCGCCGATCTCGAGGCGATGATGTTGATCTGGCACCAGCACGAAGCGCTCTGCATTCACCCGTTCGGGCAGCGCATCGAGGGGCGTGACGCGGTGTGCCGAAGCTGGCGCGATATCTTCTGCCACGAGATCGAACTGTGTATTACGCTCAGCCATGTCCGTTGCCTTGAAAGTGACGGTCTCGCGGTTCACCTGGTCTATGAGAACATCGCTGTCGTTCAGGTCGACGACTTAAGCCAGAGCACCGTGCTGGCGACCAACGCTTATCGCCTGGTCGAAGACAGCTGGCAGATAGTGCTTCACCATGCTTCACCGGTACCGCCGGGCGCTCAGGACAGCGGTGTGGGCCCAGGGCGGATCCACTGACCGGACACGAAGTAGTCCTGGTGCACGGCGTCCTGATGCCGGGTTGGGAAATGCTGCTGCTCCGACAGCGTCTCCAACGCAATGGGTTCAATTGTTGTCTTTTCCGTTACAGCAGCCGCCGGCGGTCGCCAGCAGAAAACGCAGCGCACCTCGAGAAGGTCCTGCAGGGTTCAGCACGCGGAAATCCGCTGCACTTCGTTGCACACAGTCTGGGCGGGATCGTGCTGGCACATCTGTTTGCGGGTGACAGGTGGACCGCTGACGGTCGAGTGGTCCTGTTGGGGTCTCCGCTGGCTGGAAGCTGTACTGCCCGGCAGCTTGATCGCTTCCGGTGCGGTCGTTGGCTGCTCGGGCAGTCCCTGGACGGTGGACTTGCAGGTGGCGCTCCCGAATGGCCGGCTGGACGCGAGACGCTGGTGATTGCAGGAAACCGTGGCCCTGGCGTGGGTCAGCTGCTCACCTGCGGCCGCCTGCCGCATCCTAGCGACGGTACCGTGACGGTGGCCGAAACCTGGAGCCGCCACATTAGCAATAACCAGCTGATGCCGGTGAGTCACAGTGGGTTGCTGTTGTCGCGCCAGGTGGCTGACAGCGTCGCCAGTTTCCTGAGGAACGAATCTGTATAATCTACTTAATAATATAATTAAACATTTATATTGGTATATATCACATAACTTATTTAAAGTTGAAAATGAAGAAGTACGATCTTTCGTCGGCTGATTGGCTCAGGCTGCTACGGGTGGCCGTGGTTCTGGCAATTGCCGGCCTTGGTAGTGGTTGCTCGAGTTCTTCAAGCAGTGGTGTTGAACTCACGGTTCGCCGAGGTGACGCGACCGGTGACTACGCCGGAACTTATACCGGAACGCTGACACTGCATTCTACCGCTGACCTGGTGGGTGGGGGTTCAGGAACCGACGACCGGACCGAGGCCGCTGTTGTCGAGGTCAGCAGAGATGGACTGGTCCAGCTGAAGATCGATACGCTGACGATCCTGGGTGTCGTCAGCAATAGCGGCGAGTGGGGTGTACAGGCTTCGATCAACGATTTCGAGGCGATGATCAACGCTACGTACATCGATCGGTTGGACGATGCCGGCTGTTCGATGACTGACAAGGTCGCCAAAATCGAGGGGCAGATCTCCCCGCCAGACATAGCTGGCGAGGTCAGCGGGCAGTTGATCTGCAGACGGGCAGGTATAACCCTCGCGACCCTGACAACATCGGGCCAGCTCAGGGCTTCAAGGTGAACGCCCAGATGCGGGCAGAATTGATCGGTCGGCACAGATCTCGCTACCCGGGTACCCGGAAAGAATCGGCATGAACAGTTTCTTTGTCGGTTGTGGCTATGTCGGCAGCCAGGTGGCACGCCGTGAACTGACTGACGGCGGTAGCGTCGGGGCGTTGGTGCGACGGGTCAAAAGCGCAGCGACGTTGAACAGTATCGGTGTCGATACCCAATCGGTTGATCTCAATTCCTTGGCCTTGAAGCCCCTGCCGGATCTGACGGGCCGGGTGCTTTACTGGTTCGTGCCACCGCCGGCGCAAGGGCTGCTCGATTCGCGACTGGCGGCGGGCCTTGGAGCGATCCGCCGTGGCTTCGAGCCTGTCCGTATCGTGCTGATCAGTACAACCGGTGTTTATGGCGATTGTGGCGGGGAATGGGTAGACGAGTCCCGGCCGGTGAATCCTAAGAGCGATCGGGGTCAGCGCCGGGTAGACGCTGAACAGAAACTGCAAAAGTGGTGCCAAGGTCGCGATGTCAGTTCAGTCGTTCTCCGTGTCCCGGGTATTTACGGACCCGGAAAGCTGCCTTTGAAAAGGTTGCGCGCCGGCCACCCCGTGCTGGCGCCACAGGTGTCACCGTGGAGTAATCGTGTTCACGCCCATGACCTCGTTGCAGCCTGTCTCGCTGCTGCCAGGCTCGAAAAGCCGGCACGGGTGTACAACGTCAGTGACGGCAATCCCAGCAGCATGACTGATTTCTTTTTCAGGGTCGCTGATGCGACAGGACTGCCAAGGCCTCCCGTGATCGGCCGCGCACAGCAAGAGGCAGCACTCAGCGCCGGGCTGCTGTCCTATCTGGCGGAGTCAAAACGCATCGACAACAGCCTGATGAGGGAACACCTGGGTGTGGTGCCGCGTTACCCTGATCTTGCGACGGGTCTGGATGACCTTAACTGCGAGGTGTTGGAGTCTTCAGGATAGAGTCAGTTTCTCGCAGGCGAGCCGGATCCGGTCACAGGCTTCCACCAGGTTTTCGATTGCGGTGGCATAGGAGACCCTGAAGTGGCCGGGCAGACCAAAGGCCTCTCCGGGCACCACCGTCACCTTGGCGGCATCGAGCAGGTAGCTGCCGACGGCGGTGTCGTTTTCGAGCCTTTCACCTGTCGGCGCGAT
>Ga0066834_10001079_pt1 | contig 12596 bp, 10 predicted proteins | sample ETNtaG_30_FD_66729 | JGI IMG/M metagenome (GOLD analysis project Ga0066834, IMG submission 66729) | Marine microbial and viral communities from oxygen minimum zone, Eastern Pacific Ocean - ETNP201306PF43B | ecosystem: Environmental > Aquatic > Marine > Oceanic | place: Pacific Ocean: Eastern... | reverse complement strand
TCAACAATGACACTGAAACAAGGTGTGCAAAATCTTCTGTGTCACTATGTACCAGAAGTAAAAAGCGTAGAGGCAAATTAAAAAATGTCGCAAAAAATAGAAAAGCTTTTCAAATCATATCGAGACCAATTATTGCATTTAGCAAAACTTTATGGAGTGGTTGAGGTAAAAGATTATGCGAGAAGTTCAAAAAGGCTCACAATTTCACAATTAGAGTTATTACTAATTAAAAATCGCGTTAAATTGCCAATTAACAATTTTAGCGACAAAGCATTAGCGAAAGAGGAATTAAGACAAAACTCCATAACAAATATCTATCTATCCATTTGTTTTGTGATTTTTGTTGGATGCATGATCGTAGCAAGGCCTTATATAAAAAATGTAGTTAATGAAGTTAAATTTACTTATGTTGCTGAAGAGTATAAATCAGCGAAAGTTGATAAAACTAATAAAATTAGAACCAAAAAAAAACAAGAAACTGAGATAATTCAAGAGCCAAAAAGTTTTTCTTCAAAACCTGACAATTCCATCAGCTTAAATACTGAGGCTGCTCTAAACCTCTTTGAAGACCTAAATCATGATCTTAAAAATGTTAGAGCCGGTCAAAAAGTGAAACCCATCTATCTCACAAAACTTCCAAAAGATATTGGAACATTAGGTGACACACGGAAGAAAAGAGAATTATTTATTAAAATTGTCCTACCCTTAATACTTTATGAAAACGAAAAAATTACTGAAGATAGAAAAAAGCTTTTTAAAATATTAGGCAAAAGTTTTAATTCACCAGGTGAAAGGGTTTGGCTAAAAAGAAGATTCAAAGAATATAAAATTGAAGATAAGGACCTAGGCGAACTTAAAACACGAATGGATATAATTCCAGCATCTATCGCTATAGCTCAAGCAGCAAACGAAAGCGGTTGGGGAACGTCCAGATTTGCATTGGAGGGCAATGCATTGTTTGGTCAGTGGACTTGGAGTAAAAAGGGAATTTCTCCGTCAAACCAAGATACTGATAAAAATCATAGAATTTTACAATTTCAAATTCTTAAAGCTTCTGTAAGAGCCTATAAAAACAACCTAAATACTCACGATGCATACAAAGAGTTTAGAGAAGTAAGGGCTAAATTGAGACAGAGCGATAAAAAAATTACTGGACTTGATTTAGTCAAGTACTTGAAAAATTATGCTGAGATTGGCGACAAATACACAAAAATTCTTGAAAAGATTATAACACTAAATTCATTGACCGATTTTGATAATGCTAACTTGTTACCTACAAGAATGACAGTGGAAATTACTTTATAATTACTTAGACGATTAGTATTCAGCCACAACATATTGAATACCTAACCATCTCCATTTACCAGTCTTTTCTCTAAGCGAACAGTTTATTCTTCCTCTTTCACTCTTAAATTTATCCTTAAGCAATATCGCCAGCTCATTTTCATTCACAAAATTAATATCAGATTTCCTCCAAATGTTACCTTCATTGGAATAGCAATTGATATTTTTAATATTAATTAAATCTTTAAAAAATTTAATTTTAACCAACGGTGGATTATCATGAATTTTAAGATATCTATTTTCTGGTATAATTTTTTCGTATGGAAATGGTAAAGTTTTAAGAATAGAATTAAATCTTTTTAGTTCTCCGTATTTTTCATTGATTGGAAATCTTGGTAATTCCAAAAAATCTTTAGATATATCAATAACACCAGAATGTTGACCGAAGGCAAAATTAAAATTTAAATCTTTAATAATTTTTTTTAAATTACTACTATATTCTCCAAATGGGTAAGAAAAAATAGTTGGGGAATATCCAAGTTCCTTTTCAAATAACATAATAGATTTGTTTAGATCAGATTTAATTCTGTCATCTTTCCAATCGACTAAATATTCATGAGAATGACTATGATTACCTATGGTTACTAAATTGTTTGCTTCTATTTCTCTAATTTGATCCCATGTCATATATCCATATTTGCCGATTTCTCTAGTACTAACAAAAAGTACAAATGGAATTTTTTTTTCTTTTAATACTGGCCATGCATTTAAGTAAAAAGATTCAAATGCATCATCGATTGTAAGAAGTAAATAATTTTTTTTTATTCCAGTTTTGATAACTTCTTCAAATTTTTTAAATTCTATAAATTCAATTCCAGAATTATTTATTTCTTTTATGTGTTCAATAAAAATTTCATTTTTTATGTTTGTTGAAGGATATTTATATTCCCCAAATCTATGATACATCAAGGTTATCACACCCTTATTCAAATCCAAATTATCTATTATTGCTCCAAAGGATTTACTTATTGATATTAATAGTAGTATCAATACAGATATTATGAATTTTTTATCAATAGACTGTAGCATGAATTGTAGCTCATTATTTGTAAAAATTAAAAATAAAGCATTTATCAAAATTTTGCAAAGCGATAAATACAACAATGATTTGTTAATGAAACAAATTATAGATTTTTTTAAGCAAAACAATTTAAGCTTTAACGATATTTCGGAAATATTGGTAAATCAAGGTCCCGGAGGCTTTTCGGCTCTAAGAAGTTCTTTGGCAATAGCGAAAGGTATTAGCATAGCGAAAAATTTAAAATTATTTGGGTACAATACATTTTTGTGGTCTTGCGTTAAGTTTTTTAATAAATGTGAGTTAATTTTCAGTCTTATAAAATATAGAGAAAAATATTTTATAAAAAAATTTAATAAAAAACTTGTTAGTCACACAACAGTAAAAGAAATTACAAAAGAAGAAATATTAAAAAAATATAGTGATGATTTTATGGTAATTACAAAAAATACTGCAAAATACTTTGATGGTGAAATTCTTAAACTTAAAAATATAAACATTGTTAATTTGGATCATAATGAGCTAGAATTTCTTAGATTTAATGATTTGCTAGAAAAAAGATTGATAAGGCCAATATATTTGAGCTAAAGTATTTTTTAAAATATTAGTTATAATATAAAATTATGAGAGAGAATTTTGATATTGAAGCCAGATGTAAACAAAAAAGTGTTAGACTAACTGATCAAAGAAGGTTGATCGCAAAAGTTATGTCAGAAATAGAAAATCATCCCGATGTAGGAGAATTACATAAAAAGATTAGCGAAATTGATTCTAAAATAAGTATAGCAACCGTATATAGAACCGTAAAATTATTTGAAGAAGCAGGCATTATTGCCAAACATGATTTTAGGGAAAATAAATCAAGATATGAAAAGGCTCCAGATAAGCATCATGACCATTTGATAGATGTTAATACTGGCAAAATAATAGAATTTACTAATAACGAAATAGAGAAATTACAAAAAAAAGTTGCAGAAAAACTCGGTTACAAACTTGTTGATCATAGATTAGAACTATATGGTTCAAAAATTAAAAAGTAATAAAAAAATTGTCTAAAAAAATATTTATCAAAACTTTTGGCTGCCAAATGAACATATATGACTCAAATCGTATTTATGATTTAACTTCTAGAATTGGATTTAAAAAAACTTATGTAAAAGAAGAAGCCGATTGTTTTATATTAAACACTTGTCATATACGTGAAAAAGCAACTGAAAAAGTTTATGATGAAATTGGAAGAATAAAAAAAGATTTTAAAAAAAAGAAAAAACCCTTAGTTATAGTATCCGGATGTGTTGCTCAAGCTGAATCTGAAGAGATAATGAAGAGAGAACCATATGTCGATATTTTAATAGGTCCTCAATCTTATCATAAAATTTCTGATTTAATTTTGAGCTACAGTAGAAAAAAACAAAAAATTAATGAAACGGAATTTGATGTAGTAAACAAATTTGATGAATTAGAAAAAGTTTCTAATTTACAGAATAAAATTTCGTCTTATCTAACGATACAAGAAGGTTGTGATAAATTTTGTCACTTTTGTGTTGTTCCCTACACAAGAGGCCCAGAATATTCTAGGCCTTTTAGGCAAATTGTTAACGAAGCGTATAATTTAGTTGGTAATGGCGTTCGAGAAATTATTTTACTTGGTCAGAATGTAAATGCATATAATTTTTCAAAAAATAATAAAAATTTTACACTTTCATCGTTAATAAGAGAACTAAACAATATTAAAAACTTAAAGAGAATCAGATATGTGACCTCTCATCCAAAAGACATGACCGAGGATTTGATCAATTGTCACAAAGATTGTGAAAAACTTATGCCAATCATACATCTTCCTATTCAAAGCGGATCAGACAAGATTCTTACGTTAATGAATAGAAAACACAATAGAAACTTTTATTTATCTGCAATTAAAAAGTTAAAAAATGTCAATAAAGATATAAAAATTTCTAGTGATTTTATTATTGGTTATCCTGGAGAAACAGAAAAAGATTTTGAAGAAACATTAGATCTTATTCAAAAAATAGGTTTTGTTAATTCCTATTCATTTATCTTTAGCCCAAGGCCCGGAACTCCCGCTGCTGAGAAAAAGTTAAATAATTTATCAAAAAGTAAAAAAAGACTTATAAAATTGCAAGATATTTTAGAAAAATTACAACTTGAAAATAACAAAAACTATCTTAAACAATATTGTGAAGTTTTAATTGAAAATAAATTAGATAATCAAGAAAAATACTTTGGAAGAACAAAGTATATGACCCCCGTCATATTTGATTCGAACAACTGTAATCCTGGTGAGTTAATAAATGTAAAAATTACATCTTTTAATCAAAATAATTTATTTGGTTTCCATAAAACCAATAAAGTTCAGGCAGCGTAATTTTAATGAAAATAAGTAAACAAAATAAAAACAGTAAAGAAGTTTCAATAGTATATGGAAAAGATAATTCAATAAATGTTAATATATTTAATAACAAGATTTTAATGGAGATAGCAGGATCTTTTGATAATAACTTCAAAGAATTAGAAAAAGTTAGTGGTTCAAAAATTTATTTCAGAGGAAATTCTATTGCAATTAAGGGTGATAAATATGCGAATGAAAAAGTTAAAAATGCAATTGAGTACTTAATTTACCGTTTCAGATCTGATAAAAAAATAGACAGGAATGATATAATTACGGCGTTAAATGCAGACATGACACAGGAAACAAAAATTCAATCATCGGTCCAGTCTTTGGATGAAGTAATCAAAACTCCAAAAAGATCTGTTATCCCTAAATCCAAAAAACAAAAAGAATATGTCAAATCACTTAAAACAAATAGAATAGTAATGTCGTTAGGTCCAGCAGGAACTGGAAAAACTTATTTAGCTGTTGCTGTGGCCTTATCTATGTTGTTGGAAAAAAAAGTTGAAAGAATAATATTATCAAGACCTGCAGTTGAGGCCGGTGAGAAGTTAGGGTTTTTACCTGGAGATATGAAAGATAAAATAGATCCATATTTAAGACCTCTGTATGATTCTCTATATGATTTGTTAGATTATGATAAAATTCAAAGAAAAATCGAATCTGGCTCTATAGAAATAGCCCCTTTAGCTTTTATGAGGGGACGAACCCTAAAAAATTCTTTTGCAATTCTTGATGAAGCTCAAAATGCAACCGAAATACAAATTAAAATGTTTTTAACCAGAATTGGAGAAAATTCAAAACTAGTTGTAAATGGTGACCCGTCACAAATTGACTTGCCAAACAAAAATCATTCGGGTTTGGTAAAATCACAGTCTATATTAAAAGAAATTAAAGAAATAGCTGTTGTAAATTTTGATCATCAAGATGTTATGAGAGATTCTTTGGTAACAAAAATTGTAGAAGCCTATCAAAAGAATACCGATGATTAAGGTTAATGTTGAGATAAACAATAAATCTTGGCATAAAAGAATTAATAATCCAAAAAAATATTTTAACCAAAAATTGAAAAAAATTTCTAAAATTATTAAGTTTTTTAGAAACAGAAACATAACCTTTACTATATTATTAACAAATTCTTTAAATATGAAAAAGCTTAACAATAAATTTAGAAAGCTTAACCAATCTACCGATATTTTATCGTTTCCTTCATTTTCGCCAAAAAAATTAAAGTTAATGAAAGAAAAAAAGATCTATATAGGTGACTTAGCAGTTTCTTATGAAATCGTAAATTCAAAATCTAAGAAAAAAAATTTCTTTGTGGAATTTGATAAAGTTTGGATTCATGGACTTTTACATTTGGCAGGCTATGATCATATTGAAGACAGAGATTATTATAAAATGAATAAAATTGAGAAAAAGATTTTAAATTTAATTTGACTGCGCTACTAGATAATAAATTTTTTGTTATATTTTTAGCACCTTTTTTACTTGGCGCAATAACAATACTTGGTTTTACTCCATATAATTTAACATTTATAAATTTTTTTACATTTCCGACCTTATTATTTTTAATTTCACTAATAAAAAAAAGAACACAATCTAAATACAGAAAAAAAATATCAAAACGTTATTTTTTTTATTTAGGATGTGCCTTTGGTTTTGGTTTTTTTGTATGTGGAAACTATTGGATTTCTATATCTTTAACTCACGATGAAATTTTTAAAAACTTAATTCCATTTGCTGTTGTTTTAATTCCTTTATATTTATCTTTATTTTTCGGATTAGCAATTTTAATAGTAGGCTCTTTTGCTGAAAAAAATATTTTTTTTATTTTATTTTTTTCTTTAGTTTTTTCTGTGTTTGAATTCTTGAGAGGAAATTTATTAACTGGATTCCCTTGGAATTTAATATCGTATACTTGGTCATGGTCGATCGAGTCTATACAAATATTATCATTGATTGGTACATATTCCTTAAGTTTGATTTCAGTAACTTTTTTTTGTACTCCTTTTCTTTTCTTTCAACACAAAATTACCAAAAAAAATGTTTCTTTTGTTATTATCTTTTTGATCATTTTTCTTAGCAACTATTTATATGGATTACATAAAATTAGTAATAGCGTTTATCAATTTGATGATAAAATTTATGTTAAAATAGTTTCTCCCAGTTTCTCTCTTAAAGATTACGATACTCAAAGTGAATTTATGCAGTTAAAAAGACTTATAAAAATTAGTGATCCTGAAAAAAATAAGAAAACTTTGTTTATCTGGCCGGAAGGAATATTTTATCAATCATATTTAGAAGATATCAAGAAATATAAAAATTTATTTTATAATGAATTTTCTGAAAATCATTTAATTATTTTGGGAATCAATCATTTTATCAACACTGGCAATAATTTTAAAAATCAAAAGTATTTTAATAGTTTGGCAATTTTAAATCACAATTTAGATGTTTTATCGATTTATAATAAAATTGATCTTGTTCCATTTGGTGAATTTTTACCTTTTGAAAAAGTTTTATCAAAATTTGGTTTAAAAAAAATAACCAGGGGATATTATTCATTTTCTGCTGGCGATATTAGAACGACAATAAATTTAGGTAATAAATTTAATGAAAGCTTAATTCTTCCACTAATTTGCTATGAAATAATTTATTCGGGTAAAATAAAAAAAAGAAATCAATTGCCAGCTTTATTAATTAATATTTCGGAGGATGCTTGGTTTGGAGAATCAATAGGACCTTATCAGCATTTCTCGAAAGCAATTTACAGATCAGTTGAAGAAGGTATTTTTGTTGCTAGATCTGCTAACAAAGGAATTTCTGGTTTTCTTGATCCAAATGGCAGAGTGATTAAATCACTTGATATGGGAGAGTCTGGTAATATTGAGTTAAATTTTCCTTATTTTAGTCAAGCTACTTTATTTTCAAAATATGGAAATAAAATATTTTTTTTAATAATTATGTTGTATATATTTCTAACTTTAATTTTTAAAAAATATAAAATCTGATGAGTGAAAAATCATATTTGTTTACAAGCGAATCTGTCTCCGAAGGTCATCCAGACAAAGTTTGTGACCGTATATCAGATATGGTCGTAGATACTTACTTGTCCAAAGAACCTTTCTCAAGAGTTGGGTGTGAAACTTTAACTACTACAAATAAAGTGGTGCTTGCAGGCGAAACGAGAGGTCCTGAAATTAAAAAAGATGATTTAATTGAAAAAGTTCGAAGTTGCATTAAAGATATTGGGTATGAACAAAAAGGATTCCATTGGAAAAATTGTAGTATAGATGTTCATTTACATTCTCAATCAACTGACATTGCAATGGGAGTTGATTCAAAAGGAAATAAAGATGACGGAGCCGGTGATCAGGGAATAATGTTTGGATATGCATGTAATGAAACTGAAGTTTTGATGCCTGCGCCTATTTATTATTCTCATAAAATTTTAGAATTAATGGCAGCAGATAGAAAAAATGGAAAAGCAGATAAGCTAGAACCTGATTCAAAAAGTCAAGTGACATTAATGTATGAAAATGGAAAACCAGCAAAAGTTACTTCAGTTGTTATCTCAACCCAACATTCTTCAAAAGTGAATCAAGCTCAAGTTAAAGAAATTGTTAGACCATATTTAGAAAAATCTATTCCTAAAGAGTTATTATCAGGATTAAAAGAAGAAGAATTTTATGTAAATCCGACTGGTCAATTTATTATAGGAGGACCAGATGGAGATGCGGGTTTAACAGGAAGAAAAATTATTGTTGATACTTATGGTGGAGCCGCACCTCATGGAGGAGGAGCTTTTTCTGGAAAGGATCCAAGCAAAGTAGATAGGTCGGCTGCGTATGCAGCAAGATATATTGCTAAAAATGTAGTTGCCTCAAAAATTGCTGATAAATGTTTAATTCAACTTGCGTATGCTATCGGTGTCTCAAAGCCATTATCAATCTATGTGGATCTTTTTGATGGCGATGGTGAAAAATCTAAACATGTTGAAAAATTAATAAATGATAATTTTGATTTGAGTCCCAGAGGAATTAGAGAAATGTTGTTTTTGAATAAACCTATATACGAGTGCACGGCTGCCTATGGGCATTTTGGAAGAAAACCTAGACAAGACGGTTCTTTTTCATGGGAAAAAACTGATAAAACTGAAGTTTTTATTAAGTAAGTCTTGAAAAAGGTAAAAATATCAACTAAATAAATGACAAATAACCTGTGATACCAGAATGGGCTTGTGCCCATTTTTTTTTGCAGACAAGTGGATACGATATATGTTTAACCAAAGATCAGATAAAGTAGAGCTTTTGAGAATAGCTGAGGCTGTAGCTACAGAGAAATCTATTGATAAGGAAATTATTTTGACTTCTATGGAGTCAGCAATACAAAAAGCCGCAAAAACAAAATTTGGATTTAATAATGATATTCGAGCAATCATTGATAGAGAAAGTGGAGATATAAATCTTCATAAGGTGCTAAAAGTAGTTCAATCTCCCGAAAATTTTGATACCGAAATTTCATTAGAACATGCCTCTGAAAAAGATAACCAAAAAACTATCAAAATTGGTGATGAAATTTTTGAAAAGTTGCCACCAGTAGATTTTGGTAGAATTGCAGCACAAATAGCTAGACAAGTTATAACCCAGAATGTTCGTGCTGCTGAAAGAGAAAGACAATATAATGATTTTATTGGAAAAAAAGGAGGAATTTTAAGCGGCATAGTAAAAAGATTGGAATATGGCAATTTAATCATAGACTTGAATAAAGCTGAAGCAATAATCAAAAAAGAGGAACTTATACCAAGAGAAATCTTAAAAACGGGAGATAGAGTTAAAGCGTATTGTTATGATGTAGTCAGGGAAAATAAAGGTCAACAAATATTTTTATCCAGAGCACATGAAAAGTTTATGGAAAGATTATTTTTTCAAGAAGTCCCAGAAATTTATGACGGAATTATTGAAATTAAATCTTCAGCCAGGGATCCCGGCAGTAGAGCAAAAATTTGTGTTAATTCAACAGATTCTTCCATCGACCCTGTCGGGGCGTGTGTAGGAATGAGAGGTAGTAGAGTACAATCAGTGGTTAATGAACTTCATGGAGAAAAAATAGATATAGTTCATTGGTCTGAAGATCCAGCTGCTTTGGTTGTAAGCGCTTTAGCTCCTGCGGAAATTCAAAAAGTAATAATTGATGATCAAAATAGAAGAATAGAAGTTATTTTAACGGAAGAAAATTTAAGCAAGGCAATAGGAAGAAGAGGACAAAACGTTAGGCTAGCATCAAAACTGATTGATTATGAAATAGATATATTAACTGAAAATGAAGAAACCGAAAGAAGGCAAATGGAATTCAAAGATAAAACTGAAATTTTCATTAAAAATCTGGAAGTTGATGAAACTCTAGGACAACTTTTGGTTGCGGAAGGCTTTTCGTCTATTGGAGAAATTCACCAAGCTTCTGTTGAAGATATTTTAAAGATTGAGGGTATAGATAACAATACTGTTAACGAATTGAAAGAAAGAGCAGAGGAAGCTTTAAAAAAAGAAAAAGAAAATATTTCAAAAAAATTGAAAGAACTAGGCGTCGAAGATGCTCTTATTAATTTGAAAGGACTTACACCAGGAATGCTTGTTACCTTAGGTGAAAAAAAAATCAATACGCTTAAAGATTTTGCTGAACTTTCTAGTGATGAACTAATAGGAAGTTATGATGAAAAAAAAGGAAAAAAATTTAAAATAAAAGGATTTCTTGAAGAATTTGCTTTGGCAAGATCTGAGGCCGATGAGTTGATTATGAATGCTAGAAATAGTGTCTTTGAATAGGTGGTATATTTTTTATGGAAGAAAAAGAAATAAAAAAGAAAAAACAGACTTTGACGGTTTCGATAAAAAAACCCATAGACGTTTCTCGTTATTCACAGGACAAAGGCAAAACGTCAGTTGTTATAGATAAAAAAATCTCAAAAAGAAGAAGTGAAAGAAGGTTTTACAATCGAGAAAATAATGTAGGTAAACCGAATTTGAGATTTGAGGATAAAACAAAGGCGCAAAAGGTTGATGATATTGCTTCTAAAAATATTTCGGCAAACAGAAGTTTTGAAATTAGAAAAATAGCTGAGGAAAGAGCCACAAAAAGATTCAAAAATTTAAAAGAAGAAAGCATATTTTCCAAAAAAGAAAATATAAGTAAAAATAAAAATTTGACACCAAAAAGAGAATACAAACTTACTTTATCAAAAGCTTTAACAGATGATGTGATGGAAGGGAAAGAAAGAAGTTTAGCATCAGTAAGACGTGCGCGGCTTAAAGAAAAGAAAAGTCAAGTTTCTGATGATAAAAAAATTGAAACCAAAAAAATTGTCAGAGAAGTAAATATTCCAGACAAAATTACAATACAAGAGCTTTCAAATAGAATGGCTATCCAAGCAAGCAGTATAATTAAACATCTTTTAAGTATGGGTGTTACCGCAACAATAAACCATTCTCTTGATGCAGATACTTCAGAATATATTGTAAAAGAGATGGGCAATATACCTGTCAGAGAAAGAAAACCAGATTTAAATATTCATAAATCAATCGACAATAAAAGCGAAAATTTGGAACCAAAATCTCCGGTCGTGACGGTTATGGGACATGTTGACCATGGAAAAACTTCCTTATTAGACGCTTTAAGAAAAACAAATGTTGTTGCGGGAGAGCACGGAGGAATAACTCAACATATTGGAGCCTATAAAATAAAAACTGAAGAAGGGAAGCATATAACATTTATAGACACACCGGGTCATGCAGCCTTTACTGAAATGAGAGCGAGAGGATCAAGAGTTACGGACATTGTTGTGTTGGTTGTGGCAGCTGACGATGGAGTTAAACCACAAACGATTGAGGCCATAAAACATTCAAAAGCCGCAAAAGTTCCAATTGTTGTAGCGATAAACAAGTGTGATTTACCTAACTCAGATCCTCAAAAAGTAAAAAATCAACTTTTAGAATACGAACTTATAGCGGAAGAATTAAGTGGAGATACTTTGTTTACCGAGGTTTCTGCTACTACTAAGAAAAATTTGAATAAACTTAAAAAAAATATCATTCTTCAAGCAGACCTCCTTGGATTAAAAGCAGATTTTGAATCGAACGCAATTGGTGTAATTTTAGAGTCTAGAATTGATCGTGGCAAAGGACCTGTATCGACTGTACTTGTAACAAATGGAAGTTTAAGAAATGGAGATTTTTTTGTTAGTGGTGTTACATGGGGTAAAATTAGAGCAATGATAGATGATCAAGGTCAAAATATTGAGTTAGCTATTCCATCAACTCCAGTGGAAGTACTGGGAACAAATAAAGCTGCTTTGGCTGGTGATGATTTTGTGGTGGTTGAATCAGAAGAAAAAGCGAAAGAAATAAATGATTATAGAATTGGACACAGTAAATCAAAACAAGCACCGCTAATCTCATTTAACAAAGAACCTACTTTCAATACCAGTTCCGACACCAAGGAATTACCAATAATAATTAAATCTGATGTTCATGGATCCTGTGAAGCACTTAAAAATGCAATTGAAAAAATTCAACATAAAGAGGTTTCTCCAAAAATAATTTTATCAAATATTGGCGTAATAACCGAAACAGATATAATGCTGGCAAAAGCTTCTGGTGCTATACTTATCGGTTTTAATGTTAGACCGAATAAAGAGGCCAAAAAACTTGCAGAAAAAGAAAAAATAAACTTAAGATTTTTTAACATAATTTATGAAGCTTTAGATTTTATTAACGATTCATTATCGGGGCTATTGAAACCTAATGTAAAAGAGGAGATTGTGGG
>Ga0066834_10001075_pt1 | contig 12619 bp, 6 predicted proteins | sample ETNtaG_30_FD_66729 | JGI IMG/M metagenome (GOLD analysis project Ga0066834, IMG submission 66729) | Marine microbial and viral communities from oxygen minimum zone, Eastern Pacific Ocean - ETNP201306PF43B | ecosystem: Environmental > Aquatic > Marine > Oceanic | place: Pacific Ocean: Eastern... | reverse complement strand
TTGCGCTGTTGGCATAGGTCGGGAGGTGGCATTTATACCCAGGGCGGCGCTGCGCTTGCCCTGGGCTACGTTGTTCAACGCCTTCGGCGTAAAAGAATCGGAAAGTGCACTTGTTCTGGGACCAGGCCAAGTCTGAGGCGTTTTAACGGATTCTGCATTGGCAACGTGGGATGAGATGGTGCGAAGTTAAGGACGTAGGATGGCCGTCTCGGCCGTCTCGGCCGTCTCGGCCGTCTCTGGTAGATGCGGCCTCAGACGGGCGGGGACGCCCATCCTACGATTGATCGTAGGATGGCCGTCTCGGCCGTCTCGGCCGTCTCTGGTGGATGCGGTCTCAGACGGGCGGGACGCCCATCCTACGAAAATGTGCTCGCCCCGTTACGAATCCGTAAAATCACCCCTGTCCTGGCCTACCACTACCCTCAGGAAAACAGAGTTTCCAGGTCCGCCATCCTTGCCCTGGCAGCTTTTATATATTCCTTGCTGATATCGTACCCGATCCATTTCCTTCCAAGATTTTTGGCGGCGACGCAGGTAGTGCCGACCCCACAGAAGGGATCGAGAACAAGGTCTTCTTCAAACGTATAAAGCTCAATAAGTCGTTTCGGCAATTCCTCAGGAAAGGGCGCTGGATGCCCGACCTTTTTCGCGGACTCGGGCTGAAACTCCCAGACAGAGAGCGTGTTCTGCATGAATTCGTCACGCTCAATAGTGTCTGTGCCTTTTCTGACTCGATCGAATCTGCCCTTTGAGAAAGTGAGGATGTATTCATGGAGGTCACGCAGCACTGGATTCTTCGCCGATTTCCATGAACCCCACGCGCACGACCCACTCGCTCCTTTCCCTTTAACCCAGATGACCTCGCCGCGCATGAGGTAACCGATCTCCTTCATCATGACGTTCAGATAAGAGGCGAGCGGGATGTAAGGTTTGCGGCCGACGTTGGCGATGTTCACGCATGCCCTTCCGCCGGGTTCGAGCACTCGATAGGTCTCACGAAAGACACGTTCCAACAGACCGAGGTATTCATCAAGGCTCAAATCATCGTCGTAGTCTTTCCCCACATTGTAGGGCGGGGAAGTCACCATGAGTGCGACGCTGCTGTCGGGAAGCTCTTTCATTTTCTCTGAGCTGTGCCCATGGAAGCGATCCACCTTTTCTGCGGTATTAACGGTCTTGTCATCCGAGATGGTGACGTCCGTCAGTTGCCGTGCATAGTAAGATGAGGCGTCGTGAGCTTCGCGCTTTGAACTGCCGAAACTGCGTGTCTTCGATGGCATACGGGATCGATCTCTTCAGGGCAATGACCGGGCGATTCTATATATCCAGCTCATGAAAGAAAACGGTTGCGTTTTGGCACTGATTAGACCCTGCACAGCGGCAGTTATATACTTCCTTTCATCTCGGCGAGAATCCAATGGGCCGTAGTACGCTGTAGGGAAATTTGATGTCCGAACAAGCCAATCCAAATCGGCTGAGCAAGGAAACGAGTCCGTACCTGCTTCAGCACGCGCAGAATCCTGTTGAATGGTACCCATGGGGCGAAGAAGCGTTTAAGAGGGCGAAGGCAGAGAACAAACCCATCCTTTTGAGTATCGGGTATTCCGCGTGTCACTGGTGCCATGTGATGGAGCACGAATCGTTCTCAAACGAAGAAATAGCCGGCCTGATGAACAAGTATTTTGTCAACATCAAGGTCGATCGCGAAGAACGCCCGGATGTTGACAACATTTACCAGACGGCTTTGCAGGTGATGGGGCAAGGGGGGGGATGGCCGCTGACAATGTTTCTGACGCCTGACCTGGAGCCATTCTATGGTGGAACGTATTTTCCATCTGAGAATCGATACAACCGTCCAGGATTTCCGAACGTTCTGCTCAGTATTGCGAAACATTTTCATGAAGAGGAGGAGAACGTTGCTGAGAATGTGCAGCAGATAAAGGATGCCCTCGCGCAAATTAACTCGACCGGCAAGGTTCGCGAAGAAGAGCTCACTCACGAATCTCTGGAGAAAGCGCTCGAAAAGATAGCCAGCACGTACGACCCAGTGCACGGAGGTTTTGGTAGTGAGCCGAAGTTTCCAAACACCATGCTGCTGAGCTTTCTGATGAGAATGTCGAGGCTGACAGAGAATTCGGAACTGGCAGACATGGCCGTTCATTCTCTGAAAAAGATGGCCGAAGGGGGAATCTACGATCACCTTGCCGGTGGGTACGCGCGCTATTCAGTCGATTCAAAGTGGCTCGTTCCGCATTTCGAAAAAATGCTGTACGACAACGCGCTCATCACTCAGGCTAACGTGGAGGCCTACCAACTGACCAAAGATCCTGTCTTGGAGAATGCGATTCGCGGAGCTCTGGATTTTGTGCTGGCGGAAATGACGCACGATGAAGGAGGCTTCTACTCGAGCTTTGACGCGGACAGTGAAGGGGAAGAAGGAAAATACTATGTGTGGACTACACGGGAGATTCATGAGCTCCTGGGCGAGAAGGATGGCAAGATCGTCTGTGCCTGTCTTGGGGTCACCGCGGGCGGGAATTTCGAAAACAACACCAGCATTCTCCATCAGGCGAATACGCCTAAGAATGTAGCGTTCGACCTTGACATTGATGAATCGGAAATCATGCCGGCCCTTGAGGCTGGAAAGAAAAAGCTCCTGGAGGCCAGGAGAGGGCGACCGCAGCCAAGTTTGGATGACAAGGCTATAACCAGTTGGAATGCCTTGATGATCAGCGCGTTCGCCATGGCCGGACAGGCCCTCGATGAGCCGAGATACAAAGATGCTGCCGTGAGTGGAACCGAGTTCATTCTAAAATGGCTGGCGCGGGGTTCCGAGCTCCGCCGCACTTATCGGAGCGGCAGGGCGAAGCTCAAGGCATTCCTGGACGATTACGCTTTCTTTACCGCGGCCCTGCTCGATGTGCATCAGATGACGCAGGACCACAATTACCTCGAACATGCCGTCGCTTTTACCGATGAAATGGTGAAGCTCTTCACGGATGATCGGTATGGCGGCTACTTCTATACACCCCGGGATGGCGAACTGCTGATTCAGCGGCCAAAAACCGCATTGGATCAATCGCTCCCCTCTGGTGTAGCGATTGGGGTCTCGAATCTCTTTCGGCTTTTCTCTCTGACTGAGCGTGCCGATTTTCGTTTACCTGCGATTAATATTCTCCGCATCTATCGGAAGGACATGGAGGAGAATCCGGCCGCGTTCGGCAGCATGCTGAATGCGCTCGAGACCCACATTTCCGGAATGCGTGAAATTCTGGTGGTAGGCGATTCTGAAGAGGAGGAAACCCGGGAGCTGGTCAACAGAATTCATTCTGCGTTCCAGCCCAACAAGGTGGTGTTCATCATCCGGCCGGGGCAGGTGCTGCCAGCCAAGACACCGGACCTGCTGCGGGAGAAGCCGCAAATTGACGACAAGCCTACGGTCTATGTATGCCGCAACTTCGTTTGCTCGACGCCGGTCACAGAGTGGGAGCAACTGGAACCGCTGCTCACAGAAAGAATCGCCTGAGGCTCAGCCCTTCTTCAAAACATCTCGCAGATAGCTTCCCGTTGCGCTTGAGCCTGCTTCAGCCACAGCTTCCGGTGTCCCGGTTGCGATGATCTCCCCGCCGGCCTCGCCTCCATCGGGGCCCAAGTCGATGACCCAATCGGCACATTTGATGATATCGAGGTTGTGCTCGATCACGATCAGAGTGTTGCCCATGTCCGCCAGGCGATTGAGCACTTCGAGCAGCTTGCGGCTATCCTCGAAGTGAAGGCCAGTGGTCGGCTCATCCAGGATGTAAAGAGTGTGGCCGGTAGATCTCTTAGCCAACTCCGATGCCAGCTTTACCCGTTGCGCTTCTCCGCCGCTCAGCGTCGTGCTGGATTGACCCAGGGCCACGTAAGAAAGCCCCACATCGAGCAAGGTCTGAAGGATGCGCTGCGGAATCGGAATGTTCTTGAAAAGCGGCAGAGCTTCATCCACTGTCATTCCAAGGACGTCGGCAATGCTATACCCGCGGAATTTCACTTCGAGCGTTTCCCGGTTAAAACGCTTCCCGCGGCAGATCTCGCACGGCACAAAAATGTCAGGAAGAAAGTGCATGGGTATCTTTCTCGCGCCCTGGCCCTCGCATGCCTCGCAGCGTCCACCCTTGACGTTAAAGCTGAATCGGCCCGCGGTGTAGCCTCGCACTTTCGCATCCTTCAGTTTGGCAAACAGCGTGCGGACGTGATTGTAGAGGCCGGTATAGGTTGCCGGATTTGAACGGGGCGTGCGGCCGATGGGCGATTGATCGATCTCGATGACTTTGTCCGTCTGCTCGAGCCCAATAATCTCATCGTGGTCGCCAGGCCTGCCCCGACTGTTGTGCAGGTGCTTTTTCAAAGCAGGAAGAAGCGTCTGGCGTACCAGAGTGCTCTTCCCTGAGCCCGAGACGCCGGTCACGCAGATCAGCCCGCCAAGGGGGAAGTCTACGGTCACGTCCTTCAAATTGTTTTCTCTCGCGCCCGCAATTGTGATTTTACGATCGGACAATGCGCGCCTGTTGGCCGGTATCTCAATCTTGCGTTTATTCGCCAGATATCTGCCGGTGAGCGACTTTCTGTTGTCGAGGATGTCTTGGAGTGTGCCACTTGCGATGACCTCGCCACCGTGGGTGCCGGCGCCCGGCCCGAGATCCAGGATGTAGTCCGCGGCCCGGATGGTCTGTTCGTCATGCTCGACCACGATGACCGTATTCCCAAGATCCCGAAGGCGCTGCAGGGTCGCTATGAGTTTTTCGTTGTCTCGGGCATGAAGACCGATTGTCGGTTCATCCAGAACGTAACACACACCGACGAGTCCCGAACCGACCTGCGTAGCCAGCCGAATCCGCTGCCATTCGCCTCCTGAAAGCGTGCTGCTTTGCCGGTCGAGGGTGAGATAGGAAAGGCCGACATCGGTAAGGAAATTCAGGCGTGATCGGACCTCCTTCAGGACGGGTTCGGCAATTCGTGCTTCTGTTTCAGTAAGATCGATTTTTCCAAAAAACTGAGATGCCTCACCTATTGGCATCTTCACGACCTCGAAAATCGGCCGGCCACCAAAAGTCACCGCCCGGGCTTCCGGCCGCAGCCTCGTGCCTTCGCAAGCCCGGCAGGGGAGTTGACTCATATAGGCCATCATCCGTTCCTTGAGCACATCGCTGTCCGTAGTATCAAACCGGCGTTTGAGGGTGGTAAGGATGCCTGCAAAGCCTTTCTTTCTGCCGCGGCGCCGGACCGGTGGCGGCCCCTGGAGGATAAGGCTCACTGTCGCTTCGTCGAGGGATTCATAGGAGGCCTTCACATCGATGTCTTTCTGCTTGGCCCAGCGAAGGAGCTGACGGTGGTATTTCTGGCCCGCGCCGATACCCGGGTTCATCAATACCTGGAAAGCGCCCTGCGAAAGCGAGAGCGACCGGTCGGGCACCATCAGGTCGAGATCAAACTCGAGATGATCGCCGAGGCCGGAGCAATCCGGACAGGCGCCATAAGGGCTGTTGAATGAAAAGGTCCGTGGGGCCAGCTCTTCGATCTTTACTCCGCAATCAGCACACGCGTAAAGCTCGCTGTAGATCTTGTCCGACCATTGCCCGCGTTCGGCTTCCGAGCTGATAGTCACCAGGCCCCCGCCGAGCCGCAGCGCTGTCTCCAGGGAATCCTGCAGCCTGCCCCGCAAATCAGACTTGATGACCAGCCTGTCCACGACCACATCTATCTGATGCTCATCATCAGGATTCAGGTCCGGAAGCGAATCTGCCTGGCATACCTCGCCATCGATTCTGAAGCGGACGAACCCTTCGCGTTGCGCCATCTCGATAATACCTTCGTGGTCAGCCGTCCGATTTGCCACGAGAGTTGAGAGCACCAGGAGCCGAGTCCGTTCCGGCAGGGCAAGGACATCTTCAACGATTTCTTCAGGCGACTGGGCGGAGATCCGCTTGCCGCATTCAGGGCAGTGTGGTCTGCCGGCCTTTGCGAACAGCAGGCGAAGGTAGTCGTAGAGTTCAGTTGTTGTCGCCACCGTGGAACGCGGGCTCGCCACGGCTTGCCGCTGTTCGATGGCCAGTGTCGGCGGAAGGCCATCGATGCGTTCCACCTCCGGTTTATTGAGCTGCTGCAGAAACTGGCGGGCGTAAGCAGAAAGACTCTCCACATACCTGCGCTGGCCTTCTGCGTAAATAGTGTCGAACGCGAGGGACGACTTACCTGATCCGCTCAAGCCGGTGACAACGATCAACCTGTCACGTGGAATATCCAGATCCAACTTCTTGAGATTATGTTCGGCCGCGCCGCGGACGATGATGTGTCGATTGGGGTTCAAGGTTCAGGGATTCTGGATTTTGGCCTCAGGATTCAGCAGGATTCAGGATTCAAGATTCAGGGTTCAAGATTCAGGATTTGAGATTCAAGATTCAGGATTCAAGATTCAAGATTCAGGGCTCAGTATTCAAGAGAGAATTTAACCGTCTCAACGTCTCGATTCTCTTCTACGGCCTTCTTACTCCTGCGATGAACCCTCTGTCAAGGACCTCTTCTCCTGTGCATCTATGCAGGTCCGGTGGCTGACATGGCTGAGTTCTGAATCCTGCAGAATCCCTCAAGAACCCCAGCATCCCTGAATCCTCCTGAATTTTGAATCCCGCTGAATCCAGAATCCTGCTGAATCCAGAATCCAGAATCCTGCTGAATCCAGAATCCAGAATCCAGAATCCGAGTAGATTCCTGAGCCCGGGCAGCACGTTCCAGATCCAGAATCACTGTCTTGCCTCGATACGAGATTGGATTAATACTGGCAGAGCGTAGTTCATTTCCTATACGGGGGCCGTCCAAAAGGGCACTGACATTCTGATCGTGATGCCCGTATCAGCAACAGACTGTGGTATCACTCGCCATTGAGGTCACTGAGTTTAAAGCAAAGCCAGAAGTTCGTTTGTACCTGCAGCCCGTGCAGACAACCGTAGCCATTTGCGAGATAAAGGCTTGCGGTAAAGACCGTTCCGCATCTACTATGCACGAGATCTTCATTGCCAGTATTGGGAACCGTGTTTGCAACCTGGTACTCTTCGCGTATGCAAGTAGGCATGATGCCGTTTGTCAGAGAGCATTCAGGATTACTATATGATAGCCGGAGACGTCAGGAACATGGCAATTGAAACCCACGCCAGGTTTATTGAGGATGCACAGAAAGCCGGTCACATAGACACATCGTCGGCCCGTGATCTGTTAAAGCTCTACAAATCATACCAAGGCCAGGGGCTGCTCAGGGGCATCGAACAGGTAGCGGTTGAACACGGTTTCCTCACCAGCAAACAGGTGCTGGAGATTCAGAGCCTCCGTGACGACATGAATGTCACCCAGGTTGGCCCCTTCACCATTATCAAAAGGCTCGGCTCCGGAGGCATGGCCGAGGTCCACAAAGCACAGGACACACGGACTGGGCAGGTTGTTGCTCTCAAAGTGCTGCATTCGAAGCTTTCGTCCGATGAGGAGTATCTCTCGCGCTTTTATCGCGAAGCACAGGCCGCGGCCAAGCTGCACCATCCTAACATTATTCAGGCCTATGAGGCGGCCCGAACGCCCGATGGCAAGCATTACCTGTCCATGGAATTCGTCGAAGGAACGACTCTCAAAGCATGGCTGCAAAAGACCAAGGTCGTCCCGGAAAGAGAATCGGTAAAGATGGGCATCCAGGTCGCAAAGGCCTTGGAGCATGCACAGAGCCAGAATATCGTCCATCGGGATATCAAGCCGGACAACATCATGGTCACCAAGGACGGCAGAGTGAAGCTGACCGACCTCGGCCTCGCCAAACAGGGCGATGATAACCGAGTTACCGAAATTGGAGTGGCTGTCGGCACACCTCAGTACATCGCTCCCGAACAGGCCCGGGGCGACGGCATCATTGACGTCCGATGTGATATCTACTCGCTGGGAGCAACGCTTTACCATGCGTCGACCGGCCATCCGCCCTTCGAGGGCAGCTCCGCGGCCATCATCATGGTCAAGCATTTGAATGAAACCCCTCGCTGGCCCCTGGATTACAACCCCGCGCTCTCCGAAGCCACGGCCCACGTCATCATGAAGATGCTGGCAAAGGCCCCGAGTGACCGATATCAAACGCCCAAAGATCTGCTGCGTGATTTGAGCGCTATCTATCATGGCCTCAAGGGCACTGGCAGCGCTACAATGTCAGCGGTGCAGCCCAAAGGAGCGCGGTCAGCCGTTCTGGCTGCTGCGCAGGCATCACAGTCCGGCATCGTGGCAGGTCCGGCACAGTCTTCGATAAACATTTCAAAAAAGAATCTGCCGTCCCAATCAGGGATGGCGAGCTTTAAGACCATTGTGCGAACCGCTCGCATCAATGCGAAGCACGGCCAGAGCAAATTCATTTTTCTAGGTGTCTGTATCACCATGGTCGCATGTCTGACTGTGTTCACGATTATGATGCCCAGTTGGCCCCGTGTACTGGCCAGCTCCATCGGCCTGGCAAAACCGCCCTCGGAAGCAGATGACGAGTTGGAAAAACCCATCCGCCGTGCCTCGAATGGTAATTCTTCTCAGAAGAAGATTGCGTCAGGCAAAAGACCAACAGTGACAAATCCGAAGCAAGAGGAAGTAATCGAAATCACCCGCGTTCCTGTGGACAAGCCGAGGGAGGCATCACTCAATCCGGAAATACAGACGATCCTTCAGCAGGTAAATGAATTTGTCGAAAAACAGCAGTTTATCGCCGCCCACACTTTGCTTACCGAGCTTAAAGCGAAACAAAGTGCGGATTCCAAAGGAGGTTTCACAGAAGCTCATGTTTTGCTGGACCAGGAGACGGAGCGAGTCCGCGACGCCTCTCGGCCGTATTTTATGGCCGATATTGATGAGGCTCGTAAGGCTTACAGGGCCGGAAACTCAAAGAACGCGAAAAGTGTCCTCGAAAAAGCCCGAAAACTTCTGCCATTACACGAAGACGGCGCATATGCTGTCGAATTTTCAATGTTGGAAAAGCGGATTAAAAGAGGGCAAACCCGCGGCCCTGACAGAGGCAGAACAAGACTCACAGAACTATGCTGGTATTTATGAGCATTACTCAAAGATATCCAACATGGTACTCCGAAAAGACTATGACCAGGCATTGCATTTCCTGGGCAACCTGGAAGGAGTCAACCGCGCCGAAGTCGAGCTCTGGAAGCACGGCATCAAGAGTATTGATGAGATCTTCAAAAGGGCGAAAGCAAACGCTCGCAGCCTTATTGGATTCACACATCGTATAGGCCCTGTCTCCGGCAAGGTGTCAGATGTAAGAGATGGCAAGGTTTATATAAAGACCAGGGGCGTCGAAGTAGCCCGACCTCTCACAGAGTTGACAGAAAATCAACAACTAGAGCTCGCGGGAATCGAAATAGGTTCTCGAGATCCTGAGACACAGGTCCAGCTGGCCATACTTGCATTCTTCCGCGGACAGCGATCTATTGCCAAGGCGCGATTTGGAGAAGGCAAGAAATCCAAGAAACTGATCGCCAAATTGCATGGTTCACTTGCACGAATGGATTCCATTGTCCGGGAGAAAGAAGCTGAGAAGCTCGTGCACGAGGCCGCCAAACTGGCCGCCGATCAGCGATGGAGAGACATCAGAAAAGTATTGGATGAAATAAACGAAAAATATGCAGACACAAAAGCGGCTGCCTCAGCAAAAAAGACGCTCACAGAATTCGAGCAGAAGCTGCAGGAAGGAACCCTCCAGGGCGCCTTGGCCGGCGATGCCAGACTCGATGGTGACGACCTGGATGCTGTGTACTCGTTCAAGAGACCCGAGCAGCTCAGAGACTGGTGGTTCACCGGCGATGTGAAACCGGATGCACTGGGGTTGGAGATAAAAGGCGACTTCTGGCTGGGTCACCGCGTTTCGTACAACCGGTTCAAGAAGCTGGAGCTACACTTCAGGGTTGACAAATTCATTGATCCGGACCGGGCCTTTCTTGCGTGGGGGGTTCACGCAGCCGCCCAGGTTCATATCCCGACATCAATGGAAAACGACCTGCCCCGTGGTTACTTCGGTTTCTTTAAATCGCTTCAGAGCGGCCTCGACAGCGCAATCTGGACTGGTGGTGATAAACAACAGATGATTATTTCATCCAATAAGAACTCGTTAAAGCCAGCCACTGATTATGTGCTGACAATTACCAGAACCAGCAGCCGGATTGCATGGTCTCTGAATGGGGAGGTATTTCTTAAGGCCAGTAACCTGAAGAGCCGGCCGGGCCCGCGCCTGGTACTGATAGGTTCGCAGGCGGTGCTGAAAATCAGAAAAATCCGCGTCCAGGGAGAAATCAGATCGTCGTGGCTGAAAGAAGCGAAGGCATCCGGAAGATATCTGGCCGAGGAATTGCCTAAAGCAAAAAAACGATTTGCATCGGGAGAACGAATTAATCTGCTGAGTGAAGGGCTGCCTAAATTTTGGTCTGGAGCGCCAGGAGAGTGGACTATAAAGAATGGGAAATCGCGCTGGTCAAATTATTTTCGTGCTCCATCCATGCGTCTGGCCTTTCCCGTAAGAAACGGGCTCCTTGAAGGGAGCTTTCAATACCCGAAGAAGGAAAGCCAACGAGCGTTCGAGTTTTCATTCCGAGACGTAGGTGCCACACGATATGCACTCCGCTTCGCAGCCTCCAAAGGGCAGGTCGCTTTAATCCGTTATCGCTGGGAAGACGGTCTGGAAAATTCCGAAATTCTTGGGGAAAGCGCGGGCGCGTTGTTCAAGCCAGATGTCCCGCTCTCCTTCCGGCTTGCATTTAAGGAGAGCAGAATCCAGGTTGTCTTTAATAAGAAGCCTGTGATCACCTATAACGAAGCCAAAGCGGAGACTGGAGATATTTCGCTCGACTCCGTTTATCCGGGTCGGAACAGTGTTTACTATTTCTCAAATCTGCGTCTGCAGAACATGAGGTAGCCGGAACTTGGGTTGAAGCCGAGGATGCTTTCAAGAACCCACGATTCCGGCTGCCACTACCGGCCCATCAAAACATCAAACGATTTAGCAATAGGCATCCGCCTGCCAAAGCCGAATGCCTTAGTCGTCACGCGCAATCCGGGCGCGGCCTGGGAGCGTTTGTACTCGTTGAGATTGATCAGGCGCAGGACCTTATCGACTGCCTCTCTGTCGTGCCCTGATTGGAGTATTTCATCGCGAGACCGGTGCTCTTCGACAAACGCGCTCAGGATAGAATCCAGATCTTCGTATGGAGGCAGTGAATCCTGATCTTTCTGGTCAGGACGCAGTTCAGCACTCGGCGGCCGGTCGATGACCCGGCGGGGAATCGCCTCTTCCTCGCGGTTAAACCACTCCGCCATTTCATAAACCATGCATTTCGGCACATCCGAAATCACAGCCAGTCCTCCGCACATATCCCCATAAAGTGTGCAGTAACCAACGGCCAGCTCTGACTTGTTGCCGGTAGTCAAAACGATGTAGCCAAATTTGTTCGAACAGGCCATCAACAGCCCGCCCCGGATACGGGCCTGTGTATTCTCCTCGGCCACATCGAATGGACGGTTCTCGAACACCGGCGCGAGTGTTTTCAGGTAGCTGTCAAAAACATCCTGAATGGGCAGCGAGTCGAAACGAATACCAAGGTTCTCTGCCAGGACTTTGCTGTCTTCATAGCTCGCGCTGAGATTGAACTGCGACGGCATCGAAATCCCCCATACATTTTCCGCACCAATCGCACGGGCTGCGAGGCATGCCACCACTGAAGAATCAATCCCGCCGCTGAGACCGATCAGGCCCTTCTTGAATCCGCATTTGCGAAGATAGTCTCGAATACCAAGCGACAGCGCATCTACGATCTCTTCCATATCGTCTCGTGGTGCAGACCCACCGCGGCTACTTGCGCAGTCACTACCGTCCACCTCGGCCATCGATTTTGTATCGATAATACTCATCGACTCTTCGAAGCCCGGGAGCACGCAGGTCACCTGCCCGGACGCGTTCAGGGCCATGCTGCGTCCATCGAAGATGAGTTCATCGTTGGCCCCTACCTGGTTTACATAAACGATCGGCGACTCGAATTTTTGCGCCACCAGAGACAACAATTCCAGACGCGATACGGCCTTGCCCGCGTTATAAGGTGAGGCGGAAATGTTGATTAGAATATCGATGCCTTGCGAGGCTAATTCCGCAGCCGGGTCTCGACCGTAATCGTGCGGCACATCCTCAGTGGCATGCTTCCAGATATCTTCACAGACCGTGATTCCGAGCCGTTGGCCTTTGAATTCAATGGCCTCATTGGATGTCGCCGGCTCAAAGTAACGTTCCTCATCAAACACGTCGTAAGTCGGCAGCAGCGATTTGGCGACCGTCTGGAGAACTCGTCCGTCAGCCAACAAAACGGCCGCGTTGATGAGCGGTCGCCCTGGGCCCGGACTGGGCAAAACCGTGCCAACGATAAGGCCCATTTCACAGACCATCGCCTCCAGGTCCTTCAGGGCGGAATCCAGCCGCTCGAGAATTTCGGGCCGCTCCAGCAGATCCTTGGGCGGGTAGCCCAAAAGCACCATTTCAGGACAGACCACCAGGTCGGCACCCTCCTTGACCGCGTGGCAG
>Ga0066834_10001058_pt1 | contig 12745 bp, 7 predicted proteins | sample ETNtaG_30_FD_66729 | JGI IMG/M metagenome (GOLD analysis project Ga0066834, IMG submission 66729) | Marine microbial and viral communities from oxygen minimum zone, Eastern Pacific Ocean - ETNP201306PF43B | ecosystem: Environmental > Aquatic > Marine > Oceanic | place: Pacific Ocean: Eastern... | reverse complement strand
AAAGCGGCGCCAGACTGGCAGGGAGCAGGAAATCCATCTGTATCGTAGGCCGGGATCGCAATCCCGACCAGCCGGCCGGGCATTCAACGGCAAAGGGGTGGCTTGGCGGCCCCGTTAACTTGGTTGGTTTTGTCTTTCTGCACTGCTTAGGGAACATGTGCATGCCCGCCATCGGTTTCGACAGTCGGGCAAATTTCTACCGCCGCATCTTCGAGAACATCCAAAACTAGAAGTGCAGACTGCGGCGAGACACCGCAGCTACACAGACAGCGCTGAATTGTTGAAGATTCTTCCAGACTCAAGCACTAGGGATTCCTGTCAGCGGGCCCTTCCGCATTCGCATCTGCGCTCCGGATAGTGAACTCCAGAATAGCTACCGCGTCCTCGTACGATGTGGAGTGTCCCATTTCCGGCCGGTAAATGAGCTTCACTCTGGGATGGCTGATGGACGCCAGCACCTTCGCCAGTCGCAGCACGCTCTGGGGTGGTACACTCTTGTCTTTACCTGAAACCGCCAGCCCGACCGGCATGGTCAGCTTCTCCGGCCAATACTCGGCGCTGCGCTTCTTGTATTCGAGAGGCAGTTGCTCCTTGGTACCTCCGAACGATTCCGAGATCGCTGCCTGAAAGTTTTCATACTCCAGGAAGTTTGCCGTGCCGTTCATCGAGGCGACGCCATCAATCAGCTTCGGGTGCAGGACGGCGAACGCAAGACTCGAAGCACCGCCCATGGATGCGCCGCATAAGATTACTCGCGATATGCGGTACTTTTTCTTGAGATCCTCGATGATCTGAACTACGTCCGCCTCAGCCTTTGGACCCATCCATGAAGTCTTGGCCCGGTAGTCCGGTGAAACAAAGATCATCCTGTGCCTGGCTGCCACGTCTCTGGCTGCCCGGCATTCATCGCGATCCTGCTTAACAAACTGCCAGCGATCCGATCCGTGCCCATGCAGCGCAATGAGAACATCATGCGCCTCCTCCGGCTTGAATGATGCCGGGAGGACTAACACGTACTTTTGTTCCGTGCGGTCACACTTCGCCACAAAGCTCACATCGGTCGTCATCGGAGCTGGCTCGCTGCAAAGGGGATGTATCCGGCCGATGGAGATTGTAGCCAACGCTACCAGAGTTGGAGTCTTCATTTCGTCGTCGCGGGTTTCTGTCTCACACCAGGCTACGCCTGAAACAACTCTGTTTCTAACATTGTTGTTTCATCTGGATGCCACCGTCAAGCGCCGATCGGACGATCAACGACCTCGGTCGCCTCTGCGAGATCAAAGTTTACAGGGCGCCCAGGAAATAGGATGGAATAGAGAAGATGAAAAGGCCGTCCGCTGGGTTACCCTATCCCCTACATCCGCACCCAGCTCCAACATCCACAGGCCCCATGCAAGAATGAATAACCCTCTCAGACCCCGGTTCTTTGGAACTGCAAAGGAGGAAGGGCCTATGTCCGGGAATCTCATGGCGATTATCAGGTCAATGTTGTAGTCGATGGCGTCAGTAAGACCGTCAAGACTGACCTGGGGCCGAAGGGTCAGGACGTTGTCGTGAAGCTTGATCAGTGCTGGACAAGAACCATAGATTTAAGGGCGGATGCAGAAAAGTAAGGATTAAAGGCAAGACTAAAGGGAATAGCCTGACTCGATTCTTATAACCGGGTGAATCTGGATCCCCCTGCATCGTGGCCTGTTATGACACACCCGATACGCGAATCTTGTGCGGAGTAGCTGATCAGGCCTGGCGAGACCCCGGCGCGCCCGGGAAAGTACCGTGATATTGAGCCTATCGAGTTGAGCTATGATGATATATCAGTCTTCCACCAGAACTGAGTTCCATGAAGCATGACACGCGTATCCAGGTGAACGTGATAAGCGACAGAGCCCGCCTACGGCACTTTCGATTAAGTGAAGGATTAGAGATTTACTGCTGAACTTTTCCGTCATGTGCGTGTACCCTCAGTCGGATAAGCACCACGAATAGCAAAGCCATCCCACGGACTAAAGCGGTTTTAATCCGTGGGATGGCCTTGCTATCTGTGGTAAGAATCCCTCGGTTGCGGCCAACGGCTGCCGCATGATAACGATTAAGAGGTCAGAGGCTCAGCGGCTTAACTTCGCGGCATTAGACCAGTGGGACAACGTCCGGCTCGGTTGCTACAGTGCCGACCAAACGCAGTCGCTGAAAGCCCTATTCGCTCCAGCCCACGCGAGGCGCGCAACACCTGACACAAGGAACAGATGACCAGCAATCGATTCCGCAATGTGACGGCCTCAGCCCTGGCCGCCTTGATCCTCTGCGCACACGGTGTATCGGAAACAGGAGAGGGGAGCAGAAAGGGATCAACACAGCGGAAGCAAGGAACTGAAGTCTTGGAGAAGATCGTTATAGACAGAACATGGTCTGCCGTACGCGTGGGATTCTGCCTGCTCACCCATGGCGACAGACAGTACGTAGCCTACTACAACGCCGGCCGCCGTATGGTCGTGGGCATGCGCAAGCTGTCGGAAAAAGAATTCACCAAAGCGATCCTTCCATCCTCGTCAGAGACCTACCGAAGAGGAAAGGGCAGCACCATTCAGGGATGGGATTCGCACAACTACATCACCATGGCTGTCGATGAGGAAGGCTGCATCCACCTTTCCGGCAACATGCACGTAGATCCACTCGTCTATTTTCGTTCGCAGAAACCAGCGGACATCACCACCATGAAGCAGGTGGTCGCCATGGTTGGCAAAGACGAGCGGCGCTGCACTTACCCCAAATTCATGCGGGCGCCGAACGGGAAGCTGCTCTTCCACTACCGAGACGGTGCCAGCGGCAACGGTGTTGAGATCTACAATGCCTATGACGCTAAGACACGGAGCTGGCGGCGTTTTCTGAACAGACCACTGATCTCGGGCCTCGGGAAACGCAATGCCTACCAGAACGGCCCTCGGCTCGGACCTGACGGGCGGTATCACCTCCTTTGGGTCTGGCGCGAGACCCCTGACGCCGCGACCAACCACGACCTTTCCTACGCCCGCAGCCGCGACCTGATCCACTGGGAGAATGCTGCCGGTAAGCCATTGGAGTTGCCCATCACAATTCAGAGCAAGGGGACGGTCGTGGACCCTGTCCCGGTGAAGGGCGGGATCATCAACGGCTGCCACAAGTTCAGCTTTGACAGCAAGAGCCGCGTGGTGGTGACTTATCATAAGCATGACAAAGCAGGCAACACACAGGCCTTCGCGGCCCGTTTCGAGAACGGTAACTGGCTGATTCGGCAGATCTCCAACTGGGAGCATCGCCACATCTTTCGCGGAGGCGGTTCCGGCCCCAGCACGTTCGGGACCTGGTTGAGACTGGGTACCATCCAGCAGCATGGTGAAGGCAAACTCGCTCTGCCCTACGGTCATTGGAAAGAAGGGAAAGGACTGCTGGTGGTCGACGAGGAGACACTTGAACCCGCCGGTGTTGGGCCGCGTTCCGTCCAACCGCCCCGATTCCCGAAAGGTTTGACAAAGACGGTGTCCGGTTTCCCGGGCATGCGGACCAACTGGTCCGAGGACATCGGCGAGGCTCCAGATCCGTCAGGCCTCTACGTGCTGCGCTGGGAAACCCTCGGGTCGAACCGCGATCGACCCAGGAAAGGGCAATTGCCGGAGAACAGCGACCTGGTGCTCTACAAAATCGGTGGCAGCCACTGAATCAGAACTCATCCAACCGAGGCAACCAGGGCCGCGGTAGTGGCCTTTCCAGCAAGCCGCTCGGATGACCGATACTGAAACAACACAGGAGACACACGATGCAGAACATTCTGATGATTCATGCCGAAAGCTGGGACGGGCGCATGCTCGGATGCCAGGACTTCCGCCCGGCCATGAAGGACGCTACCCCGAACATCGATGCGCTCGCAGCGCGGGGCACTCGCTTTGCCAACACGTATTGCACTAATCCCATCTGCTGTCCCTCGCGGGCGAATATGTTGTCGGGCACTTACACCCACGAGTGCGAAAGCTGGAACAATTACAAAGGCCTCGAAACCGGCATGTGGACTTACTGCAAGGCTCTGCGGCCCACGCATGACGTCAAGTTGCTCGGCAAACACGGCGATCACCTGACGGGCACCCACAGCGTCATGAACCGTGTGGCCGATATGCTCGAACCCCTCAATACGGCCTTTCGTCCAGTGATGAACGACGATGGTGCGCAGGACATCAAAGTCGCCCCCAATCGGGAACGCCGTTGTCACGCCCGGGATTGGAACATGTTCGACCAGGCCGCGGAATTTCTGCGCCAGAAAGCTGACACCGCAAACAGTGATGAATCGGGAGAGCAACAGCCCTTCTTCCTTTGTCTGAACCCCGGCCTGGTTCATGCGGCGTTTCACACCAACGAGTACTGGCTCGAAAAAATCCCCGAAGAGCTGGTAGATGTGCCACCGCTCGATGAAACGAACCACCCCGCCAACGAGTATCAGAAGAAGGCGAAAGGCTGGCGCAACGGGTTTGACGGAGAAACCGTTCGGCTGGTGCGAAGAATTTACTTCGCCATGTGTGCCGAAGCGGATGACATGATCGGAGAGCTTCTGACAGTTCTGGACGAATGCGGTCTCACCGAAAACACCACCGTGATTTTCTCAAGCGACCACGGCGAACTGGCGATGGAGCACCAGCAGTACTACAAAATGAGCCACTTTGATGGCTCCGCCCGGGTAGCCTGGATCATGGCCGGCCCCGGCATCAAGGAAGGACAGGTCATTGAAACGCCCGTCTCGCTGATCGACATGGCGCCTACCATCTGCGAACTGGGTCAGATGCCGCAACGCCCCAATTTCTCCGGCGAATCACTCATGCCCCTCGCACGTGGCGAAACGGATCAGAGCCGCGGCTGGGCGTTATCGATGTACTCCGGCGTCACGAGCAACACCATTTCCCACATGCTGCGTAAAGGCGACTACAAACTGATTGTTTACGAAGGCTATCCCTCACGCCTCTTCAATTTGGCCAACGATCCCCAGGAACTCAAAGACCTTGCCGAGTCCGATTCCGACCGAGTGCAAAAGATGGAAGCCTTGCTCGCGACAGTCGTTGACCGCGAAGAGACCTGGCGCATCTGGGAGGAGTACCGCCGGCAACAGTTCGCCCAGTTCCAGCGCCAGGCCAAACGTGGTCTGTACTGGGACAACTCCTACAGCCTCCGCGACAACCCCTCCTCAGATTATCACGCCCTCATGAACAACACCTTCACCGGCTGGGATGAGGAAGACGAAGCCCGCGTCAACGAATGGCTCAAACAGGGAGGCCCGTAGCGGCGAGCTGCCTGCGGTCCGGTCTTACTTTTCATCTTGCTTTTCATCTCTACTTTTTCTCTTCCGCTTTTTCATCTTTGCTTTTCATCTCTACTTACTTCCGCTTTGCTCGCCTCTTTCCTGTTATCAGCTGATGGCCGGCAAAAGGAAAAGGTGAGACAAGAACCGAAGATTAAAAGGCGGAAGCAGAAAAGTGAGGATCAGAAGCAAGATTAAAGGGAACACCACCCATGACCACACCCACCAAACCAAACATCGTCTTTTTCTTCGTCGACGACATGGGCTATGGCGATGCCTCTTGTCTGAATCCGAATGGGAAGATTAAGACTGTCAACCTCGACCGCCTGGCCGCCGAGGGGATGATCTTCACCGATGCCCACTCCAGTTCGGCCGTCTGTTCGCCCTCACGCTACAGTGTGCTGACCGGACGCTACAACTGGCGCTCGACCTTACAGCGGGGGATCGTCGGTCTATATGGCGATCCGTTGATCGCGGAAGATCGGCTGACCGTGCCGGGCTTTCTGAAACAGCACGGCTACCACACCGGCTGCATCGGCAAGTGGCATCTGGGGCAGGGCTGGGATTTCGAGACCAACAAGGATGACTACCATCCAAACACCAACTACGACCATGCTCGTACCGAAGCAGATGCCGACCTCGAAGCCACTCCCGAGCAACAGGAGCAATGGCAGGACGCGTTTTCAAAACCCACTACGGGCGGGCCGACCACCCGTGGATTCGATTACTATTTCGGTGTCGACGTCCCAAACTGGCCACCCTACTGCTTCATCGAGAATGACTGCCCTGTAGGCACTCCCTCCGAGTTTCTTCCTTCGCGCCTGGTCGGCGACAATCTGGCGAGCATGTCCGGGCCGGCCATGCCTTATTGGAATTTCGAGCAACTGCTCCCGACGTGGGCAAAGAAGGCTGACCAATACATCGGCGCACGTGCGACCGCGGCCGAACCGTTCTTCCTCTACCTCCCGATGACCTCGCCTCACACGCCGTTATCGGTCAACAAACCGTGGATCGGCAAGAGCGGGCTGAACAACCTGTACGCTGACCTGGTGTTGGAGACCGACGATGTGTTCGGCCGCGTGCTCGCCTCACTTGAGGCCCACGGCGTCGCCAACAACACGCTGGTGATCTTTGCCAGCGACAACGGCTGCGCCCATTACATCGGAGCTTCAGAAGACGGTCGTGGAAACGGCGAGAAAGCAATGGAACCGCAGGGCCACTTCCCCAGCGGCCCCTACCGTGGATACAAATCCGACGCGTGGGACGGCGGCCACCGCATCCCGTGCATCGCCCGCTGGCCTGGTGTCATACAGACCGGAAGCAAGTGCGACCAACTCGTATGCCTCTCAGACCTGATGGCCACCTGCGCAGAAATCCTCGGTGAAGACTTGCCGGACAATGCCGGCGAAGACAGCGTGAGCATGTTGGCGCTGTTCCGTGAGGCCGGCGAATTCGAGCGCAACACAGTCGTTCATCACTCCATTCAGGGCAAGTTCGCCATCCGCGACGGACGGTGGAAGCTCGTGCTCTGTCCGGGCTCCGGCGGCTGGACACATCCCGACGCTAACGCGGCAAAGGAAGGTCTGCCCCTCGTGCAGCTTTACGATATGCAATCCGATCCTGGAGAGACCAACAATCTGCACGCCGAGCACGCCGACAAAGTCAAAGAACTGCTCGCGACATTAAAGACTTACATCGCCGACGGTCGCAGCACCCCCGGCGAGCCACAAGAAAACGACACTCCCATTGACATCTGGAAGCTCGATACTATGCCCGACCTCGACCCCAACGTGCTCGATGACTATTGATGATTGCAGACGCTGTCGTATCGAGCGGTGTCCAGGTGTTGACATGGCATTGCGGCCGCCTGTCGGCGACTCCAAGAATCGCTTTGCCCTTGTATGGCGGGATGACTTCGTTAACCTGCGTGGCCGGGTACAATCCATTTCACTTCCGACCGCAGTATTCCAGGAGTTTGCACGATGAAGCAGAAGTATTGGGGACTTTCTTTGAGCGCGCTTTTTACCGTAGCCGCGCTGGGCTCGGCAGAGACCATCGAGCCCTTCAATGGCAAAGATCTTTCCGGCTGGAAAGCCAAAGGCCCTGCGGCTCGAAACGCCTGGAAGGTGGGCAAGGCCGTCATGGATCCGAAGAATCGGCGAAATCTCCTGGTCGAGGAAGGCGGAACGGATCTGGTCAATTCGAAAGGACACGGACTGGACTTCTATACCGTGCAGAAGTTCGGCGATTGCCGGATCGAGCTCGATGTAATGGTTCCCAAAGGGTCCAATTCCGGGATCTACGTCATGGGCGAGTATGAGGTCCAAGTGCTCGACAGCTTCGGTCGCAAGAAACTGGGCATGGGCGACATGGGCGCCATCTACAGCGCGGCCGCGCCGAAGGTAAACGCGACCAAGCCGCCGGGCCAATGGCAGACCTACTTGATCGAGTTCCGCGCCCCGCGTTTCGATGACGCTGGCAAGAAGACGGAGAACGCAAAGTTTCTGAAGGTGGTGCTGAATGGGACTGTGCTGCACGAGAACATTGAGATGAAAGGCAAGACACCTGGAGGCGTCAGAGGCAGGGAAAGCGCCACTGGACCCATCATGTTCCAGGGCAACCACGGCCCCGTTGCCTATCGAAACATCCGAATAACCCCGACGGCAAAATGAGACGCCGAAATCATACTTGAACGCTGAATATAAACTCTTCTTTCAAGATTCAGCTTTGCAGACCATCAGCAACATCGAGGAGGAAATAAGAGAATGCTACACGTCTTCAGTCTGACACTTTTGTTCGGGAGCTCGTTTTCATTTTCGCTTCACGCGGAGGACGCTGCCCAAAGCGAGACCCTCATCAAGAGCGGTCAGAAGATTGCTTTTCTTGGGGACTCCATCACCCAGGCTGGTGCTGGCCACGCCGGCTACTGCCGGCTGGTTCTCGACGGACTGAAGAGGGAAGGCATCAAGGCAACCGGTATCTTTGCCGGGATTTCCGGTCACAAATCGAACCAGATGCTGGCGCGCCTGGAGAAAGACGTCCTCAACAAGAAGCCCGACTGGATGACCCTGAGCTGTGGCGTCAATGATGTCTGGCACGGCAAGCGAGGCGTCAAACTGCCCGACTACAAGAAGAACATCACCGCCATCGTCGACCAGGCTCAAAAAGCGGGCATCAAGGTCATGTTCCTGACCGCAACCATGATCAAGGAGGATCAGAAGAACAGTCTCAACCAGCAGCTCCTGCCCTACAATGCGTTTCTGAGGGAACTGGCCAAAGAGAAGGGTTGCCTGATTGCCGACCTCAATGCTGAGATGCAGGAAGCACTTAAAGCATTTCCGGCGGACGCGAAGAAGGGAAAACAACTGACGACCGACGGCGTCCACATGAATCCCCTCGGCAACATCATGATGGCCAAGGGCATCCTCAAGTCGTTCGGCGTGCCGGCCGCAAAGCTCTCCGCACACGAGAAGGAATGGAAGAAGATTCCAGGCGCCGTTCGGATCCGTCTTCAGCTCACGCTGTCACAGAACGAGTACGAACAGATGCAGGCGAAATACTCAAAGCCGCCTCATGAAGTCGTGAAACAGTGGCTCGAAGAAAAGAAGAAGGAGCTGCTGAAGAGTGGTGAGTGAATAGGAGGCCACCGTAGAGCTTCCGTGGCTGAAGGATGTGGTTGGGGAAATGGGCGCGCCCCGAACCCACGTCGCAATCAGACACCAAAGTTGACGCATGAGAACACCTGCTCGTGCGGGCGAGTTGGTTACCAGCCGATAATCTCTGTTTACCAGAAATTTGTTGACCCGATAGACAGGAATGATCAGAAGAACTCCAGTGATAGCGGCGGTTTTCCTCCTGGTGACAGGTCTGACTTCCCATTCAGACCCCGCATCAACAGAGAAGGCCAAGCCCGCGGACATGAGCAAGCCGGTGCAGGTGTACATCCTGCTTGGTCAGTCCAATATGCTTGGCTTCGGAAAAACCGGAGGAGCGGACAGGCCCGGCTCCCTGACGCACGCGGTAAAGAAAAAGAAGCTGTATCCCTACCTGATCGACGACGCCGGCAACTGGACCGTGCGGAAGGACGTTCGCAACGTGCGCGTCATGGGAAGCGGCGGCCCCGGCAAAATGAAGGTCTTCAACAACGAGTGGATGACCATCAAGGGCCGGGCCGTCGGACCGGAAATTGGGATCGGCCATCACGTGGGGGATGTCACCGACGCGCCGGTGCTCATCCTCAAGAGCTGCATTGGGAACCGCAGCCTCGGCTGGGACCTGCTGCCGCCGGGAAGTCCTTCCTTTGAAGTTGAAGAAAACGGTAAGGTCTGGACCTACGGCGGCTACAAGGCATTGGCTCCGCGCTGGGAGAAAGGTACGACGCCGAAGCCGGGCGGCTGGTACGCGGGCGTGCAGTACGACGGCGATATTTTCCGAGCGAAGAAGGTGCTGGCAGTACTCGACAAATACTGCCCTGGCGCCAAGGAATACGAAGTCGCCGGGTTCTTTTATTGGCAGGGAGACAAGGATCGCTACAACGCCGTACACGCCAGCCGGTACGAGCAGAACTTCGTACGCCTGATCAGGCAATTGCGCAAGGACTTCGAGGCCCCCAACGCCAAATTTGTGTGTGCCACACTTGGTCAGACCAAGAAAGGCGCCAAAGGCAACGAAGGCCTGATCCTCGAGGCCCAGCTCGCCGTCGACGGCAAGACCGGCAAGTACCCGGAATTCAGGGGCAACGTCGCCACCGTTTACTCCAACCCGCTCTCCAAAGGAGGCGCCTCCAACGGACACTATGGTGGCAATGCCGAAACCTACATGAACATCGGCGAAGCCATGGGCCGCGCAATGGTCGGTCTTCTCAACGATCCGATCAGGAAGGCCCTGGAAGCCAAACTTGCGCAGGCCAAAGACCCCGCTGCGCTGACTGCCCTTTGCCGAAAGTTGATCCGCGACAATCCTGAAGACTACTTCATGCAGACGTTCTGCTTAAGGCGCCTGGCTTCCCAGCCGGGAGCTGAGATTTCCGGTGACCTGCTGGCTGCTCTCGGGAGCCCGAACAGTGGGGTGCGCCAGGTAGCACGCGAGTTGGCCGCCAAGCTTCCTGGCGAAGCAGCCACGCAGACATGGTTAGAGTACCTCGGCTCCGCTCAAGACAGCACGCGCCCGGAAATCCTGCGTGTACTGGTGGAAAGGCGTGACGCCAAGGCAGTCCCGGCTATCAAGGCCCTCCTTGGCCATCGTGATGCAAATACTCGTAGCGCAGCCCTGAGCGCCTTGGATTCATTGGCCGCAGCCGAAAGCATGTCTGCCGCCGCGGTGGCCGCCTCCGATCCGAGCCCCGAAGTCCGTGAGACCGCCTACCGCATCCTGGATTCTTCTTCGGACTCGTCGGCAACCGACACTCTCTTGACGCTCGCGAGGAAGGCCAAGACCATCGAAGAAAACTCCCTCGCTCTTCGGCATTGCTTCAGTCGTATCGCAACGGGAAAAGTCCCGGTATCGGACAAGATGTCAGTCCTGCGAAAGTCGCTGGCGCTATCCCGGCGGCCCGAAGAAAAGAGACTGGCTCTCCCTCTTCTTAGAAGATCGGCCACCCTCGAGACCATGCAATTGATTAACTCGCTTCTGAGCGACGCAAACCTGCGCGAGGAGGCTGCCGACACCGCGGTAACGATCGCCGGAAGCCTGAAACTCGAAGACAAGAAGACGAAGCAAAAAGCCATTAAGATTATGGAAACCGTCATGGCGCAAACCAAGAATGCCAACACGCGTAAAGCCGCCGAGAAGTTCATCTATAAGCACAAACAACCAGACATGGAAGCCATCAATGCCGCGGACGACGAAGACCTCGACCCCGCGGACTTGGAGGCCACCGACCCCGATTTCTAAGTGACAGATGAGGAACGCTTGAAGCGATGAGAACAAAGGTGAGGACTGTTGTGTGTGTGCCGCTGATCGCCCTGGCGATTGGAGCATCAAGCGTCTGGGCGGCCAAGAAGAAGGCGGCCGCGGAAACGCCTCTTACCGAGGCAGGGCAGAAGCTCTTGAAGCGATATGCTCGCATGCTCACGGAGTTGCGCGGCCAGCTCGTCAAGTCCGTGCCGCTCGTCGAGGAGAGAAAGCAGGCCCGCACACTCCTTAAAGCCGATAATGAGAAGCAGAAGTCGAAATTCCCCAGCGTTGCCCCCCGCCCCGTTCTGTTGGATGACGACGATACGGAAAAGGACGTCGAAGGTCTGTTGGCGGAACTGAGCACGACGCCTGAGAAAAAGTCGCCGGCGATCGACGAGACGGAACCTGCCGACGACATTCTGTCGGCGGAACTGAGCGAGAAGCCTGAGAAGCCCGGGCCGGCGATCGACAAGAAGATTCAAGCCGTCTTCAAGTTTCTGAGAGTCCTCGCTGCCGAAGCGGGGGAAGATTCTGAATCTGAAAAACCCAGGAGCGCAGCGTTCGCAAAGGAGATGGCCAGGAGAATGGCGGAGGCGGTTCCCCTCCTGACAGAGCTGAATCCCTTTCTGACCAGCGATAAGCTGGATGCCCAATTGGCGAAATACGTCGTCCTGTCCGAAGCCACGCCGCGTGGTCTGGCAAAGTTTGCCCAGTCGGGCCCGAAACACGAACAGTTGGTCGAGCGACTGCTGTCCGATGCCGATCTGATGCTTCGGATGGTCCTGGCGGACGGTGCCAAGCGTGGCAAGTACGGCCAGGCGATGAAGATTTACACCGACATCCAGAAGGCGAGCACAGAGGCGAAGGACGGCGTTCTACAACGGCTGGCGCTGGCCACGAGCATGGAACATGCGGCGCCCGTCAAGCAGAGAAATCCCGTGGCCAAGACCGATGCCCCCGCGACCGTGGACCCGGTCAAGCGGTACTTCCATTTCGAGAGAGCCTACCTGGACGGCGAGCTGGATGCCGGCTTCAAGAAGCTGACCGTTTGGGACTTTCGGATGGTCGTCAATGGCCACGAGCCGGATTGGACTCTCGCCTGGGGGCGAAAGATGCTCAGGAACTACCGACCCGACCACATCTCCACTCCGGACTACCGCTGGCGCTATGTGGCAGCCGTCAGGACGGATATCAGGTATGGCTCGCAGGACAACAAGTACGACAGGCCTGAGCTCCAGTTCTTTCAGAATATCCTGATGAACGGCGGGGTCTGCGGCCGGCGCGCCTTCTTCGGCCGCTTCCTTTTGCGCGGCTTCGGCGTGCCCACCACTGCTCGTCCCCAGCGTGGTCATGCCTCCTTGGCGCACTGGACTCCCGAAGGCTGGGTGATCTGCCTTGGCGGAGGCTGGGGCGCGGGTTGGGTCCCTGGCTGGGCCGGGGGACCCTATTCCAGCGACCTCGATTTCCTGGCAGTGACGCAGGCGCGGAAGACGGGCGAGCCCTTCCGGCAGGTGAAGCGGGCACAGTGGATTGGCG
>Ga0066834_10001055_pt1 | contig 12758 bp, 13 predicted proteins | sample ETNtaG_30_FD_66729 | JGI IMG/M metagenome (GOLD analysis project Ga0066834, IMG submission 66729) | Marine microbial and viral communities from oxygen minimum zone, Eastern Pacific Ocean - ETNP201306PF43B | ecosystem: Environmental > Aquatic > Marine > Oceanic | place: Pacific Ocean: Eastern... | reverse complement strand
CTCTTCGGAGAATTGATTCAGAGTAAACCAGATTCCTTGGTAGCCATCAGCTTTGTTAGAAGTATTCAATGGAACTGTGCTCCTTTCAGCCCACAAGCCCAAGATTGCAGCCAAGATCATAACTGCAGCGATCAACAGGTTGAAAGCGGGTCGAAGAGTCATCAGGATTATTTCCTGGATAAAGTTTAGAAAATTTTTGATACAGGTCTTAAGAGCTTATTTGTTGGAATATGGTAACTTATCATAAGACTCCATCTAAAGGTAGTCAAGTGAAAATGAGCAATCCTATAAACTGAGCGGGTAAGAGCTAAACTAAGAAGAGACTAGCCAGTGCCCGTGCCAACTACTGCCGACAACAGAGTGATTTGTCTGGGTTGGTGGTGGTTGTTTTTCTGTGTGATGGGAGAAGAAAGAGACTAGTGGAGAGAAGGAAAAAGGTACCAACAACAGCCGCTGATACCTATCTGATTACCCCGTACGAGAGTTGAGCCCGTGCAGATCTTTACGCTGTCTTGGCTCCTGACTTTTGCGCTGGAAAATTATCCGACGATCGACACCTGGAGGAGGTGCTTTACAACTTCACGTCAGAGGACACCGATCGAGGGGTAGTCACTATCGGGCTAACTCCTTGGCACTTGGAAATCGACGGTCAATATCAAATTCGAACTTGTATAGATAATGATGGTGATGATAAAATCAATTCGGTAGTAACAGATGAAGCTTTTATCCTCAAGAAACGAGGTCAACAAATTCAAATTCCATTTGCCGTCAAGCAAACAACGATGGTCGAAATAAGACAGATATAACATGGCAAAGGTGGAGCTCTTGCCTGATTTGGCCGCGGTGGCTGACGAAATTCGCCACTTAAATATGGAGCGAACTAGAAGTCACTCTTCACAATATCGGTACGGCGATGGTCAGGCAAATTACAATCACATTTTGCGAGGAAACTGGTTCTCAAGACTCTGCAACTTCACCAAAATCACATCGCTCGGGTAACAGTTCCCTATCTCTCATGGCCCATGGATCTAGAAACCAAGTTAATCACCCTTTCCTCCAGGTATCTCCCTAAACGAAGTGATGTCTCCATTACCGTGACCGTGGACAAAGACAACCAAACACCAGAAATCTATGAACGCAAAAATACCACCACACGCAGATTTTACTTTGACATGGCGGAGCTTAACATGCCAAGAAGGTCCACAGGTGGGGTTGGCGTTGATGTCTCCGTCGAAATCAAGCGCGGGAGGCTTTAATTGTTTATGATATGGGTGAAAGTGTCACTTTGGTCGCCAAGGTGTAGAGTACAAAGAGATATGATTTTCAAATTGTGAAAATGAGTGCGCGATCTTGATCATCAGACAACTAGACAATTGCAGAGACCAATATGGTGGGTTCACTAGAATCAGAGCTAGAGCCACAGGTTTCTTTAGAGTTGAGCAACTCAACGGCAGGTGGTGGTTGATCACACCAGAAGGGCATGGCTTCCTTTCGGTGGGTGTTAATCATGTGGACTATAAAGAGGATTATTCCTCGGAGTTTGTAGAATTTGTGTGTTCACACTTGTTTAGTTGGGGCTTTAATACAATAGGATGGAGTCAGGAGAGCATGTCGTCGAAGTTTATCAAGGGGCAAGTCATTCACTCACGTGGCTGGGGACAGGAGCAGTATAAATATGTTGATTTGCCCTACATACACTTGCTTAGATTTACTGATATGGAGTGGTATGTAAACGAGGAATTCCCAGACGTCTTCAGCAGTGCTTTTGTAGATAAATGTGATAGTGTTGCTCGCGAGTTCTGCTCACAAATGTGCAATGATCCAAAATTGATGGGATATTTTTACTCCGATACCCCCAACTGGCCGAAATGGGCACACATTACCGGGCATAATCTCAAGAAGAAGCTAGACCGACTGAATTTTCAGAATTTAGCTTCTCAGTATTATCAAATCATACACGACGCTATTCAACGATACGATAAAAATCATCTGCTCTTTGGCGACCGTTATAAAGGAAACCAAGTTATTCCTGTCAATGGCATCATAACCAATGGGTTGCCAGATTGCGTACTCGAGGTCATGCAGAGAACTGTGGATGTACTGTCCATTGAGTATTTTGCTTGTTTTAAAACGATGCAAGCGGATCTAAGGTACTGGTATGAATTTTCGGGCAAACCCATCTTACTTGCTGATTCGGCCTTTCTCGCGCCTACCGATACACTGAAGATCCGTCCCGAGGTGGAAGTTTACGTTCCTGATCAAACTGCAAGAGGGTTGGCCTATCAGCGTTTTGCACGTCAAGCATTTTCCTCTCCTTGGATTATTGGGTGGCATTGGTGCGCATTTGGATATAGTCAGGGGCGAAAATCTGGCCTGCTAAATGGAGAGGATCGTCCTTATGATGAGTGTGTCAACCTAATGAAAACTTTTAATACTCGTGAATTATATACTGTTGGTGTTAAATAGAAAATAATGGAGCCATCAAACAAATCCAAAGATCAAGCACTGAATAACGCCTATGGGGGATTCAGCGGCGTTCAAGCTAAAGCCACAGGTTTCTTCAGAACAGAGCAGGTTGATGGCAGATGGTGGTTGATTACACCGGACGGCAATGGATTTATCTCTATTGGGATGAACCATTTCGATTTGGCCGTGTTGAAGTATCCAGACAATATCCATATTTGGCAGACGCAGTATGATGGTAGCGAAGAACACTATCTACGTCAAGGCATTTCCCAACCTCTTCAAGAATGGGGGTTCAACACAATTGGTTGGACAGAAGAAATGGTGGCTGGAGTGTGGATGAATGCCGATACTTTAATCCGCCATTCATCTGAATGGTCACATCGTCAATATCAGGTAGTCGGCATGCCTTACTGTCACAGCTTACACTTTGTAGAAATCGAGGATTTTAACACACATCCATATTATCCTAATGTATTTTCGGAAGATTTTGAGATCTGGGCCGACTATGTGGCTCGTAGATCGTGTGTGGATATGGCAGAAGATTCGCTCTTGATTGGGTATACCTTGTGTCCCCGACCTGCATTCCAGAGACAGATCGAAGGTGCTTGGGCTTTGGGATTAGATCTAACAAATGGTAACGATCTAAAGAAATTGTGGCGAACAGTAGAACGCTATTATCAAGTGGTTACCGAGGCCATTAAGCGTTATGACCCATACCATCTCATTTTGGGACACCGATTTAATCAACCACCTAATACACCCAACTGGTATCTTGAGATAGCTAAGGATTATACGGATGCCATCTTAGCCAATTGGTGGATCTCCAATTTTGTTTCGGTCAGGAACGTATTAGATCGCTGGTACAATCTGACCAGTAAGCCAATCTTAATTTCAGACACTGCATTTCTCTGTCCAACAGACCTTCGCCCAACAGGAGATGGCGAAAATTTTCTGACAAATCAGCGTGCGCGAGGAGAAGCATACCAGCGTTTCGCCTCGGAATTATTTGTTGTGCCATACATTTTGGGATGGCACTGGTGCGCTTATATTGAGAACCGTGTCCGCAAGTCAGGAATCAGAGACTATCTGGATCAGCCCTATTGGGATTGCGTTAATTTGATGAAAGAATTTAATACACACCAACTTTATGAAATATTACAGCAATAATGCAGTGCGATTTAATATTGAGACTTATAAAAATTGTCAGAGGTCAACAGATAACAAAACCGGTGAATTACATCAAGAAAGGAGATTTAACAAACAACTACTTCGCTGGTCATGGACATAGACATGGAAATCATAAATACTAACAAAAAGGTAGAGCTCCCATGATGGCGGGATGTCCCGCCAAGTTACGCCGCTTTAGAAGTTGATCTTTTTGCCGTGAAATTACCCGAAGCGTATCTACCGCCGTGGCGTTACATGAACAGAGATATTTTCTTCTGCTATCTTGCACTGTAGCATTCACTAATTTCTAACTCTCCTTTTGACTTACCCGATATGATTAATCAAAGATATTCCAATAGTCATATTTATGCGGAGATGGTTGTAAACGTTATTCACTTGTACAAACAGTTCCATATCCCTTTTTTGCATATTGTTGGGAAAGTCCTCCCTCTTGATAATTCCGGCATCTCTACCGTGGTTATCCGCCTACAATCATAATATCTTTGTATCTACGACTATTCTGCCAGCACCTTCTCCCACATACTGTCGTGAGTTCGCACCAGGATAGGCGTAACCGTTGATGAAAGTGCGGCGTGGTTCAGCGGACCTGTTAGCTTGGCTGCCATGGACAGAGTAGGGGTGAAAAACGGCTACACTGCCTGATTTCATCGCAACAGGTACAGCATCTTGCAATCGAAATAGACCCGACTGCAAGTGTTTATCCAACTTATTGGATAAATCCAGATGGCCAAACTCAACGGTATTGGGTATAAAGCAAATAGGTCCATTATCCATTGTTATATCATCAATGGCAGTCAGAGTCTGAACGTAACTACCTTGGCTATTTACATCTTTCCAATACTTACTTCCAAAACCACGATGGGTACTGTCCTGATGCCACTCGAAGGTGACCTCATCGCCTGGCAACTTGAAATGTGCTTGATTGATCAGTTGCTGCATTTCTTTTGATCCTAGCAGTTGACTGGCGATACGCAATAGGCGTGGATCTTTACCATATTCTGATAGCGTCAACTCCGCTGCCCCACACCACGAAACACGACGAATAGTTAGTTGCCCAGCTGATGGACCTTGTTTAACTTGGCCCAAAACGAACTGTGAGCCTTGATGCATAATCACCTTTTCCTTCACACTATCTAAATTTTTCCGTTGTTTATGTGCCAGGTCGAAAGCGACTGCTTGCAGAGATTGAAAACTGACCTTAATCTCATTAATTTCATCTGCCTGAAAAATGTGCGGCAGAATGAAGAAACCCACCTGATAAAAATCCGTTTTCTGATTCTTTGTCAGTTCAATCATAGAAAAATCTGATTCTTAAATCGTTTTTGGTTGGGAATGTCTAGGCAAAATGATTTCCGATACTTTAGGTGTGATTTTTCAGGCAGGCCCGTTGGTTAGTAACTGGCAGATTAACCAACAAATCTGATCCAAGGAGCGAAGGAAACGGGTTTTCATTCAGTTCTGCAAAGACATACTTGACTAAGTCCAACTCCCGTTTGATCTAAGTTCAACCCAAACTAATTTATTGCTTCTCACATTGCTCCTGCCAACGCTTCTTCAGGGCTGTCAAGTTCCAACAAGGCATAGAGGAGAAGACCAACACCATTGGTAGTTTCATAATACGGTTTGGCCGGATGCCCTCGAAAAAGACCATTGTGGTATAGCTTGCACACGGCGTCTTTGGCGAGTGTATTGGCAAGATCAAGGTAGTGCTTCTCATCAGTAGCACGATGAAGATGAACATAAAAGGAAATCGCCCGACCGTAGTCTTCCGCATAAGCCCCAGTCACTTCCTTAGATCGCGGCATGGATTGCTCAAGTTCATCTTTCCAACGCCTGCCTGTACATGGAGGCATGGCCTGCTCTACAACCTCCGCCCACCGTTTAGCTATTACCAGCAATTCTGCCTCGCGTCCGGCGGTGGTGTTTCCGGATAATTCATAAGCTAGTATGGCAGTCTGTGCTGCAGACAAGGTGAATTCGTAGGAGAAAAACGTCGTTCGCCAGACATTGACGTAACCGTAAGGCGCGTAAGCATCGTATCCTCCACCTTTTTCTTGGTCGGGGACTGGTTCTCCATTGAGCGTCAGCATGGCATAATAGGATCGCGCACCATCATCCCATGCAAACTGGTCATATGCCTTAACGTAGGTTGTAGCCATCTCGCGAAAAAAATTGTCACCACTCATCCGGTATGCCTCAAGCAACAACATGGCATAAGGACCGTTAATCGTGGTGAACGTATGAGTGCCATCGTATCTGTCTTTGAGTCCAGGGCAATCAGGGGAAAGATTGGTTTCCTTGTTTCGGTTTTTCCAATGCCAATTGGCGACAGTCCTAGCTTTGTCAAGGTAATGCGAATTGTCAGTCAGCCGGTAGAGAGTGGCAAACAGATGGATGAAGGTTCCACCAGAGAAAGCAAAATCGCAGCCAAACTTACCGTCATCATGACGATTGTGCTGACCAGAGTTCTTGTCCGCGATGTGATGTTCCCATATACGATCAGCAATAAGACGAACAGCTTTTGGCGCTTGCTCATACATGTCCTGCCAATTCGCGCGAAATAGGAGAATCTCGTGAGGTCCATTACCATCCATATCTCCAGCCGCACGATCTTCGTAACAACTCCAATAGGTGTGAGAACCCCAAGCAGGAAGACCGGTTTGGAAATCATGCTGATTATCTTCTGGTTTGTTACAGTTCTGTAGGAAATATCGGATGAAATCGTTTGCAGCCTGGTCGTATTTATCCTCATTGGTGATGTGTGACAGGCGACGCATAGCCTTAATTAGGGCTTGATCATACCAGAGGTTACTGCCTTGTTCACCACGGCGATGAATGCGGCCTTCGAGTCGAACGTCAGCATCCATCTCTGCTGGTTTACTCGGTGAACGCAAGGTCACTGCGTCGAGAACTGCCATGATCAGCGGCGTTTTGGTTAATCCATAGTCATCACGGCCGTGTTCAATGAGGGTATCGACCGATCGCTTGACATAGTAACGCCAAGGCATAATCTTAGTAGGTTGAAGGATGGCACGGTTTTCCAAAATAATATCACCGTCTACCTCTAGTACTACATCTATCATCGTGGCATCCACTGGCTCGGGAACTTTGATTGTCAGTGCGTCGTCATGGTAGTCCTCAATTGTTACTTTCCGCTTATGCCTTTGGCCATCTACTACCCAAGTCAATAAACCAGGCAAGGGATAGCGATCCGTGTGTACGAAAGGCACAATTTCAACAACCCGCTTATCATAATCTGCTTTCCAATGGCACCTTGGGAAGGATTCAGGAACCACAGCAAGCTTGAGCGAATCCGCAAATATAGTTACTTCTACTTCTTTATGAAACATATAACTTCATCCCCCAGTAAGAAAGGGGTATTGAAACAAGGAAGAAAAAAGAGAGTTTTCATGTACCTACCTCTTAAACAAATATAATATAGTTTGCAGCAGTATTGAACTTCTTGAATTGACCTATAGTAACTTCGGTCATGTCCATGTTAAAATGTCCAAAATAGGGGTCGCCAAATTTGCTGTTGGCCAAAACCCCGTGAAATTTGAATCGTTTCAGCGCCTTCTTTCTTCTAAATGATCTCCTTTGCCTGGCACCTGCATTCCTGAACCACATCAAGTTGCGTTATATAACTGACCATGGTGCCATTATCAACTTTATCCTATAGTCTTGATTAACCGTTTGTCTTCACTGAAAAAATGGAGGTTTAGGTTAAGCTCCCACCGGCCAAGGGACTAACAATGCCATTCTATCACGATCGCCGTATCAGGGTAAAGTGTTGAGGTTACTGTCGGCAACTGTTTCTGACTGGTTGTACAGGTACGTTCTGAATGAAGAGATGTAATGCGGAGCCCGCTATCTTGGAAGTTGTTCTTTTACGCTGGAAGATCATCCGATGTATTGTACCACCGTGGCATATTGCGACTAGTGAGGGTAAGGGAGAGCACCATTGGCTTGTTCTTCCTCTATGGAGTACCAGGCGGATACCAGCTACTCCAACCAAGTTATTAAATATTTACTGACTTAATAATATTCAAATGAAAAAACATAAAAAATTCGAGTTGTACGACAATGCACTGAAGCCCACAGTGATTCCTAAGGCAGACAACCCCGATTTTTATTTAGGCACGACATTTTTGACGCTGGCACACATTTAAGGATTGGATCTAACCTAGCCATCGCAAATGCTTCTGCCATTAAAACATCATTTTCATATTCTGGAGGAAATATCTCAATGAGCGACCGACCCAATATTCTTTTTATCATCTCCGACCAAATGACCGCCGCCCTCACCAGTGTGTATGGGCACCCTGTGGTACAGACGCCGAATTTGCAGCGCTTAGCTGCAGAGAGCGTGCGCTTTGATGCTGCCTATACGCCATTCCCTCTCTGTTCACCGAGCAGGGCGTGCATGATGACGGGACGGCACGCCTCGGAGATAGGCGCCTGGGATAACGGCGCCCTACTGCCGGCGGATCAAGTCACCTTTGCACACTATCTAAGCAACGCAGGCTACGATACAGTGCTTTCGGGTAAGATGCATTTTGTGGGCCCCGACCAGTTGCATGGTTTTCAGCGACGACTAACCACAGACATTTACTCTTGTCACTTTGACTGGGTTAAACCAGAGTGGATTCACATTAAAGAAACGCAGGGGCGTGACTGCGAGCAAGTCATGGGCAATCGATCCACGTACAATTCGCAGGGATATACCGGCGATGCGGTGCGGGTGGGTGTGTGGCACAACGCCTTGAGCTACGATGAGGAAGTGCACTTTCGCTCCGTTGAGTACCTGCGCTCGGTAGCACGCAAATCAGATGACGTTCCCTTTATGCTCTGTGCTTCGTATCACCATCCACACGAGCCGTTTTTGCCCCCACAGGAATACTGGGACCTATACGAAGGCACAGAGATAGAGATTCCCGAATTTCCCGCAGATCTAGACAAAACCTATTCGCTACTGGACCGCAATCTTAATGCCTATCACGGCACACGGCGCTGCAATTTGCGCGATGCGGACGGACTACGTCGGTTGCGGCGGGCGTATTACGGGTTGGTGTCCTATATGGATGACAAGGTAGGGGACTTGCTGGATGTGCTTCAAGAAACTGGGTTAGCCGATAATACATTAGTGGTCTTTGCCAGCGATCACGGCGATATGCTCTGTGAGAAGGAGATGGTGCAGAAGCGCAATTTTTACGAGTGGTCATGCCGTGTCCCTCTTTTGATGCGTTTCCCAGACGGTTGGAAGGCGGGGACTACTTTTGCGACGCCAGTGTCGCTCTTGGATTTGCTGCCGACGTTTTGTCAACTGGCAGGAGAGGAAGCGCTACTACCACACGACGGTGAGAATCTGCTTGGGTTGCTGGAAAACGGAACAGCAGACCGCTGTGTTTTCGCCCAGGCACACGAGGCAGTGGGAGTGCCCTGCATTATGGCTCGACAAGGGCACTTTAAATACAACTATGTACATGGAAACAAAGATCAGCTCTTCGACCTAGAGACCGATCCGGGAGAGTGGAAGAATCTGCTTGAAGATGCGAAGCATGAAGAAATTTCTACAGCATTGAGGGGGAAGATTTTGCAGCGCTTTGACCCCGAACGGATGGCCGATGAGAATTTGGAAAGTCTGTATAGGCGATGGTACATACGCGATGTGATGAGAACCAACGGTACTCACTGGAACCACTCTCCCCACTTCGACGCTCGTAAAGGGGCGTTGGATCAGTACCTAGCATGAATGGAAGAACTAAAGATCAATATGCAGCGAAACCCACGTAATGGTATCATTGAAATAGGTGCCCGTTTTTTCTTAGCTAGTCAATTGTCACTTGGCTTCCCCACCAGTTCTCGTTTGGCTGCCAGCTTGGATCCAGATATTTGGCATGCTCTACCTCGAGCTTCGGCATCAACTCATACTCCAACTTGTGTAGGCGAACCTGTTCCTTTTCAGAGTCGTATTCCGGATCGAGGATGGGGAATTTGGCACCGACCTCCGCTAGCCAACGGTCCAAGCGTCGTCGTAATTCCGCAGCCTTGGTTCTATTGTCGACAAGCACATCGTTCATCTCACCTGGGTCGGAGTCCAGGTTATACAGCTCATCATGATCATCTTCGTAGTAATGGATCATCTTCCATGGCCCGTTTCTGATGGTTGATGAGGGATCTCCTCCTTGGTTGCCATAGTGCGGATAGTGCCAGAACAGATCACGCTCAGCGATTTTGCTGTCCTGTTCTTTGTTCAACAGTAAGACAATGCTCCTGCCATCAATTACTTGTTCTGTTGGAATGGGAATGCCGGTAAGGTCTAGTAGAGTGGGGTAGAAATCGATCCCCGACACTGGCACGTCACAGGTCGAATTAGCATCGATCAACTTTGGGAATCTGAAATAGAACGGCTCGCGAATCCCTCCCTCCCATTGGCGTCCCTTTCCTCCTCTTAGTGGTAACATAGATGAGGAGTAAGCATCGCCGGATGAGACTCCTCCATTATCCGACGTAAAACAGACGATCGTGTTTTCGGTTAGTCCGTGTTTGTCAAGTGTATCGAGAACCAAACCGATGGCGTCATCCATTGCCTCAATCATGCCTGCATAGATTGGACAATCCTGCACTTGTCGCACGGGCAGGTTCCTATCGAATATGAACCTTTTTTTTGGTGTTTCTCTGGTAACTGTTTTTTTTCGAAATTTCTCCCATTTGTCTTTGCTTGTTTGTATTGGTCCATGGACAGAGTAAAATGATAAATAGGCTAAGAACGGCTTGTCTTTGTAATTTTCGATGAACTTCGCAGTCTCTTGGCCAAGTCGCATTGGCAATGATTCGCCATCTGGACCTGGTTCAAGTTTTGGGTTGTTCCAAGGGGCAAAATACCCGCCGTTTGGCGAGCCAACCCTCCATCCACCTTTGTTGATCTCAAACCCAAAATCCTCAGGATCAGCTCCTTTATCTCCAAGGTGCCATTTTCCTGCGAAGAAGGTTCGATACCCTGCGCGCCGAAATACTTCAGCAAAGGTGATTTCTTCAGTCCTAAGTCTACGCTCGTAATTAGGCGGCAGCATTTTGCTGAAGCGGCCGGCCTTTCGCCAATCTGCTCCAGACGGAGCGCCGATCCAATCTGTAATACCATGTCTCGGTGTGTACTTTCCAGTAAGAATGCTCGCTCGTGAAGGACTGCAGACTTGACAAGCTGCATAGCCTTGTGTAAAACGCATCCCTTCAGATCCAATACGATCTATATTTGGACTCTCATAGAGGTTACTGCCTTCGATGCTGAGGTCGCACCAACCCAAGTCGTCAGCAAGAATGTACAGGATGTTTGGTTGTTTCATATTTTCCTCGAATTTAGTGTTAGATTGGTAACGGCTGGCCATCAAAAAACATTGGTCAGCTCGTCTTGAAAACGAATACTTGTCTCATCCGTTTCCTTGGTCTTCTCTGCTAAAGCACGAGCAATTTTGGGCCAGTATCCTGACCAATTGGCTATAACCCTGTATCCAAATTCTGATGTACATTGTCATATATACTATCTAATCTGCCTTGTTATTTACTTCTAGTGGATCGATGTACAGGCATTTCTACTTGATGGCCACTTCGGCGACAGCATGGCTAAAATACTCGAACAAAGACAGATTCGTGTATCCCAACTTGCTCCTCTCACAGTGAAGTCCGTCATGTAGTACAGGTCTAGAAACACGAGGACAGGCTCCACGTGTTCTCGAACACAGTCTACGAAATAAAGCAACCTTCTCGCAATAGATCAAGCAACGTACCTTCACGAACATCGCTGGAGCCCATAGGAAATGATAAGCAAATCTAGTTAGTGATCCATCACGTGCTTATTGGTCGTTCTTCCGTCGTAGGCTTCCGTTTTACATATAGGTAGGGCTACGGATAGAAACTACATTTACTCCGATTCCTGGATTGATAAACACCATTGGGGTGAACTGGGAATTGTTAATAAGCACTACGAGAGCAATCATCCAGTATCGATTTAGTGATGTGCTTCAGCTACCAGCTGCCATACTTCCTCCTAGTGTGACCATCACCCGGAATTCCTCTCGTGCCGGTCTTTTTTCATTCTGAATCCTCATTTAGGTGACCCAACCACAGTTTAAGCTGACAGTTTCTCAATTCAGTATATGCAATTCTCATGAGAATTGCAACAGACGAAGGTTAGGCTAACGCTTATTTTGTAGTATGTCTGTAGCCCATTATAGGCTCAGAACAAATAATAATAAACATTATCATTCAGACACCCAACGTTTGCATCTCAATCTTCAATCAGTTAAAGAATGCCTCCAAATGCTAGAAATACTTGGTGTGGGAAGACTTCAAAATCGTTTGTTTAATAGGCTATTGGTCCTTCCAAATCTATGTAAGGATAATTGTTGCGGAAAGGGGCAATATCAATTAAGGTTTAAGTCTTTGTCCAATGATTGATCAACACAATGTTGCCGATCGGTGACGTCAGTCAAAGGTACTTCCAAAGTTTACAAAGAGCCGCTTCCAAAAATTGAGTTGGTATCTACTCAGGTTAGAAGATGCTTGTGTCACTTGAAGATTAAACTTGTTCACTCCACGATTACAGCCGAGCAGACGGCCACGCGCCCGTGTCAGGTACCCCCTCCCATTCGAGCCAAGGGCCGCTCAGCACGGCAGTCATGTGTTGCATCTCGCTAGTGTGGTGCTCGCCGGGCCTGTACTCTGTGTGGAGGTGGTGCCTGACACGGAAGAAGACCATCTTGCGAGGCTCCTTCCCTGCGTGGCGGCTTTCACCATGGCAGGCTAGGTAGTGTGCTAGCACTGCATCGCCCGTGCGCAGTAGCTGCTGCGTGCCCGACGGCCACCAGTCTCCATTCTCCGGGGTGCCGACGTACTGCGGCGAGTCACCCATGGCTCGGGTAGGAGGGGGTATCATGCGTGCCCGGGGCTCCGGCCATTGGCCCCGCGCGGCGTTGCTACCTTGTTCGCGATGCCAAGGTTCCATCGGCCACCCGGGGCCTCCTGGGCCGATGGGCCCGCCATTGGCCGCCTGCTGAGCAAAGAAGGCAGCATTGGCAATGTGGGACCCGCGCAGCACGGCGAAATTG
>Ga0066834_10001050_pt1 | contig 12802 bp, 5 predicted proteins | sample ETNtaG_30_FD_66729 | JGI IMG/M metagenome (GOLD analysis project Ga0066834, IMG submission 66729) | Marine microbial and viral communities from oxygen minimum zone, Eastern Pacific Ocean - ETNP201306PF43B | ecosystem: Environmental > Aquatic > Marine > Oceanic | place: Pacific Ocean: Eastern... | reverse complement strand
CACGACCCTCCGACCGTGGCGTACAGACGGAAAGTGATCGAGCCCGCCCCGTGGGATACGGCAGAATTCGAAGCAAGAAGCTGGGTCGGGAGGTACGCAGAAAAGAAGACTGGCTGATTCAGGGCGCCTGCCGTTGGCTCTGCCAGTGCGCCAACAGACTACCCGCCTGTTTCGACTCGGCCGGCTGAAGTCGGTCACTACAAACGGGTGCTACTTCTGTTCTTTTTTGTCGTCGCCGGCCGCCTCCATAATCCAGTCCTTCCACAACATCTCGAGAGTTCCCCGGTTGAGTTGGATGAAGGCGGTCTCGAGCGCTTCATCGTATTTGCCAGACTCGGCAAGCTCTTCAATGAAGATTCTGAAGACCTTGGCCACGCGCTTGTCCGGGTAGTTCAGCATGAAGTGAACGAGGGTGTAGCCTTCGGCGTAGTGGAGCGCCTGGTTTTCGTTGTTCCAGTCCGCCAGCGTCACTTGCAGAAAACTCTCCAGGGAAAGGAACGTTCCGTCCTTGATTGCTTTGGGCAAAATCGAAGTGCGGCCCTTATCCAGATCTTTCGGCAGCGAGAATTTCCCCTGTTTGAAATCGCCGGTGCCGTAGTAGGTGGCGAGGCCTTCGTTGAACCACTGCGGGATGGCGCCGATGCCCGGGATCGTCCGGTGCATGAATTGATGAAATGCCTCGTGATACGCGCTCGAGTAATTCTCTTCTTTGGGGAAGAGAACCATTTCGGCGCCCTTTGCCGAATACTTGAAGTAAGCAGCCCAGCCCTCACTGAAATTACTGCAATGTTCCTTCCCATATGCCTGGAATGCCTCATGATCCTTCAGGCAGCGAACTGTCAGCTTCTTGTTGTCGTGTGATTTTACCTTGTCCCGGATCTTTTCTGACCTTGATAACATTTTCGAGAGCGAAACATAAAAGGCATCCAGGCGGACGCCCAAAGCCACCACCTGCTCCCTGGTGCAGTTGTATTCGATCACGTAGTGGCGCGTTTGCAGAATCAAGGACGGCTTCAGTCTGCGTTCGATATCCGCCGTCTGGTCCGGCTCGGCAAGGACATCGAGCCTGCTCATGATTTGCTGGTCAGTGAACTCTTCCCCTTCGCCGATTTTTCTTCGCAACCTCAGGTAGGCATTTCTGTGGTCACGCTGGAGGTTTCTGGTGCGAGTGGTCAGTTCAGACATCCGGTCAACACGCCTTTGCCTAACCTTCCGAATCTCGCGCTGCAATTTGGTAATCTGAGTCGAAGTGACTTCCTTTGAACCTTTCTTCTTGGCCAGCTTCATCTGCGTGAGCTGCTCTTCCTTATCTCCCATCTCCTGCTCGTACAGGGCCTCGACCTTATCGGTCCGATCTTTGTGCCAGGTATTCAGTTTCGTACGGATGCCTTCGTCAACGGTGGCCACCTTCTGCAGGGCTTCCTCAATTTTCTTGTTTTTTGCACCGATGGACTGAGTGGCTGATTTTTCCCATTGGGCAATCTGGTCCTCGGACAGCCTCAGGATGTCTGTATTCGCGTATTGATTTTTTGCCTTTGCGAGCATCGTCATCGCACGTGAGCTGGCACCACTTTCGATCGCCAGCTTTATCTCTTCCAGGTTTTGCGAAGCTTCAGCTTCCTTTCGGATCTTCTTCCAGCTTGCCTGCCGTTCTCTGCCCGGATGCCACTCGCCTAACTTTTGAAAAAGTCCTTCGGCTTCCGTATGTCGGTCCCGGTGCATCAACATCACGCCGAGACCATAAAGGTCGTCCCTGGCAGCAAGTTCGCCCAGGGCGCTGTTATCGAGGATCCACCTGGGCTGCAGATCTTTTCTATCAATGATCGATTCCTTGTCACCGGCGTCGAGCACGATCATGGTGTCCACGACATCCTTGACTTTTCCACGCTTGGCACCAAAGACAATCGAGTTGCCCTTCTTCTTTTGTATGCTCTGGAGAAAGCGATCGAGCATCCCATCTACCGCGTCCATATCCTGAGCCAATCCTTTGACGTAGGTGCCGACGAGGCCATCATCCATCCGTGCCGCGGCAACTGTCAGCCTGGGTCGCAGTGTTTCATAATCAGACTGCTTCAGGAGCCGCTCGAAGGTTTGTTGAAACTGGTTGTAAGAAGCGATTTCCGCATTCAGCCTCTCGAGGGTCATCTTGATGTGCGCCCTGCGCGCGGGCGGCTGCGTCTCGGCCGGGCCTGAGTTGGTGCTGCCGACGCCAAGGAGGGCGATGACGGAGACATCCCCATCTTGGGATGCGGAAGAGGCGAGCAGGTCGGTGACGAGGCGTTTCACATCCTTATCGCCGTCGAAAACCATAACGGCTTGTTTAAGGGAAAGCGTGTCCGGTGCAGAATCCTCTACGTTTTCCGGGCTGGCAGGCTGTTCTGTTGTCTGAGTCAGAGTTTCAATAGCGGCTTTGGTTGCCGTTGCGAAGGCATTGTCTTTCTTCTCCTGCGCCACAACGGTTTCGATCTGTTTCATGATCTTCTGGAGATCATGGGTCATTCCCCGGGATTCCCCGCTGCGGCCAAGGTAGATGTCATCATCGGTACCGAATTGCTTGTCCGGCCCTGCGCTTCCTACTGCGTAATAGGATCGAACTGGATGGTGATAGACAAGTTTGGTGCCCCAGACATCGTTCCCTTCGTGGGTAACGCCGCTCTCGAAGCTGACCTCGAGAAACTCTGCAAACTCATCCTGATCGCTCGGCAACGGATCTGCATCGGTCTCGTTGTCAGTCACCAGTTTGTAGAGACCGGTATCGATGGCTGCGAGCGATTTCGATTGCACGGAAACGGTCATCGTGCCGGATGCGTTTCGGATGACGTTGTATATGAGCGCACTTACGATCACGCTCACAATCGGCATGATTTTCTTAACGCTGAACTTCTTCATCACAGGGCCTCCATCAGTTCATGCGTGCGCTGTCGCGAGATGGAGCTCAGCCGCTTGCGCGCGAATGGATTGCCGCCTACGAGCTGCAGAAAATCCCCTTTGCCCAGAGACAGCGCTGTCATGTCCTCCGTGGCGCGGATACTCGCTGTGCGTGGGACATCTTCGAGCAGTGCGATCTCTCCGAAGAAATCCCGGGTCTTGAGGTTCCGGATTGGCTCGTCGCTATCCGGCAGCAGGACATCAGCCTGGCCGCTCTGGATGACGTAAAACTTGTCGCCCATCTCGCCGAATCCGATCACCTCTTCGCCTGATTTGAACGACTCGACCTGAAACTGGGTGGCGACCGTGGCGACCTCTTCCTGTGAGAAATCATCGAACAGAGGAATCTCGTGAATCAGCCTGAGGGCCCGGATGGCGTTGGCAAGCTTGTCGCGTGCCTCACCGAAGCTTTCCACAAACCGATCGAAAACGGGGCGATCCAGGATCAACACATCCACGTGATCGACCGCCTTGACGGTGGCCGACCGGGGCGCGTCTTCAAGAAGCGCCAACTCCCCAAAAAAATCACCTGCGCTCAGATGCGCGACCGAGTGAGTCTCGCCGAGCTCGTCTTCCACGAGTACGTCTACGACGCCCTGCTGGATGATGTAAGCCTCATCCCCCGGTTCATCCTGTTTTATGATGTTTGTGCCTGGCTCAAATGTACTGCTGCCGACAAGCGATGCAATCGTTGCCAATTCGTCCGGATCAAATCTGTTGAAGAGAAAGCTGTTCTTGAGAGTTGTCAGCCGATCCGCATGTGTGATGTTCTCGTTAACTGCAAACAGTTTTTCCCACCTGGTCCCCGCGAATAGGCAATCTTTCACAAGCTGTCTCTCCGACCAGGGCAGATGGGACTGGATTGCGTCCAACAGCCTGGTGGCCGCGTTGAGCCCAACTGTTTCTTTTTCTTCATCCAAGACGGAGGCCAGAGCCGATCCAACGGATTCCGCCGCTCTCGGCAGATCTGCATCCTCACGGATTTCACATGTAAAGGTCGCAGCCTCATCTTGCTCAGAATGGACCAGCCTTAGCTCATCGGAAGAAGCGGCCACCATCCGTTCGATCTGCTTTTTGATGCTGTCGGAATCGGCGAATGGCTGCAGGTTTCTAACCAGCGATGTAACGACGTAGCCGGTGGCTTCTCCCAGTTGCTGTTTTTCATTGTCACTGCCCTCAGTATCAAGGTGGGGTATGTGGAGGTCTTGCGCCTTCACCATCAGCCACCAGCCTCTGCTTGCCAACAGGGTCGCACAGCAGGCTGCGATCAGAATGCTGCTGAAGACGCCTCCTGCGTCTGCGGTTTTTACCAGCACGAAGGTAAACACGGTCTGCAATATCAGCGACAGCAGGACGAGGTACCAGAGACCGGCGAACCGGGTTGATTTCAGACGTATCATCACGCCTGCGGTGAAGAGGATTCCCAGGAGGCTGGCGACGAATCCGACAGGCAATAGGAAAGTCCAGGCGACAATGTCTGCGCCCTGCAAGAGAATTCCAGTGAGGGAAAGCGCGGCGCCGGCGGCCGCGCAGGTGTGCCCTCGGCCCAGGCTGCCGGCCAGAACGTCGTTTAACTCATCTTTGGTGGCGAACATCAGCCGATCGGCCAGATAGACGCCGCACATCACAAGCAACATCCTGATGAACATGTGGCTGGTGCTTCCCGCAGTCAGTCTGTGCAGGAGGCCCGCGCAGAGACCGACTACAACTACCCACCGAACGGCCTGGGATGGAGTTCGCCAGATGCTCGATCGGTTCAGCGCATCCACCAGTGAAGAAACAATGTAGCTGCCTCCTGCCACAAGAAACCCAAGGAGGGGGAGCAGCACGATCAGGATCATGAACAATGCGACCGTCTCATCTGCGGACATTGCGTTCGCGTCACCAAATGCCTTGTCCGCCAGTTGAATGATTGTTTTCGACAGTTGTGAATTCAGCAGGAACGCGGCCACTTGCGCGACCACCGCTCCCCAGACCAGACTCCAGATCCCGAAGGCGAAAAAGACCTGTTCCCTTTTTTCCCATTCCTCTTTGTGCCAGACGTGAAGCCAGTAATCTGGCCGGAGAAACCTGAGCGCTGCCCTGCGCAGTTGAGGCAGATCACAGGACTCGACAACCGCTTCATAGGCGGGTGAATCCACGAACGGGCAAGCATGATAAATGAGGCGGAGGCCAATGATCACGGTGCCGAGTGACATGAGCTGCTGCCAGATGGCGGACCCGAGCATCCCGCTGGCAATGCCGCACAGACCGAAGAGAAACATCTCCGCCCAGATGCCTGAAAGGATCACACGCCGCCTCTGCGCGCGGGGGCGGGCGAGACAGTCGCGGGTATCCACGTAAACCCCCGGCACCCCCATGTGGAAAGCGATGCCGGATTTTACGACCTTACAGTTGTTGGCCTTGAGCGCGGCCGCTCTAGCAAACTCATGCACCACCGATCCAATAATCAACCAGCCATAGACCCCAACGAAAGCCAGGCTGAAATAGCCGGCCGGCTTGAATGCCTGGTAGAGGTGTTCCGATCCGTGGGCGCTCAGTGTGAAGGCGAAGAGTAGAAGGCCGAGGATGCCGCCCGCGGCCATGCAGCGGAGCGCGATGGTCTGGCCAAGAAATCCAAACCCCAGATCGTCAAGCACTTTGAAAAAGCGGTCGCCGAAATTCGGCCCCACAGGCTGGAAGGCCAGACGCTGAAGCCATGAGCTGATTCCTTCTGGTTTCGCTTCATCGTCTGCGAGCCGGTTTTCGCTGTGCCAGAGCGCGACCGATTCCAAATCAAGGAACCCGTGGTCGATCAGTTTATGAAGGAATTTGCCGACTCGGTCATAGCCCAGTGCGTGATACTGGTCGAAATAACTTTCTACAAGCTCTCCCAACGTGGTGTGTCCATCCATCTGCTGCCAGAGGAAATACTCCCGCTCATCGATTCGCACGTACGCGCCTTCATTCCGATTGCGTAGGAGGAAATGCGTGCTGTCCTCGTCGTCCTGGACCTCGACGCATTCCGTGCCCTCCAACAGCCGGGGGGCCTCCCCTGTTGCATCGCTTTCGACCTCTTCGAGGATCTCTGCGACTGGCAGTTCCTCAGGATGGTCTCCGACTGTATTGCTTTCCTGATCACTCATTGGTTCTTGAGCCTGTAAATCTCCAGTTGCTCTTTGGCCTTTTCGGCGAACTCGCTGTCGGGATAAGTTTTCAGCAGATGGTCGTAATACTGCATAGCCTCTTTCTTCTTCTTGTTCACCAGAAAGCCATAGAAGAAGTTGTAGAGGGTTCTTGGATTGTCCGGCATCTTGAGTGTGGACGGGGTGGTCTTCGGGCCGGTCTGTGTGCCGGCCGTCGCTGGTGGCTTTTCGAGATCTTTCTCTGCACGGGCCGCGTATTCGCCATCCGGGAACTTTGCCTTCAATTCAGCGACGTATTGTGCCGCTTGATCTTTCTGGCGATTCAAGAGGGCGTTGCGGAAACGGGAGTAGATGGCCTTCTCTTTTCGCCGAATCGGTTCGAGGAATTCCCGGTCGTATTGGGCAAACGCCGGGGTCAGTTCGTCCTCGTCAAGTTTTAAGAATCTGACCTTTCCGTTTGCGTGTCCGAGCGCGGCAGTCAGTCCATCGGGGCCGATCTCCATCGCGCTGATCGGGCTGTTCTCGGGGACGCCCACGAGGGCAATTCTGTTCTTCTGCAGGTCGAATACTTGAATGGCTCTTGAACCTTTGGTGGCCACTGCCAGGTATCGTCCGCGGGAGAGGAAGCGGATGCCGGTCACCTCACGATGCACATCGATAGCACGTGACGAGTCCTCCGAACCCACCTGACCGATTGTTACATGGGGCTGCCCTGCCGAGGCGACCGCAAAAGTCTGTGTGTCAAAGCTGTAGTCAAAATCCGCCGGCGTGGCAAAGAGAGTTTGGGTTTTCTCAACCTTCAATCCCGGCAGAGAAAAGAGGGTGACGTCTCCAGTAGACGATATCAAGACGCCGTTTGCTCCATCCTTGGAGATCCTCACAAACTCGCATGATGATGCATTCGACTTCAGGATCTTTGCCTGCTGAATATCCCAAAGCTTCAGCCCCGCGGTCGAGAATTCAAGCGCATGTGCAGCTTGCTTCAGAGGCAGCAGCGAGCCCTTCGAATCTTTCAGTCTTGCAAGCGTGGCGGTTGTCTGGCCGTCCCATACTTTGCCACCAAGCCTGGAGGCAATGAGCAGGCTGCCGTCCGGCATAAACGCCGCGGAACTGGCGGAAGAATCAAGATTTCGAACCACCCGCCCAGAGGGAACCTCCAACACCTGGCCATGACTTTCAGTGGCAAGAGCGGTGACGAGCCCGCCGTCCGCTCGGAATGTCAGGGAGTGGATTGCGCCTGGCGCCTCTTCCGGATGCTTCACGAATCCGAGCAGGTCGTTCACTGAGATTTCACCATCAGCTTTCTGCAGATCTGCAGCATCGATCTGGCCGCTCACCCTTTGCTCTGGCAAGAAGACCTCCACTCGTTGTCCGCTCTCTCCATCACCCCATACCACCACCGGCTGTCCTCTCCGGACCAGGAACGGCTCCGCACCCTCTCTCTGAATCAGGGCCTGTTCGGATTTTACCGTTGCAAGTGAAATATCTATGGCCGCAGTCGGTTCTGTATCCCCAGAATCCGCAGGCTCAGGTTCTTCGGCCTGTTTCTGGAACGATTTCGCCAGGGCCTGCTTCTTCTTGTAAACGCTCGATGTCTGGACGGCGGCCGCGTGAGCCTTAGATTCCTTAATGGATTTAACCGCAGACCAGACAACCCCAGCGGAAACGAGGACGGCCAATGCAGGAAAAACGAACCGAGTGACTTTGGGCGCGCCCTCCGCCTTCTCCTGAGTCATGGTTGCGGCCCGTGGCCGGGCGGGCTCCTTTGCGGCCGGAATCTCCTGTTCGGCTGTTTCTGTCTCTGCAGTTTCTGTGTCAGCTTCTGCCTGAGAAGATTCTGCTTCGGCCTCTGTTTCAGCAGTTTCAGTCTCGGCAGGTTTCGCTTTGGTGTCCTCTCTGACCGCCTGCCGCGGCCCTTGAGCAGATTCAATCGGTTTGAGGGGAACAGTCGCGGGCTCGAGCGCGTCGTCTTTGGGCGCCGCTTTGCCGCCGATGACGAACTTTTCGCCGCATCGGGAGCATTTGACTTTCTGGCCGGCCAGCGTGCTCTTGATCCTGTACTTCTGTCCACAGTCTTCATTCGGACAGAGCATGACCAGAGTTTTTGCCGGGGCTGAAGCCATGGATAGGAATCAGAAACTGCGCCGCTCGGTCATGATTAAAGGTGGCGGAAGAATTGTCAAGGGGACGAGCAGCTCCATCGCAGCTCTTCAGCCTCAAGGTCGGCTTGGTTTACTGGAAGCCTTCCGCGCGCTATTGGTGCAGCTTCATACGGTCACGCGTAAACACAACTTGTTCCTTCAGCCATGTGATGTATTTCCGTTTCCTTTTCAGTTCCTTCCCAGCCGCCTTGTCGCCGGCCGTGGCCCTGGCCTGAAGCTCGACGACCATTCTTTTTTCGTGCGGCAGCCATTCAATGAAAAACGAGCCAGCCTCGGGCAGCGTAACTGGCGTGCGCGCCGGATGAGGGGAACCAGCCGAGGCCGCTGTGGCCGCCGCCTTTGATGTTTCGTATGAAGTTGACCCTGAGGTACGGAAACTCCGTCGGGTTCATCCGTAGTTTCTTGAAACTCAATGCAAACTCGATCTGGTACAGGTCTTTCCCGTTGTCTGTGATGGCGTATTTCTCCGTGGCCCGCTGGACGCGCTCCCACAGGCCGCCGCCGTAAGCCGGGATGGTTTGGAACATCTTCACCAGTTCCTTATCCGCATCGCGTTCGTCGGGATTGATATGCATCTCGACGCTCGCGTATTTCCATGCTGACGCGCCGTAGCCTTCACAGCGCTTCATCTTGCTCAGGTCGTTCTGCGGGCATCGCAATGCGACATACAGGAAGTCATCGTCATAGAGGAATGCGAAGCTTGTCCGAGTGTCGCTTGGTACTCCGGATTTCCAGGCAAACCAGGGGTGATGCTCGTTCCACTTCCAATCTCCTTCGTCGGGCTTGCCATCGATGGTCGGTTTCGTCTTCACTCGATGGGCGACTGCGATGCGGCCAGCCGCCGCTGACAGTGCATCCATCCGACGGCGTGCGATTTCGTCATCCATAGCCCCTGACGGAGCAGCGGCCAGCAATTTGTCCTGGGCCGCTTTGATCAGTTTGTCGGCACTGCGCTCGCCCTGTTTGAGCAACCGATACGTTTCGTTTCCTGCAAGGTCGACAACAACACTTCGCCCCAACTCGGTCGAGAGGCTGACCTCGACTCCGCCGAGGAATTTCGTCGGGTCGCCCTTCTGCAGTTCTGCAATGTACGCCTTTGCGTCAACCTTGGGAGCGCTTCGGTCGCCATGAATCAATGCCGCGAGTAACTCCGCGGAAGAAGCGTGATCATTGAAGAGCTCGTTCGCTTTTTTGTAGGCGTGATATTGTCGGACAATCGAGTCAGTAATCTTGAAGGTGCTTGCGAAATAGTTGATCCGGTCCTTCACGATTCTGGAACGCGCCAGCTTCCTCGCGGCTGCGAGGTCGTCCCACAGCGGGTCGAGATTTTTTGGCAGAAACAGCTCGAGCTGCCGATCCTTCCGGAAGAAATGAAACTTCCCGTGTGGGTCCTTTGTTCGTCTCTTCCCGTTTCGTATCCGCGTCTTTGCCAGTCGCTCGAAGTATCGCCTCATCGGCCTGGCTGCCTCTTCAAAGAGTGCATCGCACCACTTGTCTTGCAGCGCATCGACATCCTGGAAGGGGTTCCAAAGCAGTTTATCCGTCACCCATGCCTTGGGGCCGTCGAGGCCGTGGTTGGAATAGATCTCGGCGTAGAAACCCCCGCCGCCTTTGCGCGCAACATGCTGCAGAAACTCGGCCAGGTATCGATTGTATATCCGCGGAATACTGAACCCTGATCCGTAGAGGTATTCATACACCCCGATCTGATCGACACGGTCGGCCCAGGCATCCGTGGATTTCAGGTCCCTGCGTTTGACGTCTCTATCGAACCAGTTGGCGCGGGTGTAGCACATGTAGGGAATGATATTGCGCTCGACCTTCAGATTGGCCGGCGGGTATTCCGCTCCCGCATAGCCCAGTACGCCGATGGACTTGCCGGGATGAGATCTCTGCAGGTCACGGGCGACCTGGTTAAGGAACGTGTAATAGCGTTGACTCTTGGGAGAGCTGTCGCCGCTGATCTCCAGCGAGGGGCCGTCGTTTGCCTTGCAGAGGGCACACTCGCACCAGCCCCCATCGGTCATCCCCAGGCTTACGGTCAGCCTGTCCGGATTCTCATCGAAAAACTTGCCGACCTTCTCAGAGATGATCTTCACAACGTCGGGATTACCGATACAGGGCCCTGGCGAGGAGGAACTGGAAACGATCAATCGTTTTCCTCCCCGTTCGGGGAAATACTCCGGATGCGTCTTGCCGTATTCCTTCACCGCAATGAACCTGTGGATATTGTGAGAAAACGCGTAACGGCGATACATGCGCCATGGAATATCCGGCTGCGATCTCAATCCGTTGTTGGTGTTCAGCGCGCTGAAAGCTCGAGACCTGAATGCTGGAATCTCAATGCGCGTTTCTATGGGTACAAGAACCGACTCATGTCTGGGGACGACTGTTCCAAGCTTGCTGGGTAAATATGTATCGATGCCAAAATAAGTGCGGGCAAAATCAAATTGTGCCCATGCACTCGAATGCTTCGATGCTCCAATGAGAACTGCGTAATCAGGGGTGACATGGACGATGTAACTGTCGGCATCCATTGCCTTCAGCTTTTCGCCAAAGAGCTCACGTCCCCTCGCCGAATTGCCTACAAAGATTGGATACGGCATCTCTAAAGGCTTGTAGTCCTTCTCACGGACCACGTTCAGCTTTCGGCCAGTGCTCTTTTGAATGTAGTGTTGCAGGAAATGAGGCGGTCCACGGTAGTAGCCCAGTTGTTTGAGACGGGGAATGATGTCTACCCCAACAATGACGGCCTGCCTCGAACCATCCACAACAGGAAAGCTCTTCTTTTTATCCACCTGTCGGGCCGTCGAAGTACAGGAACTGGCCAGGCAAAGGAGGGCAACGGCAGCAAGAATCTCTTTTATCATCAATTCCTTTCGACTTTCGTCTGCTCGAGTCTCATATCTTCACTCCTGGATTTCCCTGATTTTCGGGGCGGGGCCATCCCTGCATGAATCGAGATATCGTTGCATGTAAACCTTCAGGCCCGCGGGGAGAGAATCGATGTAGCCTTCCTGTCCCATCCAGCTCTCCTGCCCTTCTTCCACATCATAGACTGGAGCGTCGGCGACCATGAATCCGTGGTGCATCGTCCACCGCAGCTCACCTTTGGGGTTATAGCCTCTGTGGTGCATATTGTTGTAGTAGAAGACGATGTCTCCCGGTTCAGTTTCTACAGTCAGTTGGCCAGGCATGTCGCCCTTCGGATTGTTGTGAAGCACATCGAGTTCATCCTCCGTGCTCTTCCGCAGGTGGCTTCCTGGCACGATTTGCAGGTATCTGTCGGGGTAGAGAGGCGCGTTGATCTGGGTGTAAAGACGATAGTTTCTTTGCAGCACAGCGAGCTCCTGATCACCTTCAGTAGGGGAAGTGTCTCTGTGCCAGTTCTGGATATATGCTTCACCTCCGCCGCCGGCGAGCATTCCACAAACACAGTAGCGGACAGGGGAGTTGAGTATCTGCTCTGCGACAGAAAAATAGGGCCCGTCTGCCAGGGAATTCGCGAAACCTGGCCGAATGCGAGTGGGCTCGAGAATTCCGCCAATGCGGCCTGGTATCCGATCTTCCTTGCTGATCCATCGCAGTTCAGGGCGGCCGTTTTCGATGGACGCTTCCATGAGATCTTTGACTGCTTGAATGAGGGCCTGACGCTGATTCTCCGGCACGATACCCTTCAGGATGAAATATCCATCATGGTGGTATTGCTCTCTGTGTTTGTCCGTGATTGTTGGTGTCATCTGTATTCCTCGATCTCAACATTGGGCAGATCAGTTCTTCCGACCGTCCAATGTTAGCGAATCGCTTAAGGTGGGAATAGCCCGAAAAGAGATTCCGCCCGCCGAATTTGCACCCGTCGAGGATGATTCAATTCAAGCGCTGCTGTGGTGGCAGCACCACAGGAAGAGAGAGGTTCAATAAGAAATTGCTGTAACTGAAAATGTTCAGTCCAAATCTGTGTCCTGGGATTGAACAGGTCGGTCAGCAGCCCGGATTCGGGGTCAGCAGCTTTCATTCTGTTCGACTTTCTCAAGTTGCAGCAGGGGCAGGCCCACGCCAAACGTCTGTTCGATGAACAGCTTGCCTGGGGCCTTTCGGGGTTCAGTATAGGCCTCTGAATGGCCAAAGCACTGACCGATATTCCGGTCTCGCCACAAACGTAAGGACAAGCTGCTGCTGTTGCCAGATTGCTGAAATGATTCTCTTTCAGCAAGCCTGTTATTCAGCAAGCTCGAAGCGTGCTGCTACGATAGTCCAACATGAAACTCCATCCCACATACCTCACCCCTTTCCTCTTAATCCCTCTCCTCGGCTGCGCGCCCAACACGAGCAAAAGCTATCTCCGCCTGCCCTACAAAGGTCGACCGGACTACGCGCCGCCGAAGAACATGTCCTTGAAACAGAAAGCTGCATTGTTTCGGGAGATGCTCGAAAAGTATCACATCGCGCCCACCGGGCTGATGGTCTATCGGCGCGATATGCGGAAACATGAGTCCATCGGATTCTCGTATAACAACTTATCCGACTCTCCCATTTGGAATGGCTGTCATCTTGCCGCGGAGTGTTTTCGCTACGCCGTCACGAAGA
>Ga0066834_10001040_pt1 | contig 12848 bp, 5 predicted proteins | sample ETNtaG_30_FD_66729 | JGI IMG/M metagenome (GOLD analysis project Ga0066834, IMG submission 66729) | Marine microbial and viral communities from oxygen minimum zone, Eastern Pacific Ocean - ETNP201306PF43B | ecosystem: Environmental > Aquatic > Marine > Oceanic | place: Pacific Ocean: Eastern... | reverse complement strand
CCGAGGTGGTAGATCATGTGCGTGCCGAGGATGGCCCAACGAAGGCCGGGCCCGGCGTAGAGTGCCTTGTCCACTTCTTCAACACTGGCCACACCGCTGGCGACCAGATCGATTGCTTCACGCCAGAGCGCGGCGCACAGGCGGTTCGCAATATGGCCGGGGACCTCCTTATTCAGCACGACGGGTATCTTGCCGATGCTTTCAAAAAAAGATCGAGCCGTCTGCAGCGAATGCTCCGAAGTCTTTTCGCCCGGCACTAATTCGACGAGCGGCACGAGGTGAGGCGGATTGAAGGGATGGGCAATCACCGATCGTTCCGGGTGTTTGATCACCTTCTGCAATTCGGTCATGAGCAGCCCGGAACTGCTGCTCGCAATGATCGCTTCAGGAGGTGACGCCTCCGATGCGGGGGAAAGTGAGGCTTTCTTTATCTCGTAGGATTCGGTGACGGACTCTTGAATGAAGCCCGCGTCTTTCACGAGCTCCTCGATGCTCGATGCGGCAGACAGGGCCTCGATGCCGCGCTTAGATTCGGTCGGGTCCGCGAGCCCTGCGTCGGCAAGAAACGCGGCGTTGGCGCGAATGCGTTCCATGGCCTCTTCATGCGTTTGATCGTGTGCATCGAAAAAACGGACACAAAGTCCGCGGGCCACAAATAACCCAGCCCAACTGCTCCCGACCGTGCCGGCGCCAAGGATGGCGATCTGCCTGACCTCACTCATGCGATCTGTGGATACTCAGGATGATTGAAATCTTCTTGAATTCTCATGAGAGTTGCCTCTGCGGAATTCCAGGCTTCAGACTGGAGATAATATCAGATCAGATTCGGAAGTAGGTGCAGAACACTGTAATCGGCAACGAGGCCCGCGTCCTTCGGGCAACCTGTATCCGGTCTTTGCCTGGGCCAATGCACGGAGTCTGGGAAGCCTGGGGCATCCCTTTAATTCCGTGGATTGGAGCGGCAGGAAATTGAGGAGAATTACGCTGGTGGGGCCTCAGTCGTCATCTCAACGTCAATGTCCCTGGTTGGCTTTGAACGCCTCGAATGCACCAGAGATGCCGGCGAAAAGTGCTCCGCCATGGGGGCAGAAAGAGGGGCAGGCCGCGCCGAACAGGCCGCCTGCGAACGCGCCTGACGTCGTTCCCGCAATCGTGCCTGCGGCTTTTCCGAGCGCCTTGCTGCCGGTCAGGTCTGCGACAAGACCGCCTATCTGTTTACCGACAAACCGGCCGATATATCCGCCGGTCAGGCCGCCGATGTGGCGGGCGCCGAGTCCTGCAGCTTTGAGAGCTCTGCGAAGTGAGTGCCTGGGCTTCTGAAGTGAATGCGTGGGCTTCTGAGGTTCTTGAGGGTGCAATTCCGGGCGATGGTGAATTTCTGCTGCTCCACGAAGAGGCTGCGCGGCCGCAACATGATGAGCGTGCGTGGGATGGCCGGCGGTCTGGTATTGCCGATGCGCGTCCGCGCTGATGCTGACGGTATCGTGCCCACCCTTTTGAGCCGGGGCTTCAAGAGGAGGGTGAAGGGGCTTGGGATAAAAGGGCTGAATCGCCGGACCGTAGTGGTCGGATACCGGTTGGATGTGGGACATGTTCGTTCTCTCATCGAGGTGGCTGGGACGAAGTGAAGGGAGATCCTTCAGCCTCAATGAACAGGGAGAACGGTCCTCTTCCTGCCTGAAATTCGGTGTGACACCGGAGAGACCGAATCCGTGGCCGTTCAAAACTGGAAAATAACCGCTGTTGGAATTATCGGAAGATCTGAAAAAACTTTAGCGTTTTCAGGGTTTTTCCCGCCCTTCTTTCTCGCCTCGGGCGACCAGGGCCTGGGTCTTCCTGATGAGAGCACGGAGCTCACTCGCCTTGTTGGTGGCCGCGGTCTTGTGAGCCCAGACACAATCGCTGGCCTTCTTCATCTCCGCCTGCAGCTTACTGGTATCGCTCTCAAACGTGGCGACGGCCCGTTCGGGGGCGCCATAGTTCCATTTGATGGCGTTCCGACCGCGCTTAAGGACCTGCGCAGCTCTCTTCAAAGCGGCATCATCCAGAGTCAGAAGTGAACGGACTTCTCCATAAGCAGTCAGCGCCTCCGGATGGATGCCGTCCACGGCCACGTTGACCGCATGCTCCACCTGGTATTCGGCAATCTCGTCCCGGTTCGCCACTGCCGTCTTCAGGCATTCTTCGACCTTATCGACCTCTTTGCGCATGACAGCGATGCCCTCTTCGATCTCTTTCTCCAACCGGTCGGCCAGGAGCACGCCGGCCCGTTCGCCTGCCTGCTTCATTCTCTTCGCATTGGAGGCAGCGACATTCTGCCACTGCTTTTCCACCGGAAGGGCCTCGGATGCCGCTTGATCCCAGCCGTCCAGATCTGTTGTTGGAAGGACAAGATCTTCCCCGCCCAGGCCAGCAACCGACATGGCCTGCTGCAGGGCCTTCAAAGACGCAGCCGCTGCATTCTGTTTCTGATTCAATGCCTTTGCGGCGGTTGATGCCTGACTGAGGAGGCCATTCAGCGCATTTGAAGCTTCTGCCGCGGATTTTGCCTTATCGGCAGTCGTGAGCGGGAACGGGAAGACACTGGCGGCCGCCTGATCGGATGCTGCCTTCATTTTCTCTGCGGCTCTCGAAACGCTCGTCGCCTGGGCACTCCATTCCGAATATGAGAGTGTCTCGAGCTGCTTCGATGCCTCAGCGACCGCTTTCTGCACCGGGACAAAATTCACTTCCTTTCTGTTGAGTCCAGCCTTTTCGATCACTTCCTCCACACGGTTTGAAACGGATGTAGAAGCTTCGTTCGCCATCCTGGCGGTGCGGTCCAAAAAAGTCATTTTTCCGATGATGTTCTGGGCCTGGACGGTTTTCGACATGGCCGCCGGGATGCTGGCGAGAAGCGCGAGCAGATCGTTCGGGAGCTGGCTCAGATTGCTGTTCAGAGCGGTGTTCAACGCGCCCAGATCGAGCGCCAGTGAGGAAGAGTTTCGGGTAACACTGTCATCCGCCTTCTGAAGACTCGCACTTGAACTGGCCAGTGCCTTAGCGGCAACGCTGAGGTTGCCCGCGGCTCTGCTCGTATTCGCTCTGTATTTGGCTGATGCAGGGCTCGCAGAGAGTGCCGAACTGAGCTGAGCCGACGCCTTCTCGAATCGGCGGGTGGCTGCCTGGACAGCTTTAGTCGCGTTGCGGGGACCGGCCAGGGATTGCATGACAACCCTCGCTGCGCCGGAGGCCTTCTTGATCCGTGTTTTGATTTCTGCCGGAATCGTATTGCCGGATGTGGCTTTCTTTGAATGGGCTGCCACCGCAATGATGTTGCTTCTGACCGCGCCACCCGCGGCATCAAGCGCGGCTGAATACGCCGACAGACCGGCCGAGGTTCCATCGATATCCGGCGTGCTCAAGCGAGGACTCCTCTGAAGGCGCTTGATGAGTGTGGGGACTTCAGACTGCCGGACCTTCAACTCCTTTGCCGAGGCCCGCAGCAGAGCTGCCTGCGAGGACACGGCCTCTACGGCCCTGGACAACTCGTTCTTCCCGCCACCGGCCCCCGACAGTTCTTTGGTGAGACTGCTGACCTTGCCCGTGATTTCCTTGATGGAGGCCAGGACGGGGACGGCATCGAATTCACGGTTCTTATCTGTCAGTCTTCCTGCAAAATCCGCCTGCGACAGCGATGCAAGTGATTTCACCGAATTCGTATCCAGAGCAGTGTTCAGGTCTTCTGAAGCCGTCTTGACTGCTCCATGGGCCGCGGCGACTTTTTCTATGGCTGCCGCCAGTGCCTTGAGCGGGGTGTCCAGTCCGGCGACCTGTTTGAGAAACGGTTTCTGAGCGTCTTCAAATCCCTCTTCGGTGAGCGTGATGGAGGAAGCGTTGATGCTCTCCACGTAGGCGCGGCTTGCGGCAACATCCTTTCCCAGCCCTTTAGACAGCGCGCTCAACTGCTTGAGATTCGGCCTTGCTTTGAGAGCCGATTGCGCTTTTGCATACCCGTCCGGATCGACCTTGACGGCTGTCGCCGAACCGGCCTTGTATTTCCGATCCATGGACTGAAGTTCCGCGGATAGTCTTTGAAGTGACTTCAAGTATTCAGCGGTGTCCGTGGCCGAGGTACCGAGCTTCACGCCGCTGATGGCATGGACTTCCGGGTAATCCGTTTCAAGATTGACGACGTAAGCCGGCCGCTCTTCCTTCGGCTTATTGACCGTTTCACTCAAGCTTGCGAGCTGCTTGCGCAGACGCTGCAGACTTTTGACCGAGGCAGCGGTATCGGAAACGGGAAAGCTCAAGCTCTCGGTCGTGGTAATCGCCCGGTGCAGTTCCGGAAAATCGCCTTCGATGGTGAGGCTCAATTTGGAGCGAACCTTGAGTGCATCCTTCTGTATGGCGGCCCAAGAAGCTTCAATCTCGGCCAAAGCATTTTTGGCATCGAGTTGCTGGCGGTTGGTTCTGAATTCATCGAACTTCGCAATAGCTTTGGCCCGCGCTTTCAGGACGGCCGCTTCAGCGGCCTGGCTGGGCTGCCTGATGATTTCTCTTTTCGAGGATGCAAACTGGCTCAGCAGATTCGAAGCATCCTGGTAAGTGGCCAGGTCGAGACACTCGACACCAACCAGCAGGTGGTTGAATTTCGTTCGGGGGATCACAATCGTCGCATTCCGCTTCCTGACCAGCCGGACGGTCGATACCGCTCCTTCGTCATCCTTGATGGTGAGGAGCAGATCGTTGTGCCCGATATTTTTCGCTTCCTTGAAATGCTGGTCTGGCCTGACCAGTTCTCCCGCGTCGAGCTTGTAATGAACGAACCTTTTGGGCGCGCCGTCGCGGATGCGCAGATAGCCTTCATCCGCGGCATGAGTAGACAGGCAGAGAAACAGGGCAATAAGGGGCAGTGCAAGGCTGCGAATCATCGAACTTTCCTCGTGGATTTTATTCTCAAGAAACCGATGCAGAAAGGAAGGCGGTTAAGGATAGGCAAGGGGACGTAAAAGGTAAAGCGTGTTGGGATCTTCCGCATGTTCCGCCTCTGCGGCCGAAGGCAGCCTGCCCGCGCAGTTGCGGAAGAATTGACTTAGCTGGTTAGATTGCTGAGGCCGGTCTCTGCAAACCTGTTTGCACCTCCCCCTCCGGTTGCCTTTGATAGTGAGATGGCAGGTTCAACCATCAACCATCAACCATCAGCCATCTCTTCCGGCCACCTGCTTCAAATCAAATCTCTCTCCGTCTGTTTCTACAGCCCCCAGGCAGGCGAACTGGTTTGGGCGCTCAGAGACTGCTCAATTTCGGCCGGAGCGGGAGAGGTCATCGGCATCACAGGCGTTTCCGGAGGCGGCAAAAGCACGCTCGCTCGGGCGATGCTGGGACTGATCGATTCGAGGCCCGGGATTGTCGGTGGGAGGATCTCCAGTACGGCTGGGAGCAGCGAAGGAAATGCCGGTTTCGTGCCGAGTGACAATGAATCCAACGAGTCAGCCTTTACAGCCAGCTCACGCTCTTCTGATTGGAAACAATGGCGCAGAAAATTCGAAAATGAGGCTGACCGTCTTCGCCGTTCGGGAGCGTTTCTCATGCTCCAGGAGCCGCGGGATACGCTGAATCCATATCTCACTATCGGCCGAATTATCTCACAGGCCGGCGCCGGCGAACTGAGCGTGGACGACGCGCTCGAACTGGTAGAGCTGCCGTCCTCGGTCACCCGGCTCTATCCGGCCCAGCTCAGTACCGGCATGTGCCAGCGTGTCCACTTGGCGATGGCACTTTCATCGGGGATAAAACTCTTGATTGCGGATGAGCCGCTTATCAGACTCGATATGCGTATCCGCGCCCGAGCCGCGGAATTGCTGGGTCGCATCCAGAAAGAGCGCGGCTTCACCATGGTTTTGCTCAGCCACGATCTTCATCTTCTTGAGAAACTGGCACACCGAGTCTACGTACTCGAGGACGGATGCATCGTCGAGGATGCACCGTTTGCCAATCTCTGGGAAGAAGCGGAACACGACTATTCTCGAAAACTGTTCTCCACTTTCAGGGATCTTCATAGTGGTGCCTACGCTCAGCGGCAGCCTTCTTCTCCTGTCGCGGGGTTCCAGGACCACGTAGTTTCTGAAGAGCCGGACGAGCCTACGGTCACTGTCCGCGGCGTCACAAAACAATTTGGCGAAACCACGGCTGTCGATGATGTTTCGTTGAGTGTTGGGGAGGGCGAATGCATCGGACTGCTCGGTGAATCCGGCTGCGGCAAGACTACCCTGGCCCGCCTGGTCATCGGGCTCGACACCACGCAGGAAGGTGAGATTGAGCTGCGGCTCGCAGACGCTGCCGCATTCAGGCCGGATGCCGCGACGCCCTTCGAGTGGCGCCGGATGCGCTCATCGCTGCAGCTCGTTTATCAGGATGCCGATACAGCGCTCGACCCGGAATCCTCAGCAGGTGAAGCGGTCGAAGAAGCGTACCGGATCCATTTCCCGAAGCTGAGCGCCGATGAGCGAAGGGGGCTGGTCCATTCTCTGTTCCGTTCGCTGCACCTGCCTGAACAGCTTCTTCACAGAAAATCCTGCTACCTCAGCGGCGGCGAAGCACGAAGAACCATCATCGCCCAGAGCATGGCCGCGCTTGGGTTCGGTCTGCAGATTCCGAAACGCGGGCCTCAGCTTCTGATCGCGGACGAGCCGACGACCGGGCTCGATGCTGAAAACTGCGCTTCACTCATCAGCTTTCTGGCCGATGTGCAAATAGAGATGGGGCTGACGCTGCTGATCATCTCTCACGACCTGCCGATTCTCCGAAAGCTCTGTTCACGCGTCGCGGTCATGTACGCCGGCCGCATCGTCGAGCATGGCGACCCGGAGATCATCAGCGACGTCAGGCCGGATCCGAGGCATCCGTTTACTGAGCAGTTGATGCACGCAGGTACTGGGAGCTGGGATGAGCTTGAAACTGGAGCGGGACTTCAGCTCGAAGAAAGTGACTCCGGCTGCGTCTTCTACAACGAATGTCAACACGCCCTGCGAGACGAAGACAAGTGCGCTCAAGGTCCGCCCCTCGAGGGAAACAAACGGCACCAGGTAGCGTGTTGGTTTGAGCCGCGCCCCGAATCGTAGAAAATGTGCCGGCTTGCGAAGCCGAGCTCGATTGAGTGAGATCGTCAATCTGGTTTGTATGAATTAGAGAACCTTCCCTTTCCGGATTTACCATGACCACCGCGGTCCTACCTGAAGTAACCATCGAAGATATCGAAGTTTTCGCCGATGACCTCGATCCGGAGAAGGGCGCCGAAATTTTTAAGGAACACGGTTGCCTGGTTGTCCGGGGACTTTTCAAGGAATACGCGGAAGCGATTCAGCGCGACATTCTCGCGACCGTGGAGCGTTCCATCGGCCTGCTCGATCAGGCTGAGAAGGTCGTTGAAGGCTGGAAGACACCCGACGGTGCACTCTTCCTCCCCGCCCCGGAAAGCTATCAGCGGGAACAGCAGATCATGTGCGTCCCGATCGGTTACCAGACGAGCGCGGCATTCTTTCAATCTGGCCTGAATCCAAAGATGCTCGACCTGGCCGAGGCGATTCTCGGCCCTAATGTAGAGCTCTTCGGCAATGGGCAATCCCTCTGCAAAGAACCGGTCGGAGGGCATCCAAAGCATCTGCATCAGGACTCGGCTTATTTTGAACACAAATATTTTGGCCCGGTGGCCGTCTTGAGTTATTGTATAGACACCGGTCTGAATAACGGTTGCCTGCATGTCGTGCCCGGCTCGTTCAAACTTGGGCAGTTGGAGCACACGGATACCTTCTCTCACCTCGGGCTCGACCCTGACGATTGGCCCTGGGAACGATCGCTGCCCGTCGAAGGCAAAGCAGGCGACGGAATTCTTTTTCACGTGAAGTGCATTCACGGCTCGAAACAGAATTTTTCAGATAAGCCACGCCCCATTTTCATTCATCGTTACCGCAGCATTGATGATTACGTCATCGTTGGCGGTACCACCACGGAAAACCGCGCCAGGAACGCTCAGAACCCTCGGGAGAGCAAAGGCGACGAGCGAGGCTTCATGGTCCGCGGCTTCCGGCCTTATGAGTCAGACGAGTAATTCCCCCGCCGTGCAGGCAATTTCAGGAGGAAAACAGGAATGAAGTCTCTTTACCTTCCGCTGATCGCTTTCTTTTATCTGTCCGCTGCCACCGCGCAGAATATAGGAGTCGACCTTGATAAAAAGCAGGTGGGGATCATTGCCAAAAAGGCGGATCTCTCCAAGACCAAGGGGATGATCGATAACGTTCTCGTGTCCACTGGCAGTGAGGAGTCCTCACTTTTCGTAGCCGATGTTACCGGGGAACAGTTGAAGTCCATGCTGGCCCGAATCGGCGCCAAGCCCGGTCTGTCGGGCCGAGAGGTAGATGGCAAATACGTGCTGCCGGCCGGCGACAGAGTGAAAATCTATGTCGAGTGGCTGGATGGAAAAAATATGAAAAGGCAAAAGCTGGAAGAGATGATTCTGGACATGGAAGACAGACGTCTCATGCCTGTCGCTGACTGGGTGTTCACCGGCTCTCGGACCGTGAAAGACCCCGAAACAGATAAACCCGTCCTGGAAGCAGATATCAAAAAGAGCCTGATATCGACTACACACGATCCTTCCGCTGTCATTCAGAATCCATACAGAGTCGCCAGGCAGCCGGGCAGGTATCGGGCTAACTCCAAGAGGCTTCCCAAGTCGGATGTCGTCAGATTGCTGCTCGAGTCAAGCCTCAAGGAAAGCCCGGATGATCCACTGCCGGAGAAATACGTCGGCAAAAATCCGCGTGTGAACTGGATCTACAGCGGGAAAAAGATCCGTGGAGTCCGGTTCAGAGAATTCATCGAAGCGACCGCCAAGAGATACAGAATAAAGGGGTGGGTCAGAAACTGGACAGACGGCAGAATGGAAGTGATGGCTGAAGGCGAAAGCAAGTACATGAAAGTCTTTCTGCGAGCCATCACCAGAGGCCCCCAGGGCGCAAAGATAGGCAAGATCGAAAAAAGGGACCCACTGGCCGGCAAGCTGGGCCGATTTGAGATCAGGGAAACCTACGAGCCCTGATATCCCAACCCGGCAACCCATGATCTACAAACCGCCATGGCTCGGAGCGCGGACTCCATGGCAACAGCTCAGGCTATCACAGCCCGGAATGCACATACCGCGGCATCAACATCTGCCTCTCGGCGACCCAACCGTCAAGAACGGATGCCTCTGGTTCCTCCCCGCCATCCACAAGCTCCACGTTTTCCCGCGCCACACGGTCGATCACGGCCCTCGCATCCTCGACCCGAAAACGCACAGCTTTTGAAACCAGAAAGCTGGTGTAAAAAGACCTCCATGAAATCCCTGGCTTGCTCTGTTATTTGCCTCCTGTCCGTACCTCTCTTCGCCGAAGAGGCTCGCAAGGAGATCCTCGTCGCTGATTTCGAGGGCAAGGACTACGGACGCTGGAAAGCGGTGGGCAAGGCGTTCGGCCTATCCCCCGCCCCCGGCACCCTGGCAGCGCAGGGCAAGGTGACCGACTTCCGTGGCTTCTCACTGGTCAATTCGTACTACGACAAAGATGTCTCGACCGGCTCACTCACCTCGCCTCCATTCAAGATAGAGCGGAAGTATCTCCAGTTTCTCATTGGCGGTGGAAACCACCCCGGACAGACGTGCATGGACCTTCTCGTGGATAAGAAGATCGTCCGTACTGCCACCGGGCACGACAAGGAGAAGCTGCGTCATGCCCAGTGGGATGTCTCCAAACACGAAGGCAAGACAGCCGTTCTGAAAATCATTGATGAGCACTCAGGCGGATGGGGACACGTTCTTATCGATCACATCGTCCAGAGCGATGAGCCTCTGAAAATTAAGAAGATGAAAGCCGAAGCCCCGCCCAAACTGACACCGGAGAAACTGATCCAGCAGGACAACGAAGTCGCCAGGACATTCGACTTCAGGGGCCATTTCAAGATCGAGTTGTTCGCCGATCGCACGCAGATAGCGAATCCTGTTACGTTCGCCATCGATGAGCAGGGCCGGTTCCTGGTGGCCGAGACTTTCCGCCAGTTGAAGGGCATCGAAGACAACCGATTTCAGGAGCACTGGATCCTTGACGACGTCGCTTCGCAGACCGTCGAAGACCGCCTGGCCATGTACAAGAAATGGCAGGAGAAGACTCCCATGTCGTATTACACCGATTTCGAGGAGCGCATCCAGACCGTCGAAGATAAAGACGGGGATGGACGGGCCGATACCGTGTCCACATTCGCGGACAAGTTCAATCACCCGCTCGACGGCACCGGCGCCGGTCTGCTCGCGCGTAACGGCACCGTCTATTACACCTGCATCCCTCACCTTTATTCGCTGAAGGATGCAGACGGCGACGGCAAAGCCGAGGTGCGTGATTCCATCCAGGGCGGGTTCGGTGTGAAGGTTTCGTTACGCGGCCACGACATGCACGGGCTCGCGATCGGCCACGACGGACGCCTCTACTGGAGTATCGGCGACCGTGGCTACAACATCACCACCAGGGAAGGCAAACGTTATGTCGGGCCGGGCGATGGCGCGGTCTTCCGCTGCGAGCTCGATGGCAGCAACGTGGAAAGAGTGCACACGGGGCTGCGCAATCCAATGGAGCTTCGATTCGACAAGTTCGGCAACCTGTTCACGGTGGATAACAACCAGGGCGGAGGCGATCGAGACCGGCTCGTCTGCATCGTGCCGGGGGGCGAATCGGGTTGGGACATGGCCCATCAGATCGAGTTCAAACGTTTCCTCGGCCAGGAGAGCGATCGCTGGAAGACCAATCCGTGGTTCGCGGAGAAGATGTATGAAAGGGGCATCCCGGACCAGCCCGCGTGGTGTTTGCCGGCCATTACGCATATCGGTTCCGGGCCGTGCGGGCTGGCATACAATCCCGGTCTCACGTTTCAGAAAGGGTACAAAGATTATTTCTTCATCTGCAATTTTCTGTCGTCGCCACGTCGCAGCGGCATCGAAGCTTTCAAGGTCGTCCCGGAAGGCGCCGGTTTCCGTATCGAAGATCCCCACCGATTCATCTGGAACGTCCTGCTCACTGACGTGGACTTCGGTTACGACGGCAAGATGTACTTGTGCGACTGGATCAACGGCCCCAATGGTACCGGCGGCGGCCGCCTCTTTTCTCTTTACGAAACGAAAGATGTCTCTCGCCCCATCGTCGCTGAGACAAAGCAACTCATCGCAAAAGGTTTCGCGAAAACCGCTGCTGATCAACTCGCCGAACTGCTCACACACCCTGACATGCGCGTCCGCCAGCGTGCGCAGTTCGAGCTCGCAGCGCGAAAGGATGGCCTGTCTCTGCTGCGGGATGCGACGTCTCCGGACCGCGATCTCATCCAACGTCTGCACGGCATCTGGGGCATCGGAATCATCGGCCGCAGGGAAGCTGCAGCTTTGCAGCACCTGATGCCTCTCCTAGAAGATGATCATCCGGAAGTCCGAGCCAATGCTGCGAAGGTCCTGGGTGACGAAAGATTCGGCGATGCAGGCGCAAAGCTGATGCCTCTGCTGACCGATCAGAGCAATCGGGTTCGATTTTTCGCAGCGATAGCTTTGGGCCGCATGAAGCATTCACCGGCGCTGCCGTCTTTACTGCAGTTGCTCAGAGAAAATGACGATAAGGATGCATACCTTCGCCACGCGGCTGTCCACGCTATCGAACTCATCGGCGATCGTGAGTTTCTTGCCAGTCAAATAAACGACAAATCGAGAGCGGTCAGGCTCGGTATTATTCTCACCTTCCGCCGGCTTCAGGAGCCGCGCATCGCAGATTTCCTCGAAGACGAAGACGACTTCCTCGTCCAGGAGGCCGCTCGCGCGATCTACGACCTGCCGATAAAGGCGGCTTTGCCTGCCCTGGCCCGGCACATTGAGAAGTACATTTCAAACGAAGGGGATACTTCAGGCATGCTCTGGCGCAGAGCGCTCCTGGCGAATCACCTCGTTGGCAAACCGGAGAATGCGGCCGCGTTGATCCGGCTCGCCACCAGCCAGGCGTCCGAAGAAATGCGGCTCGAAGCTCTGCGCGCGCTGGGCGATTGGATAGAACCGCATGCGGTCGATTTTCTGACAGGTGTCTATCGCCCTTTGAGATCTCGTGATGTCGAGGAAGTCGCCGGCATCGTTCAGAAGGGCTTGAAGCAGATCATGGAAGAAGGCAACGGGCTCGTGCTTGCCAGGGCAGTCGAGTTGAGCCAGCCGTTCAAGCTCGAAATCGGCGACCAGGAACTGGCGCTCTTATGCCTCAACGGGAACGCTACCAAAGAGGTCCGCATCGAGGCATTCAAGCAACTCAAGGATCGCCGAAGCCCTCGAGCGTTGACCGTCGCCGAAGCCCTCCTCAACCAGTCAGATCAGGCTTTGCGCATTCAGGCCCTGTGGTACATGAAAGAGGTCGATCCGGAAAAATGCCTGGCCGGCATCCAAGGGGCCCTCAACCGTGAAGGACGGCGCATCCTCATCGAGCGGGTCGATTCCAGTTGGGATGACCTCGTACTCGGGCCGCCCTCGAAAACGGATTACGCAGACAGCAACTCCGGCAACGGCGTGATCGCCCGATATGTGAAATGCTTTGTTCGCCCGCATGCGGACGCTGGTGCGATCGACGATGTGCTTCCCCGCATCAACAACGGCGATCCTCCCCGGAACAACGACGACATCCATCGGAACACCTGGCTGGACAATGGACACGCCCGCATCATTCTCGACCTCGGCAAGACCATCGATGTGGCCCGAATCAACACTTACTCGTGGCACAAACGAGAACGGGCATCGCAAAAGTTTTCCATCTACGGTTCAGAAA
>Ga0066834_10001033_pt1 | contig 12885 bp, 12 predicted proteins | sample ETNtaG_30_FD_66729 | JGI IMG/M metagenome (GOLD analysis project Ga0066834, IMG submission 66729) | Marine microbial and viral communities from oxygen minimum zone, Eastern Pacific Ocean - ETNP201306PF43B | ecosystem: Environmental > Aquatic > Marine > Oceanic | place: Pacific Ocean: Eastern... | reverse complement strand
CAGCCGCCCACCTAGGAGTTGCCAGATAGGAACACCAAGTGCCTGACCACGTAAATCAAGAACTACTTGTTCAAAGGATGCTATCATCGGAGGCTTAATTAAACGTAGATTAAGCTCTAAAATGTCTTGACCGAGCCAAGAATTTAAGATTGAAATCATAGTTTCAGACGGTATGTTACGCTCAATTTGTATTAAGCCAATAAGTCCAGTATCAGTCTCCACTTCTGCAACACCATGTTCAGATCGTTGGTGTAAGGGTTGTCCATAAACTTCATCAGACCACCACCATCTTCGCTCCGGAACATTGACAATATAAAGTCTAATCCGGTTAATCTTCATCTTAAATTTCCCCGTCATTTTCAATCAAAATAAATTAATTGGCTTAAGCCCCATGTTAATTTAGGATTATAAGTGAATTGGTTTGTTGTGCCAATGACAAACGTGGTAGGATGCTAAATTAAATTTACACGTTATCGCGAAGACTAGAACCTAGTTCTTATCAATAAGTATCAGACTAAAATCAAAATGAGTAAACGTGTATTTTAAAATTGAATCCAACGCACAAATTTTCAATCGTTTGTTTTTATAAGGAGATACTGTGAAAACTTACCGCGTCGGTATTATTGGATGTGGTCGTATTGCCAGTAAGATGGAGGATCAATCTGATGAACACCCAATTTCAATTGCAGGTGCTTTTGACGCTCTACCTAATACCGAGATAGTTGCCGCTTGTAATCGTGGATCGGAAGGGCTTAGTACCTTTGGTAAAAAATGGGATGTCGATAACCTCTACCATGATTATCAGAAGATGTTGAACAAAGAAGACTTAGATATTATTTGTGTGGCTACACATCCTCCATTACATCCAGCAATGGTTGTCGCCGCTGCTGAATCTGGTGCTAAAGGGGTCTTTTGCGAGAAACCCATGGCATTAAGCCTAGGTGATTGTGACCGAATGATCAAAGCTTGTGAAGAAAATAGGACCAAATTGTTGATTAACTGTTCACGTCGATGGTCGGGCGAATACCAAGCGGCAAAAGATCTGCTGGACTCTGGCAAACTAGGACCGTTACTCCACGTCATTGGTCACTGCCAGGGATGCAAGCCTTCACCTGAATGGGTGGCAGATACCGAAGGTCCATTACTACATGATTCTGTACATACTTTTGACATATTGCGCTTCTTCGTTGGTGATGTAATCTCAGTACTTGGTACAGCACGAAGACGGATACGTCACGAATTTCGCGTGGAGGATACCAGTTACACTTTACTACAGTTTCAAAACGGTGTAGATGGTGTTGTAATTAGTGATGAGCTAACTGAATATGAACGTTGGGATTTAGAATTGCAATGTGAAAAAGGAATTATAAAACTAGGTTTTGGGGCTGGCGTTTGGCGTTCGCAACCAATTGATTTTGAAAGTGGAACATGGTGGGCGTTGGAACCAGATACTTTCCCAAATCCCTCTTGGACTGAGACATCAATGATAAAGGCCGTGCAGGACTTAATAAATTGTATTCAGGAGGATCGATCCCCTCGATGTAACGGTTTAGATGGTCGGGCCGCTATTGAAATTATTATGGCTATCTATGAATCTGAACGACGCGGCAATTGTTGGGTTGATCTACCAATTGGCGTACGAGAATCTCTAGTCGACGTGTTGCGAGCGGAAGAAAAACTATAGTTGGGGTAAGGATTAGTTACAGATCCTAATCTTGTCCCAAATTTTGAGAGGGCTGAACTAGTCTTGGTAGACATTGATCTGCAAGTCTTAGAGACAGTTGAAGGAATCAGTAGCCGGGCAATTGAGAGTAAAATCAGAAATTATCATAAACGAAATCTTATTGTATATTATGTATAATTCGCAGGCGTCTCACGGTTAAAAAACATTGCTATTTTTGTGATGTTATTGTAATATCTTAAGATATTATGGATATTATAGTTAGTATCAAGAATCAACTGGTTTAGGAGATTCACGATGAAGATTAGTATTTTCGTAACACTTATGTTCCTCTCTGTTTTATTATTTTCTAATTTTTCTTCTGGTGCCGAGGCGATCAAGATTGATTTTGAGGATGGCAAAACAGATGGTTGGGAATTTATTGACGATGAAACAGCTAAGCCCAAAGGACCTTCTAAATGGTTAATTAGGGATGGAAAGCTTGATGGTAAATCGCTCTATCAAAGCTCTAACATTTGGGGAAACGCACCACCAAGTAAAGGGACTGGCAAGGAAGATAGTTGCCTCCTTGGAACTTATGCCATCTATCAAGGCAAGGATTTTACAGATTTCACTATGGAAATGGATGTCTTCGCCGCTGATAACGACGGTATGGGTATTGTGTGGGGGTTTACAGGTCAAGATAAACATCATCGAGTCATCATGATAAATGATAAGTGGCCAAGTCCTGCTTTGGATAAAGTTGGAGGCCCATTTATGAAATTACAACAGCGAGTTGGCCCGGAAGAACCTTGGTACAAGATCATCGAAGTTGTTAAAGACGACTATAAACCCTATGCGGAAGGTAAACGTCTTCATTGGACACTCAGTGTCATAAACGGTGAAGCTAAGTTTAAAAGAGAAGACGGACTAAGCATAAGTGCTACAGTTGGTCGAACAACCGGTAAGGTGGGCATTCAACTTTATGCTCAACAAGCCGATTTTGACAATATTGTGATCACACCATCTACGGTTGCTGTCGATGCTAGAGGCAAGTTGGCAACAGCTTGGAGCTCAATTAAATCAAGCCAATAATTTTTGGTGTGTATTTTCGTAATAGTGATTTTGCCCCATGTTTTCTTCATGGGGCAATTCTTTTATTAAAACTATGAGAACAAAGCGATTATTAAGCAGATACATTTTTGTTGTATCCGTTTTCTATTATCTGTTTTTTGTTTTTAGTATCTCCCAAGCCCAAAAATTTGTCTTTGATTTTGAAAATGATGCCGACTTAAAAGATTGGGAAATCATTGATGAATCTCCGAAAAATATTGGGAAAGGAGCACCTTCTCAATGGTTTATTACAAATGGACCGATTAAGGGCAAGGCTTTATACCAATCCTCTAACACTTGGGGAACTAAAGACGACAGTTGCTTAATGGGGACCTTTATTATTTACAAAGGTAAACAATTTGTTGATTTTAAGATGGATGTTGATGTTGTCTCGGACGATAATGACGGGATGGGAATTGCCTGGGCGTTTGAGGGTACCCAACAACATTACCGTGTTATCATGATCAATGATAAATGGCCGGAAGTACCAGTTGATAAAATTAGAGGTCCATTCATGAAAATGCAGAAACGGGTGAGTGACGATGATCCTTGGTACGAGCTCATGGAGGTCAAGAAGGGGATAACCTATAGAGAGAAAGCTCCGCTTCATTGGCAACTTTCAGTAAAAAGAGGGAATTTTAGATTCAGGCGAGATGATGGTAAAACCATTGCAGGAATTGATAGAGAGTACAGAAAAGGATATGTTGGCATTCAACTCTATGCTCAAAAAGCCTACTTTGATAATATTGTAATTGAAAGCACATGGGCTGTAGATCCAGATAAAAAAGTATCGACAACTTGGGCACAAGCTAAAGCGGATCGGAACTATTAAAACTAAAATTTTAGAGGCTTAAAATCATGAGAACGTATAAAGCTAAATATTTTTTATCGATGTTTTTTTGTTTGTTTATATCTGCGACTCTTTCTTCAGCGCAAGAAAAAATCAAAATTAATTTTGACAACAAGGCAAGCATAAAAGATTGGGAATTCATTGATGAGGCACCGAAAAATCTGGGAGATGCAGGACCTTCTACATGGGAGATTAAAAAAGGGCCGCTAGACGGAAATTCTTTGTTTCAAGGTTCTAATATATGGGGTTCCAAGGCAGATACCTGTCTAATGGGCACTTTTGCTATTTACAAAGCTGAAAAATTCAGAGAATTTACAATCGAGATGGATGTTTTCGCTGCTGACAATGATGGTATGGGGATCACGTGGGCTTATGAAAGCACCAAGAAACACTATCGTGTTATCATGATTAACGATGGGTGGCCAGAAGTACCAGTCGATAAAATCAAAGGGCCATTCATGAAAATCCAGAAGCGGGTTAGTGATGATAAACCTTGGTACAAGTTGATAGAGGCTGAGAAAGGGATTACGTATAAAGAACAAGCTCCGCTCCACTGGAAATTCGAAGTCAAAGGTGGAGAGTTTAAATTGACACGGGAAGACAACAAAATAATCAAAGGTGCTGATAAGGAATATGAAGAAGGTTATATTGGCATTCAACTTTATGCCCAGCAAGGGCATTTCGACAACATTGTGATTGAAAACACTTGGGCAGTAGATCCTCGGAAGAAAGTGTCAACAACTTGGGCACAAATTAAGAAAGACCATAATTAAGAATATTTGTTAATCACCATTTAGCCCTCTCTTTTTCTCTGGGAGGGCTTTTTTATGCTAAAAGTCTTGATTACCCCCTCAAATTGAAAGAGAAACATAGATTTATGGGAAATCAAATAAAATGCAAAGGAAGGTCGTTATTACTTAAGCAAATACACATTGTATAAAATTAGACAATTATAAACAGTTGAATAAAAAAACATCCTAGCAACAGAGTAACAAAAAAAACGTTAAATACGCCAAAGACAAAATTGGTTAAAGCTTGCGCCTTAAGGAAGAAGGTAGATGTTTCCTCCTTTTTATATTTGTTCTTCAGATTCAAGTTATGCTAAGATGCAGATTTAAAGATAATATTCTTTAATTGGAAGTATTAGTATGTCGGAAAAAATTGTCATTTTTCCCGCTAGTTTTGATCCTGTGACAAATGGGCATATTGATTTAATTGACCGTATCTCCCGTTTATCAAGCTTTGATAAGCTCATTGTGGCAATCGGTGTCAATCCAGCTAAATCTACCAGATTCACTCTCGAAGAGCGAATTGAAATGTTGAGTGAGGTAATAAAGCCCTATCCACATGCCGAAGTCGATCAGTACTCTGGATTAACCGCACAGTATGCAGCCTCGCTTGGTGCCTCCACAATTGTCCGAGGCCTACGTGTATTTTCCGATTTCGAATATGAATTCCAAATGGCAAGAATGAATCGGCAACTGGCACCATTAGTGGAGACGATTTTCATGATGTCCGACCTAAAATACGCACACCTGAGCTCAACTTTGGTCAGTGAAGTGATGGAAATGTCGGATCCCAAAGTAAAAGACGAATTTCTGCTTACAATGGTTCCTCCTATCGCCGTCCAGTTTCTAAAGAAAAAATTTTGAAGCCAAAATATTTTCTTTCTAGAATCAGTGGTTCCCTACTCTTACAAATCGTCGTTCTCTCCTCTTTTTTCTTCATATACCACAAGTTGCTAAATTATCTGATGGTTAATGTACCAATCCATCTCGGTGCTGTAAAGGCTAACCATCATGTACCTCCATTGTTTGCCATTCCACAGATAAATTTTGGGGTTTGGCTTATACCTGCATGTCTCATCCTAATTTTGTTCCTATTGTTTTGGCATAATCTAGTTAAGCACCCAAGGGTTTCAACTGTGATATTTCTAGCTATTTCGATAAGCCTTTTCTCACTTATTGGCATCAGTGTAGCGATGATTGATGGATACAAAGAGATTGAGGGGAAACACTTACCTGCGCTGATTGAGCCCTATACCCGTTTATCGCTGGAGTATTATGGAGATGTCCCACTTCTTAACAAAGTCGGTCTTTACTATTTTTTGAGAAACTACGCCAAAGCAGATATTTTTCTGGAACTATCTGGACATTCACAAACACATCCTCCTGGGGGGGTGATCTTTTTGTGGGTTTTCAGCAAGATCTTTGGATACAATCTCATTTCAACATCTCTCATCTCAATTCTCTTCACGAGTACTGTCATTATTCCCATCTATTTGCTAGCAAAAACACTCTATGGTAAAGAAGTAGGAAGATTATCAATAATACTTTTTCTGATTATGCCCAACTTTGTCATCTTCACGTCAACATCAATGGATGGGCCATTTAGTGTCTTTCCAATACTAAGTACCTATCTTTTTTTTAAATCAGTTTCTTCTACAAAAAAAGTTTTGGCTATTTGTATTGGACTCTGTCTAAGTCTAGGTATGCTGATGACTTATTCTACCGTTTTTATCGGTCTATATTTCACCATTTTCGCTGTCTTAAGTTTTGTTTTCGATCGTCAACAATTCCACCATGTGATAAAAACGCTATCAATCTCCTTAATTTCTTTTGTCGCTTTTTATGGCCTTCTGTTTTTGTTTACCGACTTCAATCCATTTGAAGCTGTATGGGCTTCGATAAAGAAAGACGAAGCTGGTATGGGAACTGGATATGAAACGATTGGTCGGTATTTGAGTTTGAGTACTGCCAATCTATTAGCATTTTTGATTGGTGTGGGGGCACCATTAACCATTTCCTGGTTATATGGCACATTGAAATCAATTCGAGGAACTTGGGACTTATTCCCTTCTAGTTATCTTGTCACACTAGTTATTATTGCATTTTCAACACTTTATACGATGGAAGTCGAACGGATTTGGATTTTTATGGCACCTTTCATTGTTATTCCAGCAGCTAAATATCTACACCAGCGTAACAATCTTGCTGATCTACGTTGTGTCATCAGTTTAACCGTTCTTCAATTGCTCTTGTTCGAGGTAATGTTGTATACTTATTGGTAGTTGAAAATATTTCGGGGACGTAGACATGAATCAGTTTGATCAATTGGCATCGATGTATGATCTTGACATGACCGATAAGACGGAAGGTATTAGCATGTATCTGGACTACGCTAGAGCACAAGGCAGTCCAGTCTTGCAACTTGGGTGTGGTGTCGGCCGATTGCTGTTGCCTATTGCAAGCATAGGTATTGATATTTATGGTGTTGATAGCTCAGAGACAATGCTTGAATTTGTGCAATCGGAAATGGATGCGGGACCTGATGAAGTCAAGCAACGCATTACACTAATTGAGCATGAGTTGCCCGATTTTCAACAAGATATACAGTTTAATCTTATTTTGATTGCCTTCAATTCGTTTTTAAACCTGCTTACACGGGAAGATCAACAAAAAACGCTGGTGAACGCACACAACATGTTGACTGACAATGGACTATTAATTATTGATATTGTGACTCCCAAGCATGGTGAGTTGGCTCGTGAATGGCTACGACGTAAAGATGTCCCAATTTACCGCGGCTTGCTCTATGATGAAGAAACCAGTACAACCTATGTTCGAAATGATCGTGTCAGGGTAAACTTGACAGACCAAATTCAGGATACCGAAATGATCTATGACACTGTTTACCCCGATGGTCGGATTGAAAAGGCGGTTCGTATAGTCCAAACGAAATATATTTTCCGATCGGAAATGGAGATTCTACTAGAATCATCTGGATTCAATATCCGAAATTTTTTCAGCAATTATGATTCTAATCAAGAGTACAATTATGATGATAGTTTCGCCATGGTGTTTGTGGCAGAAAAAAGCGCAAATTAAATAAAACCTTAAAGTTACCTTGATATAAGTCAATACTGGAAATTCTTAAAAACAATTACTCCTTCCCATTTTCTCATTTGGACTCAGTTTTTAAAGGTGATTTCTTTCCTGTCCGCACATTAAACTTAGAATTGGCATTAAAGTCCTGCCATATTCAGTTCAGTTTGCAAATATTCTGCATTCAAGCATATTGTTGTCTACTAGTTAAAGGATCGGTATTTGTTCTCCGTTGATTTTGTTAAACAAATACGAGGCATAAAAACTAATGTTACACCATAAAGAAAAAAGTGAAGGAGGGGAATTTCTACGGCAAGAAGATCAATTTCGTAGTTGGGTTGAGAAAGGTGGCTCGTCCAAATTCCCTGTAGCGTCAGGACGTTATCACCTCTATGTATCCCTTGCCTGTCCATGGGCGCATCGAACTATCATTGTACGGAAACTCAAAAAGTTAGAAAATGTAATTGGAATGACGGTTGTTGATCCGATCCGCGACGAACGAGGGTGGGGTTTTACCGAAAAGAAAGACCCTATCAATGGGTTTGAATATCTCGGCCAAGCCTACGACTTTAGCGATTCAAGGTATGAGGCACGAGTGACAGTTCCCGTCTTATGGGATATTAAAACCAGTCAGATTGTCAGTAACTGTGATGACGATATAATGCGGATGTTGAACAGTACGTTTGATGATTTCACAGACAGCAATCTTGACCTATATCCTGTCGAACTGCGGTCTGAGATTGATGAGATCAATGACTTAATCTATTCCAATGTAAATGATGGCGTATACCGTTCGGGTTTCGCCAAGACTCAAAATGCCTACGAAGCAGCTGTTCACAAATTGTTTAAAACACTTGATCTGTTGGAAAGCAGGCTTTCGGAACACCGTTATTTGACAGGTAATCGACTTACGGAAGCTGATTGGCGTCTTTTTCCTACACTAATCCGCTTTGATGCCGTTTATCATGGACATTTCAAGTGTAACTTGAAACGCATCATCGACTATCCAAATCTTTATGGGTATATGTGTGATCTATACCATCATAATGGTATAGCAGAAACGGTTGATTTCGATCATATCAAACGACATTATTATATGACACACCCCGAAATCAATCCAACAAAGATCGTGCCTGTTGGCCCTAATTTCAAATTTGATGCGCCGCACAATCGTGCACGTTTAAGCAATGATTAACTATACAATAGGTTTACGATGTTAATATCTTTTTCTAATTTGACGTATCCGAGATTTTGTTTTTTTTGATCTAGTATAATACCTCCAATTAATTTCAAGTTAAATTTACGCCGGTTAATTTTGTTAAACATTCGTCCTGTTTTCATCATTTCCATTGTTATAATGTTGATACTCTCTTGTTTGTTGGTTGTTCTGTTTTACAGAATGTCAAAAGTGGTTAGCCAGATATATCCTGCTGATTTAGGCCTAGCTGAAATTGATGTGTCAAGTTATCCACGGAAAATGCGGCAGTCATATAAGGTTTTTGCCAGCAAATGCAGCCGTTGTCATACTTTAGCTCGCCCAATTAACTCTAATTTTTCTGCTGAGGAATGGCAAGAATATGTCTATAAAATGATGCATAAATCTGGGTCGGGACTAACAAAGGAAATATCGGATGAAATTATCCGTTTTTTGATATATGATCATCAGATTCGTAAAAAGAAAAGAGAAGAATAAATTTGACCTTGTACATGCTATCACTAGTGTTTTCCCGCAATCAAAGGAGAGTGTAATCAATGCCAATTTCAAAATTCTATATTCAGATAGTGCAGCTGATAGTTATACCTCTCTGCATAACAAGTTCCGCATTATATGCTAATGAACAGGATAAAGATACTTGGGTCGACCTTGGGTTAATTGAACATGAGGAAATCCGTGAAGCGTCGGGTATTGTGGCTAGCCGGAAGAATTCGGGGGTATTATGGATTCATAATGATAGTGATAACCCAAATTGTTTATATGCTTTGGATATCAAAGGTAGACACCTAGGTATTTATCATATCGAGGGAATCATAAATCGAGATTGGGAGGATATTGCCATTGGTCCTGGGCCAAAAGATGATCATGACTACCTGTATCTAGGTGATATCGGTGATAATTTTTCGCAGTACCAATTGAAACACATCTATCGTTTTCCAGAGCCAATTATTGATCTTGATCAAACACCGTTTGATAAGGGGAAAACGATAACAAATATAGAAAAAATTTCGTTTCAGTATTCTGATGGATTTCATGATGCCGAAACACTGTTGGTCGATCCATTGACAAAAGAACTTTATGTCATATCCAAATGGGGAGGCAGCGTTAATGTTTATCTTATACCTTATCCTCAGTCAGTTACTGATGTGATGACACTCGAATGTGTCACCACATTAAACATTGGATTGGTAGTTGGAGGAGACGTTTCCCATTGTGGATCAGAGATACTAATTAAGACTTATAGTGATATCTACTACTTTGCTCGTAACTCGAACCAACCTTTATGGAAAGCGTTCGAGTTAGATCATTACATTACAGTACCGTACGTATATGAAAACGAACCGCAAGGGGAAGCAGTATGTTGGGATACTGGTAGTACTGGGTATTACACTGTCAGTGAAGAGCTAGAAGGGATCCCCACTCGTCTTTACTTTTACCCACGTCTTGTTTCTACAACACCATAGCAAAATGAAGTGAATGGGATTTCCTCACAATTGTGAACTAAACTTAAAGAACCTTCCAGAATAAATGGATAGTTTTTGGAAATCACAGCAGTTTTTTCCCCATTTGCAATAATAGAAAGCCCCCCATTCTTGCAAGCCGACCATTGGTAATTGTGAAGTAGTTTTCAGGATGAAGATAGAAGAACTAACTTCATTCCCAATATACCATTCGTCATTTTATCTATAATCCTTGTACTTAAATCTTGGCTCATATAGAACACAATCAAGATATAGCTGGGTTCTCACTGTAACTTAAGTTTATACGCATCAAATATTCTGAATTAAATACAACAACTCACCACATATTATAGAAGTTATAGGACTCCAATTTTCTATTGAGAGTTGACTAACTGCTGGAATTCTCAACTCCGGCGGATATTATCAAAATCGCTGTCTGTCTTAGAAGCCCCAATCCAGCTTGTATCTAAAACAATTGCTTTCTGCAGCCATTCTATTGACAGTGCAAAGTTAAGGTCAATAATCACCTTTTTGAATTGGACAACTGTTTCCTCTAGCTTGCCTAATATAGCCCACTCATAGATTGTTATGAACCATTATATCTTGGCCATACTAACACATATTACAGAGGAAGTATAAGCATCACAAAAGTATGTTCTCTGTTCCTTTAAAATCTAGCGTTACTATTTAAATGTGGGGATTTCTTACTCTCTTTATGACTGTAGGACGCTGTTCATCATCGATAAACGGTGGGGTATATAGTTAATCAGACGCAAATAATTCTGCACCTAATTAGTCATATAAATATTAATTAATGCAGAACGCATAGAGTTGGGCACGATTAAGGACAAAACGAAGTCGTAGTGGTTGACAAGCATCGGCTAGCATGAGTTCTGCGCCGACCGATGACTTCCACCGGATGCGATGTTTCGTGCTGTTGCCAGTGAGTGGGATACAATCATCAATTGAAAACCCTGTTTGAATTTGCCCTGTACTTGATAACACTTCAACACCGATTGAGCCATCTGTAGTTGTTGCATTGATGTGAAGATCTCCGCTTGGAATGTGCAATGGGATGGTTTCGACAACGCCTTTGTCTGCATCGAGTGAGACGAAGCCATCTAATCTCCAAGTTGCTCGTCCAATGGCTTTGTACCTGTCTTTGAGATCAAGTCCGTGAGTGTGCCGAGCTCCGGTATAGTACCAATGGATCCCGTCAGTGTCAACGATCGGTTGTGTAGCTGTTCCCATGATCATTCCTCCGTCGTACGTTCCTCTTTCTCCCCGGGGAATAATTGGTTTTTGTTCCGCATCAGGATAAGACCAGTTGATTCCATCGTGGCTATAGATGAGATGTGCGTCAATCGGACCATCAATCGGCATCTGGTCTCTTGGTGAACCGAGTCCCGTCACATATAGCAGGCCAGCGATGCCAATGTAGATATTGTGGTATCGAAAGCCTGACATATTGTGAATTTCAGCCCGAATGGCTCCATATTTATTAGCGCCAACTGTGTCATCGTGTGGTGTGGCACTAAGCATTGGGCTCAACGGTTGCCAGGGGCCTGATAGGCATGGACTTTCGGTATAGCAGATCATTCGACGTTTTTCTTTGTCTGTTCCACGAGCTAAGGCATACGCCCGAAAAATGTTTGTCTTGTTGTCATGCACTACATTAAAACATCCTTCGTTTTCCCTATCCGCTACTGGCTCGAGATGTGCTGAATCGTCCCAGAAGATTCCATCTGGCGATGTAAGTAGGAAGATGTTACGATAGCGACGACAAAAACCGATGGCTTTGTAAAGTTTCTTTACGTCTGGTTCTTCATTGTCTCGGAAGACACTTGCACCATGGAAGTCCCAGACAATGTTATTATTGGTGTTACCATCGAACTCAAAAATGCCGAGATTCGGTTTTGTCCATACTACACCATCGTCGCTTTCTGCATAACAGGTTAAGTCACCTCGATCATTTTCGACAAACTTCCGACCGTAAGCATCGTGCGTTTGTCCCATAAATGTTGAGGGGTTCCGATCTGAGCGTGGGATATAAAGGCTGGGTATAGTGTGTGCCTTGAACCGCCAATGGGGACCCATACGACACATATACCACATGCGATATTTATCTATCTCTGAATCGTACATTGTGGTCCCATAAAGGTGGATACGTTTTGATTGGTCGTTGCCCCCATGTTCCCATGGTTTGTCTGGGTCCGGATACAACACCGGTGTTTCATTTTTTTCCCCCGGGTGAATCGTGCGAGTTACGCCTTGTTTGGACATAATCAGAGTGTCGTCAAAAAATAACTCTGTATTAGAATCCAATGTCTGAATGGTTCTTGAATTCATGGAGTTCTTCCTTTTATTGATTGTCAAATTATTAGATGTCCAATAAACCCATCTGTGCGGGGTTTTCTTATCTAGAGGAGTATTCTTAAGAAGTATGAAACCTCTTTGGTAGAAGTCGGGAGGTAAAGCCTTAAAATAACGCCGATTTCAAACTTTAATCTTATTTCCGATTGGTTTTGTGGCGATAAAGTGCTAAATTATCTGTAGTGTGAATTAAGTCATAGTCAAATTGTAGTCGGTTAGCGACCTCTTTGACATCTAAATTGTGTGTCGACTTGACATTATCTCCACATGCTTCGGGATAATTAGGATCCAATTTCCAAGTTACAATATAATCAATTATTCCTGTGTGC
>Ga0066834_10001031_pt1 | contig 12936 bp, 14 predicted proteins | sample ETNtaG_30_FD_66729 | JGI IMG/M metagenome (GOLD analysis project Ga0066834, IMG submission 66729) | Marine microbial and viral communities from oxygen minimum zone, Eastern Pacific Ocean - ETNP201306PF43B | ecosystem: Environmental > Aquatic > Marine > Oceanic | place: Pacific Ocean: Eastern... | reverse complement strand
ATGTTCGGATTTCAGAGAGTTGGAGATCAAATCTGGTGCGCTGCGGACTCAAGGGCAAGAGGTTTCTTGCTGGGGGCAACGGCGGGCAGGACAACTCTGAACGGAGAAGGACTGCAACATCAGGATGGACACAGCCTACTGGTCTCAACGACCGTGCCGAACTGCATAGCCTATGACCCTGCCTTCGCGTACGAGTTAGGAGTTATAGTCAAAGAAGGATTGCGCAGAATGTATGAGAATAACGAGGACCTTTTTTACTATATAACCCTGTACAACGAGAATTATCCAATGCCCTCTATACCTAAAAATTGTGAAAAAGGGATTTTCAGGGGCATATACAAATTCAAGAGTATTAAAGGTGCAAATATTAGGTTAGTAGGAAGTGGGTCCATAATGCAACAGATACTGAAAGCCAGTAAAATACTGGAAGGCTTTGGTCTCAAGAGTGAAATCTGGAGCGCGACCAGTTTTGGAAGCCTAAGAAGGAACGCATTGAGCTGTGAAAGATGGAATCTACTGAATCCCATGAAAAAGCCAAAAGTACCATACGTGACTACAGTTTTAGGAAAGAATGAAATGATTACAGTAGTTGCAACAGATCACATGAAAGCAGTTCCAGATATGATCGAACAGTGGGTGCCTGGAAAGTATGTGAGTTTGGGAACTGATGGATTTGGAAGAAGTGATACAAGAGAGAATCTGAGAAAATTCTTCGAGATGAATGCTGAACACATAGCTGCAGCGGCCATAAGCACCTTACTTAGTGAAGGTAAAATATCCCAAGTGAAAGCCGACAAGGCGTTGAAAACGCTTGATATCAATCCAGACGCAAAAGACCCTTCGAGAGACTGAGGTTACATCATCCCGGGAGGCATACCACCCATACCGTCACCACCATCAGGCGCTGGGCCTTCTGGCTGTTTCGAAGCAATAACGTCATCGATTCTGAGAATCATAGTTGCTACATCAGTTGCACTGCTCAATGCCTGTGTCTTGACTCGCAACGGTTCAACGACATTGCGCGACCTCATATTGACGACCTTGCCTGTAAATGCATCTAAACCAGCATGCTGATTCCTGCCTTTCTTAGTATGTGCCTTACGTAGACCCATCAAGGTGTCAATCACGTCAAGACCCGCATTCTCAGCCAGAGTGATTGGAACTACTTCCATCGCTTTGGCAAAGGCCTCGATAGCCATTTGTTCACGTCCTCCGACCCTAGGGGCATACTTTCTCAGTTTTAGTGCCAACTCAATCTCCGTTGCTCCTCCCCCGGTAACTATCTTACCATCCTGGAAAACAAGGGAAACTACGCCGATGGCATCAGCTAGGTTACGATCAATCTCATCCACTACATGCTCACTTCCCCCACGTACTAAGATGGAAACAGCCTTGGGATTCTTACAACCCGTGACAAAAGTCATCTCATCATCACCTATTTTCCTGACTTCAACTACTCCTGCAAATCCCAGATCCTGTTTACTCAATCCTTCAATATTGGAAATCACTCTTCCACCAGTTGCCTTGGCCAGGGCCTCGATATCTGACTTCTTGGCTCTGCGAATTGCCATTATATCATGCTTGGCCAAGTAGTGTTGAGCTAAATCATCAATACCCTTCTGACAAATCAGGACCTTTGCGCCAGATTTATGTACCTGATTAACCATTTTCTTGATAGACGACTCTTCCTGATCCAAGAATGCCTGAATCTGGGAAGGATCATTAATCTGGATTTTGGATTCGATTTCGGTCTTTTTAATCTCAAATGGGGCATCGACTAAAGCCACCTTGGCATTTGAAATACTCTTAGGCATCCCGCTATGCACTGGCTCTTTATCAATTATAATTCCAGAAACCAGTTCCGTATCTGATATAGAACCGCCCTGTTTCTTCTGAATTTTAATATTATCACGGTCAACCACTGTCGTCTTGCCTCGGCCTTCGGCAACTGACCTGACTGATTTCACAGTCAACTCAGCTAGAAAGTCTGCATGAGCCTCCGATGATTTACCGGTCATTGATGTTATGGCGATCGCCTTCAATACAGTTGTATCACTACGTCGAACGTGTTTTGCTATCTTTTCAAGGATACTGGCCGACTCCTTGGCGGCTCTACGATAACCATTGGATATTGCAGTTGCATGTACTCCCTGTTCGAGTAGTTCCTCTGCATTCTTTAGTAGTTCGCCTGCTAGGATTACAGCTGTAGTAGTTCCATCACCACATTCTGAATCCTGGGTCTTGGCCACTTCAACAACCATTTTAGCGGCAGGATGCTCAACTTCAATTTCCTTCAGAATAGTTACTCCATCATTCGTGATCACAACATCCCCCATAGAATCGACAAGCATCTTATCCATGCCCTTAGGACCTAGGGTTGATCTTACAGCTTCAGCGATAGCCTTGGCAGCCAAAATATTGCCTTGTGTGGCCCTACGACCACTATCACGTTTTGTTCCTTCTTTCAATATTACAACCGGTGTATTTCCTGGTATCATATTACATCACAGGATAACAAGCTTTGAAGCCTTTATATAAAAATGCTTACGAAATGCTCAAAAATACAAGAGAAAGTATGACAGTTAGGGCTATTGAACAGAAATTTACACCACCATTACCCAAAATACCCCTACTTTCTAGGGTTGCACCCAACAAAGAATCAATATTACTGCCAAAAAAACCAAAGAATGCAGAAATGTATAGATAATTTATCTCAAAAGGCAATGAAAGGGAATGGTCTGACTCTATTATTAGCACAAAAGCTGCAAAAGATAGCATAGACATCGAAACTGATGACAACAGTGAAGCAATGGTTCCCTCTATAGAAACTCCACCATCTGTGCCGGGTTCGACAGTCTCCCAGGGCCTGATTATCATTACAGGTTTTGGAGAAAGTACCCCTATCTCACTAGCCATTGTATCTGCACTTGCTGCCGCGATAGATGTCGTAAAGGCGACCAAAGCCTGTTCGGGTTGTAGCAAGCCTAGACTATATCCTAAAGCCACAACAGGTGGTATAATACCATTTGAAACAACATTAGAACCGCCTCTGGTACCTGCATCACTTTCCTCAACACCCAGTGCCATCTTGTGAACAATAGCAAATCTGGTAGCTAGGAAAGAACTGCCAACAAATATCAGAAGAAGTAATAACCAGCTCCAATGACCGAGAGTACCTGATATAAAACAAATCAAGAATGCTAAAGCCGAACCTCCCTGATCCAGCACTTTTTTGTAAAAAGCGATTCCAGATATGAGGAGACTGGTAAGAGCAACTAGAACAATCGTCATAGAATCTGGTACTACTATCTGATCTATCACGAAATTGCCCTCACTGCATCATCAAAGTAACTTCTGAATTCGCTCTTAATCTTTTCCAGACCTGGTTTGTCCATTGCTTCGACAAACATCCTCATCACAGGCTGGGTGTTTGATGGCCGTAATAGAACCCAACCTCCATCTAACCAGATCTTAACACCATCTATTGTCTCCACCTTGTAACCCTTGCTGGAAAAGAAATCTGTCAAATATTCATTGACTTTGAACTTAAGGGCATCCGGACAAGAAAATTTCATCTCCTCATAAGGATAAGATGGAATATCCCTTGAAAGCTGGGATAGATTTGATCCTGTTTTGTGAAGATATTCAGCGAGCTTAAGACTGAATATTATTGGATCATCAAATATGAAATCCGTCAATCCGGGTGCAAAAAAGTGCGCAGATATCTCCAGTGCCAAGGCTGCATTATGCTTTTTGAGTTCCTCACAAACAAACACATCCCCGACCCTTATCCATATCAATTTTCCACCTATCTTCGGAATCTCATCTTCCAGAATCATTGAACAGGGAACACCGGCCAGAACTTTATTTGACTCTGGAGTTATCAGACTCTTAGCAACTATAATACCAATCTTCTCAGGAGTCACTGGAAGGCCTACATCATCAATGAAAACACACCTGTCGGCATCACCATCGTAAGCCACACTGAAATCGAATTTTTCATTCTTAGCCAAACCGATAAGTTCGCTAAGATTCTTGGGTGCTGGTTCAGAAGGCCGATTAGGAAAGCGACCATCAGGTTCATTGTTTATGCATGAAGTCTCCACGCCAAATTTCTGAAATATCTCATCGATAATCAAACTACCCACGCCATTACCAGGGTCTAGTGCAATCCGCATTCCCTCTAGATTACCTACCTTTGACTTTACAAAATCAGTATAATCCTTCAATGCCTCTTCTGTAGATAATATATTGACGTTGCCCGTTTCTGAATGATCCTCGGCCGGTTCCTCAAAAAACATTCTTTTGATCTCAATGTTACCTTCAGTATATCCAGCACCATCAGGATGTCTGAAACGAATGCCATTGTACTCTGCTGGATTATGGCTTGCCGTAATGTACACTCCAGCAAGGTATGGTTTATCCCCAAGACTGGCTTTCCAGGTACAGAAATTTGCCACAGGAATAGGAACCATACCTATAACATCGACATCAAAACCCGCTCTGGAAATTCCTCTGGAAACTGCTGCCTGCAATTCAGGTGAACTTATACGGGCGTCACAACCAATGGAAACAGTTCCATGACTATTAGACTTACGTAAATAATTACCAAAAACCAACCCAACCTGCTCTCCTATTTCTGCATCGAGCTCGGTTCCGTAGACTCCTCGAATATCATATGCCCTGAAGATATCTTGGGAAGCATCCATGCAACGCTATTTGGGGGTCTTTAAAAGAAATGTTCTTAATGGCTGGTGTGTATCAATTTCCATGGTATTAACCGAATCTACGATGGTAAAATTAGGAAGTCCGGCCCATGGTTTCAGTTTACCTGACACGAATGGTAAGAACGTGAGTCTGAGTGATTTTGACTCTGATGCATTGGTGGTTATCTTCACTTGTAATCATTGTCCATATGCAAAAGCAGTCGAAGATCGTTTGATCGTCCTAGGAAATGATTATCAGAATCAAACCGATTTTGTATTGATTAGCTCAAATGAAATAGAGAATTTTCCGGATGATTCCCCAGAAAAATTGGCTGAGAGACATCGGGCGAAATCATATCCCTTTCCATACTTGTTCGATGAATCTCAGGAAGTAGCAAAGGCATACAGTGCAGTATGTACACCTGATATTTTTCTGTACAATAAGGATAGAAAGTTGAAATACAGAGGAAGACTGGATGATAACTGGAAAGAACCTGATAATGTAACACGTGAAGAATTAAGGATGGCCATTGATGCAGTTCTAAGTGGTAACGAGATAGATTTTGACCAAGTCGCCTCGATGGGTTGTAATATCAAGTGGAAATAGGCTCAGGCTTCCTCATCCGGTTTTCTTCTACTCTAAGCTACAAAGCTAGGGGTAGTCAGCGAAAGCCACCATAACGCTATGATTCCAGTCAAGATTAAGGCCAAGAAGAAAAGCAAAACTGCCCACCACGGAAGTTGCTTAATTATTGCACCTGTAAGATTCATACACCCCCCTGACACCTTTGTTTAATTTAATACTGTGGTTGTTTTGTTCTTTGGTGGGTCTACTATAGATCCTATAACAGCTTAGGACTGTTTACTCTCTTCTTCATCCTCGTCATCAAAATAGGACTGGACTCTCTCAATTTCCTTCTCAACCCTGACATTGAGCTTCAGGACCACCATTGCCAGACCCATAACCAGGGCAGTAACAGCCACTGCTGTAATGTACATCCCCTTCAGAGTGCCATCATCATTATCTGGCATCAAATATGCCACTGTAGCATTAATCGTGTCCTTCCAAGCCAATGCCACTACTAGACCAAAGGCAGTCATTATCGAGGAAATAATAATTCCCCGCATATTCAATTTCTCAAAGTCTTCTTGGTTTATACCCATTATTTTTCCTCCGGATTATTCCTCTCTTCAAGTTTAAGGCTGTATACTGAGAATATGTAGAGGTCGGAATTTAATCTTAGCCGTTCCACACAAGGGCCACACATAGGTTGAACAAAACCCTGATTCTCCTCGTGTTTATGCCTCAGATCGGCCTGATAACAGTGTGAAACCAGAAACTCAGCCTCCGCTGGCTCGTTCAGCCTAGTTGGAGTCAGCCCATGAACATCAATACACATACGACAGTACACGTTACACCTATTTTGTATCCCATGTAATCCCTATTATAATTTTGCTACTAAATTTTATACTAAAATGAATTGAAAATCAAAAGTATGCCATATCCAAATATGAAAAAAGTCATTAGATGATGATAAATTATTTCATCTGTGTTCTCAAAAACCTGTTTTCCTATAAGAAAATAAATTACTACTGAACAAAATGGTAAAAGTAAAGAAGTAATGTTAAATATGAATTCGCCAGTTGCAATCAAAATTATTGTCTGGACTGCTGCCATAGTAAGATAAGCATAAGCAATATTTGCTTGTACTTTTGTCTTTTTGTTGTAGATACCAGTTGTGATTGCAACTAAAGGTGCCCCTCCTAGATTAGTTAATCCATGAATAAAGCCAACAATCGCTAGTCCTATTTTGAAATTATTGGCAAGAAGAGTGGCAAATGATTCATTTAAAGAGGTTGAAAAACGTATAACTGATGTCAATAAGAGCATAATGCCTATCAATAAATATAGATTAAATATTGAACTATACAGCACTACTAACAAACCAATAGCTACCATAGGTAAAAGAAAGTAAAATACATTAAGTCTATACAAACTGATTTTGTCCCAGCGATCGCGAACTTGGAAAAAACTTACTGATATCGATGAGGGCAGAAGATAAGTCAAAGCCTCAGGGAAAGAATATCCCAACAACAGTAAAGTAGGTGTACCAAAGACCAAAAGACCAACACCAAATAACGATTGAATTATTGTAAATATAGATATTATTAAAACAAGCATTAATAATTCTGTACCGTCGTAAGTCATCTTGAACATAGGGAACAGAAATTCTATTTAATCATTACCTTTACACCGCAAAACGTTCGGAGTTATAGTGGTCTGTAATTATTACCAAAATAATACGTCGTTCGACGGAGATTGTTTTATATAAGACTTCCAAATCGAAAAGTTATGGCCAAGGAAAAGAAAACTCAGGGTTTTCAATCAGCAGCAGGTCTTATCAGGTACTTTGACGCCGAGGATAAGAACGCAATCCAGATCTCAAAATGGGGCGTTATGCTGATTTGTATTTTGACCATTATAGTTGTGGAAATAGCGGATGCCTTTGATAGACAGACCAGTACTTATGTTTTAGCTGTAGGCCTGATTTTATTTGTATTCAACGAATTTAGGCAAAGTAGATCTGATTCTGTATAATTTTATTAAACAATACCCTAATTCACAGATGGATGCAACTTTGTGACACCTGCGGATTTGTCCTAAACGAGAGTGATTTCAAGTGTGCTAATTGTGCCGCACCGATTCCTAATCGGGAGGCGCCGGTAGAACAGATACAGGCCAGAACACCCATAGAAAAAACCGCCCCAAAAATAATTACTCCAAGAAACCTGTCAGGATATCTGCCGAAGAAGACAATCATACTTCTACTAGTGGTAGGTATATTGTTAGCACCCCAAACTCAGTCTTTGATGAATGAAAGTCTGGATTATTGGGATGAAATGAATACGCCCTATTACAACATACCAGAGAGCATCACTATTAACTTGATAAGAAATTTTACAATATACCTGGAAAACAGCAAGTCTGCCGAATATGAATTAATTCTGGGCAAACCTGAGAACAGACCCTCTTGGCCACAGCAGGATACAAATTTATGGCAGGAGATAAACCAGATCAACGTGAATCCCCAATTTGAAGAAAATGAAGTTGGGAGAATGAAATGGTCTGGCCAATTGAAAGATGATGAGCGGGCTTATGTATCAGTCGAATATGAACTGACTGTCAATACCATCCGGCCAGAATTGACCATTGAAGATTCGGGTACCGTTGAGGAGATACCGGAAGGCTATGAAATCTACCTCGATGATGAATGGCTTATTGAACCCAGTCTGCCCGAAATCCAGGACCTGGCATCTGAAATGACCAATGGTACTAACGGAAATGTTATTCATATTCTAGGAAATATATTTGATTACATAAGCTCGGAGTACATATATCAGCCATCATCAATTCCAAAAAGCTGCCCGGAGAGCATGGAAAGCGGTTATGGTGATTGTGATGATTTTGCCATACTTTTCTCATCAATTGCAAGAGCTGCGGGGATACCAACGTGGTTAGAATTGGGGAAAATACCGGCATTTATAGACAATAGAGAAAATTGTGATCTGCGTGATTGGGGGGGTCACGCGTGGGTAAATGCATTGGTTCCCTTAAGTGACGGGACTTCAACCGTGGTAAGTATCGATTTGGCAAATTCATACTTCTTGTGGATGCCCCCTTATAGAATATCAGACTGGGTTGATGACGGAAATGGAGATAATCTTTACTCTTATTACTACCTTTTTTCGAGTCAAGGAACTGGAAAAGCAACATATGTTGAAAACAGCTATGTCTCAAGTTGTACAACTTCAGGAAATATCAAATTGACAGAACTATGAATATTGAAATATTTCAGGTATCGGACCTAGACCGGATGATGGTTTTCTTAGATGATAATCTTACTGAAAATTATGGAAAAAAAGTTTTCTTAACCATTCATCAGAGATGGCCTGATGGATTTCTGATAGTCAAGGATCATGAGAATATTATCGGTGTCGGTTGTGGTGCTATCTTACCCAATGAGAAATTGCGTATACTTATTCTAGCACTGGACAAAGAGGTTCAGGGACGGGGACTTGGAAAGGAATTAATGAGTAGAATGATAAAGGCAAGTGAAGTTTATGGAGTACGGAAAGTAACGCTAGAAGTAAGAAAAGATTCCGATGCAATTAATTTCTACCGTAAATTGAAATTTTCAGGGGTAGATGTCCTTCCCTGTTACTATCAAGATGGTTGTGATGGAATAGTAATGGAAAGACAACTTTAGACCCGAATTAGCCTTGAAACTGGCAGAAAGCCTTTTATAGGGGTCTCAATCAACGAGAATTCCCAGAGGAGGGTAATAAAAATGACTTCTAAAACCGACAAGGAAAATGTGGATGAGATAACAGAATGCCCCGATTGTAAAAGCACTCACCTCAAGAGGGATTACGATCATGCTGAGATAGTATGTGCTGATTGTGGTCTGGTTCTAGAGGACAATATCGTTGACACAGGACCTGAATGGAGAGCCTTTGACATGCAGCAAGAAAATGCACTGGCCAGAGCAGGACCACCCATGTCAACTACTCTTCCTGACAAGGGACTCTCAACCGAGATATCACCTACAAATCGTGACTATTATGGACGTTCCATCTCCAATCGAAATCAATCCATGTTATTTAGAATGAGAAAGTGGCAGAGGAGGGCCCGCGCTTCCAAGTCTGCTGAGAGAAATATGGCTGTGGCCATGCGTGAGATGCAAGCAGTCGCAACTAATCTGAAATTACCTCGAAGAATCCAGGAAACAGCTGCATTCATATATCGAAGAGCGATCCAGGAACAATCATTAAGTGGTAGAGCAATCGAAATGGTAGCTTGTGCTGCTTTGTACGCTGCTTGTCGACAGGAGGGTGTCCCAAGAACATTGACTGAGATAAGCAGGCACAGTAGATATTCACGAAAGGAAATATCACGAACCTACCAGGTTATGGTCAAGGCCCTGAAAATGCATTCGATGCCTCCATTACCTGAAGATTATCTACCCCGAATATGTTCAAAACTGGAATTGTCTCCAAAAGTTGAGGGAGCTGCAAGGGATTTGCTCAGAGCTGCCCAAGATGTTCCTCTCACAAATTCGGTGCCAATTTCTTTGGCTGCTGCTGCAGTCTATATCGCCTCTATAGTCAATAACGAACGAAGAAAACAAAAGGATGTAGCCCGAGCTGCAGATTTGACGGAAGTCACCATTCGAAGCAGATATAAGGAAATGGCTCAATTCCTGAATATAGATATACATATCTAAGGCGTTCTTTAGTCTGGACTGAGACCAGAATGTTTGATGAAAAGATATATCGACGGTTCAACCACACGGTAGCAGCCTGCTTTGTGATATATTTTCTATTTCCTCAAAAAATAATGGGATTAGAACGGATTTATCTGGTAATCTTGTTATGGATAATAATATTGGGGATAGAATATCTACGTCTAAACAAAAATCTGAATCTGTTTGGGATGCGGGACTATGAAAGTGATCGAATAGCAGGATTTGTGTGGTTTGCCAGTGGTACTTTCATTATTTTAGGATTTTATGAAATGGGAGCATTCCCTCAGAGTTTGGCAATTGCTACAATAATCATGGCAGCTTATACGGACCCAGTAATTGGAGAAGCTAATCTCAAACTTGGAGATAGATGGGGGCTTGGGATTGGTTTTGTCTGTAGTTTTGTGATATACCAACTGATTGTTGGTGTAATCTTTTATTCTGTATTGGGCGGACTAATTGCAGTACTGGTTGAAAGACCAAAATTAAAATGGTTTGATGATGATCTTGCCATGCAGATCTTTCCGATTTCAATCCTGTCTATCTTGTGGTTATCAGGAATAGGGCCTGACCTACCAGAAACTATAATCGGGAGTGGTCTATGAAAATAACAGAGATCTATATCTATGTAATGTATCTTGTCGTTATCATTACTTCGATGCTTTTCATAATGGAAGATTATTATATAATCGGAAGTTTATTAATTTTAGGCAATCTAGTGCCTGGTTATGCAATGGCAAATTCACTAATGGGAAAGAATGAAAATTAATTACGAAAGAAGATGGAATGAGATTAAGAAAAATCTTGATGAGAAGGATGCATTCATAACTTCCCTGTCAGGCAATACCCGATATCTGGGAAACTCGGATTCGCCACCAGGGTGCCCTCCCGGTTCTACAATGAACTTTGTAGTTATTCCCAGGAAAGGAGATCCTATAGCAATCACCTCTTCCCTAGAGGAACATAGATGTAGAAAAGAATCTTCAATTGATGATATTAGGTTATGGACCCTCTATCCAGACATAAAATCAGATGGTAAAACAGCCCTGGATGTACTGAAAAAAACTCTCAATGAAAAGAAAATCAATAGTGTCTACACAGATTCAAAAATAGGATTAGGAAGAGGAATAAAGGCCTCCAAGAACAAGTTTGTTACAGAAATGAGGGGCGTAAAGACGGAAGATGAACTAGAGAGAATGAAGAAAGCAATCAAACAGTCTGACGCTGGGCAAGAATTTGCAAGGAATCTAGTGGAATGTGGTGAGGGACTTACTGAAAGGGAAGTCAGAACTGAAATCGATTATTTTATGGGTAGAAGCGGAATCCAGGAGAATTCATTCACTACAATTATTGCCTCAGGTCCAAATGCAGCACATTCACATCATTCCAATACAAATCGAAAATTGGAAAGCGGTGATCCGGTAATATGTGATTTTGGAGTTTTCTGGGACGGTTATTGCTCTGATATAACCAGAACCTATTTCGTGAATGGAGAACCATCAACTAAATTGAAGGAAATTTATCAAGTGGTTTTAGAAGCAAATGAACTTTCCACGCATGAACTTAAGATCGGTAACAGCGGACACAAGATAGACAAAGCCGGAAGAGATTTTATACGAAGTAAAGGTTATGGTAGAAATTTTGTCCATGGGACGGGACATGGATTTGGATTGGAAATACATGAATTTCCTTCTCTAACATACAAATCAAAGGTTATTGCCAAGGAATCCATGGCAGTGACTATCGAACCGGGAATCTATATTCCAGGTAAGGGAGGAGTAAGAATAGAAGATGATGTTCTGGTCAAGGGAGACAATCCCCAAGTTTTAACGAAAGCCAAGAAGGATTTATACTAAAATGATTGAAGCAAAACTGGTGGTCAACCGCCTTCTGGAAAAAAAGCCTAAAACCAGACAGGAAGTACAGCTCATCAAGCTAGAAGTAGCCAAAGAACAAAAATTTTCGATGGTTCCACCCAATAATCAACTTCTAGCACAAATAGATTCCGCTGAAGAACCAGAACTGGCCAAATTATTGAGAGTAAAACCTATGCGTACCAGCGCAGGAGTAACACCTGTCGCAATAATGACCTCCCCGGCATCATGTCCTCACGGGACCTGTACTTATTGCCCTGGAGGACCATCAAACGAAAGTCCCCAATCATATACTGGTCATGAACCAGCAGCAAGGCGTGGAAAGAGGCACAATTACAATTCTCGATCTCAGGTGGATGCCAGACTGGAACAGTACGTCAGAAATGGACATCCCACTGATAAAATTGAAATGATAATAATGGGTGGTACCTTTACCGCCAGAACTCCTGATTATCAAGACGAATTCCTGACAGGAGCCTTTGAGACCCTGAATGGCGAAAGATTGCCATTGGATGAGGCTTTGCATAGAAATGGAAATGCAAAGCACAAATGTGTCGGCCTGACAATGGAAACCAGACCTACGGAATGCACCCCCTGGTCCGTATTCCAGATGAGAAAACAGGGCGCCACAAGGGTGGAGATCGGAGTTCAATGTCTGGATGATGGTGTGCATGACAAATTAAATCGTCAACAAAAAGTTGAAGATGTTATCAAGGCCACGAAATTATTGAAGGAGGCGGGATTCAAGGTGGTTTACCACATGATGCCAGGATTACCCGGAATGACTCCTGAAACTGATGTCAGAGATTTCAAACGACTGTTCGAAGAAGAGGATTTCCAGCCAGATATGCTAAAGTTGTACCCTACCTTGTTAGTCAAAGGTTCACCGCTTTCCCGTAACCCTGGTGATTTTGTGCCATATGATACCGAAACGGCTGCTAACGTTGTTGCAGATCTGAAGGAAATCGTACCACCTTATGTTAGAATCCAGAGGATACAGAGAGATATACCAAAACCACAGATAATTGCTGGTGTTATGAATTCAAACCTGAG
>Ga0066834_10001029_pt1 | contig 12954 bp, 7 predicted proteins | sample ETNtaG_30_FD_66729 | JGI IMG/M metagenome (GOLD analysis project Ga0066834, IMG submission 66729) | Marine microbial and viral communities from oxygen minimum zone, Eastern Pacific Ocean - ETNP201306PF43B | ecosystem: Environmental > Aquatic > Marine > Oceanic | place: Pacific Ocean: Eastern... | reverse complement strand
TCTGCACAGGAACATCCTTGAGCTGAACCCGAGCGGCGTTGGCACGTGCTAGGAAATCCGGGGATTCCGCAGATTTGGCCGGCTCAAGCGAATACTCAAACGTCTGTCGATTCTCGAACTCAAAAGGCAGGAGACCTTCAGCGACCATGTCGAGCGGAAAACGCTGATAGAAAGGCATCTTCAGTTTCATATCAGACCGCTGTTCAGTAAACCCCTTTTTTCGAATGATTACCTCCCGAGTCCCATAAAAAGTGAAATCCTTTTTGACCGGCGTCTTCCCCACATGCTCACCACCAACGTAGACATCCGCATCTTCCGGCTGACTCCGAATGGTATAAGACCGAGAGACGCAGCCCGTAAATATGACCGAAAGAAGACAGACTGGGAGGATTGTTTTCCACATTGGTGTAGAGATTCGCAGAACGCCGTCAAAACGGATGATCACAAGCTGATCGAGACGGCCCTGGCGATGATAGATGGCCGGTATTGAGAATCAAAATGAAGAATAATACGTGATACGTAGTATCTGACTGTGAGTGACGGTTATACAGGAACATCCCTGCGGAAGAGAAATGGGATGTGAATGGTGAATGGCTGAAGCGGCCGTCTGGAAAGCATCGAACGCCACCTTTCACATTTACGTTACGTATTACGTCATTGCGTCTCTTCTGACTTTCGATTCTCGCGCGGTCCACTACTATCCTCGCCTCATCAGAAACCAGGAAATCTGCAACCGAGGAATCATCATGAGTGACAAACTTCAATGGGGAATTATTGGTGCTGGCGGCATCGCCGGTGCCTTTGCACGCGGGGTCAACCATTCGAAACTTTGCGAGATGCGCGCGGTGGCGAGCCGCAGCCAGGAGAAGGCGGACAAGTTTGCTGACGAACACAACATTCCTACTCGTCATGGCAGCTATGAAGCGATTCTGGCGGATGACGAAGTCCAGGCCGTTTACATTGCCACGCCGCATCCGATGCATGCAGAGTGGGTCATCAAATGTGCCGAGGCCGGCAAGCATATCCTTTGCGAGAAGCCGATTACGCTCAATCGGCACGATACCATGGCGGTGATCGAGCATGCCCGGCGCAATGATGTTTATCTGATGGAGGCGTTCATGTATCGCTGCCATCCGCAGACGAAGAAACTCGTCGAGCTGCTGCAGGACAAAGTGATCGGCGAGGTACGAGTTATCCGTGCCAGTTTTGGTTTCCATGCCGGATTTAATCCGGAAGGTCGCCTCTTCAAGAACGCGCTGGGCGGCGGGGGGATTCTCGATGTCGGATGCTACGCCACCTCAATGTCCAGACTCATTGCAGGCGTCGCCCTGGGTGGTGAAAGCGCCGAGCCGATAGATGTCCAGGGCGCCGGAAGGATCGGCGAAAGTAATGTGGATGACTGGGCCGTTGGAATCCTGACTTTCCCGAATGACATCGTTGCTCAGATCTCAACGAGCGTGCAGCTCAATCAGGACAACAAGGTCACCATCTTTGGATCAGAGGGCAACCTTGTCATCGAATCGCCCTGGTTCTGCAGCGGCCGAGAAGGCGGTTCCAGCAAGCTCATTATTAATAAAGGTGGAGAAACAGAAGAGGTCGTTGTTGAAACGGATGAATGGCTGTACGGCATCGAAGCGGATCATGTGGCACAGAACCTCGGCAACCGACAGGGGCAGTTCCCCGCCATGACCTGGGCGGACACCCTCGGCAACATGACCACTCTCGATAAATGGCGCGAATCCGTCGGGCTCGTCTACGACGCTGAAAAAGACGAAAACCTGACAATTCCGATTTATGGCCGGCCACTGAAGCGGCGTGAAGATCACAGAATGAAGTACGGACGCGTAGAGGGGATCGATAAAGATATCTCCAAGGTCGTCATGGGCTGCGATAACCAGGGCAGCCTGCTGCACGGTACGGCCATGTGGGATGACTTCTTCGAGCTCGGAGGGACATGCTTTGACACCGCTTACATCTATGGTGGCGGGCGGCCGGAAAGAATGCTCGGCCAATGGATGAAGAATCGGAACAACCGTGACGACATCGTTTTGATTTCCAAGGGCGCGCATGCGCCCCATTGCTTCCCGGACAAGCTTGTCGAACAACACCTGGAAAGCCTCGAGCGCCTCCAATCAGACTATGTCGATCTTTACTTTATGCACCGTGACAATCTGGATGTGCCCATCGGGGAATTCGTCGATGCATTGAACGAATTGAAAGACAAGGGAAGCATCAAAGTCTTCGGCGGCTCGAACTGGACGATGGAACGCGTGAAAGAGGCCAACGAATACGCTGCAGCAAACGGCAGACAGGGCTTTGGAGCGATTAGTAACAACTTCAGCCTGGCCCGCATGGTCGATCCTCCATGGGGCGGCTGCCTTGCCGCATCTGACCCCGAATATCGCGCGTATCTGAACGAAGCGCAGATGCCGCTCTTCCCGTGGTCAAGCCAGGCTCGCGGATTCTTCGTCCCCGGCCGTGCCGGACCGGATAAGACCGAAGACCAGGAACTCGTTCGGTGCTGGTATGCGGAGGACAATTTCGAGCGCCAGAAGCGCGCCATCGCCATGTCTGAAAAGCTGGGCGTCGATCCGATCAGCATTGCCCTCGCCTACGTTATCAATCAGCCCTTCCCATGTTTCCCGCTGTTCGGCCCGAGGATCATGAGCGAGACTACCTCTTCGCTGAAGGGGCTTTCTATAGAGCTTTCGCCTGAGGATCTGAAGTATCTCAATCTTGAGGACTGAGAGATTGTGGAGACAGAGTTCCCTGTCGCTTGCGCCTCGCCAGGGACGGCTCGCGGGCTTTCTCAGTCCAGAATTCCAAATACTCCCGCCGCTGTGAACTCGCAGGGCAGGCCGAGGTCTTTCAATACCAGGCTCTCGAATGCCGCGTCGCCTTCCAGTTATTCGTACCTGTCCCAGGCGAAGTAGTGGATGATGATGGCGCGTTCATCCATATCGACGACCCAGTATTCGCTGACTCCGGAACTGCGATATTCATTGCGCTTGGTGATGCGGTCCACTTCGCTCGTTCCCGGAGAGATGATCTCGATCGCGATGTCTGCACCCGCGGTGACTGCATCATCTTCGGCGATATGCTGTCGAGATTCCTGGACGTAGGCGATGTCCGGGCATCGCACACCTTCTGCGCCTTCCGGTGTCTGTACGATCATCTCCTTGTCTGCAATCCACTCTCCTTGATTCCCAGTTCTACCCAGGAAGATGTGACCGAGATGTAGCAGCATTCTTTGGTGGTCATTCCCTGGTCTGGGCCCAATGATGATCTCTCCATCGACAAGTTCCATCCGATCTTCGCTCTCGGGCAAAGCCAGAAACTCCGGCACAGTCAGTTTGTTTACAGCAGTGGCAAAAGACATGTGGATTCACTCGCGTAAAACAGGGAAATTCTATCAGCAGGTGTTGTGCCTTCATTTTACGAATTCCACTTCACGATGGGCACTCGACAGCCCCAAGATGTTTTCAAACCACCGAAATCGTTCCTGTACTTCCATCCTGCGCAATTCGGGTATATAGTCGGCTGTGTCGTTTGTCTTCGATGCCTTCGGGCGTCTTTCTTTTTACATGGAGGAAATGAGATGAAGATCAACGTGGAAGGAATCAGCCAGGGCTCGCGTACCATTGAGGAAGATTACACGGCCCGGCAACTTGGCATCGAAGACAGCGGCCTGCAGTTTGAGAAACGAATAAATGTCAGTGCCGAGGTTACACGAATGGGTGAGGAGGTCTATGTTCACAGCATCATTCGAACCAACCTTCAACAACAGTGCTGTCGATGCCTGAAGGATTTTGGTGTCGACGTTGACACTCAGTTCCAGGGGCTGTTCGTCCCCTTCAAACAGCCTGCGAGCATCCGAAAGCTGACCCAGCGCAGCAGGCTCCTCGATGATGACGGCAAAGTGACGCCTTACAGGGGAAAGGTTATCAATCTCTCCAGCGACATCCTGAACGCCATCCGAATGATAATCCCTATGAAGCCGCTGTGTGAGACTACCTGCAAGGGCTTGTGTGCAGAGTGCGGTGTAAACAGGAACCAGGAAAAATGCGCATGTGGTGAACGGAGCGTCTCGGCCGGATACAACCCGTTCAAGGAACTGCAGGCAAAATTTCAGGAATAAGCCAACCCATGGCGAAAGCTCCGCTTATTCCCTGGAGTCGCCGGCGACCCCAGGGGCTATTCGAAATCAGTCGCAAATTTCTCTGCCGTCTTGAGCCCATCTGCCACCACCTCGGTGCCCGGCAGCTCAAAGCTCACGATCGCTCGAAACACCTTCCCATCTTTGAGTGAGATCTTCACTCCGACGGCGTTGGCGTCCAGACCGTCCGTTCGTTTCACGGGGACTCGTATGACGGCCTTCGTCTGATTCGAGAAGAAGGCGATGAAGTCTGTCTGCTTCACGCCCTTTCTTCGTGCCATGAAGTGTGGGCGAGTGGCGCCTTTGAAAGAGAAGAGTTCCGTGCCCGGCGATCCCAGCATGGTGAGGCGGCCGCTACCCTCCGTCCATGTGCTGTCAGTTTTGCCGTAACGATAGCTCTTGATGTTAGCGCCAAATGTGGCGCCGACGCGGTTGTCATTTGGCTTGGCCGTCCAAGCCCCTTCTTTGGTTTCCGACGGCACTGACAGTTTGGAACCCGCGCTCTTCAGATACCAGTCAACCGTGCTTGCCTTACCGCTCTTGAAACGGTCGACCACCAGCACATGTCTGCTGAGTAAAGCGAACGTCCGGGTGATGGTGCTGCCCCTGTAATGCTGATCGCTGGCGCACATCACATGCTGCACGGGTCCTCTCACGTCATACGAAATCACGTTGCCTGGCTTCGAATTCTGGTGTCCTTCATCCACGATCAGGATCGACTGGCCGAACGACGAGTGATTGTATGATCCGCCTCCGCAGGTCAGTTTTCGCAATTCTCGGTCTTTGCTTTTCCGCGGCGTCCGGATGGTCAGCGCGCACCGGTCGCGCGAACTGCGAAATATATGCGTGCCCCAGTTCATCGAGACTTGGAGCTCCTTCCACTTGAGGAGTGTAGAACCGGTGAGGTGGTAGCCGTCGGTCTCGTCCTCCTTGCTTCTCTTTATGAATTCTTTGCCGGCGAATCTCTTTTCATCGAGGAAGCGCATGATCGGATACGAGTATCCCATTCCAATCGCGTCCGCCCCCTTGCTGTGGACGATGTTGAAGAAGCGTTCCTGGTAGATGTCGATGCCGCGGCCGTAAAGGAGCTCTGCCATCCAGAGCATGGGACTGATCGTGTATGCCTGGTAGTGACCCTCGAGGCAAAGACCGTCGTCATCAAAGGCCCATTTGAGATTATCAAGCAGGCCGTGCTCCGCAGAATAGGCGAAGCTGACCAGCGGCCAGTTGCGTGCGGCGAGGCCCCCGTACAACACCACGTAATTGGTCGTGCATTGCTGGTTGCCCGGGCCGATGTATTGGTTGCGCTCCTGAACGGCCGCAGGAAGCATGAGGTTGGTGACGATGAAATCGCGGTCTTTGGCAGTGAGGTCCGCAGCCACCATATCGAACGCGGTATAGATGCCGTGCATGCTGCCACTGGCATCGTTTCCCGAGCCTCCGCCGTAGTTGTATGGGGGACGCTGCGTGCCACCAAAACGGAAGCCGTAATGAAGCGTGTTCCCGCTGAGAACTCCGTGGCTAATGATTTCATGCTCTCTGCTGTAAATTGCAGCCCGCACCTTTGAATACAGTTGCGCCATGCGGACGAGCGCGTCACGAACCTTCTTCAAGTAGCTCCTGTCGCCGGTGTGATGGTAAATGAAAGCGGCTGATGAGATGCCGCCCGAAATCGCATCCGCATTCAGCGTGTTTGGATCGCCTTCAAATTTAAGCGCGGTATCCAAAGCTTCAGGTGTGAGAGAGTTGGCAGCCTTTCCGGCGACCTCAGGAATGTAATTCTGAATGTAGTCAGGAAGTTCTTTCGGCTGCGGAAAGAATGGGAACTGAAGGTTCTCTTCTTTAAGCGGAATTGTCACAGTCAGGTGGATAGGATCGGAGCTCCGCAGGATTGTGACTTCCGAATCCTCGATGCCTTCAGCGATGGCGCGCAATTCAAATCGTTCGCAATAGAGCGGCTCGGATTCGGACGCAACTTTCGAAGGCAGACCGACTGTAACCTCCACCTGTTTTCGCTCACTGGCATTCAGAGCGAGACTGGTCGTTGAGAGCTTCGCAAACGCGTGCCTTACGTTGAAGGGCAGAATCGAGAGCTTCGCTTTGACCGGCCGATTCAGTCTGTTGGTTACAGTTACCGGATATCTGAAGACGAGATCATTGTCCCACGTGTAGGTCGCCTTCGTCTGGTCCCAATCGACATCAATGGCCTTCTTGACGAACCGAATCGAACGCAGCCACATGTTATGTCCCGGTTCCTGAATGCTGCGTCGCGTGTCGCGCAAATGGCCCATGATCTGCAGCCCGCGCAGGCTGGGATCTTTTGCAGCCAGTCCTTTGTATTTGCCGGGTTGCTTGATCTCTTCTGGACGACGCAGGTCGAGCCAGATGGTTTTCCACTCGAACGGCCCGCGCATCGAGTCCAGCACGTACCAGTGGGAGAGTTCCCCTTCGTCCGGAAAATTCTCCAGCGAAAAGCGAAGGAACGAAGCCCGGTCTGATTTCACCTCGACCTTCATCAGATCGTATTTCAGTGGATCGATGCCGAGCGGCTTCAGATCGATTCTGCCGGAGAAGCCGCCATCTATTCGGAGGACCTTCTCTCCATTGGGGCCATCGGATGCGAACTGAAAGGCGCCGTGGAGAGATTCGAATGCCTTGCCATCCGCAAGCGCGGTGACCCGTTTGGCAAGGTCTTGCGACAAGAGGGACGACAGGCACAAGGAGAGCAGGAATGTCTGAAGAGCAAGATGAGTCATTTGAATTTCTGTGGGCTTTCGTCCGATTCTATGGAGCACCAGCCGGCCAGACGGTACTGGCCATTGGAAACCTGGTGGAGCCGAAGACCACGTAGTTTCTGCGACTTGTCACAGATGGCTGCTCACCACTCTATGACAAATTCCAGCCGCGACGTGTGACCTCCATCCTTCGTTGCCTCGAAAACTATCGGGGCGATCAACTCCTGCCCACCTGCCCCTTTCCTGATCGCGGGTTCGAGATCAGATGAAAAACGAAGCTTGCCGTCCACGTTGTAGACATTCTTCTCTTTCTTGATGTCGCTGCCCGCGGCCAGGCGGAAGAACAGGTTTTCTACCTTGTTGGATGCCGACAGATTCAGCGTGCGCTTCAGCCTGGGTCGCTCACCGAACTCCGCTGAATAGTGCTCCTCAATCTCAATGCCTCTGAAACGATATCTGAGGATCGGATTCCGCTTCTTGTCGTATCGATAGCCGACAAAATGCCATGCTTCGGATTTAAAATCCGGCCAGGTCGCATCTGCATGTTCGAGCAGCGCCAGTGTTGGACCCGCTGGCATCGGGTTCTTGTCTGAACCGCCGATGCCCGTGTAGCGCCCTCCGCGACCCGTCCATGAGGATTTGGCAGATATGAAGTCCCCCGTCCAGACCATTGCCAGTCGGCATTTGAGGGCATCGAAGGCCAGGTGCACGCCGCTTGGATATCCGATGGTGATTGCGTGTGCGCCGACGCCACTGACGAAAGCGCGAAACAGAATGGGCTCGTCGTCGGGCAGCAACACGTACGGATCGCCCGGCTTCATTCCTTCCGGCGGGCGGGCGGATGTGCCTCGTGAAAGATAGGCCCAGATGGCGTCGATCTGTTTTGTGGGGTCACCACCAAGCACACTCGCGAATGCACCTTTGCCGTCAGGGAAGAAGTTCGGCATGCGCGTGCCTTCGCGAATCGCGAATGGATTACTCAGCCAGACTTTGAACCAGCCGGGCCGGATGTGGCGTGTCATTTGTGCGAGGTCCGGGCCGGGTGTGCCGAGTGATTTGTTACTGCCCCAGTTGTGGCAGTTGATGCAACCGTATGCTTTGTTGCCAACGAGCCTGCGACCATTGCTGATGGTTCTGGCGGTTGCCCTTGCCGGCTGATGATCCGGTAGAGCTTTCGCATCTGCCGCGGCGAAAAAGGAGGGAAGCTCCTCCAGATTCGGACGCCCAAACTGAGGCATGCGGGTGGTCATGTGCGAACGGTGCCCGTGTCCTGCAAACAGAATCTGCCCGAGGCCCGTTGCGGTGAATTTCGCGCCGACCAGATCCAGGGAAGGCGGGATGCGACCTTCTTCTCCAAGGTCGACGGGGACGTGCGTCGTAAAATAAAGACTCCTTCCCTCCTCGATGCCGCCACGGCCGCCGCGGGCATGGCACGCGTAACAATTGAACGCGTTCAGGTGAGAGGCAACCTGCTCGGAAGCAGAGGGCGCTTTCTCGTTCCGCAATTCGATGAGTGCCTGCGTGAGAGCTTTTGTCTGTTGCTCGTTGAGTGCGAACCTGGGACGGCCGCCCGCCACCGCGGCGCTGAGACATCCGCCTGCCGCATTTCCAGACAGCTCTGCAAGCGGCTTGGCCTCGAGCTCGCTTGGCAGTCCTTCGCTCTTTTCTTTTGCGCCAAACAGGCGCACCTCTGCGATCTGGACGCATTTGGCCGCTTTTGAATTCCGGATCTGCACAAAGGTAATTCGATAAATCTTGAACGACGCGTCATTGGTAAAACTCAATGACTGCGTCTGGAATCGCTTCTTGAACAAAGGGACAGCGTCCTCGGTGATCACCTCAAATTTCTTGCCATCGTTTGAGCCTTCCAGGCGGTAACGAGTGGGGTCACGCGCCTCGTGATCGTTCGCCGATGTGAGACTGATGCCGCTGATGACAACTGGCGACTTGGATAGATGTATCACCAGCCCCGCTCCTTCTTTGCCAAAGTTCAGATACTTGGTTTTTGTCTTGCCGTCGATGGCGTGGCGTGCGTCTTCGTGGCCGGGGCTTCGATTATTCCTGGGGGCGAATTTCTGAATCTTCAGGCCGGGCCTGACGAGATTGTTGCCCGCGTAAGACCGTTTCAGGTGAGAGCCGGTGTTGTGGCACGATGCGCAACCGACGGATTGGAACAGTTTCCGGCCGCGGGCCACGCGCTGTTCGTCCTGCTGAAGCGGCGAGTAATCGGATGGATTCCACGAACGGGACGAATGGCTGAGCAGCTCCGCAGAGATGGGCTCGGGTATCCGAAGATCGGGGCCTTCCCAAGTGAGCTTGAATCGCTTCGACTGATTGGATGGGGAAACCTGTACCAGTATCGGATGCTGTCCCTTTTTGAGTTTCACCTTTGCTCCCAGAGATTTCTGGCCGGGCTTCTTCGAGTTGCCCTTGATGATCGTCTGGTTGCCAATCTTTATCGAATACTGACCGTCTGCGCTCATGAAGAAGCCATACTCGCCATCGGCCTCGATCTCGATACTTCCGTTGAACTCCACAGTGCTGAAGTTGCCCGGCAATTCGAGTGCTTCCAACGTGATCGATTCTGCCTTGCCCTGTGCGATTCTCTGTTTCTTCTTCGGGTCAGCAAAGACGGTGTAGAGCAGCCCTTCCCGGCCGTCAGCCGTGCCGGGCTTCTGCGCTCGAAGCAGGTATGTGGCGATGACCCTGGCTTCATCGGCATTCAAACTGAGGGACGGCATCCGGCCGCCCTCTCGGGTATCAAGCGGGTCTTCGATAAAGTCGGCCAGCGCACTGACCGTAGTCTTTGCCGCGAGGTCACCCAGCGGGATCGAAGGCTGGCTCAGCTTCGGCATGCTCTTCATAGCCTCGGCGATATCCGTGTCCTTTGGCTGAAAGCCGGCGGCCGGCTGAAACGGCTGATGGCACGCGACGCACCCGACAGTGTGGTAGAGCATCTCGCCCTGCTGAACGGCCTTCTGGTCGTGTTCCCGATCCGTGCCAGCGAGCGGGCCGCCCATTGATGCGAGGAAGTGGACGAGATCTTCAACTGCGTCGTCTTTCTTTTCTTTTGGCAACGCGTGCAACAGGTCGGGCATGGGCGTGCCGGGTTTGGTCGCCTGCGGATTGAGTAGAAATCTGCGCAGGTAATGCGGCGAAACGCGCGCGCCAACGTTTGCCAGCCTCGGTGCGTCTCTAATAGGAAACAGGTGCGCCCTGTCGCCCGCGCTGTGGCAGGAAACGCAATTCAACTCACCAAGCAAAACGCTGCCGTCGTTCGCATGAGGATTCAGAAACGCCGTGGGAGGTGTCTCTGCGCCAAGGTTGAGCAGCAGGAGGAGAGAGGTGAGGCTAATCGGTTTCACGGGCGCCCGTATGGATTCGGTTCTCAACGCGAAGACAGTAGCGGGCTGACGGGCAGTGGTTTCCCATTCCTGGCCAGGGGCAGTCCGGCCAGCGCACATCGGTTGTTCCACTGATCCACTGTTTCCATGGTTTTGTATTCGTTAATGATCGCGTGCCGAGCGGTGTTGGTGTAATTGTGCCCTGCACGATGAACAACGAGCACGCTGATGATAACCACGTCGCCCGGCTCGGCCTTACACACAACCCAACTGCCTTCCTCGACGTTTTCGTCCTTGATGCGCGTTCCGTCGAAAGTTTCCCACTCGCCCTTCAGATGGCTTCCAGGAACAACCTCCGTCGCGCCCTTCTCAAAGTCCGTCGCTTCCAGATAGGTGATGGCCGCGGCCAGATCCGGTTCAGAATGCCGTTCGTATGGGAAGTCCTGATGCCAGCTTTGCGTGCATTCGAAGCCGGGCGGTTTGTTGCGGACCTTGCCGTTATGAAAGTCGATGTTAGGCCCCATCAGATCCACGAACGCGCTGACGATGCGCGGCTCGGAAAAATGGTGGATCCAGAAATCGCTGGCCAGTACATGATCCATCATCCCCACGACATTTTTGGGATTGAAGGAGTCAACCTCAAATCCTTCCACGGGTTCCATGAATGAGTAGCTCATGTTCTTTGGCCGGTTCTCCGTCTGGGTCACCATCGCGCAAAATTCATCACGAAGCTCCCTGACTTCATCCTCGGAATAAAATCCAGGCAGATGGAGATAGCCGTTGTCGTCGTAAGACTGTTTCTGTTCCGGTGTGAGTATTAACAGGTTGGACATGAAGTGTTGTGGAATGGATTGGGCTGCGATGTTCGTGTATGCAAGATAGAAGAATCGAGATTCGAGCGCAAAATGTGTGATTGCTTTCCCGATTTGTGAACCTCCTTCACCAAGCGGTAAGACCTATGAGAAACTTGACCTCGGCAGCTCTTCTGACGCTATGTATGTTCCATCTCAATTCCGAGCCGGCAAAACCGGACAGGCTCACGGAGGCCCTGAAGACCGCCGGTCTGACCAAGAAAGATCTGGGTTTTCATCCAAAAGGTTACTGGTCCCGTTTTCCGAATCCGTCACGAGTTCCGCACAAGCTCCATTTCTTTGATTCTCTGTTCGCTGAGCCGCTTCGCACCTATGACTTCACCATGGTCATGTCGCAGGCTGTGAGAGATCTGCTGTCGATGGAACAATTCGAAAAGAAGAACGATTCCCTCTTCAGGCTGGCCTATTTTCTGGGCATCGATCACAAGGTGGGAACTTTCAGAGGCTACAGCGCGAATCTTGACCCCCAGCCGTCCGCTGAGTCGCCCCTCATCGATGCCGTTCGCCGGGCCTACGAAGTTTCCGGCGGACGGATGCGAATGATCGTCTTCGGCAAAAAGGCCGATTGGCCGGATCATGAAACAGATATCCGCAGACAGATCAAAGGCATGGATCCAATACTTGAGAATACCGTTGCAGCATTGCTGTTGAATATCATCGACGCCTGGCAATGGCGAAAGCTCGCCCTGCGAAACGTCAAGGCCGAACGCCTTCGCGACGTTTTCAATATGCGTGATTTTCACGGCCATTCATCGGACGGGCAGTCCTATCCTTACCAGGTCGACGACGTGGCAAAGGAACTCGATGAGCCTTCGCTGTATTACGCAGCACAGAAGGCGGTTCAGGCCGCGCATGATGCAGCAAGAGCGTTGAAAACGCTTGTGGCCGCCAATCCTGATGCTTTCACGGGTCTCTCAGTAAAGATCCCTACGCCTGTCGGCAAAGTGATTCTGTCCGGCACGAGCGATGATAAACACGACGCCAACGATGCGGCGATTGTGATCGATCTGGGCGGCAATGATGTCTATCTCGGCGGCGTTGGTGCGACGACCTCCCTCGACCTCCCTATCGCCATCGCCATCGATTTGTCCGGCAACGATACTTACAAATCTGAAGGAGAAAAAAGTAACTCTCAGGGCTCGGGTATCTTCGGCGCGGGCATATTGCTGGATCTCGCGGGGGACGACACATACGAAGCAAGGAAAGGATCGCAGGGCTACGGACTGTTTGGTCTCGGGCTGCTTGCTGATTACGCTGGAAATGACAAGTATTCTCTTGGTTACTCCGGGCAGGGCGCAGGCTATTTCGGGATCGGGATGCATCTCGACGCAACAGGCGACGATACCTTTTATCTGCTCGGGGACGGCCAGGGATACGGGGGAACGGGGGGTGTCGGCGTACTGGCGAACGTCAGCGGCAACGACACCTATACTGCCGAGCCTGATTCCGCCAAGGCGGGACGGCCTGATTACCATTCGCAGAACAAAATCACGGTCAGCCAGGCGCAGGGCTGCGGTGCCGGAATGAGAGCAGACGGCTCGCACGGACACGCCTGGGCGGGAGGACTTGGCGCGCTCATCGATATCGAAGGAAACGACAAATACGAATCAGGAAACTGGTCTATCGGAACCGGCTACTGGTACGGCACAGGCCTGGTTTACGACGGCGACGGCGATGACACCTATACAAGCGTCTACTTTACTCAGGCATCGGGCGCGCACTTTGCCATCGGCGTTATCATTGATGAGGGTGGGAATGATTCTCACCTTCTGCGTGAGACTTCCGGGGCCGGTCTGGCCTTTGGGTGGGATTTCACCATCGCGCTGCTCATCGCCAAAGGAGGGGAC
>Ga0066834_10001021_pt1 | contig 12997 bp, 8 predicted proteins | sample ETNtaG_30_FD_66729 | JGI IMG/M metagenome (GOLD analysis project Ga0066834, IMG submission 66729) | Marine microbial and viral communities from oxygen minimum zone, Eastern Pacific Ocean - ETNP201306PF43B | ecosystem: Environmental > Aquatic > Marine > Oceanic | place: Pacific Ocean: Eastern... | reverse complement strand
TGTCCAGCGTGCCAGGCGGGGATGGTGGTGAGATAATGTACGAACGAAAACCCTTCGCAGCAATCATGGTCACGATGCTGTTCCTCACCGGCTGCCTCGGCACTGGCGGCGGCATAGGTTCCAACCAGAACCCGCAGTCGGTCGTTGTGCTGACCGGCGGCACGACTATCGTCAATGTCGGCGACACGATTCAATTTGACGGCTCATATTCATTTGATGAGGATGGTGAAATCCGTTATTGGAACTGGAATTTTGGTGACGGTGAGACCGGAAGTGGTCAGATGGTGACACATAAGTACTTCCAATCCGGAGAATATACAATAGCTTTGGCAGTCACTGACGACAAAGGTGCAGTGGGTAACAATAACCACCATCTCGCTTACATTACAGTCCTTCCGCTCGAGATCAGCGCTTCCGACTCGTCACCGCCATCAGCGATTATTTCCGTCTCGGCTTCTGTCGTAGAGACGGGTAGTGAGGTCCTTTTCTCTGGAGCTGCATCTTGGGCATGGTCTTGCGAAACCGACGGTGAGACCGGAAAAACGGATTGTGTCCCTTCCAGCGATTTAATCACCGGTTGGCAGTGGGATTTTGGCGATGGAGAGTCAGGTGTTGGAGCCGACACTAGTCATACTTTTGGTGGTGGCGGTGGTTTGACAGGCGATAGTACGACAGGTAATTATCCAGTTACATTGACGGTTTCGGCCGAAAACGGCCTCACAGCCACTACTGTTTACACAATAAGAGTTATTCGTGATGAACCAGCCTCGAGCGGGGTGAAGAATCCCGACACCTTCACCTCCGTTTCAATTGGCGATCCGCAGGAACTGGACCCGGCGCATGCCTACGATACTGCCTCGGGTGCGGTAATAATGAACGCCTACGAGACGCTCGTCTGGTACGAACGCGAGCGTACCGACAAGCTGAAGCCGATGCTGGCTACTGAGGTCCCAACTCAGGCCAACGGCCTCATATCGCCAGATGGTCTGACATATACGTTCAATATCCGTCAAGGTGTAAAATTTCACGACGGCTCGACGCTTACGGCAAATGACGTGGTATTCTCAATCCAGCGACTGGTGGTGATGAACCTAGCCGACGGCCCGGCTTGGATGTATACCGAAATCCTGAACGAGAGCGGTATCCAGATGATTGACCAGTACACGGTGCAGTTCACTCTGACTGAATCGGCGCCGCGCTTCCTTTCGATTATGGCGTATAACGCCGCCTCCATCCTCTCGCGCGACTGGGTCGCCTCCAAGGGATGCGAAGAGCCTATCGAAGGTGTGCCGTGCGAGAACATCGAGAAGGAGGTCATGGGAACCGGCCCGTACAAGTTTGTCAAGTGGGTTCCTGACCAATATGTGCTGATGGAATACCACCCGGACTACTGGGGGGGCTGGTCGATTGCAGAACGCAAGGCGCAGGGATACCCTGATGGTTTCGTCAAAAATGTTCTCATGAAGAAGAATAATGATAAGGACTCCCGCATTCTGGAGCTACTCTCGGGCGACGCTGATTTCGCGTACGTACCGATTGCCGACCGCGAAACGGTTGATGGTGTGGATGGCATCCGTATCTTGGAAGGTCAGGGCAGTTTCAGCATGGGTTTCATCGGCTTCAATCACGACATCCAGCCTGACCATAATGGTCAAATTGCAGCCCCGGCTGCTGATTTCTTCGCTGACATCAACGTTCGCAAGGCGTTCTGTTACTCGTTCCCGTACCAGCAGTTCATCAGCGACGAACTGGATGACCACGCGCTCAAGCCGAAAGGCCCTATACCGTCCGGAATGCTCGGTTTCAATGAGTACGGTCCAGAGTACGAATTTGACTTGGACCAAGCAGAATACTACTTCAAGGAGGCGGGCTACTGGGACACTGGTTTCACGCTGACGGTTTACTACAATTCAGGCAACACCGCCCGCGAGAACGGGCTATTGATGCTCGAGAACAATGTCGAATCGCTCAACGCCAAGTTTGACCTGGTGGTGCAGGGGCTCGAGTGGCCCGACTATCTGGACAAGTTCATCCAGTCCGAGATGCCGCTATTCTTCCTCGGCTGGGCACCCGATTACGCCGACCCGCATGACTACGTCCAGCCCTTCCTGCACAGTAGCGGCCACTTCCCGCACTACCTGGCGTACCACAACGATGAACTGGACGAGCTAATCATGGACGCGGCGCGCGAGACCGACGACGCGACGCGCATCCAGCTCTACGCCGACATCATCGACCTGGAGCACGAGGAGGCAATCTACATCTGGACGCATCAGAGCATCACCTTCCACGTCGAGCGCGAATGGGTCCAAGGGTGGTACTACAACCCGATGTACGGCGGCACCTATTACTACTCACTGAGCAAGGGCTGAGCGGTTTTTAGCGGCGGCTGCCTGCCGCTGCCGTGAAGCTGTGGCAATACGTACTGCGCCGGTTGGCCTTCACCGTCCCAGTGATGCTGGGGGTGACCCTCATCACCTTCTCGCTCTCGAACCTGATGGGCGACCCGGTCGCCCCCTACGTCACCGAGAAGACGACCCCGGAACAGGTTGAGGAGCTGCGCAAGCTGCACAACCTGGACAAGCCCATCCCGGTCCGCTACTTCACCTACATCAGCAACCTGCTCCACGGAGAGTGGGGCTACTCACAGCAGATTAACCAACCAGTCTCCGAGGCGATTGGGATGAAATTCGCCGCGACGCTGGAATTAGCGTTATTGGCATTCGCTGTCGCGGTCGCGACCGCGCTTCCGCTCGGTATATTCTCCAGCGTCAAACATAACCGCTGGGAGGACCACTGGATCAGGCTCTTTGCTCTATTCGGTTCGGCAGTCCCTATTTTCTGGCTCGCGCTGATACTGAAATATTTCCTAGCCTTTCAGTGGGGCGAGATCACCCACCTCCCACAGGGCTATCGTTATGATCCTTTTCTGTGGGATTTGGAGGATCCGATTGAACAGCGCACGGGACTGCTGCTGGTTGATGCGCTGCTGGCTGGCTCGTGGATCCATTTCAAGGATGCGTTGATGCACCTGCTGTTGCCGGCAACTACACTCGCCTACGTGTCTATGGCAACTACCATCCGGCTGATGCGTGGTAGCATGCTCGATGTGCTGGGGGAGGACTACGTGCGCACCGCGCGCGCCAAGGGGTTGCCGGAGCGTAAGGTGGTGGTTAACCACGCTGCGCGCAACGCCATGATTCCGACCGTGACGCTGCTCGGCCTCGCATTCGGAGGGCTGCTGAATGGCTCAGTGCTGACCGAAACAATCTGGCAGTGGCCTGGGCTGGGGGCGTGGGCGGTAGACGCAATGCGCAATGCCGACACCGCCGCCATTCTGGGCTACACGCTCTTCGCCGGGATGCTCTACGTGTTTGCCAATCTTGTCGTGGATGTGGCGTACGCCTGGCTCGACCCGCGCGTCGAGCTGAGCGGCGACGTCGGCCTCGCAGAGTGGGTCATCGCTGGCTTGGGAGTCCTGTTGCTTATCGTCACTTGGTTCAGTGTCGATATGGGGCTCGGGCTGGGGAGATTGCTGCTCTACGGACTGCTGCTCGGTGCGCTGTTCGGGCTGGGGTGGAAGCTGCGACAGGATCATCGCGATTTCCTGGCGAGGCTGCGGGAATACCTTTGGGTGCCACTGCTAGCGCTCGGTACGGTACTGTTTGTCGTAGGTATCTTCAAGGGATATTCAACTGAGATGGTGCTGCTGTTCACAATTGCCTGTCTGGTGCGGCTGACGCTCAACTGGGAGGATTTCGTCGCTGAAATTCCACCGCGACGGGCAGAGCTGCGACGCATGGCGCACCAGCTCCGGCGCAACCCGCTGGCACTGCTGGGGCTCTTCATCGCGCTCGCCATCCTGCTGGTCGCGCTCATGGCACCGTTCCTAGCGCCGCTCGAGCCGGGGCAGCGCGACGCAGACCGCATGGTCGAGCACTTCGAGTTCAACCACGACCTGCAGCCCCCTTGCTACTGGTCCTGCACTGGCGAACGGGGCGAAGCGGATGGATACATCCTTGGCTCGACCAGCAAGGGCTACGACATCTGGTACGGCATTGTCTGGGGCAGCCGTACTTCACTCGATGTTGCGCTGAAGGTAGTCATCAGCGGCACCTTCATCGCCGTCGTACTGGGGGTGATTTCTGGTTACTACGGAGGACGCGTTGATGAAATTATGATGCGCGTCACCGACGTGTTTCTCGCGATTCCGGGACTCATTCTGGCACTCGCAATTGTTGCTGTAACGGGCAATCCCTCAATTGAATACCTGATGTATGCGCTGATAATCGTCTGGTGGCCCGGTTTCACGCGCATCGTGCGGGCGCAGGCGCTTACCGTGCGCAACCTGCCGTATGTCGAGGCGGCGCGTGCCGCTGGCGCGAGCGATTTCCGCATAATATTCCGGCATGTGCTGCCCAACTGCCTGACGCCGGTAATCATTGCCGCGACAATGGATATGGGATCAATCGTGCTGGTGCTGGCGGGGCTTGGCTACCTCAACTTCGGCGGTGGCGCAGATGTGGCAGAGTGGGGCAAGTTGGTCGGTTTCGGGCAGGCACACCTGCTAGCGGGGAACTGGTGGGCGTTCTTCTTCCCGGGACTGGCGATTGCGCTCTGGGCGCTGGCGTTCTACCTGCTCGGTGACGGACTGCGGGATATTCTTGACCCGCGGCAGAGGGAATGATGTTACGCGTCGAGAACCTCGTCACCCGCTTCCACACTTACGACGGTGTCGTGCGCGCGCTCGAAGGGGTCAGTTTCGAGGTGCACGAAGGAGAAATATTCGGGTTGGTCGGCGAGACCGGCTGCGGCAAGTCGGTCACCACCTATTCGACGCTGCGGCTGCTCCCCTCGACCGGTCGCGTCCACTCCGGCCGCATCACCCTCTCCGGCGAGTCGCTGCTCGACGCGAGCGAATCGCGGATGCGCGAAGTGCGCGGCGGCGAAATCGCGATGATATTCCAAGACCCGCTCTCGGCGCTCAATCCGGTGATGCGCGTCGGCGACCAGATTGCCGAGTCGGTATGGCTGCACGACGACCTGCCCGACGCGGACGCGGTCGCCGTGCGCGTTGAGGAAGTGCTGGGAGAGGTGCGGATGCCCGACCCCGCCGGCGCTGCGCGCGCGTTCCCACACGAGCTTTCGGGGGGCATGCAGCAGCGGGTGATGATTGCGATGGCGCTCGCGGGGCGGCCGAAGATGCTGATTGCCGACGAGCCGACGACGGCGCTCGACGTCACCATCCAGAGTCAGGTCCTGCAACTGCTGCGGCAGCTGAAGCAGGAGGCGGGGCTGACGGTGTTGCTCATCACACACGACCTTGGTGTCGTGGCGGAGCTGTGCGACCGCGTCGCCGTGATGTATGCCGGGACGATTGTCGAGACTGCCCCCGTCGAGGAGCTATTCAGCGACCCGAAGCACCCCTACACGGAGGGGTTGCTGGCGGCGCTCCCGGGCGCCAGCGAAACGCTGGCACCAGTGCCTGGACGCGTGCCTGATCTGCTCGCGCCGCCGTCCGGCTGCCGTTTCCACCCGCGCTGCCCGCTGGCGGTCGACCGCTGCCGAGCAGAGGCGCCGGAGCTGCGCGGCGACACGCGACAGGTGGCGTGCCACGAGGTCGAGCCATGATACTGCGCACGCACGTACTGGCGAAGCATTTCCCCATCCGGGATTTCCTCGGCCGCGTCGAGGGGCAGGTCCGCGCGCTCGACGGCGTTACGCTGACGCTGCCCGAAGGGAAGACGCTCGGCATCGTCGGCGAGAGCGGCTGCGGCAAGACCACGCTGGCGCGGACGCTGCTGGGTCTCGAGGCGCCGACCGCCGGTTCGGTTGAACTGGGACCGGCGCTGGCGGATGGCCTGGCGGGGGACCGGCTGGAGGAACTGCGGTTGGGCGACTTGCGGCGGCTGCGCCGACGCATCGGCGTCGTGTTCCAGGACCCGCTGGGGGCGCTGAACCCGCGCATGCTGGTCAAGGACCTCGTCACCGAGCCGCTGGTAATCCATGGCCAGACGCGGGGGCTGCGCGACCGCGCGCGCGAGCTGCTCGAGCTAGTCGGCCTCAACCCTGACCACCTCTACCGCTTCCCGCACCAGTTCTCCGGCGGGCAGCGGCAGCGCATCGTGATTGCGCGCGCGCTGGCGCTGGAGCCGCAGCTGCTAGTGCTCGACGAGCCGACCAGCGCGCTTGACGTCAGCGTGCAGGCGCAAATCCTCAACCTGCTCCAGCAGTTGCAACGCCGCCTCGGCCTCAGTTTCCTCTTCATCTCGCACGACCTCGCTGTCGTAAAGCACATGTGTGATCGCGTCGCCGTGATGTATCTCGGCCGCGTCGTCGAGGAGGCGGACGCCGCGCAGATCTTCGCCAACCCGCGCCATCCCTACTCGCAGGCGCTGGTCAGCGCTACCCCCGAGCTGGACCCCGCAAGGCGACAGGCGCGTATCGTGCTCGAGGGCGACGTCCCGTCGCCCGCCGCACCCCCCAGCGGCTGCCACTTCCACCCGCGCTGCCCCATCGCGGTCGATAATTGTGCGGTGGAATACCCCGAGCTGCGCGAGGGCGATGGGTGCGCGGTTGCGTGTCATCTGGTTTAGCGGAGCCCCTAAAAACCGCCCCAAATACCGGCCCACGTGGGCCGGTAGATCAGCCTGGAAGATCGCCTGCTTTGCAAGCAGGAGGCCCCGGGTTCAAATCCCGGCCGGTCCACCACGTCTCCATACTACCCACACTGCACCACCGTTGGCCAGTGCTGCGGCTGCCAGCCCGAGCGTGAGCGCGAGTCGATGTGCCTCATTAAGTGGCAGTTTCCCGCGTGGCTGACCCGGGGGCTGTGGTGACTGGTGCTGTTGTGCTACCGGCTGCTCGCCATTCGGGCCCTGCAGGTGTTCTAGGTCATTGGCGCTCTGCAGGAACAGCGCGAAGTCGTTCTCGGGATGGTTGTCGGCGCGGAACATCGCGCTGACCGCGATGCGTTCGCCCGGCTCGAGCGCGACCGGATGCTGGCCGAAAATCAGCATCACCATCGCGTTGCGCTCGACGGGGTCGCACAACAGCGCCGCGTCGGAGTCGCGCAGCTCGACCACCTCGGCACTCCCAACGTGGACGCGCCGGTCAAGGAATTGCTGCGGCGTCTCAATCAGTTGGAAGATGGTAACCTCAGTCGCAGGCGGCTGCGGCTGCCCGGTGTGATTCCAGCGCTGCTGCAGGTCGCTTTCGGCGTCGGCGAACGCGACCGCGCCCGACGCGATGATGAGCGCTGCGATGGCCAGCGCCAGCCACTTGCCCCGCTCCAGCGAACCGGAAATCTGCGCCAACCCGGCCGCCGCTAGGATTCCGGCCGGCGGTGCCAGTGGGAGGTAGTAGCGGATGTCGGTGAAGGTATTGGCGAGTACCCACCCTTGCGTCAGGTAGATGACACTGATAGAGCTGAGCCACCATCCCAGCGCGACGCCCGCAGCAGGCTGGCGCCGCAGTGCCCACGCGCCGGGGAGCGCACAGAGCAGCGCGGGAAAGAATACGACGACGAACTTGGCGACTTGCGGCAGGTTTTCGCGCTCCTGCTCGCCCAGATTGATGTAGCCGTCCCACATCGATACCGACGCCTCGTGCGTCTCGACCGTCAGGTTGTCACCGTCGCTCGAGACCTCGAGTTGGTTGCGCGACTGGTAGCCGGAGTTGAACGACCCGCCGAAGTAGTGCGCGTTGTAGGCGGCGAGCGGAATGCCGACCAGCAGCAGCCCCACCGTCAGCGCCCCGGCCTGCAACAGCGGGTCGCGCACCGCCGGCCACGCCAGCGCCGTCTGCAGCCGCTGTACAAGTTCGCGCGTCCGCCCGGCCGGCAGGTTGAGCCAGCCGATGTAGAGATACGGCGCGCCAGCCATCACGACCGTCGTGTAGCGCATCGTCACCCCCAGTCCGAACAGCACCCCCCCGCCGAGTGCCAGCAGCAGCACGGCGCGGCTGGCACCCTCCCGCCGTCCGCGGTGCGCCGCCTCGACGACCAGCCACAGACCGGGCAGCGCGAACGAGACGGCAGCTAAGTCGCCCATCCACTGGCTGAACCAGAGGAGCAGGATGGTCGCGTTGGCGAGTGTGAGGACCGTTGCGACCCACGCCACGCGCCAGCCGCACCAGCGGCGCGCCAACCCGTAGGTCGCAACGCCGGCCATCAGCGCTAGCAGCGTGCCGAAGAGCGCCTCGGCGCCCAGAAGAATCAGTGGCATCAGCGCCGCGCTCGGACCGGGCGGCCAGTGGTTGACGTAGTGGTATTCGCCGTCGACCTTGGCGATGCCGGACGCCAGCGGTGGGTCGTAGCCCTCGATAAGCCAGTGGCTTGCCAGTTGGTATTCGCCCAGCTCCAGATTGCGCTCCGCGACCAGCGTGCCGTTGGCACCGGTCGTGCCGATCAGCTCCGACGTGGCGTCCGGCCCGCGCGGTGCCAGCTCGACGCTGGCGCCGGTGACGGGAACGCCGAAAAGGTCCTGCAGAGCGACAGACAGCCGCACCTGCTCAACCACTGCGGCGCTGCGTCGTCCTTGCCCGTCGGTCGCCCCCAGCTCGCGACTGTCCAGCAGCAGGCTCGCGCCGGCGACCGGGTCGCCGTCGCGCTCGACACGCAGGGTGCCGCGCTTTGCCCCCAGGTCGCCCAGCTCCAGCCGCCCCTGCGCGTCGGTCTCGCCGCGCGACTGGCCGTTGAAGCGCACCGTGAGCCCCTCGCGGTCGCCCGGGAGCTGCACCTCGAGCAGCCCGCCGAGGCTGCGGTCGGTCAGGAACTCGATACTCGTCAGCGACGCGATGCCGTAGCGCGCCGCGTTGCCGAGCGGCACCTCGAGCAGCGTGCGGTAGACCACGCTCTGGCCGTCGCGCGACGCGCGCACCTGCAGCGGCGGGTTGCCGGCCGGGAGCCCGCGCAGCTCCGCCGTGCCCTGCGCGTCGGTCGTGGCTTCGAGCGCGCCTTGTGGGCGCGGGATGCTGACGCTGGCGTTGACCGCCGGCGCGCCGTCGTTGAACGCCACGCTGACGCGCAAGTCATCCGCGCGCCCGTCGGGATCCAGCGCGACGATTTCCCACGCCACCTGCAGCGGCGGCACTCCGCTATCGATGGAGATCGCCTCTTCGTCACGGTAGTCGCCGTTGGCCAGTTGCAGCGGCAGCGACCAGTAGCCGTCAAGGTAGAGTTCGGCCCACGGGTAGTAGCCCTCCTCGTCCTTCAGGTGCCCCGCCGCGACTAGGTCGTGCGGCTGCGCGAGCATCCAGCCCGACAGGAGCAGGAACGCCAGTACCAGCAGCGCCAGCGCCGGCCGCTCGCGGTCCAGCTTGACAATTGCCATGCGGAGTTCCACAGGATCGGAGCCGCCGTGCGATATTTAGGAGTCGTGCAGCCTTGCCGGGCGCTGAATAGTAATAACCGCCACCACTCGCCGCGCGTGACCACACCGGAAATGCAGCCGCTTGACTTCCGCGAACTGCCGCTGGAGGAGATGCAGGCGCGCGTCAGTGATTTCGTCGCTGACCTGCGCCGCCGCCGCACGGTGCGCCACTTCACGGACCGGGCGGTGCCGCGCACGCTCATCGAGGAGTGCCTGCGTGCGGCCAACTCGGCGCCGAGCGGCGGCAACAGGCAGCCATGGCACTTCGTCATCGTCAGCGACGCAGAAACCAAGTCACGCATCCGTGAGGCGGCTGAGGCGGAGGAATACGAACTCTACCACAAGCGAGCATCCGACGAATGGCTCGAGGCGCTGGCAGTGCTGGGCACGGACGAGCACAAGCCGTTCCTTGAAATCGCACCGTGGCTGATTGTGGTATTTGCCGAGATCTGGGGGGTCAGTCCGGATGGAAGCAAGAAAAAGAATTTCTACGTTCAGGAGTCGGTTGGAATCGCGACCGGGTTCCTGATCGCTGCGCTGCACCGCGCCGGGCTGGCGACATTGACGCATACACCCAGTCCGATGGGGTTTCTGCGCGACATCCTTGGCCGTGGCGAGAACGAGCGCGCGTTCCTGATTCTCGTGACTGGCTACCCTGCCGATGACGCCGAGGTGCCGGTGTTCGAGAAGAAGAAACTGGATGACGTAACGAGCTTCCGCGAGTGAGCGACGCCGATATAGAGCGGCCACGCGAGCTCTATGCGTACCACGCCACCAGTTCTTTCGCGTCCGATATCTCGATGTCCTATTTCGGGTACTTTGCGGTGCGACTGGGCGCCTCGTTCGAACTGCTCGCGTGGATGCAGTCGCTCAACAACCTGCTTCCCAACACGCTGCAGCACTTCTGGGGCTGGATATCTGACCGCCGGGCGCACAGGGCCTTCTGGATAATCCTTGGTTCGGCCCTTGGGGGGTTTGCCCTTTGGCTGCTCTCAGAAGCCCAGACTCCCGAGGAGGTGCTGGTGCTACTGGTACTCTATTCCGCCTCTCTCTCGCTCGTACAGCCAACCTGGGCGGCGCTGCAGGGAGACTGGATTCCAGCGGGCAGGCGTGGCAGGGTGCTCAGCCGGTTCCACGTAGTGGGAGGCATGGCTGGCCTGGTTGGCTCGCTCGTAGCGCTCTGGTTCGTGTACAATTCGGGTAACGAGACCGCCGACGGCTTTCGCCCCCTGTTCGTTATGGCTGCGACCGCAACCGCGCTGGGAGGTCTGATACTGGTGCGGGTGCCCTACCGGGACCCCGGGGCCATACCTGATGAACAGCAGACCGAGCAGGCTCGCATCGCACACTCCGACGCGTTTCAGGGTTTTGTGCGGGTCCAGATGGTCTATACCCTGCTGATGTCGCTCATCTGGCCCCTGTTCGCGGTCCTGCTCATTCGGGTCATTGGCGCGACCAACACTGAACTGGTAATTTTCTCGATACTGGGTGCAGCAGCCGAGATGGCGTTCCAGCCGCTGATGGGTCGTCTGGTCGACCGCGTCGGGCCACTGCAGGTCATGTTCATCAGCCGTATTGGCTTTGCAGCGCTCCCGTTCATCTACGTGCTCTGGCAGGACCTGTGGGTCTACTACGCCCTGCAGGTGGTCATTTTCGGCCCATGTTTCAGTGCGTTCCTGATATCGACCAACACCCTCATCCTGGACTTGGCACCCAGCGGTGAGCGGGCGGGCTACTTCAGCTACTACAACACCCGCATCGGGATTACTACCTTCATTGGCGCACTGGCCGGCGGTTATCTGGCCGGATTCCTCGACGGCTATCTCGGTAGCACGGCGCAGGCCATCTACTGGGTATTCGTGATTTCCGGTACCGGCCGGCTCTTGGCGTCGTTACCCTACCTACGACTCACGTCACCGCGCCGCTATCCTGCCTCACTGCAGCTACTCGACCGGCTGGCCGAGGCTCGCCGGCCATGGCGGCGCTAGCTATCCGTAGAATTTCTGCAGGAGCAGGTGGAAATGGTGCACCCCGACCTCCTTGGCTGGAGAGTATCTTCCCCGGTCATATGACTGCGACATGACGCCCCTCTGCACGGCTTCGACTATTTCCCCGTCTTCCAGTTCAACCTTGTCCAGGTCACTTCCGGCCCCCTTGCCCTGAAGTTTCTCTTTCCAGACGTATGTCAGGTACTGAATCCTGGTCCTAGCGGGTTCTGCCGGTTCCACGACGTTGACCGAGAGCCCCCATGGATAGAAATTGAACATCATATTCGGAAAGAGGAAGAAATAGTAGGCTGCTATGTTCCTGCCCCGGTCCTGATGGCCCTCGGGGAGTTCGAAAGTTGCTTCGCTATCCTTCCCAATCCCGATTTGCAGCACGACATTTTCGACAGCCTCTGTGCGGTACTCATCGTAATCCAGTTCCCTGTTCAATCCCTTGTGCACGTGCGGGATATGGAACCCCTCCAGGTAGTTATCGCAGTACAGTGCCCAGTTCGCATTGATTTCGTAGCTCCTTGACAATTCTGGCTTGAATCTGAATTTGTCCAGTGGCAACCACCCCATCCGGTCTGCCATGGGTCCCGTCAACTCAGAAAGTTCGCATTTCTTGTCATTGATGACGAACATCATATTTTCCCAGAAATCAGTCTCGATTTCGGGCAGGTCATCGCCGGGTCCGGGATAATTTTCCACATCCTCGAACTCGGGCATGAACTTCAGTTCCCCGTCCACGCTGAACTGCCTGCCGTGATAGCCGCAGACAAGGGTTTTCGTATCGCATGCTTCTTTGCAGACGATATTGCCGCGGTGGGTGCAGACGTTTGAAAGGCACTTGATCCTGCTCCGGTCCTTCGTCAGTATGTATGGTTCGTCAAGCATGCCCTCCAGGATAATCCCGGGATGGACGTTGCAGGTTTCTAGGAGGTCGGTATTCCCCACGAATTGCCAGCTCTTGTTGAACATACTTTTCAGGTTCCTGAAAACCTCTTCGCTGTGGTAGAACTCTGATGGAATCGTCCTAGCGACTCGAATGTCCTCGTCGACATCAAATATCATGGTCTACTTTCTACGCGAACGGGTCCGGACGCTGCTGGTGCGCGAGCGCCTCACAGGTGATCGACCTCGGCGTGAGCGCGTATGGCCGAAACGATTTCCGAATCCCCAACCCATTCCTCCCATCCTATGCATGCCCATACCGGTCATTTGTCTTCCGATATTACTTGCCAAGGAAAAAATAGCCAGGATTACGAATACAATACCAATTGGCAGACAGCATAGTATGAACGCAAGCTCTGAACCGGGCTCGTTCACGATGTAATTTTCACTGGGGTTGTCAGGGTTATAGTGGACGGTGACTGTGCCGTTGACTGCATACCGTCCTTCAAGTTCTTCTTGGCAGCTGCTTTCACCATAGTCGCCATCAATATATTCTTTGTTACTGTAGACGCGGTTATCAGCGGTGAAGTTGTAGCTGACTTCAATCCCACACGAGAAGGTTTCCTTGCATTCGTGGTCATCGTAGTAGCCATCATCGTTATCGTCCGTGCATTCCTCGCCAACTTCATCCTCGTAGTAGGTCTCCCAAACCGTGCCTTCTACTGTAGGCCAGCTGGCGACATCCTC